>Ga0210393_10005434_pt1 | contig 10037 bp, 7 predicted proteins | sample IncBWC27OmetaG_FD_160068 | JGI IMG/M metagenome (GOLD analysis project Ga0210393, IMG submission 160068) | Forest soil microbial communities from Barre Woods Harvard Forest LTER site, Petersham, Massachusetts, United States - Inc-BW-C-27-O ...
ATCGCGCCCCTTCCGTCGATCCCTTAAGCCTCCAACCCCCGGCGATTCTAGATAACGACAACCCGGCCGCGAATCCTACGGGCGACTACCACACCTACAAGGCCTGCTGGAAGGTAGCCCACCCTGGGCCACTGGACCCGCCGGGTACAGCCATCAAGTGCTACAGCAGTCCTGCGACGTTCGTGATGGGCGACGGGAGCCTCGCGAGCAACCCCAATGGCAACCCCGACGAGACGTTTAGCGGCTTGCCGTGTCCTTTGACCGGCACGCAGCAGTTTCTATGGGTCGACCAGCTCTCCGCCTACTGGAACGCCGTTCGCTACTACAATGCAAGCGAACAGCTGATCGAGGGCTATCGTCACGAAGTCTATGTGGGCAGGATTTACAACTACACGACCGGCAAGTCGATCCCCGCCTGGATGGACTACGTCAGCACTTATCAGGAAGAGCCCGGCCCCGATGGGACCCAGAGTAATCTGCAGTGGGGTTACTACGGAAACGACTTCTCAGCCGTAGCGGGTAATACCCCTGTCCTGACGCCGCAGTGGGGCATCATTACCTACACCCCCAATTTCGCGTCGGTCATTGAGGAGCTAGGGCCGCATCCGTTTGATGATTACCTCAACACGGGCGCGACCGCTGGGCTTGCTCCCATCTGCACCGCAATAGACTAGACCTCGATAGCGAATCCCCCACCAGAGGTACGACAGGTGGGGGCTTCGAGAGTGAGCGCAAGGAGGAAATCGTGAAAAAGAATCTGACCATGTACATCCCTGCACTGACCTTACTCGCTTCGCTCGCGGTCCCCGTTCAACTGGCCGCGCAAGAGAACCACTCAGCAGAGGCAAAGCACAGGCACCATCACTACAAGCTCATTGACATGGGGACGTTCGGCGGGTCGGAAAGCTACATAAGCCCCTACTTCTACCGCGGTCCGTTTCAAGCCTTGAACAATGCAGGAACTTTCGCGTCCTGGGGGGATACTTCCGAACTGGATCCCTTTGGGCTTTCTGGCAACAGCGGAGACCAAGACTTCTGTTTCAACTATGACGGAACTCCCTGCTATACCTCTCGCGCATTTCAGTGGAAGGATGGTGTCAAGTCCGAATTTCCAGAGCTGCACAAAGGCCTGAGTAGTGCTGCTGCCTGGATCAGCGTCAACGGTCTGATTGCCGGGACTTCACAGAACGGGGAAACCGATCCGCTGGATCCGGGCTCGCCGCAGAATTTCCCGGAGAACCGTGCGGTGCTGTGGCGGGACGGCAAGATCATCAATCTTGGAACCTTGCCCGAAGGGGGATATGAAAGTGAGGCCGAGTCCGTCAACAGCAGTGGCCAGGTTGTCGGCGTGGCAACCAATACAGTTTCCGATGCTTATTCATTGTTTCAATGGTCGTCACAATTAAACCATTTCGATCCATATCCCTATCCGTATCAGGAAAGGGCGTTTCTTTGGCAAGACGGAGTGATGACGGATCTGGGTACTCTCGGCACCGGAACTGACGCCTGGGGCATGGCCATCAACGAGCGCGGGCAAGTCGTCGGTATATCGTACACAAGCGCGACGCCAAGCCAGATAGTTACCCCATGCGTCTACAACGGCAGCGGGGCGTTCATCCCAACGCAAGATCCGTTCCTTTGGGAGAACGGAAAGATGACCGACTTGGGTGGGTTAGGAGGCACCTGTGGCTTTCCATACTGGCTAGATGACCGCGGCCGAGTGGTCGGCGTGTCCGACCTGTCCGGAGACCAAGTGCAACACCCCTTCCTGTGGACGAAGGACAAGGGCATGCAGGATTTGGGCACCCTGGGAGGTAGCGGGTCAGCTTCAATGATCAACAATTTCGGGCAGGTAGTCGGAGGATCCGAACTCGAAAACTCGGACCTTCATGCGTTCCTCTGGGATGGAACAATGCACGACCTCGGGGCCATCAATGACTGTTCCTATGCGTTTGCGATTAACAACAGCGGGCAGATTGTTGGCAATTGGGGAAATAACGGTTGTGGTCAAGGTGCATTCCTGTGGGAGAACGGGGGACCTATGGTTGATCTTGGCACGCTTTTGTCTTATCAGACCGACCTTTCTGCACTGGGGGCGGTCAGCATCAATGATCGCGGCGAGATTGCAGGCCACGGGGAGGCACACACGGGTCACGGTCGCGCGATCCTCTTCATCCCGTGCGACGAGAATCATCCGGGCATTGAGGGCTGCGACTACAGCTTCGTCGACGCAGATACCGCAATTCCCGAAAATTCGTCACCGGATATCTCTGAACCGACCACAACGGCTCCGCGCACGTTCCGTCCTCTTGGCGGACGCGGCTTGATTTTCAGGCCAGGACAAAGCGGAGCAAACTGAAGCGCAGTCGGGGACAGCCCGAAGCCTGCAGGAGCTACTGTGAAAAGATAGTTAGAGCTCGTGATCGGAGGGTTGTGCGGGCTCGGTGCTGGCTCGGTGGTTGGGGCATCGCCAGCAGCGACGCCTCCGAATCTGGTTCTCTCGCCTGCGAGCCTGAGTTTTGGCGTGTCGATAATCTGAACCACGAGCAGCCCGCAAGTCGAGATTCTGATCAATATCGGCGGCTCAGAGCTGTCTATCAGCGGCATGGCAATACCGGACCAACGCCACGGACTTCGACCAGAGCAGTACATGTAGTTCGAGCCTCGGTACGGGAGCGAACTGCACTCTGAACGTGACTTTCACGCCCAGTCAGTTAGGAGAGCTCACCGCCTCGATCACGATCACCGACGATGCTATGGTTAGTTCACAAGTCCTGCCCTTGAGCGGCGTGGACGGCGATTCCGGACACGCAGCCCATACGGTACAAGCTGCGTGATGGGAGTGAGCGTCTATCCTCCTGAGAGGATGTTCTCAGAAGTTCTCCATCATCCACATGTTGCTTTCCTCGGTCTGACTCATGAAAGCCAGGTGGCGACCATCGGGAGATGCGGGCAGGTCCGATGGCCAAACGTGGTCCCGTAAGAAGTGCGCATTGCCGCGCAAGTCTACATTCAAGATTGCTAGTTTTGGGTTGACCCCGGCGAGAACAAACAGGCTCTTGCCATCTCCGGCCCAACTCGAGGTCTGCAGGTCATTCCGGCCCCTTACCTTGATTACCTGGGTACTGCGACCGCGCAAAAAGAAAATTGTGATGAGACCTGCGGGGCCTGTTTTAGCGATCCGCGTGCCATCAGGAGATAGAACGCCATACCGCTGGCCCGGGCCGACATCAAACTCGGCTAGCTCTGCGCCGCGCCCTTCGAGAGGATCGAAAGCTGTGACGACCATATGTTTGCCATCCTCTGTGGGCTCTTGAATCACACACAGTTTGGAGGGGTCCCTAGCACAGGAGATCGAGCCACCAGACCTCGCTATAAACACCAACTGAGACGTTCCCCCAGTGACGGGAACTCTCATAACCTGTATCGGCGTTAATGGTTCTCCGGGCTTTACTTCTTGCCCGTAGATGACCCATTTGCCATCGGAACTTACAACAGGGTTTCGCAAACCCTCTGGCCCAGTGACGAGTGGTACTGGTTCATCTTCGTTCAGCGCTTGCTTGTAAATGCCCCAGTGGCCGGTACGGTTGGATCCGAGAATGATAGCCTTGCTATCGGCCGTCCAACTGGCTGGAGCGTCCGAACTCGTGGTCAAAGTAAAATGGCGGGTAGTCAAGAAACCCGTTCCGCCCGGTCTCAGGTTCGCGATGTACGTCGTTTCATAAGTTGACCACTTCCTGAATGTAAGATGCTTGCCATCCGCGGTCTCCTTGATAGTGTCCATACGGAATCCGGCCCAATTCGTGAGTCGCCGTGGCTTTTCTAGTGGCCGGCCCGTGCGTACGTCCAGCCGCATCGCCCAGTAATTGGAATTATTTCCCCCGGCGGCCAGGTTCTCACTTACCGTGTAGATCAATCGTCCATCGGAAAGCCACTCAAAATCTTGTATCACCTTCATGTCGGAAGGTGGAAATATCGCAACGGGCGCACTGCCTTGTAGGTTGCGACCGAGTAGGGTATCCCCAGAGTCGTCGGTTCTGACATAAATGACGCTCTGCCCACTAGGTGAGAAATTAAGGCAGCAAATCGCGCTGTTTTCCCCCACCTCATAAAGCTTACGCGCATCATCTCCGCTTTGCGTCATCAGCCAAATCTCTCGGTCACCCAGCTTGCCAACCTTTGTTCCAAAAGAAATTGAAGAGCCGTCAGGGGACACCGACCAAGCCAAGGCATTATCACGAACCTTACGCGGCGCACCTCCCTGCACGGAAACCATCCAAATGGTGGACGCCTGGGATGACCAAGGCGTCTGTGATGACCAAGCACCGGGATTCTCGCTTGCCGGATGGGTATACGCAAGAAACCTGGTACTGTCTGGAAACCACCCGTTTGAAATCATTTCCCACGCCACACTGTCATTCTTGAGCGCCTCCGACTGAGGAACGGACCGTGTCTCCTCCGTTCCAATCAGTTTGATGTGTATCCCTTTGGCGTCGCTGTAAGCGAGGTATCTTCCATTCGGTGAAATCGACCCGCCGGTTACGGAGTTTTCGCTGGAATTGAAGGTGAGTTGCCGAAGCTTCAGGTCAGGCACAATCGACGGCGGACGCTTCGTATACCAGAAGACAGCGGCGACCAGGACCAAAGCAATGACTACCACGGGCGCCGCCCACCACCGGAAGTTGAGGGCCTTTGGCAGAATGTATCGCTTCAGGATTTCCAAATCAGTCCGCAGCTCCACCGCGGACGGATAACGTTGTCCCCGGTCCTTCTCCATCGACTTGCGGATGATCTCATCGAGCTTCGCCGGGACTTTGGGGTTTAGCTCGCGGGTTGACGTGGGCGTCTGATCAAGGATCGCGACGTGAAGGTCCGGCCCGGTGTCGCCCTCGAACGCGCGTTGCCCGGTGGCCATCTCATACAGCACGAGGCCAAAGGAAAACAGGTCGGTTCGCGCGTCCAATTTTTCGCCCCGCACTTGCTCTGGCGACATGTAACCCGCCGTCCCTATTGCTACTCCCGTTCGGCTGAGGAGCAGATCAGGACTGGGAAGGGGAACGGTTTCCCGAGGTGTCGTATCTGCGCTGCGGCCATCGCGAGGGCGCTGTTCGAGCTCCTCGCCCCCTGCCGTCGCAGCGGACGCAAGTTTCGCCAATCCGAAATCCAGAATCTTCGCTTGACCCTGACTGGTTACGAAGATGTTTGCTGGTTTGATGTCGCGATGGATGATGCCTTTCTGATGGGCTGCGCCCAATCCATCCACAATCTGAATAGCGAGATCGAGCAGATTCTCGATTCCGAACGGCGGCTTCTCCGGACTCGCTGCGGCGATCAATTCGCGCAATGTCTGTCCTTCCAGAAGCTGCATCACGAGGAACGTCCGGCCCTCGTGCTCGCCGAATTCATAGATAGGGCAAATGTTGGGATGTTCCAGCGCCGAGGCCGACCGAGCTTCGCGCTCGAAGCGTGCCAGCGACCGCGCATCGTTGGCTGACTCTTCGGGCAGGAACTTGAGGGCGACCTGGCGGCCTAACTTCATGTCCTCCGCCCGATACACCAAGCCCATACCGCCGCCACCGAGTCCATCTAGGATGCGGTAATGGGAGATGGTCTCACCGGCCAGAGGGAACCCGACGGTATCGATCTCGGCGCGCACAGCCGACTGCACGTAATTGCCTGCGCTCCTGTCGCAAGAGAGCAGGGCTTCTACTTCTCGCCGTAACTCCGGATCGTTGCTGCAAGCCCCTTGTAGCAGTAAAGTGCGCTCTTCCGGGCCGCACTCCGTAGCGCGATGGAACAATTCTTCGATCTGCGCCCAGCGTTCAGGGGTCAAGTGACACCTATGCGTTCCGCATTTCGTGATGAAGCCACGCTTCCGCCATCCTTAAGTCGCGCCGGACGGTGATAGGGGAGACCTCCAGCGTTTGCGCGATCTCATCCATAGAGAGCCCGCCGAAATAGCGGAGTTCAACGGCCTTGCATTTACGAGGGTCGAGCTTCTCAAGCGCTTTGAGGCCACTGTCTAAGGCGACGAGGTTTCGGCTCCGCTCGGGTTGAAAGCTCACCGCCTCTTCCAGTGACACTTTGCGCATCGCGCGCTTGCCGGCTTGCCTGCGGCGGGAGTGGTCTACGAGGATCTGCCGCATCAGGCGTGCAGCCACTCCGAAGAAATGCGACCGTCCCTCCCACTCTGGGTTTTTCTGGTCAACCAGCCGCAAGTAAGCCTCGTGTACGAGCGCGGTTGGCTGCAACGTGTGACCTGGGGATTCTTTCCGCAGGTAGCCGGCGGCCAACTGCCTGAGCTCCCGGTAGACCAGCGGCGTGAGGTCCTCTAGGGCCTGCTGGTTGCCCTTCGCCCACTCTGCGAGCAGTCGGGTCACTTCGTGGGTGTTAGTCAGGGCTCGCATGTTGATAATGCTGAGCTTCCGTCGTTCGCGCCCGGATTATACACCGCCCTTCACTCTGCGGGTTTGCGCATCATTCCGCCCTCTGAAAAGAAAACCACTTCCGATGATCGATTTTAGGCCCGTTTCGCGCACGAGTAGGTAGCGAGGATTACTGAGAACCAACAAGAGAATCGGAGGAGGAACATTATGAGTAAAAACTTGACAACGCTTATCACCGGGCTGAGTTTGTGCGCTGGGCTGACCCTCCCAGTTGTATCGTCCGCGCAGGAACACAACACGAAACAACCTCACTACATTGTCAAAGACATGGGAACGTTCGGAGGTCCCAACAGTTTCTTCTTCTCTAGTCCGGTCGTCGAAAGCGTGAACAATCGCGGAACCGTCGTGGGCGGAGCGGACACAGGCCTTCCTGATCCGTACGCCCCAAACTGCTTCTCGCCGGACTGCTACATCCTGCATGCCTTCAAATGGAAGAACGGAGTTCTAACTGACCTCGGAACACTTCCGAGCGGGTACAGCAGCACAGCCTATGGGGTGAACGAGAAGGGGCTGATCATGGGCGAGTCGGAAAATGGTTTCATTGACCCGATCACTGGGCTACCGGAGCAGGTTGCCGTCCGTTGGGAAAAAGACGGTGAGATTGTCGATCTTGGAACCCTTGGCGGAAGTTTCAGCTTTGCCAACGCCATGAACAACCGAGGGCAGGTGATCGGACTCGCTCTTAATACAGTACCCGACCCCTATTCCTTCCTAGGCCTCGGAACCGAGACGCACGGCTTTGTTTGGAGGAACGGCTTCATGGAGGATTTAGGCACACTGGGCGGCCCAGATAGTTGGGCTGCAGCCATTAACGAAGGCGGCCAAGTTGTCGGCTGGTCGTATGTAAACTCGACGCCGAACGCAAACAACGGAGACACTTGCGCGCCCAATGTCCCCACACAGGATCCGTTCCTCTGGCAAGACGGCAGAATGATTGACCTCGGTACCTTCGGCGGCACCTGCGGGTATGTGGGGTCGGCCGCTGCACCTGGCGGAGGAGCAATCAATAGTCGAGGCCAGGTTATCGGTACCTCGAACTTGGCTGGGAATCAATCACACCACGCGTTTCTTTGGAACGAAGGTGCTCTGACGGATCTCGGTACGCTGGGCGGAAACAATGCAGAGGCGTACTGGATCAACGGTGCCGGGGACATCGTCGGCCGTGCAGATGTGCGTGGCCCCAAACAAAACCATCATGGGTTTCTCTGGAAGAACGGGGTGATGACCGACCTCGGAGTCCCGCATGGCCAGCCTTGCAGCACTGCTATCGACATTAATGCGAAAGGCCAGATCATCCTCAGCACCGGCATATGCGGTGTTGGTGGTGGGCCTGGGTCTTTGTGGCAGGATGGCGTTCTCTACGACTTGAATACTCTGATTCCGCCCGACTCCGGCTTCTTCATTGAAGATGTCAACTTCATCAATGACAGCGGAGAGATCGCCGTGACTGGAATTCTTCCTAACGGCGACCAACACGATTTGCTGTTGATTCCCGCCAGCGGGAATGATGACAACGCAGGCCGGACCGCGTCAACGGAAGTGGTTGCGGCAACCATCACTCCGCTCCGCCGCGCGGCCAGTCGGTTCGGCCGGTTCGGTCGCAGCACGTCGCCACTTGAATAGTGTCAGAAGCGAGCTGAATCGTTCCGGGGCCGGGCACAGAACGACAAAGAATCGAAGGAGGAAGTCATGAAGAAGAATCTAGCGATGTGCATCACCGCGCTTACCTTACATGCCGCGCTCGCGACCCCAATTCACGTCGCAGCGCAGGAACTGACCCCCACCCATCACCACTACAAACTCGTAGATTTAGGAACCTTTGGGGGTCCCAGCAGTTTTGTCAGCATTGAGCCGGGGCAAAACATCATAAACAGCCATGGGATGGTCGTCGGTTCCGCCGATACCTCCATTCCTACTCCAGAGCCCGCCTGTTACAGCCCTAATTTAAATCCTGACTGCTTCATTTCCCACGCGTTCCTTTGGAGTGGCAACGGCCTGAAGGATTTGGGCACGCTCCCCGGTGGCGACGACAGTTTTGCATCCGCGATCAATCAGGCCGGACAAATCGCGGGCCTCTCGGAGAACGACCAGATCGATCCCACGACAGGAAATCCGGAATTCCATGCGGTGTTATGGGAGAACGACAAAATCCGGGATCTGGGAACGTTTGGAGGCACTGCGAGCATCGCTTCCACGTTGAACGACTTCGGCCAAATCACCGGACTGGCGCTCAACACAGTCCCTGATCCTTACTCCCTTTTGGGATTGGGAAGTGGGCAGACCTTGACGCAGACCCGCGGATTCTTGTGGCAGAACGGCAAGATGGAGGATTTGGGAACGCTCGGCGGACCGGATACCTGGGCCGTGTTTATCAACAATCTTGGCCAGATCGCGGGAACCTCCTATACCAGCTATGTCGTGGACCCGAACACGGGAACCCCGCCGGTTGGCGTATTCCTCTGGCACAACGGCAAGATGAAGAATCTCGGCAATCTCGGAGGTAATAACGGCATTCTCGGAGCCTACAACATCGTCAATGCCCTCAACAATCGCGGAGAGGTGACTGGCGCGATGATGGCGGCGGATAATTATTGGATACACGCTTTCTTTGGGACGGAGCAAAGCTCTCCGACCTCGGGGCCTTGGGCGGCAATGGTGCCTTTGCAAGGGGGATCGACGACGCAGGTGAAGTTACGGGCCTTGCGAACCTTCAGGGGGATCAGGTCAATCACGGATTTCTGTGGCGAAAGGGCGTGATGACGGACCTGGGTACTTTGGGAGGTGACCCCTGCAGCGATGCACTAAGCGTGAACTCAAATGGCCAAGTCGTAGGCGCTTCGCAATCAGAGGCCGGTGGGTGCAATGAATGGACGACCGCGTTCCTATGGGAGAACGGCGGGCCCAGCGTTGACTTGAATTCGTTGGTCATGTCCGCTTCCGGAGCGTATTTGAACGTTGGGTTTTGGACCAACGCAAGCGGGGAAATCGTCGCGGGGGGGATTCCGGCCGGTTGTAACTACGCCCATACCTGCGGCCACACGTATTTGCTGATCCCATGCGACGACAATCATCCCGGCATCGAGGGTTGCGACTACGGCCTGGTGGATGCAGCGGCGGCAACTCACGAGAGTCCGGCACCGGCAATGCATAAACCGACGACGGAGGCTCAACCCACGCTCCGTCCTTTCAGGAGACCGCCCGATCTTCATCCCGGGCAGACCGGAGCGCGGAACAAGGCGGAGTTGCAACCCTGACGTTATATTGATCCGATTATCGTACACTCCGCGTTTCTGGGGGGTAACGGTAACTCTGGCTGCGGACCCGATCTGTCAACCGTGTGTTTCCTCTGACGTTTACTCTTGAGGCCCGCGCCTTTTGCCCGACGAGGGATCTACGCAACTTGCCGCCGCGGAGGCGCTGCCCGCAAATTTCATGGGTCCTTCGCTTCGCGAAGCATGACAAGCTGTATTTAGGAAATCGTGACGCGCTTACGGCGTCCCGTAGAGCTGCTTGTACAGACTCGCATTCCGCAAGATCGCCTGCACATATTCTCGCGTCTCGGTGAACGGAATCGACTCCACAAATTCCTGC
>Ga0210393_10005435_pt1 | contig 10035 bp, 8 predicted proteins | sample IncBWC27OmetaG_FD_160068 | JGI IMG/M metagenome (GOLD analysis project Ga0210393, IMG submission 160068) | Forest soil microbial communities from Barre Woods Harvard Forest LTER site, Petersham, Massachusetts, United States - Inc-BW-C-27-O ...
AACCCCTGCACTCGGTCAGCCCCGGTTTTCAGCCCGACCGCGTGCTCCGGATGGAAATGGATTTGCGTAGCGCGCAATACGACAAAGATCCCGCCATCCGCAACTTCTGGAAGCGCGTCCTCGATCAAGTCAGCACACTGCCAGGAGTGCAAAGCGCCTCCGTCGGAACGAATGCTCCCATGACCGATAGTCACGGCAGAACAGACATTACCGTCGAAGGCATGCCTTTGCCCAAGCCAGGAAGCTTTCCCCACCCCGACGTGCACGTAATCAGCCCAGACTACCTCGCTACCCTGGGTATTCCGCTTCTCAGCGGACGAAACTTCGCCCCGGCTGACATTGAAAGCTCGCAACAGGTAGGCATCATCAACGCGAAACTCGCCAAGGAGTACTTCCCGAATGGTGACGCCGTCGGCAAACGATTCATGTTCGGACGCCCCTCGACAGACGCCGCAAACTGGATCGAAATCGTCGGCGTAGTCGGCGACACAAAGCTCTACGGCCTGACGAATCCCGCTCGCCTCGAGACGTACAGACCGTTCCTGCAAGCGCCGCGCAGCGAGATGGATTTGCTGGTCAAATCATCGGTTGATCCCGCCGCAATGACGTCCGCCATCCGCGCCGCGATCGCCTCCATCGACAAGGATCAGCCGATCTTCGCCATTTCCACGATGAATCAACTCGTGAGCGATTCCGTCTCCACGCGAACGTTCACCTTGATCTTGCTCGGACTTTTTAGCGGCCTTGCCCTCGTGCTCGCCGCCATCGGAATTTATGGCGTCATTTCCTACTCCGTGGCGCAACGCACTCGCGACATCGGCATCCGCATAGCCCTCGGAGCCTCGCGAAAAGACATCTTCCACAACGTCGTCGGCCTCGGCCTGCGCCTGACGCTTATCGGTTTGCTATTCGGCCTCATCGGCGCGTTCGCCGTCACGCGGGTACTTTCGTCCCTGCTCTACGGCGTCCATTCCACCGACGCCGTGACTTTCATCGCCGTCTCGCTCGTCCTCGTCATCGTCGCCTTGCTCGCCAGCTACCTGCCCGCCCGCCGCGCCATGCGCATCGATCCCATCGTCGCCTTACGCTACGAATAGCTAGAAAGGGTGTTCTATCAGCGCACAGCAGATGTAAGCAACGGAATCCTACAGCAACCTTTCAAACTCCTTACGGCTAATTCTGAAAACCCTTATGAGTTCATAACAGCCCGCCTTCTAGTGTCTTGCCACACGAAGTTCCCCGTCCGAACAGCGTGATTGACGCGCTCGTCCCTGTCATCGACGAAACAAGACGATAGATGGAAGGAGAATTCAGATGGGTATGGGTGTCTCTCGGAGAGGAAGTTTTTCTGTTTTTTCGGCAATGGTTCTTGTGCTGGCATTGGTTCTCTTGAATACCGCGTTTAGTCGCGTTGCGTCCGGTCAGTCGACGTTCGGAGCGATTGTGGGCGTTGTGAAGGATCCGGGTCAGGGAGCTGTAGCAGACGCGCAGTTGAAGCTCGTCAATCTCGACGATCGTAGCGAGCGGAACGGAAATACGGACACGAATGGCGGATTTGAGTTTCTCAATCTGCGTCCCGGGCGCTATGAGTTGTCGATTCACGCCGAGGGTTTCAGCGAGACGAAGATGACCAGCCTGCAGCTCGAGGCGCGTCAAACATTGAGAGCCGATACACAACTGAAATTGGCATCGGCATCGGAGACTGTGGAAGTCGCTGGCGATTCCGGCCCGGTGATCAATACGGAGAATGCGACGATCGGCGACAGCAAGGATTTCCAGCAGATTACAAGTCTGCCGGTGAACTACCGCGGATCGACGACGAGCCCGCTGGCGATGCTGGCGACGGTGCCGGGAGCGCAACAGGATGCGAACGGCAACGTGTCGGTGGGAGGAGGACTCCCCTCGCAGGTGCAGTACTCGGTAGATGGGTCGTCAACGGTGAACATCCGGCAAAACGGAGCGTTGGGGAACATGAATCCGTCGACCGAACTGATCGGCGAATTCAAGGTGACGCAATTCAACAACAACGCGGAGTTTGCCCAGGTCGGCGACGTTACCATCAGCACGAAGAGCGGCTCCGACCAATTCCACGGGAGCGCGTTTGAGTACATGCAGAACGACGCGCTCGACGCCCGTGTATGGAATAACGATGACAAACCGCACAAAGCGTTCAACACATTCGGCGGAAGCCTTGGCGGACCGCTGAAACTTCCCAAGATTTCGAGCGACAAGCCGCAAACGTTTTTCTTCGCCGATTTCGAGGCGAACCGGCGGCGTTTCTCGACCCCGTTGTTTTTGTTTGTGCCGACGCTGGCGATGCGGTCGGGAGATTTTTCCGCATTGTCGACGCCACTGATGGATCCATTCACCGGGAAACCCTATCCGGGGGACAAAATTCCGAGTGGCAACGCATGTCAAAATACGAGTGATTGCATCAATCCGGTTGCGATCAGCCTGCTCAACAATTACTTGCCGGCGCCAGATATACCGAACGCGCAGTTCGGTGTGCAGGCGAACTACCTCCAGCAAACGCCGACGCCGAGCAACACCAATGGATTCGACACCCGCATCGATCGCACGTTGACCAAGAAGCAGACGATGTTCGTGCGCTGGAGCTGGAAACGGCTTGACTCTAGTTCGCTGACCGATACGGCGCTGGCGACCCAGAACAGTTTTCTGCCGCCCGACAACGATCTGGAACACAACAACAACGTGATCGTGTCGCATAACTACGCGATTACAGATCACCTGGTGAACGAAGCGCGCTTTGGCCTTTCGTTTTATCAGTTGCAGGTGACGTTCCCGATTCAGGGGGCGACTGCCATTTCAACGCTTGGCCTCCAGGGGTTGGACATCAGCGACCATCCGACTGCCGGAGCCTTTCCGATATTCAATTTCAGCGACGATGTCGGCAACTACACGCCGATTGGCCGCGACAAGGACGGCACGACGAAGTCGCAGACGATTCAGTTCTCCGACAATTTGTCATGGGTTAAAGGACCCCACACGCTCAAATTCGGCGTCGATGTGCGACAGGTAGCCTACGTCGATCTCGAGAGCTTTGGCGGCGCGGACGATTTCGGAGACTTCACATTTGACCAAGGAGTCTTCACCGGGAATGCGTTTGCAAATCTGCTTCTGGGGCTGCCAACGAAGACGTATGTGGCACAGTCGGGTCCCGATGTGCACGCGCACACAATCCAGACCGGCGTTTATGCCCAGGACGAATGGCGCGCCAACGATCGATTTACGGTGTCATTCGGCCTTCGGTGGCAGGCGTTGCCGCCGTTCGTCAGCGATCTTGGAAATCTGACTGCCTTCGATATTAAACACGGGGGCGTCATCATCCCCGACGGCAACACTCCTCGGCCGGCGTTTCTGGCATCGATCAACACTTGCGTGCCTGGGAGCGCGGTCGCGCCCTGCGGCGGGCCTGTCGACCCGGGTTTGGGTTGCGCGCCGGTCAATCCAGCGCTGCCTTGCGCTCCGGTAGAGACGGCAAGCAGCGTTGGACTTGGTCCCGGGCTGCGACAGTTCTACAAAAAGAATTTTCAGCCGCGGCTCGGTTTTGCGTATCGCCCCTTTGGGAATAACAAAACGGTCATTCGCGGGGGCATCGGGATTTTCACGATGACGAATCTCGGCCAGCTCTCGTTTAACACGACGAACATCGACGTCTCCGTTGTGCGAACGACATTCAACGCCAACCCAGCTACCGGTTTGCCGACATATCAATTTCCAAACGTCCGCACGCCCGACATTCCAACGCAGATCGCGGGCACCGGAGATTTTTACCAGAACACGCTGACCAACTATCGCGATCCGCAGTCGGCGCAATGGAATTTCACGATCGAGCGCGAGTTGATTCGAAACCTGACACTGCGCGAGAGCTACGTCGGGATGAACTCATATCGCATGAGCCAGACCGTCGATCTCAATCAGGTTGAGCCCAGCACGACCTCACCGAACCCGAATCCGAAGCCGTATCCGAATTGGGGGCGCGTGCTTTCGACCACGAACTCCGGCCACGTGAACTATCAAGCGCTGCAATCGGAGTTGAATCAGCGCGTACGCGGGGGGCTAACGCTGCAAGCGAGTGAGGTGTGGGCGAAGAGCCTCGGTGACGTTGGGGGCGACGCGCCGACGACGTTCAATCCTGAAATCATTTACGGTACGCCGGTCGCGAATCGCTTCGATCTCGCAGCGAATCGTGGCAACGTGGCGCAAACTCGGCGGAACCGGTTACTCGTGTCGGCGGTCTACGACGTTCCGGTCGGCAGCAATCGCCGATTTTTCGGTCACATGAGCACCGTGCCACAGGCTGTTCTCGGGGGTTGGTCGATCAGCACCGTGAGTTTGTGGGAGACCGGACCGTATCTCACGCCGACGACAAGCCCGAGCTACGATCCCGGCAATCTAAATCTTTCCTATCGTGGATCGTTCCAGCGGCCCGATTGCAGCGGCAACGGCAACGTTGCAAACCCGGCGACGGGCAGCATGTTTGACATCAACGCGTTCAATCCGATTCCCAGCGGCCCCGTGGGAAATTGCGCGGTGGGCAGCCTGGAAGGTCCGGGGACTGCGACCATCGCCGCCGGATTGTCGAAGACGTTTCACATTACGGAGCGTTGGAGACTTCGATTCGAAGGAACGTTCACCAACCTGATGAACCATCCTAACTTTGCGCCGCCACCGACGAACGTTACGTCGTCGTCGTTTGGCATCGTGCAAAGCGTGCAGACCGCCGAAAACAGCGGCAACCGCGTAGGCCAGCTGTCACTACGCTTGGACTTCTAAATGGGCGCCTATATCTGAGACTTCACTGCAACTGGGCCAACGCGTCAAACCCGATCACTACTTCGCCGCCCGTGGCTCAATCGATTGAAAACGCACAGTAACGTAATACATGCCGCAAGCGGATACCGGGACATCTTCCACGGCAACTATGCGAATCCGTTTGATGACGTATTTCCCAATCAGCGTGCGGCCTTTGCCGTAGCCGGGAAAAAGATCGAGATCGGCGGATGGAATGATCGTGCCGTTTTTCTGAGCGGCGAGCAGCGGCTCTAGACCGCCGCTGTCGCCAACGTCGAAGCTGAGCGTTCCCGGGCCGTGATGACCGGATTTCATTTCCGCGCTGAGAAACCCCCAGCCTTTCGGCGGTCCATCTGTGTTTCCGTCCGCGCCCCGCGTCTGCCCCGTTCTCTTAACAAAAACTGAATCGACGGCCAACCAGCCGCCCTTGCTGTATCCCTCGTTTTCGAACATGTTCGTCAGCACGTGATCACCGATCACGATGTGTACGTAGCTATGCCCGTCGCCGTCCGAATCCTGCGCCAGAGACTGCCGCGGGAACTCTCCGGCCGCCGCCGCGACAACCAGGACCACGAAGACGACCGCCCATCGACGATGATGTCCGCCCATACCCGCCAATTTAATACCTGAATCACCGTCTGACCATAGAACGAGTGCTTAAAAGTGACTGAGAATCGCGACGATACCGCACTAACTCCCGATAAGTCGCATCCGGACAAATGCCGGGGATCGGTCTCAGGTTTCCGATTACGGCGTTAACCAGGACTTGCGGGCAGACTTGCCGGCAATTTGCTCCAATACAGCTCGTCACCTCTTTGGTTTTGCGCCCGCTTCGCGAAGGGTCGTTTCATCCACTGCGATTACGTTCTCAACAGACTGCACGACGATTTGTGCGTCGAACATGCCCATGTGTCCGAACCCTTTCCCATCAGGGTTTTCAAAATTTGATTTTTTCTGGTGAGCCGCATGAAGTTGCCTTGAAACACCATCTATGCGACCCGAAAACGAGGCCGTGACAAGATACGTTGTGCAGTCAGGAACCGTTTCAGAAGGAGGTCTGTCGACGCACGCGGACCCTTTCGCTGACAACTCCAAGTAGTGCGTCAAATCCAGAAAGTTTTGGTCTTTGACCAGGACGATGGGTAATGGCGGTGTACGCCGACCTTCGGAGTCCATTCCGCCCGCTGGCCCACGACCGTCAGTGTATGCCAAGACTTGCGGTGGGCCGGAGCCGTCGCCAAGTACAAACCAAATACTCTTATCGGGACAGTGTTCATCCATGAGCAGTGAGTGCTCGAAACTCACTTTCACGTACCCGCGAACCTTCACAAGTGTGTTGTTGTAGCCCGAAGGGTTATCGAAAACCCTGCAGACTGTTGTTTCCCTTGGCTTTGAGAACAATCTTGCATTCGGACGCTGACCAACAGCGATAGGGGAATATAGAGCCGCCAGCAACAAAATTGATGCAACGACACTTTTCATCCTGAGTCGATTCTAATCTGTTTGACACCGAGCGAAGAGTGGGAGTGCCTTAGAATCAGCCTCTCGTGCCCGACAAGTCGCGTTACCGGAAACTTGCCGTGCGAGAACTCCGCTGCGGAAGCCGGCGACAGACGGGACGTTTCCACACTCTCAGTGCTGATGTACGGCTTCAGTCCGCCCCAACCCCATTCGAACAGTCCTACTCAGTTACCAGTTGACATTCGATAACTTTTTATGTTATGATGTGTTGAAGGGTTCGGGTGCCAGCCCGAATCCACAGCAAGGTCCCCGATGACCCCCCGCCTCGTCGCCCCTCCCCGACGCTCAACCCATTTAGAATCACATCCTTGCACCCGACCGCCGCGCCGCCGCACACGCGCAAATCGACGCAAATTCCCGCTCTCCCATCCGCTCGCTCTTTTCGATCTAAGTCGAAGAGAATCAATACGTAACCACTCAAACACGCTATCCCGTCAGCGACGCCCGTTAACGAGGCCTCAACAAGAGTGCGCGATTTCAGCGCCTCTAACCCGCTTAGAATCAAATTCTTGCACAATCTCTCGCTCCAACGTCTTTAGAATCACATTCTTGCGCAAAAACAGGGGAGGGGAGGTCATTACGTTAACCATATTCCCGAAATGGAACTCGACCTCCGGCGCGGAATACCCTTTGTCGACACGCGCACATCTGATGAGCGCTTGGCCGGATGGCAACGAACCCCCGAGCGGGAAAGGATGGGCGATATGAGCGGCGAGAACACAGTGGTGAGGAATGCGGTGAGTTCGTGGAAGCAGGTTGTGGGGCAGGTGGATAAGACGATTGGGGCGTTTGGGGATGAGGAGTTGCAGCGGGAGGTGGCGCCGGGACGGAACCGGCTGTATTACCTGCTGGGGCATTTGACGGCGGTGCATGATCGGCTGTTTCGCACGCTGAGGATCGGGAAGCGGTTGCATCCGGAGCTGGATGAGGAATTTATCGTGAAGGCGGACAAGACGGATCTGAACGACGAGTTACCGGCGGAGGAGTTGCGGCGCGCGTGGCGCGAAGTGAACGACAAGCTGATCGCGGCGATCGAAAAATTATCGGCGGAAGAGTGGCTGGAGCGGCATGACTCGGTGTCGCCCGAGGATTTTGCAAAGCAGCCCGAACGCAATCGCCTCGCCGTGTTGCTGAGCCGCACGACGCACGCCGCGATGCACGAAGGCCAGATGCGCCTCGCCCCGAAAGCGTAGGAGTGAAATTTGGAAAAGGGAAATTGGAAAAGGGCGGAGAGCGTCACAGCGGGTAGGAGGAGTTGGGACGGACGATGCGGATGTGATGGTCGAAGAACGTGGCGTGGACGGTGGGGACTTCGACTTGGGGCATGTGACAGGTGATGCAGTTGGATTTGGATTGCGGGCAGATTTTTGGCGTGGATTTTTCGTGGGAATTATCGCGGGGCATCGCCGCGGACTTCTCGACGAAACGGGCCGCGGAATTTTTTAGTGAGATCGCGGAAGAATTCTCAGGAGTTGCGGATGAGTGGCAGGTGAGGCATTTTGCGTCGTAGGACGACGCGGTTTGATTGAGTTGTTCGTGGGGGTTGTGGCAGGCGACGCAGGCGAGACGCGGGTCGCCTGCGGAGTTGCGCCAGCATTTGCTGCCTTCGAGGCGATAGGGCTGGAAGCGGACGTTCATCACGCTGCGGAGTTTTTGGTCGGCAAGGATGACGTCGGCCCATGTGCGGTGACATGCACCGCAGAAATCTACTGACGCAGTTGAATTGAGGCGGCGCGGATTGAAGATGGCGGCGCGGCCCTGCTCGATTTTTCCCGACTTCATTGCAGAGACGTGATTGGCTCCCGGGCCGTGGCAGGATTCGCACTGCACACCGGGAGTGAGATGCGACGTATCGAAACGTCCTGCGATGCTGGACGCAGTCGTATGGCAGCCGAAGCATCGGCGGGCTTCGCCGGCGTCGAGCCAGCGGCCCATCGCGGATTTGAGATCATCGGGATTACCGGCGTCGTGGCCGGTGGTGAGATCGAGCGATTGCAGAGATTTGTAGAAGCTGAGGTGGCTTTCGTAAAAGCCGCCGTCGCGTTCGTAGATGTAGGTTTGGCCTTTGTGGCCGAGGCCGAAGGCCCACGCGATGTTGGCGGAGAGCGATTGCGCGCCGTCGCTGACGGAGAAATTGACGGCGTTGCGCGAGGTGGAGAGTTCGTAGTGGTAAGCGGCGCGCTGTTCGGTGAGGTCGGCGTGAGATTGCAGAATTTCGGAGTTGGCGGCAGGAGTGGCCGTGGGCCATGGGAGTTGTGGACTGCGATGCGGCGATTTGCGAGTGGCACTTTGCGCATTCGGCGGTGCCGACGAATTTGTCCAGGGAGGCTGCGGACTTGGTGGGCCACCAGCCGGGCGACTCGATGTGGTCTTCGGTGGCGAGTGAAACGTTTGTTTCGGATGAGCTGGAAGTGGCGGATGAGTCGGAAGAGGAGCGCGCGTGCGCAATGAGATGCGCGCAGAAGAACGCTGCTGCAAACAGAGAAGCAGTGAGGGGGACCAGGGCCCGGGGCCGAACGAGCGACACATACGAGTGACGAAGAAATTTTCGAAGCGGGTACGCAACCTTGTTGAACTTTTGTAACGTTGGCGAATTATTTTTTGCGCGTGCGCGCAGCTATGAAGATACGGATATGGTTCGGCGGATTTTATGGAGATATGGAGGGATTCTATGGGGCTGCGGAGAGCTTATGAATTGATGGATTTTTCGGAAGGATATCCGGAGTGAACCGTAGGGACACTTAGAGGCGGGGGTGGCATAGTCGCGGCAACCTGGCTGATTCGAAATTTGCTGCGACGGAGGCTACATGACACACCTGTCTTTGGGAGAGAAGGTTGAGAAGTATGTGGTTCGCGTTGGCGCGGGACTGATTTTGGCGGGACTGATGGGGACGATCGCGCCGCGGACGACGGAGGCGCAGTCGGTGGATGTGCGGGTATATGACTCGCATCATCACGATTATCACAATTGGGATGATCATGAGGACCGAGCGTATCGGCGGTATCTGGCGGAGAAGCGTTATGAGTATCGGGAGTATCAGAAGCAGAGTCATCGCCGGCAAGAGGCATATTGGTCGTGGCGGCATTCGCATCCAGACTGAGTGGGCGGAAACTGGAAACTGGAAAAGGGAAATTGGAGAATGGACGGAGCGGGCGGCGCACTTTGCGCCGCTCGTTTCGTTTTGGGGGAAGGAAGGGACGGCGTGCCGTGCCCCTACGGAGAGAGTGTGAAGGGGTGCGTTGAGATTGCGAGGTGAGCCGGGGTTCGACCGCAAAAGCGGCGCCGAGGCGTCGCACTGCAAGGGTTCGCCCCGATGAGGCGAGGAGCGGTGGTTGGGTGAAGATGGCGCCATAAAGTCACCGCTACGGGACGTGAGCCGGTTCGGGAAGTGAGAAAGGGCATGCTGCTGGATGCTGGGGGGAGCCGTTCGGGGGCGGAATATTGCTGTTGGATGCGGCTGTAAGCTGTTGGAAATGAGTGAATTGATTATGGTGGCGGGGGATGGTACCTTGGTTCGGTCCTCTTTTTTGCCAGCTCACTGAGCGATCCGCGGGGCCTGGGCCTCGCACCCTACGAAGGAGAATTAGTTTTGAGCGAAGGATTACGGAATTTTCTGTTTACCTCCGAGTCGGTTACGGAAGGTCACCCCGACAAGATTGCGGATCAGATTTCGGATGCGGTGCTTGATGAGGTTATGC
>Ga0210393_10005437_pt1 | contig 10031 bp, 8 predicted proteins | sample IncBWC27OmetaG_FD_160068 | JGI IMG/M metagenome (GOLD analysis project Ga0210393, IMG submission 160068) | Forest soil microbial communities from Barre Woods Harvard Forest LTER site, Petersham, Massachusetts, United States - Inc-BW-C-27-O ...
TGGCTATGGGTTGGCCGCTTGGGTCATCGACCACGAAGACGCGCGAGTCACCGGGTTCCAGACGCAACTCCCAGCGGCGGAACTCGTGCGGCTACAAGCACGCGTCGGCCGATTTCAGCAACAACTGGCCCTCGCCCGGAGGGCCGCGCAAGCGGAGCAGAGCCTGGCTGCGACGGCGGCCGTGCAGCCTTCAGAAGCCGTGCCACACTCAGAAAAACCGGCAGCGGTCCCGGCATCACGTGAGACGCAAGTGGAAACTGGCTCGCTCCAGTTGACTTCGGGACGAGGTCCTGGCAGCGGTGTCATCGCGGACGCGTCGCCCGAATCGGAAGCGCTCTCGGCCGATGATTTGCGGCAACTTGCCAAGATCTCGTTGCAACTGGCGATGGCCGCGGACGAAAAGCGAATCGCCGAGTGCCAGGGGCTCTTGGACAGCTATTGGTGCCGTTACCTGTCTGTTCGCTCAGAATCGGTGGCACAGCCCGCCCCCTTTCGTGAAGCCGCGAAGCCGGCGGCCTCTGCGGTTCGCTAGCGCGACGTCTGAACGCTGAACAATTCAAACGCCAGCGGCGGCTTCGCCTGCCGCGACAAAGCTCGTCAGCAGGTCCCGCTTGAGCGCGCGGACCGCTTTCGCCGAGACCGGGGCCGTCCGGAGTCCCCCTGCGCAAGCGCTTCCGCGTACGCCGACAATGTCGGGGCGCACGGTGACCAGGTCCGGAAATTGCGCACGGCGGAGCCCGCCGGCCAAGGCGATCATCAGACCAGCCTGATGCACCGACTCGGACAAGCGCCGCAATTCGGCCAGTTCCATCAGCTCCAGGAGATTGCCGCTGCCCTTGTCGAACGTGTCGATCAGCAAGGCGTCGCAGCACACCGAGCGTGCCACGTCCAACAGCCGCGACGGCTCCAGGCTGTGGGCGATTCGCCAATCGGCATAGGCCACGGCCACCCAACGGACGTCCTGCTGGGCCGTTGTTTCCAGACGCCGTTGCACATTTTGCCAGGCTTCGATCCAGCGTGCGGGAGTATCGATTCCTGCGGCGCCGAGTTTGACGTAGTCAATCCCCGGCGGCAGCGAAAACTCGGACGTCCGCGACTTCCAGTCGAGCAACTCACCCAGAGCCGCACTACACGGCAGAGGAGTCTCTGGCCCCCGGCAACACGCAGCAAACTGTGCGACGGACGCCATCACGTCGTAATCGGCCATTCCCAGCGACCCGCGCTCCGGCTCCTTGATGTCGAGAAGGTCGCAGCCTCCCGCGACGGCGGCCCGCGCTTCGAGCGAATCGCGCACACTCACGAGCAAGGCGGGCACGGGCGCAGCCGGCGTCTGCGAATTCCCTGCGGTCGCAGAACGCTGGGGGGACAACCGGCGGAAAAAGCGAGGCGAGAGTTGGGACACAGAGCGATCCGTTTAGAGCAGGCGGGGCGACTCGTCGGCGAAGGGATGCAATCCTCCGAACGTCTTCGGTCGGGGCAGGGCATCGACGAGCGCTTCCGCCATTTTGAAGTCGGAAAATGTCGTGATCTTGATGTTCATCGGCCAGCCTTCGATGATCGTCACCGGGTGTCCAAGGTTCTCGACGAGTTGGGCTTCGTCGGTCGCCTTCAGCGATCCGCGACGGGCGAACGCGTCCATCAGTAACTGGCGGCGGAAGACCTGCGGAGTCTGCGCCCGCCAAAGGCCTTCGCGCGAGACCGTTTCGACAATCGTGCGGTTCGGCCCCACCCGCTTGAGCGTGTCGCTCGCGGGCACGGCTGGAATGACGGCGTCCGATTTTTCGGCCTGCACGAACAGCGTGTCGACCCATTCTTTGACGAGCAGCGGGCGGGCCGCGTCGTGGACGGCGACAAAATCGACGTCGGTTTTCACGCGGGCCAGCGCGTTCTGCACCGATTCAAATCGCTCGGCACCGCCCTCGACGATTTCGACGTTCATAAACGCCAAATTGGCACGGAACTTTTCCTTCACCCATTCCATGTCTTCGCCGGAGACGACCAACAGGACCTGGCTGACGTCGTCGCGGCTGAGAAAGATCTCTGCCGCGCGCACCCAAACGGGCCGCCCCTTCAACTCGACAAACGGCTTCTTGCGCTTGTGCATCGAGAAGCGGCTGCTCTGCCCGGCAGCCGGCAGGATGACTGCGAATTTGGCCATGGCTGGACTCCGCGACGCGAAATCGGTCGGCGAGACGAGTGAAACCTCGCCAAGTGCCCCCGCGTTCCGCCGATACTACGCACCCCCGGCGCTCGCGACAATTCACACTGTGGTTAGACAAACCGCTGGCAAACGCAGGTCAATGTCCGTGGGCGCCGACCCTTCATTTGAAAGTCTGGTGCACTCGATGACTCGCGTATACCAAGTGATCCTCATCCTTTCGACCCTCCTCGGCTCTTGGTTGGGGATGCAGGATGTTCATGAACTCGGGCACGTCGCTGCCGCGTGGCTGACGGGCGGCCGCGTCTCCCAGGTGGTGCTCAATCCGCTCACGATCTCGAGAACGGACTTCGCGGAGAATCCCAGGCCTCTGATCGTTGTCTGGGGCGGCCCGGTGTTGGGCGCAGCGCTCCCACTCGCGGTTTGGGTGGCCGCACATGCTGCTCGGCTGCCGGGCGCATTCGTCTTGAAGTTCTTCGCCGGCTTCTGTCTCGTCGCCAACGGCGCCTACATCGGAGCCGGATCGTTCAACCGCATCGGCGACGCCGGAGAAATGCTCAAGCGTGGAGCCGAGCCCTGGCATCTTTGGTTGTTCGCCGCGCTCACCGCGCCTGCCGGCTTGTGGCTCTGGAACGGACTTGGTCCCCAGTTCGGGTTGGGGAACTCCGCTGGCGTCGTTAGCCACAAAGTCGCGTACGTCAGCTGCCTTTGCTGCCTGGCTCTGCTCGCGTTGGGCTTTGCAATCGGCGGAGAGTAAACCAGATTCGGGAGGGCGAGGCTCCCGCTGATTCTTCCCTCACGATCTTGTCGGATCACCTCGGGGAAGCACCCGCCAGCTCACGCTGGCGGCTCGCCAAAACTGGTTCCATGATTTGCCAGATGGCGCGCGTCAAATGCGGACGGGCTTCAGTCCCAGGCTTTTGCGAATGACGGTCAATTGGCCGTAGTGCATCCCTTCGTGCCACAACAGCCGCATCAGGATATTGCCGAGCGTCGGGGCGAACTTTTTAAATTCTTCGGGCGCCGGCCCGGTGAGTTGCTCGTCGCTCAACGATTCCACCCAACTGCGAAACGCCGCTCGCGAGGTCTTGAAGTAATCGCGCAGGACGTCGAGCGGCGGATAACTGGCGGCGTCCGACATCGGCTGCGATTTGGCGAAGAACATCTCTTTGTATCTTTCAAAGAGGGTGCCGTCGCGGCCGGCCAGGGTCTTGAGGAAGTATTGATTGACGGTCGCCAGGTGGCCCAATGTCCACAGGGCATGATTGGCTCCCGGGCAGGGCTGGTGCAAGAACTCCTCGGCCGGGATCCCCGTGAATAGGTCGTCGACCGCCTTATCCGTCCAATCAAAGGCCGCCAGAAGTTGGTTCCGAAGAAGCTCTGCCATGGTCAATTCCTTCCGGGTGAAGTTGCATTACAGAAACAGGGGACGAGCGCAAAGGCTGTCGAGCGAGGCGCATCGGTGAAATCTTGACAGAATTTGGTGGCCGGCACAAATTCTCGCACGAAATCAAGGCTCACCCCCCACTATTTCTGGTACGGGGCCGTGTGCCACGACGGCCCGGTGCGGCCATTTGATCTTTCGAGCGAGCGAGAAACGACATGAGACTGACCCTGCGAACACTACTGGCCTACCTGGACGACATCCTGGAGCCCTCGCAGACCAAAGAAATCGGCTCAAAGATCACGGAGAGTAAGTTCGCCTCGGATCTGGTCGAGCGGATTCGCGACGTGATGCGCCGCCGCCGACTTTCGGCCCCTGAGGTCGAGCAGGCGGACGGGAGTCTCGATGCGAACGTCATGGCCGCGTATTTGGATAACACTCTCGCGCCGGACAAAGTGACCGACGTCGAAAAAGTCTGCCTCGAGTCCGATGTGCACCTCGCCGAAGCGGCCGCCTCGCACCAAATTCTGACGATGGTGTTGGGTGAGCCGGTCGAGATCGCACCGGAGAGCCGGCGGCGAATGTACGGTTTGGTCTCGCAAGGGAGCGGCGACAACCACGCCGTGCTGGCGGCCAACCAACCCGCGGCGGCCTCCGCCGATCGCGATGAACTCGACGACATGCCGACGCCCGTGCAGGCGCAGGAACGCACGGAGAAAATCGACAGCCTGCTTCCCGACTATCTGCGTCCGCGTCCTTTTTGGAAGCGGGCGTTGGTCGTCTCGGTGCCCGTTGCGCTCGCGCTTGTGTTTGCGCTGCTATACGTCACCGATCAGAGCAACAACCTGCGGCTCCCTCACTGGTTGGGAGGTGCCGACACCAACGCCGAAAAAATGGCGGCGATTGATCGGCCTCGCCCCGAACATGACAACGCCTCGAAGGCGGTAAAAGGAGGCGCGGCCCAGCCGGCCCACGTAGCTCTCGCGAACGCGACCGACCCAACAGTCGCCGGCGGCGCTGCTGCCAAGCTTCCCGTCGCGCCGACGACCGGTTCGTCGCCCCCGACGACGGCCCCCGACGCTAAGACGGCTGCTACGGAGACCAAGCCGGTCGTGCCGGATTCGAATCCTTTCGATGCCCTCAACGAGCCGATGGGGTCGCCGCCAGACTCGGCAGACACTGGTGCCTCCGCGTCGCCAAAGATACCGGTGGCTGCCACCCCCGCGGGACCTCTACCGGCCGTCCCCTCGTCGACGAGTCCTCCCCAATCGCCGACCGTGGTTCCTGCGAAGAGTCCGAGCGACGCAACATCCAAGGCGGCACCCGCACCGCAGGTGGCGTCGACGAGCAATGCAAAAATCGGCCGAGCGACTCCCGCGCCTCCGGTACCCGGCATTCCCGGATTGGATCCGAAACCGACCGCGCCGATGACTCCGGAATCGGCGAAACCCGAAAAGACCACTCCCGAAGCTCCGCTCGATGTGAAACTGGTGTCGAAAGCCGGTGTCTTGCTCGGGTATGACCCGAACCGCGACGACTGGTTTGTGCTGGAGCGTCCGAGTCTGAAACTGCCCGCTCCCGCCGAGGACGCGCGAGCGCAGAAAGGGGATCCCGCCAACGAACTCGTCGCGCCGACTCCTCCTGTTCCCATGGCGGGCGAGCGGCGGGCCGACTTGTTGGCCGCGCCCGATCCCTTCGACAGCCAACTCGACATTGGCGATGGTCTTTGCCGGATGTGGATCATCGGCGGCAGCTCCGCCCGCCTGTTAGCGCCGGCCGGAGCATCCCGCTTCGGCATCGAAGTTCGCGAAGGAAAAATCGTGCTGCGTAGCGGTGCTCCGAACACCGGCCCATATAAGCCGCTCGTCATTACGGTCGTGGTGAGTCGCGAACAATGGCAGCTCGAATTTCTGCGTCCAGAGACGCAGTGTGGCATCGACATCACGCCGCTGTATCCGAACCGGCCGGGACAAGACGCCAAAGAAGTCTCGTACCGCGGCGGATTGTACGTGGTTTCCGGCGAAGCCCGTTTCACCGAAGCCAAGGGGCGCCAGGGAACGCTGGTCGCCGGCACTTGGATTTCCCTGAAGCCGGGCGACTTGGCCGTCGCCACCGATTTGTCCGGTACATCATTTCGCGGCAAGGGGCCGATCGCCGGCTGGCTGACGCCTGAGACGCATCGCATCCCGCCGTCTCAGACCCGCATTGCGCATGACTTTGGCGAGGGCTTCTTGGCCGATCAGCCGATCTCGCTGTCGATCGGCACAGTCGCCAAGAGCGATAAGAATCCGAAAATCTCCGAATTGGCCGCCAAAACACTGGCTTTGACGCGCCAATACCCAACGCTGGTCGAAGTGCTGGCCCAGGTTCAGCACGATGAGGCGGTCGATGCCGCGGCCAAAGGGTTGCGAGCCTGGCTCCCGTTGTCGCCGAACAACGTGACCTTGCTGCAAAAGGAGCTGAGCACCGTTTATGTACCGACAGTCGAGGACATTGTGTTGCGACTGTTATGGGGTTACAACGACGAGGACGCCCGCAGCTTGGAGACCTCAAAGCAACTGGTTGAGTGGCTCGATAGCGACAAACTCCCCATCCGCGTCCTCGCCATCCAACAGATCAGCGAACTAACCCGAGGACAGACTCTGCGGTATCGCGCGGGCATGAAGAGTTCCGAGCGGAAAGCCTGCAAACGGCAATGGGATCGATACGTCGAACAAAACAAGGGGCTGATCCGCAAGTGAGGACGGGCGGTGCAAGTCCCCTCGCGTCTGTGCGGCAATTCCTCGAATTGATCCGCTTCAGCCACACGGTCTTCGCGCTGCCGTTTGCCCTGTTCTCGGCCGTTCTCGCGTGGCAGCAGCCGGACGTTGTTTTTCGCTGGCGCGACATCGCCGGTCTCTTGCTCTGCATGGTGTTCGCTCGCTCGGCCTCGATGGCCTTCAATCGTCTGGCTGATCGTCGCATTGACGCGCAGAATCCCCGCACGGCGGGGCGTCATCTTCCGGCGGGTTTGTTGAGCGTGACTGCCGTGAGCCTGTTTACGGCGTGCTGCGCAATCGGGTTCGTAGCCTCGACACTGCTTTTCTTCCCGAATCGGCTGCCGCTGATTTTGTCGCTGCCCGTGCTCGCATTTCTGCTGGGCTACTCGTACGCCAAGCGCTGGACCTCGCTGGCGCATTTCTGGCTCGGGGCGGCACTGATGCTTTCTCCGATCGCCGCCTGGATCGCGATTACCGGCGGAATCGCCTGGCCGCCCGTGCTATTGGGTTTGGCCGTCTTCTTTTGGGTTGGCGGATTCGACGTGATCTACGCCTGTCAGGACGTCGATTTCGATCGCTCGGTGCGTCTCCGCAGCATCCCCGCGCGGCTCGGCGTCGGTCCGGCACTCAAGCTGGCGGCCTTCAGTCACCTGTTGACTGTCGTTTGTCTGGCCGGCCTCTGGTGGACGGCCGGACTGGGCCCGCTCTTCGCAGTCGGCGTGGTGGCCGTCGCGATACTTTTGGCGTACGAGCACTTCCTCGTGCGGCCCGACGACCTGACCCGCGTGAACATGGCCTTCTTCAACGTGAACGCGGTGATCAGCATCGGCCTGTTCGTGGTAGGAACGCTGGACGTCTGGACGCACACGCTTCGCTGAGCGGGTGCGCATCAGGCGGCAAGGTCGCGATCGAGCGCTTAGAAGGATTGACCCGATCTGCCGGGTGAGCTAAACCGCGGCGCTGGGCCGAAGTCCACGAGCGAATGTAAGGGAGTGCCTTCGATGCACCTAAGCTGGAATTTCTTTGCGTTGGTCCTTGTGTGTTCGTGCCTTGAGCCGGTCGCCCACAAGGTGATTGCACAGACCCCAGCAAGTGCCGCAGTGCGCCAAGAGCCGGCCGCAGCGCATCCCGATCCGACCGCCATTGTGCGAAAAATGGTTGACTTTTACCGGAAAACCCGGTGTCTCGAGGTCCGTTGCGAGATTGTGGATCGCTTCAAAGCCGACAAGGAAACGACAACGACGATGAACGCAACGATCGTGGCGCAGTGGCCAAACCGGCTCGCGTTTCGGGTTGAAGTGGACAATGGGCAAATGGGGTTAGCGTGCGACGGCAGCAAGATGTGGATCTATTGCGGCCCCAACCCCGCGAAGCCCGCTCCGAGCAAGGAATCGCCAGACGGCGTATTCCGTGAATCCAAGGCGCCCGATTCGTTGGCTGAACAGCTCGAATACGAGGTCTCGGACGGAATGATCGGAATGATGCCGGGGGAGCGCCCGCTAGTCCTCACCCTTTTGGACGATGATCCCTTCGCGGTACTGATGAGGGACGTCAACACGGTGACCTACGTCGGAAAAGAGCGTCTTGGCGATCAGCTGGTGCATCACATCGCTTGCAGTCAGGACGTTTGCAATTGGGAGATCTGGATCGCGGCCGACCGCGAGCCGTTGGTTCTCCAGGTGAAAACTGATACGACTCAAATCGTCAAGTTTATGACTGCCAATTACGCTGAGAGCAATTCGGGCAGCGTGACTCAGCGGTTCACGGGTTGGAGCTTTCCGTGCATGGCCAAGGCCGCCGATTTCGCGTTCAGTCCGCCAAAGGGTTACGTCAACACTCCCGACTTTAGGGCGTCTCCGAGGCCTTCTTCCCCAATCGAAGTGCGAAAAACGGTGCCGGACATCTCAATCCCACTCATCGACGGGCGGCGGCTCAAGTTGCGCCACGGACCCGACGTGAAAGCAATCGTCCTTTGCTACGGGCAGCAGACAGGCAGCGTGGTCAATACAAGAGATTTGTTCCGACTCTCGAAGCTTGCCGCGCAGTACGAAAGACGCGGCGTACGAGTGTGTGTTGTCGACAGCGCTATCGGTGCTGCCGCGCGCCCTGGGGTGCTTCAAAAATGGGTCACCAGCAAAGGCTATCGCTTCAGCGTCGCGACCGATTGGCCGAACAAGATCGCCCAAGCATTCGGGGAAAGGGAGCCGAACCTGTTGGAATTTACCGTGATTATTGATGAGCAAGGTGTGATTCGCGCGGCCCCCAACTCGCACGGAGCAGAGCTCAAACGCGAACTGGAGGCAGTTCTGTCCGACGTGGGCTCGTCGCCAACGAGACAATAATTCGTGCCTGCATGGCGGTCGGGCGAGCGGCGGGTGTCAGCCCGCCGGTTCCACCTTGCTCGACCAAGGTGGCCGCGTCCGGCCGGGGGGACTAAAATACCGGCGACACTGAGATTTGTCTGATTTGCCGAGAAAAACTGCGGAGCCAGGCGTGGATCGCGAACGAACCCTTGCGACGATCACCGACAAAGTCGAGGCCGGCGAACGCCTGTCGTTCGACGAGGGAGTGTTTCTCGACGAGCAGGTCGACATTTTGACCTTAGGCCGGCTCGCCAACGTCGTTCGCGAACGCAAGAACGGTAACTTCGCTTACTACAACACGAACGTCCACTTGAACCCGACGAACGTCTGCGTCTACCGCTGCACGTTCTGCGCCTTTCGGGCCGATCTCAAGGCCGCCAAGGCGTACGACTTCACCGAAGAGATGATTCGCGAGCGGGCGCTTGAAGCCAAGCGGGCGGGGGCGACCGAGGTGCACGTCGTCGGCGGGTTACATCACCTGAAGCCCTTCGATTGGTATCTCAACGTCGTCCGCGTGATTCACGAGACGAATCCCGAACTGCACATCAAGGCCTGGACGCCTGTCGAGATTCACTGGTTCAGCTACATCACCAAGAAGCCGGTCCGTTGGGTGCTGGAGCAATTGGTCGACGCGGGGCTCGGCAGTCTGCCAGGGGGCGGCGCGGAGATTTTTCATCCCGAGGTCCGCGACAAGATCTGCGAACACAAAGCCGACGCGAGCCATTGGTTCGACATTCATCGCGAGGCGCATTCGCTTGGCTTGCGGTCCAATGCCACGATGCTCTACGGCCACATCGAGCAGGCGCGGCATCGCATCGATCATTTGTGCCGGCTGCGCGAGCTACAGGATGAAACCGGCGGGTTCCAGACGTTCATCCCGCTGGCTTTTCATCCCGAGAACACGGGCCTCTCGCACATCCCGAAGGCGAGCGGAATGATGGACCTTAAAGTCGTCGCGCTCGGCCGGCTGATGCTCGACAACTTCGATCACGTGAAAGCCTACTGGATCATGCTGGGCGAAAAGACGGCCCAGATCGCCCTCAGCTTTGGGGCCGACGATATCGACGGCACCGTCGTCCATGAACTGATTTATCACGACGCGGGAGCCAAGACGCCCGAAGGGCTCACGGTCGATCAGATCCACCGCTTGATCAGGGAGGCCGGACGTATTCCGGTCGAGCGCGATACCCTCTATCGACGCGTGATCCGCGACGGTGCCCGCTGGACCATCGGCGAACCGCTCCTGGCAGGGGCCGCCTGCTGACGACTCGAGTCCTGCCCTATGAAAACCAATGAGTCCAACGCGATGCCCGCTGCCACCGCAGTCGGCGACATTATCCCCCGCACGGTCAGCCGCGAGCTGAACT
>Ga0210393_10005439_pt1 | contig 10030 bp, 12 predicted proteins | sample IncBWC27OmetaG_FD_160068 | JGI IMG/M metagenome (GOLD analysis project Ga0210393, IMG submission 160068) | Forest soil microbial communities from Barre Woods Harvard Forest LTER site, Petersham, Massachusetts, United States - Inc-BW-C-27-O ...
GCGCATTTACGATCTCTGACGCCGCTGCCCAAGGAGGAGTACCTGGCGCTCAAACGCTACATCGCTGTGCTCGAGTCGATCGGCCGGAACATTAACCAGATCGCCAAGACAGCCAACCAGGGCGGCCGGATGCCGGACTCTGCGGGCGCGGAATTTCGGGCGATGCTCAAGATATGCGTCGCCTTGCGGGACAACACCAAGGCGCTCCTCAAGGCCAATGAGACCAGCTGGAGCACTGGGAATGTCCAAGCGGACCTTTAGGATTCGAGAAGGCGAACCGCTTCTGGACGTCGTGAGCTATGGCCGCGGTGGGCCTGGCGAGACGAGCGGCAGATTGACGCCAGCGCAGCTGGAGCAGATTCGGCGGACTGTCGGCCGGACGCCGGAGGCGGTCGTGAAGGTATTGCCTCGCGCCAGCAACGATCTTAAGGCGGTGGGCAAACACCTCGACTACATCGGGCGCAACGGAAAGCTGGAATTGGAATCCGATGACGGTGAGCGCCTGTGCAGTCGAATAGGAAAGGACCTTCTGGACGACTGGGATCTCGACCTCGACGATGTACGGCGCCAAGCCAACCTCGCCGCGATGAGCGGCAGAAAACCACCCAAGCTGGTCCATAAAATCATGTTCTCGATGCCGCCGGGGACTCCACCGGAAAAGGTGCTGGGAGCGGTGCGAAATTTCGCACGAGAGGAATTTTGGGGTCAACACCGGTACGCCTTCGTCTTGCACACCGACGAACCTCACCCTCATGTCCATCTCGTGTTGAAGGCCGTTAACGAACAGGGTGTGCGCTTGAATATCAAGAAGGCCACGCTGCGCCACTGGCGATCAGAGTTTGCTAGAAACCTGAGACTGCTCGGCGTTGAAGCCAACGCCACGGAACGCGCAGTGCGTGGGCAAGGCATGAAGGCTAAAAAGGACGGCAAATATCGAGCGAGCTTAAGAGGCGATTCGACTTACCTGCGCTCACAGGCCGAGGCAGTCGCCGCGGAGTTGCTCAAAGGTGAGGTGGCTCTCGAGCGGGGGAAACGAAAAGTGCTCGAAACACGCAGGGCAGTCGAACGCAGCTGGCATACAATTTCCCATCTACTTGCGAAAGACGGGCATCGTGACGTATCCCAGCAGACCAGAACCTTTATCGAGCAGATGCCACCGCCGCTGACCGCCAAGGAACTCATAGCTGCAGAGCTCGTTAGGAATGCCACCAACGCACATCGGCTTCACGCGCCCGCCCACACTCGATAAAAAATTATCGACGTCCTCCCCCACCATTGAGGTCTCAGCCCTTTGCTTTCACTCGACTCCAATATTCGATTTGAAATACGAGATTGCTGGCAGTGACGAGTAGTGCATACCAATCGATCAGCGTATTCACGACTTGATCAAGTTCCGCTGCATAGGTAGATACTGCTTCGCCAAAGTCGCGAATCTCGCGCATGGGCTTGAACGCAATGGGCCCAGCGCGGCTTTCTCGGTCATAGCGCTGTTCCAGGGCTTCGGCTTGTAGGCGAGTGAGTTGCCCTGTGCGAGTGGCGATCTCGTGGACAATTCTATTCCGTGTGTCAATGTTCGTAAAAATCCTGTGACCCAGCGGCGGAAGTGCCGCGATCGGACCTGTCATTTCGACCACGGAGACCCCTCGCGTGGCGAGAAGCCGCGAGGAGTGCTCGAAGGGGGTGACGTATCGACGATTGGCCTTTGCGGCACGCTCGTAAGTATCGACGGTGTCGCCGGTGCAGGCGACAATGAGCACGTCGCGAAGTCGATCTGATGCGATGGCAAGCTTCAGAGTCGCGTCCGTCTGGTGTAGGTCCAAATAAGGTTGGTCGTCAAGTGGATGTCCAGGGCGGTATCTACGCCAAAGAAGTGCCAAGCCAATTGATAATCGCGCGAGGCGCATCATGCCGCAAAAGTCCTCGCCCGCAACCAAGACTTGCTTATCTCGCGGTGACGGTCGCTCAAGCACCGGCCGCTCGTCGAAAGGGTCATCCAGCGGTCGGGCCAAGGGCTGATCAAGCTGCCACATGGCATGGCCAATGAAGTCGGGATCAACATCGTTTTCGTTTAGCCAGCCAAAGCTGCCTATATCGTAGACTCCCGCCGTGTGGAGCAACTCGCGGGCGGCCGATTCAAGACTCGCCAGTTCTTTGCTGATTGAACTTTGGGTGGCGTCAGACGTTGCGCCCACCGATGGATCAGTTTTTGTCATCGATCGACCTCAGCTCGGCGCGTCAATGCGGGGCGCTTCGTTATGTCCTGCAGCTTGGCGGAGTCGATCTCCCACGCACGATCTTCAGGATTGGTGATGTCGAAGTAGGATCTATCGCCAACACGCAGTGGGTATACGATCCATCGGTCGATGCATGTCATCACCAAATACACTTCATCGGCGCGATTGCTGATTTCCCTTTCGGCGGCCAACAGGGTCTCGGTCACTATATGCGCGTTGGTCAGCTGAATATCGTTCTGTTCGAGGATGAGAACGCTCTTCGCACCGCAGCTGTGCTTCCAGCCAGCGAGCTTGGGGCACTTATCGGACAGTGCCTTGCGTAGCCGATCCAGGCGGCGGCTCTCCACGTCGCTGACGATCAGATTGACCTGAAAGTTGTTCGGAAGGCCAATCGGCGTCATGCGATGCAACCGAACAGGGAAAGGAACTCCCGGCACCAGTACGGAAGGCGATCGAACGTACCGCCCGATTGGCGCTATCGGAAGTGTCGGCGCGATGCGTTCAATCCACTCAGCCAACGTGTCGTGGACATCGTCCAATTGCTTACCGCGTAGAACGGCTAAACCATCGACTGGCACCTGCAACTCAAATTCCTCCGTCTGCGGTAACCGCGCGGCAACGCGTTCCACGAGCGGTTGAATACGGCGCTTGGCTTCGGCGTCCACTTGCACATGGCCGGTAAACGGCTCAATGCCCGTGTGCTCCAGCGCGTAGAGTTGCCCTTTTATGTGACAGGCCAGTTCTACCATATATTCGTGGCTCTCGCGTTCTGGAAAGCAAACAGCCTGCCGTTGAGCTCCATCGCGCGCTTCCAAAAGGCGAAGCACGGCATCGCAGGCCCGTCCTTCATTAAATCGCAGAGTCACGGTCACTTAATTGGGTCATAGGGGTCACACTAGCGACGCGCAGTACCCGCGAACCGGGGTGCTTTGAGATTGGCTGCCGATTGTCGTACTTGCGATTATATGTCAGCCCGTGATCATCGGAGGGTTGGGTGTAGGATTGCAGGTCAACCCGAGGCGAACGGCCCAAAAATTCATGGCGTCAAAGCACAGCGTTGAAATCCAGGTGCGGTTGGGGCATGAAATCACCAGCGCGATGAAGCACTACGCGGTCGATCAGATTCCGCCCCACCCCGCGTACCACTTTACGACCGTGGCTGGTATGCGGGGAATCCTTGAGAGCCGGTCGTTCTGGGTGACTCTGGCGACTGCGTCCAAGGATTCTTCGGAAATTGCCTACGCGCTTTCGCGAGCCCGACAACTGTTGTCTCGACCGGCACCTACACCGGATCCTTCGTTCAGGTCGGAAGTCATTGAACTCCTGAATGTGGAGAATTCCGCGCTGGTGAGTATGTTGGGGTGGAAAACGTACCTGCTTTCCTTTCGAACCAACGCGGACGGCAGTGGACACTGGAAAGAGTACGGGGATTCGGGCGAGGGTGCCGCGTTGGCGTTTGCTATGAGGCCGCTGGCTGTCCCGGGCCTGCTATTCCTGCCCGTCATCTACGATCCTGCGCAGCAGGACCGATTGATTGGCGAGTTTGTTGATGCGGTAGCGATACAGGTCACACGCCTGTCGCAGCATTGGCCGTTTAAAGAATTTCTCGCATTGAGGAGGCTGTCGATACATTTAGCAGCCTTGGGCCTTTGGACGCTCGCGCCGCTCATAAAGGCTCCAAACTTTAGCGATGAACAAGAATGGCGCCTGATTGTCGTCGATGCCGAGCACGCCGAAGTCCGGCACGAGAAAAATCTCTCCTCAGAAACGTTTCACCGACAATTTGCAGGCCGCGATATTCCATACCGAAAGCTTCTGTACGATGCACTTCCGCTTCTTAGCATTGAACTTGGCGCGAACGCACCGATTGCCACTGACGATTCCGCGCTGGTTCAGTTGGCGGGTGAGGCGGCGATTCCCGGCACCCCTGTGTCGATTTCGCGTTCTCGGGTTACGCTGGAGAACGCATGATCGAGAACGAGATTGGCACAAAGCCCGTGCCTGATTGTGCGCCAGCAACCTCTAAGTGAAAAAGGTGTCGCAGATTCGGCGATACTCTTCCGTGACGCTCTGGTTGCCGGGAAACACTTCAACGAGACGCCGAGTTGCGGTGCTGATGAGGCCCCTCCAAATTGTGGCGCCGTAAGGCGCAGCCAACACTTGCTGTTTAAGATCGGGAGCAGTGTTCCAAATGAAAACAGATAGTCCGTGGTTCGCGATGGCTTCGGCGATGACCGCGTTGATGTGCTCATCGGCGAAACCGTATCCTACGATCATGAGGCGGACGTCTCCGGCAAAGAGCGCCTGCCGAAAGATGTCGGCGTACCAGGCGAGTAGCGGTGTCGCCGAGATCTTCGCGGTCTTATCCGTGCCAATCACTAGGAGATTGTCGCCGTCAGCTGAACGCCAGTTGAACGACCCATGCAGTTTGATGACATTCATTTGCCCATGGAGCCGGCCTTGTGCGGCTGGATCCTCCATGGGGCGCATCACAAATTCCTCATCGTACCGGCCGACGAGGCTTGTGAACCAGTTCTGTCCATAGCGCGGCACGAGCCCCGGGAGTGCGCCCCGTGGTGCGCCCGCCACATGTTCGTTGTAGAGGTGACGCTCCGGGAAAAGATCTTGATTCAACGTGAACCAGAAGCCGGCGGTATTCGCATCGTTCCGATGACCCCAAAACCGGAATAAAAACTCCTGTACCTTGTAGATGTTGATCCAGGGATCGTGATCGGGTCTACCGATCTCATAGTCCATCCTGACAAACGTGTCCAGGACGGCCGCCTCCAGCTCGAGCCGATCTTGGGCGGTGAAGGGCGGGTGGCGGCTTAGGCCAAGTGCCAACTCGAACGAGGGCTCACGCAGCAGCAGTTGACGCAGGCGCTCATTCTTTCGCACCACGGCGTGTCCGGCTAATGAGGACCACACCTCGCTCGCAAGCTGACCGCCCCAGTTACGCGACCACCCGGCGCCCGTGAGAAGTACCCGCTTGCTAAATTGGCCTATCACGTTGATGTCGTGTATCAGTCCACACTACGCAGTGAATGAGCTTTCTCTCATGGAGTCGCAAATACTCCGGCGCATTTTCACAGGCGGTTAGCACGCAACATGTCGACGCGCCACGCAGCAAAGATACCAAACGCCAGCCATCTTCGCGTAACGTCTGCAAACCCAGTCTCGGGCCGTCCTCAATTCCGTCCCAATTCTCGATGCCGAAGTTCACGTAGAAGAGAAGATCGAGGCTGCGGCCCAATTCGGGCGGATATTTGCCGACCGCAAGCTTTTTGGACTCCGTTGTGAACCGGTGCGTTGGTTGGACTCCGACCAGCATCGCAAGCCACTAATTCGCCGAAGACTGCATCGGAAATACTGGTCATTGTTGGATGCCCGTTAATACCGCATGATCGCTGCCCCTCACGGGCCCTTAGCTTTTTGCAGTTTCTCAAGATCGTGTACTCGCTTCGCAAGCGCCTGTATCTGCACTCGCAGCGCGCCTATGGTGTCCATTTCGAGTGAGTTGATCTTGTCCTGGTGTACCTGAAAGGATTTTTCTGTCTCGGCCTTAAACTTGGTGAACTGCTGGAGCAACTGCTGCAGATTGAGAATGGCCACGCAAGCCTCCTGTAAATGCGCCCAAATGCGATCGCCCCGGAGAACGGGGCTACTAAGTCCAACTGCCTATAACGGAAAATTCGATTTCACGTAGCGGTGCTTGCGGTCGCGTTGAGCGAGTTAGTGGGAAACTGATAGTGCTTGCTGTTGCCCGGGCGGAATACTTCCTTATTTGGAGGGCAGGTGATCTGCCACGCGAAAACTTGGTATTGGTAGCTCGGTTGCCCTTTTGGGAACGGAGCTGTTCGACGCGTCACTATCTTCTGAGGTGCCTCAAGCGTTGGGGGCCAGGCCTCGAAGACCTTACGCAGGAGTGGCACACGATAATGTTGATCAGGAACGAGATGCAAGGAGCTTGAATGGTTTGACTTATAGTTCAATATTGACGTGGCATCGGAGCGATTCGCGGGTCCCGCGAATTCCTCACGCAGAAAGAGCCGATTTAGCATTCGTTTCTGTCCTCCGAGCACAAAGTAACACTCCGTTCCATAATGTAAGTTGAGTAACGATAGGCGTACCAAGTCCCACACAATGCTTGACACGTCGAAGTTCGATTCACTGACCCATTTTGACTCAATTGCCAACTTAGGAGTTGGCCAGCTCTCGCTTATCACAAAATCTAACGCCGGCCTTCGGCCACGCCCAGTCATCAATGGTGCCAGTATCGGGTGGGTGAACTCGGCAAATACTCTTCCAATCTGAGCGGACGATAGGAGAATACCCACAGGCGGCGCCAAATATTTCTCGCTGAACAACTCAGAGCGATCACAGCAAAACTCATAGTGCAGCCAGGCGCCCAGTCCTTCCGTAAGCCGTCTTAGTAGCACCATGGCCATTCGTGTCTACCCTTAACGAGGAATCGGTTGTGAACCCTGTATCAGCTGAGCGGAAGTGAAAAGGTCATCAAAGACTTTCTGTAGTGTGGTTCCGTTGTCCAATTTCGCCCCTAGCACCTGATTAATCGTAACAATGCGTCCAATGCAGGGACGCCCGGTCGAGCGGCATCGAATTTTTGCTTTGGGAAATTTCTTCTAATTAGATTCGCGCGATGTGCCGGCCCGCCATACTCGCTTTCGAACGCATCCTTATTGTCTTTTGTCCGCTCGCTGGGACGCTTTCCATCGATTCGTAACAGTGTTGCCTCTAGGCACGGATTGTTCTCGATAACGGCGATTCCGAGCGCTTTGGCTTCCGCGCGATCCTCGTCAGACCAATGAGCATCGGTGTCAATCATAATTGCGTACGTGTCATGCCCCGTTTCATCCTTCATGGTACGAGCTAGCCATAAGGCCTTTTTACCGCCGCAGCCGTGCGCATTTCGAGGCTGCAAAATCGTTCCGCAATTTCTCGGCAAGTAGTACTCGCGGATTGTCGTTGCAAGCTGGTACTCGGCAGTTCCTTCGCAAACCAGACTGATGGTCCAATGTGTTCTTCGCATTTTACATTCGAGGCACGGCTCCATAGGCCCCTGCGAGATATTTAGCGACACGGTTCTCGTCGCTGCGAACGCCTTCAACGGAATCAAGTCGCCAAGCTTGGCTTTCTAGGCCGTCCTTCTCAACTAGTACGATTTGGCTCTTTTGAAGAATTCGCAATACCTCCACGGTATGACAAGTAAAGATAATTTGGGCCGCATTCGGATTTGAGTGCCGGTCTGCAAATAGCTCCAAAACTGAAGTTAGCATGTGCGGATGCAGGTCAGAATCCAGTTGGTCGTATACAATTACTCCCCCTTTTTCTAGGACGGGAAGGATTACCGTCAGTAATGCAAGAGCCGATCGAGTGCCTTCTGATTCCTGCCAAAGTGGGAGGACGTAGTTATTGCCATGGGCGTCGATATGGACGCCCTGAGCAATCCAACCGGGTTGCACAGCGGCTCCTGCCAACGGAGGAGCTTGCGCCGCTTCGTTTTTCTTGAACGCGATGTCCGAAAGTCCGAGATCCCAACTCGACAACAGTTCGCGCATTCGCTCTTTGGACGCAGGGTTGCCCTCATAATATGTAGCGCAATTGGAGACCAAATCGTCGTAGGTAGAAAAGAGACGACCGCCAACATAGATATTGGTGAATAGGTTGAAATCCAGGAGCGCCTTAGCGAGGGGCACACCGAATTGCGCGGCCCAAGAGACTAGGGAGACATTCGGGCGGACGTTCTGTGCTTGCGTCTCGTCGAGATCCAGACCGTCTTGAATCACATTGGTTTTACCATCCAGTCCCTCACGACGGTCAAAGATCACTTTCCATTGCCCACGCTTTAGCCTCCTCTCCAGGGACTCGGCGAGTACCCGCGTGGGCGTAGCCTTAAGCTGATACCGGAGCAATGTGTCCACTTCAAGGCCATCTGCGACGACTTCGAACGAGCACGCTCCCGCCGGGTCAGCGAAGTGAGTCGACACCGGGACGCCGGAATTGGGTGCGGATTGAAAAGAATGCTTCAGGAACCACGCGAGAAATGCCAACGGTTGAATAAGCGAAGTCTTGCCTGATGCGTTGGCGCCAAGCACCGCAAGTGCAGTCGATAGTCTCTGATTCGAGATGGGAGAGTACTGGGCCCACCCCACAACCGCATCCTTGTCGGTAAGCTCAAAACTAACGACAACTTGCTCGCGGAAGGACCTGTAATTTGAGAACGAGTAAAAATGAATCATGGAATTTCACACGAAAAACGGGGTGATCCAGCTCATTATGGCGCATGTTAACACCTGATTGGGTGTTTTCCATCGCATTTTCGTGTAAGATTCATTGCTCTGCTGAGCAGGAGGCTCGCCTTTTTGCAACGCACCAGCGCACCAGCGCACCAGCGCACCTGCGCGCCCCGCGCCGAGATTTCCGATGTGGATGACTTTGTTAATGTCCGCTACCGCTCGCCCAAAGTATCGAAGCGGGCAAACTATTTGAATTTGGAGCAACTCAATCAGGAGAAAGGGTCAGGACGGGACTTTTGCGGGACAGCCAGATGGTTGACCCGCCGCACATAGCGCATCAAAGTCCCGACCACCTGGCTTTTCAAATGTGGTTGGCCTCGCCAAAAGAGACCAGGTGGTTGCGGGACTTTTGCGTGATTCGGTGGTGCTTTGTTGTGCTCTTGGGTGAATTTGCAACGGACATCCCGCGAGCGTGTTTTTAAGAATCAACTACTTGCAATGATCGAAATTTCCAATTTTTCGACCCCTTCGAGCTTCGAACCAGGTGGTCGGAGGTTCGAGTCCGAGCGGGCCCACTAATTCGCAATGGTCCTACCTGGGCTATCGGTACCCTGTTAGCCGCGATTTTATTTTTCTCCTGTGCCATTCAGTGCCACCCGCCGGTGAAAAGGTGATCGCAACCTTTTAGGGATACACGCGATCTCAACTGGGCGCGTGTTATGAGCGTGTGCAATCTGACCGGATCGGCCCGGGCGCACGGCTTGAGATCGATCGCGCTAGCGCGTCGGATGGCGATGCCGGACTATGGAGTTTCGGGGTCGAGGGCGACCCACCAAAACCACCGAGCACCGGTACCGATCGATTGGACATGTGATGCACATGCAACTATCATATTTACATGTCTAAAATGATCCAGCTACGCCACGTTCCCGACATCCTGCATCGCCAGTTGAAGGCACGTGCGGCGCTGTCCGGCCTCTCGCTATCCGACTACTTGATCCGCGAAGTCCGCAAAATCGCGGAATACCCTCCGCCGGAGGAAATGCGCGCGCGCCTGCGGTTGCGCGAACCCTACCGAGGAAAAACCTCGCCCACCGACATCGTCCGCGCGGAGCGCGATCACCGTTGATTGTCATCGATGCCTCGGCTGTGCTGGAGCTTCTCCTGAGAACGGATCGAGGGCAAAAAGTGGAAGCTCGAGCACTCGCACCTGACGAACGGTTGCACGCCCCGCACCTTCTGGACGTCGAAGTAACGCAAGCCTTACGGCGCCTCGCCCTACTCAAAGAAATCACCCCGGCCCGTGCCAAAGAAGCACTGGGCGACCACGCGGCCTTACTCGTTGAACGCGCCCCTCACTACGACATGCTGCCGCGGATCTGGGAGCTGCGAGAATCCGTCACCGCCTACGACGCAGCCTACGTCACCCTCGCCGAAGCATTGAATGCGCCGCTGCTGACCTGCGATGGCAAGCTCGCGCGTTCTCACGGTCATCGGGCAAAAATTGAACTCATCGAATGAGCGAATTTGCGATTTTGT
>Ga0210393_10005440_pt1 | contig 10030 bp, 6 predicted proteins | sample IncBWC27OmetaG_FD_160068 | JGI IMG/M metagenome (GOLD analysis project Ga0210393, IMG submission 160068) | Forest soil microbial communities from Barre Woods Harvard Forest LTER site, Petersham, Massachusetts, United States - Inc-BW-C-27-O ...
GCAATTCCAGCGACGTGCCCTCTCGGTGCTGCGAATCCTCCGCTCCTGTTTCGCGGCCAATGGCTGACACACCGTCCCGGCGAGCCGAGGGCGTAAGCCCTCGGGTGCTTCTGGCTGTTCTTCGTTCGAGAAGAAAAAAGACAATCGGAGAACCGGCGGGCTCACACCCGCCGCTCGCCTGGAGCGTTGCGCGCTAGCCGCCTGGGCTATAGCGCCGGAGCACGAGGCCGCCGATCAGGGTCACCGTGCCAAATACGATCAGCCCCAGCACGGTCGCGAGCACGACGGCGCACAAGACCAAATCGGTCTTGAGCTGTTGCGTCGATTCCTGAATCAAGTAGCCCAAGCCGAACTGTTCGGACGGATCGTAGCCGACGAAGAACTCGCCGACGATCGCGCCGATCACCGCCAGGCCGCTCGACGTTTTCGCTCCCGTCACCGTCGAAGGGACGGCTCCCGGCAGTCTGAGCTTGAACAGCGTCTGCCAGCGTGACGCGCCGTGCAGCCGAAACAGGTCCAGCAGGTCGGGATCGATCGACGTCAGTCCGGCCGTTGCGTTGGTGATAATCGGGAAGACGCTGACGATAAACGCCACGAGCACCACGCTGCGAAATCCCGTGCCCGACCAGATCACGATCAACGGAGCGATCGCCACGATGGGCACCGTCTGAAAGAAAATCGCGTAAGGAAAGAAGCTGCGCCGGATAATCGCCGACTGCGAAAAGAGAATTGCCAGGCAGACTCCAACCACCAGGCTCACGCCAAATCCCGCCAGCGCGCCGGCCGCCGTGATGCCGGACGCCGCCGCGAGTTTGGCAAAGTTGTCGAGCGCCGCGCGACCGACATCACCCGGGCTCGGTAAAAGAAAGGGCGGGATTTGCCAGTGCCGCACGCTGAAATGCCACGCACCAAGCACCACAAGAAACAGCAATAGGGGCGGCAGCACGGCGGCGAGAATCGATCGGCGGGCGATCTTCATGAGGCGGCCCTTCGCAGAAGCGCACTCACCTCGCCGACCTGTCGGGCGAATTCGCCGGTCCCTTTCAATTCGGGCCGACGCGGATATTCAAACGGTACGACGACGTCATTCGCGATCCGTCCAGGTGACGGGGTGACGACCAGAATCCGTTGCGCCAGGTAGACGGCCTCGCTGACGTTGTGCGTCACGAAGATGGCGGTCGGCCGTCGCGCGAGCCAGATCCGCTCGAGTTCGTCGTTGAGTTGTTGCCGCAGCAGATCGTCCAGCGCGCCAAAGGGCTCGTCGAGCAGCAGGATTTCGGGTTCGGTCACGAGTGCGCGAGCGAGCGACACGCGCATTCGCATGCCGCCCGAAAGCATCCGCGGCGTCTTCGTCGCGTCGGCTTCCGCCAAACCGACCAGCGACAGGGCCCCGGCGACGCACGATGATCGACTCGCTTGCGGACCGTGGTCCAGCTCCAGCGGCAGGGCCACATTCTGGGACGCCGTTCTCCACGGCAAGAGTCGCGGATCTTGAAACACGAAACCGATTCGCCCCGAGCCTCGAGTCACTCCCGCCGCCACACCTTTACCGACTCGCAACACACCCGCGCTCGGCGCCATCAAACCGGCGATCATTCGCAACAGCGTCGATTTTCCACAGCCGGACGGTCCGACAATCGCGACGAACTCACCGCCGCCGATCGCAAAACTGGCGTCTGCGACCGCGACGTGACCGCCGGCAAAGGTCATGCCCACACGGTCGGCAACTACTTCCGCGGCGTTCCGATTCTGTTCCGGCATGCCCCCAGCGGCTCCCGAAGTGCGAGCGTCGTGCGGCTAATCGACGACGAGACGATCGACTTCCAGCGACGGAAGCTCGACGACGGCGATCGTCCGCGGGTTCGCTCGAAAAAGTGCCCCTGGATTGAGAACCAGCGTCTTCCCCTCGTAATGCTGCTCGGGCACGTGCGTGTGACCGTAGCAAACGAGCCGGTAGTTCTGCGAGCTCACTGCTTGCTGGAATCGCCGGTGATCGTGACCGTGGACCAGCGCGATGCGGCAGCCAGCCAGCTCGATCTCGCCGAATTCGCCGTGGCAGGTTTGCTCAAACAACTCGATCGCGTCGCAGAGGGCCGTTGTGTCGTGGTCGCAATTGCCAAACACGTAATGGGAGGGCCAGCGAGAAAAGATTGGGATGATTTCGCGTGATCCGATGTCGCCGCAGTGGAGCACTTGTTCGACGTTGCGTTCCTCCAACAGTTCGGCTGCGCGGCGAGCGCTGGGTAAATGTCCGTGAGTATCGCTGACCACGCCGATCCGCATTTTCCGGCAGTCCGTTCTTCTGGGTGGCACAGGCGGCTTGTCCGCCAGTGTTTTCTTCGCGTGTTCACAAAAGCCACTGGCGGACAAGCCGCCAGTGCCACCCGAGCTCGCTTTCACCCTTCGGGCAGGCAACTAGGTGGAAAGTTCGTCGACTTGCAACGAGTCCCGTTGGGGGCTGGTTTGTAGTTGGACCATCGCGCGATAGCGACTGTCGGTCTCAATCAGCTCGGCGTGCGTGCCCGATTCGACCTCTCGGCCGTCTTCCAGCACGATGATTCGGTCGGCGTGTGTGATCGTACTCAGCCGGTGGGCGATCACAAAGCAGGTGCGATCCTGCATCAACCGCGAAAGGCCTGATTGAATCAGTCGTTCGCTCTCGGTGTCGAGATTGCTCGTCGCCTCGTCGAGGATCAGGATCTTGGGATCGGCCAACACGGCCCGCGCGATGGCCAGCCGCTGCCGTTGCCCGCCGCTGAGCTTGACGCCCCGCTCGCCGATCAGCGTCTCGTAGCCTTCAGGGAGGCGCGCGATGAATTCGTCGGCATTCGCGATCAGCGCCGCACGGCGGATCGCTTCGTCCCCTGCCCCGCGATTGGCGTAGCCGATATTTTCGGCGATCGTGCCGTCAAACAGGAAGACGTCCTGCTCGACGATGCCCAACAGCGACCGGTAACTCTCGACGTGGATGTCTCGAACGTTGATCCCGTCAAAGGTCACCCGGCCGACCGTCGGATCGTAAAACCGGGCCACCAGATTGCACAGCGTCGTCTTGCCGGCACCGCTAGGGCCGATGAGCGCGATCAATTGGCCCGGCTCGGCCACGAGCGACATGTTGCGAAGCGCCGGCTGCGAAGCCCCCGGATACAAGAACGTGACGTCTTCGAGGACGACGCGTCCGCGGGCTTGCTCTTTGTCGATCCGCACCGAGTCGCGGTTCGGGAGCATCTCGCGCGGTTCGTCCAAAAGATCCAGGATGCGGTCGAGGGCCGACAGACTGTTTTGCAACGTCGCCGCGCTCTCAGCCAGAACGGCCAGCGGTTCCAGCAGCATGGCGAGGTAGACCAGAAACATCATCAAATCGCCCAGCGTCAGCGCGCCGGAGAGCACCTGCCAACCGCCGTACAACATCAACAGACCGCTGCTGAGCGGAATCAACGCTTCCCAACAAATCTCGACGATCCGCGCCCACCACCAAACCAGCAGCTCTTGCCGGGCCATCAAGTCGTTTGAGCGGACGAAGCGGCCGGCCTCGCTGTGCTCGCGACTGAACCCGCGGACCACTCGCATGCCGCTGAAGGATTCGGTCGTGTGCGCGTCGATTGACTCGCGGCGGGCACGAATCGCCTTGTGCTGCGGCCGGATGCGGTTGATCCACGTCCGATGCGTCAAAAAGACCATCGGGATCAGCACCAGCGCCCCAGTGAGCAGTCGCCAGTCGGCCCAAGCCAGAATGATTAGGCTGCCGGTCAATTGCACGCTCGCCCGCCAAGGGTTGTAGAGCATGCCGAAGATCAGCTCGCCGACCGAGCCGGCATCCTCGCGCAGCACGCTGGCGACGCCGCCGGATTTGAGTTCATGCACTCGATGCAGCGGTAGCCGAACCGCGTGCTCGAAGGCCCGCTTGCGGATCGAAAGCTGCAGCCGTTTAGTAGCTCGCGTGGCATACCAACGGCCCCAAACCTGCAAACCGACTTTGACCAGGTTGAGGACGGTGACCGCCACTACGATGAACAGCAGCAGGCCCCACGGATTGCTGGGGATGTGCAACCAGCTCGGGATTGATGCCGGCAGGGGCTTTTGGCCCAGCACATTGTCGACGACAAACTTCGTCGAGGCCGGCGGGCCGAGTCCTAAGATTGTCGAGAATGTGAGCGTCGCAAGCGCGAAGTAAACCGCCGGACGCTGATCGCCCAGCAGCCGGAAGAAGCTGCGGATCAAAACGGTCGTCGAGCGGACGCGAGGCCGCCGGCGAGCCGTATTCAGCTCCGGCTGCAGACTCTCTTTTTTGCGAAGCCGCTCGCGATATTCCGCGAACCGCCGCCGACTCGTCTCAGGCCGTCTCGCCATGGTTGGTTACTGGGAGCTTAAAGAACCGGCGGGCTGACACCCGCCGCTCGCCAATGCCAAGTGCTGGAATACACTCCTGTCATTATAGGCCATCGGCAAGATTACCGTCTTGGAGGCGCAAGACGTTATCCGATGCAGTCAGGTAACGCTGGTCGTGTGTAACGACTACGACCGTCGTCCTTAACTCTTCGTGCAAGCGGCGCAAGTGGCCGAAAACTTCGGCTCCGGTCGCGCTATCCAGCTCTCCGGTCGGCTCGTCGGCCAGCACCAGCTTCGGCCGTTTCAAAATGGCTCGGGCGATGGCGACACGTTGCTGTTCGCCGCCGGAAAGCTGGTTGGGTCGGTGGTCGAGTCGATTCGCGAGCCCGACCTGCTTGAGCAGTTGGATGGCCCGCGGACGCAGGTCACCCCGAATGCCGCGCGGCATGTACGGGACGAGCACGTTTTCGACGGCCGTCAGATTGGCCAGCAGGTTGAAACTTTGGAACACGAATCCGACGTCGTCTCGTCGATATTGGTCACGCTCTTGCGCAGTGAAGCTTTGCAGCCGCCGGCCGCCCACCACAATCTCGCCCGCGGTTGGCTCATCAAGAGCTCCGATGAGATACAACAGCGAACTCTTGCCGCTGCCCGACGGTCCAACGATGAAGGTGAACGAACCCCCTGGAATCTCTGCCGTGACTCCTCGCAGGGCCCGTACCTCTGTGGTGCCAATGTGATGACTCTTGGCGACGGAGCGCAGCTCAATCCCGGTTTGCTGAAGCAATGAGGACGGTTGAGGCAAAGAACCCGGCTTTCCGTTTCCAGACGCGTGACGAAAATGTCCCTCGATCGCCGACTGCAATTGTTCGCGGGTGCGACGAAACGCGATTAGACATTCGTCGGGTGTCCCGTTGACGTGTCCAGGATCGGGCACCGGCCAGTCGAGCCGCCGAACTTCCGTGGGAAACGTCGGACACTCTCGGGCCGCTGATTCGCACAACGTGATCAGCAGGTCGGGGGGAGTCCCGGTGGGGGGCAAAAACTCGTGGATCGATTTGCTGCGCTGCGCCGAGACATCGGTCCCGATTTCGCGCATGGCCGCGATCGCCAGGGGGTGCACGAAACCAGCAGGACGCGAGCCGGCCGAAAGGGCTTCCACTCGCTCTCCGAACGATTTTCGGAGCAGGCCCTCGGCCATTTGGCTGCGGCTGGAGTTTCCCGTGCACAGGAAGAGAACGCGCAGCCGCTTTTCCATCGAAAGAATCGATCCGCACCTGACCGGGCAAAATGCAACGCCACTCGGGCGCGTCACACGCTTGACGTGATCCACTGTATTGAGTGCGAAATGGTCCGTCCATCGTTGGAATCGTGGCTCGATTCTGAGTATGCTGCTAGCCGTTTGACCGCCCCTGCTCGCCCGCCGCTCGGCATGCCCGTTGCGAAGTTCGTCGGCGAACGGACTTTGAGCGCCGCAGGGCTGGGCAAACTCAGGGCTTTCAGCCCGCGCAACGAAAGCCCGAGGCGCTCTGGGTGCACACTTTCTGTGCAACCGTGCCGAATCCGCATGCGCGTCGAGCCAAGAACGAGACCCACGAAAGGACCGGACGAATGAGCCCCAAGGAATTCTTTGAATTCATGAAGAAGAACGATTCCGAGCAGATCGACCTCAAGTTCTGCGACATGCTCGGAACGTGGCAGCACTGCACCTATCCGGTCGACACGCTCGATGAAGGGATTTTCGAGGACGGGTTCGGCTTCGACGGCTCATCGATTCGCGGCTGGCAAGCGATCAACGCGTCCGACATGCTCGCCGTCCCTGATCCGAAGACGGCCGTGCTCGACCCGTTCTTTGCCAAGCCGACGGTCAGCGTGATGGCCGACATCGTCGACCCGATTACCAAGGAAAAGTATTCCCGCGACCCGCGCAATATCGCCAAAAAAGGCGTCGCCTACCTCAAACAGACGGGCATTGCCGACACCTGCTACATCGGCCCGGAGCCCGAGTTCTTTATCTTCGACGACGTGCGGTATCAGTCGAAGCAGAACGGCGCGATGTATGAGATCGACAGCGTCGAGGCAGCCTGGAACTCGGCCCGTGCCGAGGGACCGAACCTGGGCCATAAGCCCGCCTACAAGGCCGGCTACTTTCCCGTTTCACCGATCGACACCTTGGGTGACTTGCGGACCGAGATGGTCAATGAGATGCGCAAGATCGGCATCGCGGTGGAAGCGCACCATCACGAGGTGGCGACCGCCGGCCAGTGCGAAATCGACATGCGGTTCCAAGAGCTGGTCAAAATGGGCGACCAGATGATGTGGTACAAGCACATCATCAAGAACGTTGCCCGCCGGAACGGCAAGACGGTCACCTTCATGCCCAAGCCGATTTTCGAGGACAACGGTTCGGGCATGCACACGCACATCTCTCTGTGGAAGGGGAGCAAGCCTCTGATGGCCGGCGACGGTTATGCCGGCTTGAGCGAAATGGCCCTGCATGGCATCGGCGGAATTTTGAAGCACGGCCGGGCTCTGCTCGCCTTCGCCGCCCCGACGGCCAACTCGTACCACCGGTTGGTGCCTGGCTTCGAGGCGCCGGTGACGCTGGCCCTGTCGCAACGGAATCGCTCGGCGGCGGTCCGCATTCCGATGTACTCCGCCAGCCCGAAGGCCAAGCGGGCCGAGTTCCGCTGTCCCGATCCGTCGTGCAATCCGTACCTCACCTTCACGGCTCTCATGATGGCCATGATCGACGGGGTACAGAACAAGATCGACCCGGGTCAGCCGCTCGATCGGGACATCTACGATATGTCCCCCGAGGAACTGGCCGAGACCAACCAGACGCCCGGCTCGCTCACGGAAGCACTCGAAGCCCTCGAGGCCGATCACGCCTTCCTGCTGAAGGGCGACGTCTTCACGAAGGACTTGATCGAGACTTGGATCGAGTGGAAGAAGAGCAAGGAGGTCGACCCGATCCGCTTGCGTCCTCATCCGCACGAGTTCGAGCTGTACTACAACGTCTAGTCGCCACGTCCTCTGGCGACTCAGTAAATGCGAGCTGGGCGAGCAGCCTGCGGTTTCCGCCGCGAGTTGCTCGCCCAGTTTCTTTTTGTCTAGCGGCTTTCAACAAAGACGGGGATCAGGCACTCAGCCGGCTCCGTGGGGACGGTTGAAGTTGCCGGCGAGAGCCGGTCCCCTCTTTGTTGCGTGTTTCTGATGGGCAGGTCGTGAGTCGCTATCGCGAGCCGACTAGCGAGTTTGGCCGACAAAGTAGCTGAAGTCTCTTGTGAGATTCGATTGAGGTCCCACCGCGGCTGGCTTGGCCGGAGCCTTCGCAGGAGCGGCGGGAGCGACGGCCTTCGCAGGCGTCGCCGGAGCGGCCGGGGTTGCGGGGAGCTTGGCCACGGGTGCCACTGGGGCCGCTACCACCTTGGGAGCGACAGCCGCCACCGGCGTCACGGAGAGGACCGATGCGACGGCGAGCGGCGCCGCCGGAGCGACGCTGACTTTTGGTGCGGCCGGTGCGATCGCCGGTCGCGGGGCCGCAGGCGCGGGAGCCGAAACCGGTGCGGCTGGTGTCACTGGTAGGGCCGGGACAGCCAGCAGGCTGGATTCGGAAGCCGTCATCGTCGAGACAGTTGGCGGCAGGCCGGCGGTCTTCACGTCTGACAGGATCAAATCGATGATCCGCAACTTCGAGTCGATTTCCTCAACGGCCGATGCCGGCACCGCGTTGCGCTCATGCAATTGGTGAAGGCGTTTCGCTTGAGCGGCCACCACGGTGTGCACCGACTGAGCGATGCGACTCAAGAGCCGCACCTTTCGCTCGGCACTCTTCACGCGCGCCCGTGCGACATTGAGATTGCCTTGCGCGTCCTCTAGGGCCGCTTTCGCCTGCTCCAATTCTCCGACCGCGTTGCTCACCAGTTCGGCCAGGTGCATCAGGTCGGTCGAACTCTCGCCTCCCAAGGCCCCGCTCGAGGCGCGTTCCTCGACAATCTTGGCGAGATGCTTCGGCTTAGCATCCGAGGTGATTGTTTTGCTCAGAATACCGTCGCCACTGAACGTCGGAATGCCCTCTTTGCCTTCTTGGACAAATCCCTTGACCTTGGGCTGGCCGGCGAGGGCCGCATGCTTGAGGTCGCGCAGAATTTGCTCCTGGACCGGCTTTTCGACGGCTCCGGCACTGGGCGATCCCGGCACGGCTTTGACGATCACGTGCCGTTGCCGCGTTTTCTCGGGCGCTGGCTCACCCGTTTTCGGAGCACTTTCAGAGGACTCGGACAACTCGTGCATTTTCCCGAGTTGCTGTTCGAGCTGCCTGATGACCTTGCGCTGGGCCTCGACTTTTGCACGAACGGCCGGAGCGATTTGGACTTTGAATTGTTGCTCCTCCGTTTGCTCCTTGGCTGACTCGCCTTCTTCGTGCTTCGACTCTTTCTTCTCTCGCTCGATGTGCAGATGGTGGAGTGTCTTCGCTGACTCCACCAATTCCTTGAGCTGGTCCGCGGGCACCACGCCGGCTTTCATCCCCTTGAGCGCCTTCAGGGCCTGTTCGAGTTCGGCCGAGTCCTTGCCGAATCCCTTGAGCTTCTTCACTTTCGCGACGTGATCGGGTCCCACCTCGATGATCATCTCGCCACCGTCGGTCTTAAGCTCAATGGTCGCCTCTTCCTCGTGTTTGTCGCCGGCGTTTTCGCCTTTCGAGATCTTTTCTTTTTTGATGATGACGGCGTGTTTCTTGGCCTTCTCGAGCTTCCCTTTCAGTTCCTTCAACTCTTTGGAACTCTTCTCGCCGGACTTCGACTCGGCCGCCCCATCCTCGAGCATCTTCACGTCAAACTGCATAACGTGCGGCATTTCCTTCAAGGCCTGCAGCTCTTTCAGCGAGCCCCTTAATTCTTTCAGCGCCCCTAGCTCCTTCAGTCCCTCCGCGTCGACCAAGTTGCCGTCCTTCAAAGTCCAGGCGTGCACTTGGCCGGCGTGGGCCGACTTCTGTCCGTGCCCCGCCGCTTTGACCTCGGCAAGCGCCTTCCTCAATACGGCAATTTGCTTCTGCAGCTGGGCCGATTGACGAACCAGCGCCTCGTACTTTTCGGCCAGCTTCTCCATATGCTCGTCAGAGGCCGACTCATCGCCGACTTCTTTCAACTCGACGATTTTGTCCTGGCTATCCGCGACCAGATCGTCGTCATCGACTCGCACCACGATCGTCTCTGGATCGGAAGTCGTTTCGACCTTTTTGATCACTTCCTGCTCTTGCTGGGCCGTTCGCCCCAAGCTGGCAGCCATGCCCACAATCAGCAGGCCAAGCATTCCACATGAGGCGAGGCGCCAAGCGGGCGAGCTCTGCATCACCAAGGGTCGTTCCCGTCGAACCAACATCTCGATTCTCCTCGAAAAGGGCGTGGTGGATCCTAACACTCCGGTGGCACCAGCCGGCAGAAACGACGCACGGCGGGTCGCACGGACGAAGGCAATCAATTCCCGCGCATACTCATCGCGAGACGAACGCGTCGCCGCCCATTCGTCGGCCACCAACTCGGCACTCATGCGAGCCCGCGATCGGAGCCACCAGAAGGCCGGATGAAAGAACAAAAACAAGAAGGAAACGTTGAACAGCAGCGTGCCCCAGGCGTCGCGCCGCCCGACGTGTACCAGCTCATGCCGCAGCACGTGCCGCAAAATCTCGGCGTTCTCG
>Ga0210393_10005444_pt1 | contig 10026 bp, 8 predicted proteins | sample IncBWC27OmetaG_FD_160068 | JGI IMG/M metagenome (GOLD analysis project Ga0210393, IMG submission 160068) | Forest soil microbial communities from Barre Woods Harvard Forest LTER site, Petersham, Massachusetts, United States - Inc-BW-C-27-O ...
GAAGGCGCGGATCAGGCGGATACGCAACGTCAGCCGGGTCGGATGAGTCCGGAGGAGGCGCGCCAACTGCTCGATTCACAGAAGGGCGATGAGCGCCGGGCGCAGGGGCTGCCATTCGCCCGGCAGCAAGCCGAATCGCCGCCCGATAAACCAGTCAAGGATTGGTGAGGTGAGAAGGCGTTTGCAGCGGCGGATTCATGCAATGGCGGCAGGCGCCGCGTTGCTCGCCGCGGTTTCGGCGGCGCCGGCGAACGTCGCCATGGCCGCCGCATCAGCCGCGGCTGTCTCAGTGGACGCCACGATCGAACCATCGCAGATCGTTTTGGGCGAATCGGCGCAGCTCACCATCATGACGTCGGGCAACGGCGCCCTGGCGCTGCCGCTGCCCGTGGTTTCCGGATTGGAGTTTCGTGTCATCGGCCAGTCACGGCGGATCGAAATCGTCAACGGTGCAACGATCTCGTCCACCTCGACCATCATCCGCGTCACACCGGAAGAAGCCGGCGTGTTCACCATCCCCGGACCCACCCCCAAATCGCCTCCCCTGGTGCTGCGCGTGACTCAGGGCAATGGGAGGGCGCCCTCGACTTCTCCCAACAGTCCGAGTTCGCCGGGGCTCAAATCTCTCATCCCCGGAGGCTCCGAAGCCAACGGCATTCGCTTGACGCCAGACGGCTCCGCCTTCGTGCGCTTCGAAGTACCCAAGCGTGAGATTTATGTGGGTGAAAGTGTTCCCGCGGTGATTCAAGTCGGCATGCGCGATGGCTTCGCCTCCTCCATCAATAGTCTGCCAAAGCTCAACAACGCTGACTTCACTCTCAACAATCTCTCACTGCAGCCCGAGCGCACGGCAAAATCAATCGACGGTAAACCCTTCACCCTGTACACATGGCACAGCCTGCTCGCGGCCATCAAGCCTGGCACTTATGCGCTCACTTTCGGTGCCCCCCTCACCGTACGCATACGCACCCAACCGCGGGGCGATTCGATGCTGGACGATCTGTTGGGCGACCCCTTCATGCAGAACTTCTTCGGCGCGACCGTATCGAGGAACATTACGGTGACGAGCCCGGAAACCGCGATCAAGGTGTTGCCGCTGCCCGCGGACGGACGGCCAGCCGAGTTCAGCGGTGCGATCGGTTCATTCAAAATCAGTACCGACCTCTCGTCCGCCACGAATACGGCGGGTGATCCGCTCACGCTTCGCATGCATGTGAACGGCAGCGGCAACTTCGATCGCGTCGAGAGCAACATGCTCGCCGGCGATGGGCAGTGGAAAACCTACCAGCCCAAGGCGGCTTTCAGCCAGGCCGATTCCACCGGCTATCGCGGTGAGAAAACCTTCGAGCAGCCGCTCGTGGCGCTGCAGCCGGGTGTGCAAACCATCCCGCCCCTGGCGTTCAGTTTTTTCGATCCCGGCACGCGCCGCTACGAAACCGTGCGCAGCGCGCCGCTGCGCGTGACGGTGTCGCCCTCGGCCGCGGACGGCGCGGCAAGTCCGCCGCCGGTGCTCGCGAACGCTGCGACGCCGCCAGGGGATGCCATGCACGGCTTGTTGCGGCCCGATCATGCGGAGGCTGCGGCGCGCACGGATTCTTTGATTCCCTGGTATTTGCGGCCGCAGTATCTGGGCATCGCATCGACGTTCGCGCTGCTGTTCGGCGGGGGATGGGTCGCCTTGCACCGTCGCGAACGCAACGCACGCGACCTGCAACGGCAGCGCGAGCGGCTGAGGCGGGAGGCCGGCGAGGCGTGTCTGAAGCGAATGGCGTCGGCGTCCGCGGCACGCGACACTGCGCTGTTCTTCAGCTCGGCGCGCTCCGCCCTACAGCAATCCTTGAGTGCGGCCTGGCACATCGAAGCCGAACGCGTCACCTCGGCCGAACTCAACGCACGGCTCGGACCGGATGCGGACGATATCCGGCAACTCTTCGTGCTGGCGGATGAGGCGAACTATTCCGGGGATGCGCCGCAGGCCGCGGATTTCGAGCGTTGGACCCGCATCGTTCGCCGCAGCATGTTGACCGGGGCTACGCCATGACCCGGCTCGCGGCATGGGGGCCGTTGCTGGCCGCACTCGTGTTCAGCGCGGGTTCGAGCGATGCACAACGGACGCAACCGCCATCGGCAGCGCAGGCGGAGGCACGGCAGCAGCCACAGGCGCCCGCCGGCTATTCGGCCGCGGCGCTGTATAACCTCGCCAATGCGTACGCCCGCGCCGGCAAGCCGGGCCTCGCGGTTCTCAACTATGAACGCGCGAAACTTCTGGATCCGCAGGACCCAGACATCGATGCCAACTTGCAACGCGTCCGCGACGCATCCGGATTGCGGCCCGTGCCTGCAATCGGCCTCGAGCGGCTCGTACGCATCGCGAATCCCACGGCCGTTTCGTGGATGGGCGTCCTCGGCTTGATGGTTGCCGGGCTCTGCATGCTCGCAAGGGAGGTCACTCCCGCGCATCGCGGCAAGCTGCTCGCCGCGGCACTCATGGGATTCTGCCTCGTCGGCGTCACGCTGGGCAGCGCCCTGGCGGTGTGGCCCACGCTGCACGAAGCCGTGGTCGTCGGTCACGCGGTCCCGGTACGCGTCTCACCAACCCTGATCGAGGAGCCAATTTTCACCCTGCCTGAAGCGGAGATCGTCGGCGTCAGGGGCGAACACGAGGGCTTCATGCTCATCAGAACCGGGGCGGGCCGCACCGGCTGGGCGCCGCAAGCCAACCTCGCACTCATCGTGCCGCCGCGTCCATAGCGTCGGCCCCGTCCGCTTCGGCGGCCGGGGTCGATGATTGAGCCGAGTTGAATTGCAAGGCGCGCCACTTATCGACCATGGCGTGAAGCTGCTCGGCCTCGAGGGGTTTGCCCAGAAAATCGTCCATGCCCGCGATCAGGCATTCCTCCCTGTCGCGAGCGGTCACGCTCGCGGTCAGCGCAACGATGGGCAGGCGCCGCGACCCGGCTTGGGTTTGCCGCAGGATGCGCGTCGCCTCGAAACCATCCACGTGCGGCATGTGGCAATCCATGAAGATCAGGTCATATGCGGCGTCGTGCGCCAGCTTGACCGCCTCGGTCCCATCGTTGGCGGTATCGACACAGCAACCAAATCGCTCCAAGATCCGCTTGGCCAGCATCCGATTGATGGCGTTGTCATCGGCGACCAGGACACGAACGAGTGGCGCGGTCCGGACCGGCGGCACGCCGGCCGGGACCTTGGCATGGGGTTTCCTTGCCTCCATCACGTTCGCGGTAAGGATGGACTGCGGAGACTGGGTGAACCAAAAGGTGGAACCGACGCCGATTTCGCTGGTGACGCCGATCTTGCTGCCCATGAGTTCGGTGAGGCGTTTGCAGATCGCCAACCCGAGGCCTGTTCCGCCATAGCGGCGCGTCGTCGAGGAATCCGCTTGCGTGAAGCGTTCGAATAGCTTTTGCTGAATCTCCGGTGCAATCCCGTCGCCTGAATCAGTGACGCTGATCTTGATCTCCCGCGTGTGCACCAGCCGCACTTCGATGTGCACACCGCCGCGGCTGGTAAACTTCAAAGCGTTGCCTGTCAGATTCAACAGAATCTGGCGCACCCGCAACGAATCTCCCGCCAGCTGGTGCGGCACGTCGGCGGCGTATTCCAAAGTCAGGCTGAGGCCTTTTTCGGCGGCCTTCGGCTTCATCAGGGCCACGACGTCCTCGCACACCATGCGCAGATCGTAACGTGTGTTTTCCAGCACCAGCTTGCCGGCCTCGATCTTCGAGAAGTCCAAGATGTCGTTGATGATGTCCAACAGCGCATCCCCGGAGCGCTTGATGATGTTCACCGCTTCTCTCTGTTCGGCATTGAGCGGCGTATCCAGCAGTAGGTTGACGAAACCGAAAACACCGTTCAGCGGCGTGCGGATTTCGTGGCTCATCGTCGCCAAGAAGTCGCTCTTGGCACGGTTGGCGCTCTCCGCCGCTTCCTTGGCCTGCAGCAATTCGGCCTTGATCCGATGGCGCTCGGTGAAATCCTCGATCAAGAGCAGCAGGTAGGTACGGCCGCTCAACGCGAAGGAATTGCTGTTTATTCTCGCTCTGAACATCGACCCATCGCCGCGCCGGAAGGTGGTTTCAAAGCCTAGCGACGTATCGGACGACGCCAAGAACAGGCGAAACCGATCGTATTCAGCCTGTGTTTCCCAGACACCGAGGTCCGATGTGTGGCGCCCGACGACCTGCCCGCGGCTGAATCTGAAGCCCGCGAGACAGGCATCGTTGACCTCCACGACCCTGCGGTCCGGGCTCGTGACCAGAACGCTCATGATCGGGTTGTAGCTGAACACGGCGCGAAATTTCTCTTCCGCCTCCTGGGCCGCGATCTCGCCTCGTTTGCGGTCCGTGATGTCCTCGACCTGCGAGATGAAATGCAGCGGCACACCTTCCGGCGTGCGCACCAGGGAAACGTTCAAAAGCGCCCAAACCATTTGGCCCCCCTTGGCCAAGTAGCGCTTTTCCATTTTGTAAGTGCGGATGTTGCCCGCGAGCATCTCCGCCACATTGGCCAAATCCCCCTCCAGATCATCCGGATGGGTGATGTCCTGGAACGTCTTCGCCTGCAACTCTTCGGCTGAGTAGCCGAGGAATTCGCACAGCGACTGATTGACGCGAAACAGGTGGCCTGCGGGAGACACCAGCGCCATGCCGATCGCGGAAAAATCGAAGGCGCTGGAAAAGCGGGCTTCACTCGCGTGGAGGGCGGCCCGGAGCGAGTCTCGCGAGGTTGATTCTTGATTATGCATGGGGCGTGCGGACTGTGAGATTTGCGGACATTAGCAACTGTCATGCAACAGACCCACATGTCGTGTCACAGTTTGGCCACCTGGCCGGATGTCCACGCCCATTTCAAGCCGGTCAAATCCCGGCACTGCTCGTCAAATACACCGCGAAGGTACCGAGCCAATGGCCGCCCTCATAATGCTCGCCGGTCACCGCGGGCAGCGCGGCCTGCCGATGCCGTGCCGCAAGGGTTCGCAGTACCGGGACCCGACGGTCGCCTGCCTCGAGTCCCTGCGCGATGCCCTCCAGCATCCAGGCGCGGCTCAGGTTGAGGCCGTCGATGTGTGCCAGCTTCGGATCGGCACGATCGGTCACCACCGCCGGATTCAGCCAATCCGGGCCGGCCGTCGCCGACAGTCCCGGCAGGAAGCTCGACAGCCAGCGGCCGAAGACGGCGGGACTCTGCACCCTGCGCATGAAATCCGCCTCGGCGAGACACGGTGATAAAAAATCCTGGCCGGAGGGTTCGTAGTCGATCGGGCATTTGCGGTCATTGAGATAGAAGCGGCGCGCCGCTTCGCCAAGCAGACCGCGCATCTGCGTGTCGCCGGCGACACCCGCCCAATCCCAGATCAATCCGAACGAAAACGCCGTCTGATCGTGCTCGCCGATTCGAATCGGATAGTGAAGCTTGGGCAGCCAGTTCTTCAGCCGCGCAGCGGCTTCCGCCTCGAGCGGCTGCAGCACGTTTGCCCATTCCTCCGCCTGGGGATCATTCCAACTGCGCAGCTCCGCCGACAATTTGAGCAGCCACGCGAGACCGTAGGGCCGCTCGAAGGACGCGCGATCGGGGCGCTGCAGATACGCCACCTCACCGGCAATGTTCTGCGGCGTCAGACTGCGGGCGAGTTCCGCCCGCGCCGGCGGGGCAAACGGCGCATCTGGAAACAAACGCACCAGGCGCACCAGCAGCCAGTGGCCGTGCACGGCGGAGTGCCAGTCGAAGCAGCCATAGAACGCCGGGGTGAGTCCATGCGGGGGACGCGCGTCGGCGTCGCCGTCCAGCGTGTGACTGATGTGATTGGGATACTCCGCGTGCAGGCACTTGAGCGCCAGGCCGGCGAATCGCGCCGCCGCCGCCGGGTCCATCGCCACGGGCCGCCCGGCGGCTGCCTGTGGCGCGCCGGCAGCCGCCCCGCCCATGAAGACCAGAACCGCCGCTAGGACGCCCGCGCGCATGACATTTCCCCTCTGATGTTTCGTCCAGCGGCATCCTAAAGCAACAGCAGCGTGCTGCAAAACGATGCAAACTATCCGGCGGCGCACGGAGGAGACATGGCGAATCCAATGACCCCGCTCTGGCCGGAGCTCGACTACGAGGCGTGGCGCGATACGCGCGACACCTTGCATCTTTGGACGCAAATCATCGGCAAGGTTCGCCTCATGCGAACACCCTGGCTGAATCACAGCTGGCACGTGCCGCTGTACGTTACCGCCACCGGTCTGACCACCTCGCCGATCCCGCACGGCGCGCGCACTTTCGAGATCCAATTCGATTTTCTCGGGCATGCGCTCGCCATCCAGAGCGATGCCGGCACGCGGCGTCTCGCCTTGCGACCGCAAAGCGTCGCGGATTTCTACGGCGCGGTGATGGCGGCGCTCGATGAGCTCGACATTTCGGTCGCGATCAACGCAAACCCCTGTGAAATCGAGGCGGCAGTCGCTTTCAGCAGCGACCACTCGCATGCATCCTACGATCCCGAGTACGCCCGGCGCTTTTGGCAGGTGCTGCTGCAAGCCGACCGTGTGATGAAGCAATTTCGCACGGCTTTCATCGGCAAATGCAGTCCCGTGCATTTTTTCTGGGGAAGCTTCGATCTCGCGGTTACGCGCTTTTCGGGCCGCCGCGCCCCACCCTTTGCGGGCAAGGTTCCCGGTCTGGCATCGAGCGTGATGCGCGAAGCGTATTCTCATGAGGTTAGCAGCGCGGGATTCTGGCCCGGCGGCAACGGCACCGACTATGCGGCGTTTTATTCCTATGCGTATCCGGTGCCCACCGGCTTTCGGCACGCTGCCGTGCGCCCCGCGGATGCATTCTTCAGCGAGCCTCTCGGCGAGTTTTTGCTGCCTTATGATGCCGTCCGCACCGCGGCCGACCCGGAGGCAACCTTACTCGACTTTCTGCAAAGTACGTACGAGGCGGCCGCTCGCTCGGCAAACTGGGATCGCGCCGCGCTCGAATGTCCGGGGGGACGGCTGTGCGTGCCCCGCGATGCCTAGGAGCAACGCGGCGCCGCACATCGACTTAAAGCGTCAATGGGCTTATACAGATGACATTCGGGGGAAAACTCATGACACAGCACCACGGGTTTGGACTTTGGTTCCTCTTGCGGCGAAGCACATCCGCGGCTGTTTTGTGCACCGCCCTTGCCGTATTGCCGGCAATGCTCAACGGAACCCGGGCCGCCGATGCACCCGCCTCGCCGCCCGCGGCGCAGTTCGGCGGACAGTGCGCCCAAGGGCTGGCAGAGGGCCAGCATGTGATGACCAACTGCACGACGACCTGGACCGACAAGGATGGCAAGACCTACTGCTTCAGTAACGAAAGCGCGAAGAAGACCTTCTTGCAAAGTCCGGCCGAGAATCTGCAACGTGCGCAGGAGTTCGCGGCCGCCAGCAACGTGGAGTCCACCGAAAAGGCCATGCAAGACTTCACCGGGTCCGATGCGGAGGCGGTGGTCAAGGAATTCATCGCCGACAAACTCAAGGCAAACGGCGGGATGTTTCCGTTCGAGGACTCACGCAACGGCGAGCAATTGAAATTGGCCTACGACGACGTCGACTTCACCCGCACGATCGATGGCTACGGTTTCTTTCCGGACGTGAAATTTCACGACTCGCAAGATGCGCAAAAGAAATACTTGATCGATTTCTGGGTCACTCCCGTGGGCGGCAAGCTGCAAGTGCAGGAGATCCGTATCTACAAGGAACCGCTGCAAGCGGACGGCAAGTGGACGACCATGGCGCGCCAGCCGATTCCGTGGTGGTGGATCCCCGCATCCGAACACCCGGGCCACCTGGCGACGAAGCGCGGTTGGGAAGTGATGTCCGCGGTGGAACAAACCGCCGTGCGGGAAAGCTTGAAGAACAACGGCGTGTTCAAGCTCAAGGACGACAAGACCGGCAAGGAATTGCAGCTAGAGTTCGTCGACACTCATCAGCCCGTCCGGCAGCTCGACAATGACGGTCATTATTTCGCCTGCACCGACTTTCGGGTGGTCGGCACCAAGGATCAGATCTACGACATCGATTTTTGGGTCAGCGACAAGGACGGAACCATGACCGTCGATCAGACGAAAGTGCACAAAGTGCCGGAACTCAAAAGCGGACAGTGGATTCAGGTGCCGCGCTACGAATGGAAGGACGTGGGCGCCTCGCACGTCGTCCCCTGAAGGGGCGCGGCGCGCCGATCAGCGTCCCGCGCGGGAATTGGCGACCAGCTTCTTCAAGAAGCTCAGACTGGCGACGCCCGGCACGAGTTGCAGGCCGACCACGAGGCCCGGCGTCCCATCCAGAGTGAGCGCATGCGCCTCGGCGTCGTTGCGCGCCAGCAGCGCGGCAATCTCCTTGGCGTGACTGATACGATCCTTTTTCAAGGCATCCATATTCACGCCCGCCTTCTGCAAAATCGCATCCACCTGGTCAATCCGTGCCAGCCGGGGGCCGCTGATCAGAGCGTCGTGGGCGACCAGGTACTTACCCTGCCAACCCGCCGCCAGCGCCGATGATGCCGCGTACGTTGAGACCGGGCCCAGCACGGGCCAGTCCTTGTAAATCAGGGCAACCTTGGAATCTTGGGCAAGCAAGGCTTGTAGTGTGGGCACCACCGTCTTGCAGTAGGGACAGTTGTAGTCGAAGTATTCGACGATGGTCACGTCCGGCTGCCGAGCGCCCACCGGTTCCGTACCGGGATTGGCGAGCATTTCTTTCTGCCCATCGGGGGTGATCAGATCGAGGTCCTCCGCCTGCTGCCCCCAAGCCGCATCCAACAGCAACACGCAGGCCAGCATCGCGACCATGATTCGAATCATCGGCATGCCCCGCATCCTAGCAAACCGGCGTCAGTGCACGGGTTGAATCAGGCCGGCATCGTCCGGCTGATTGGAGTTGATCCGCGGACTGACCGGATAGGCCTGCATCCAGGTCGCGCTGTAGGGCGGCTGAATTGCCGCTTTTGCCTCAACGGGGGTTCCGCGCAGCCAAGTATCGTAATCCCGGCGCCGCAGGATGGCCGGCATCCGGCCGTCCGCGCCGCCGATGTCGGCCAGAAGCACGTTCGCCGGCACACGGATGACCGAGCAACTCTCGATCACATCATCGTCCTCCGCGACTGAGCGATCCCAGACCGCGGCGAAGCCGAATACCGACCGGTTGACCAGGTGCACGAAGTAAGGTTGACGGTAATTCGCGGGGGTTCGCCGCCATACATAGAATCCCGACGCCGGCAGGATGCACCGCTGACCCTCGAGCCAGGGCATCCGGTAGATGTGAGAACGCTCGAGGCCATCCAAATCGGTGCAGGCCGTGGGATCTGCGGTCGGTTTGCCCTCGGCCCACGATGGGATCAAGCCCCAGCGCATCATCATGCCTTCCGTCTGGCCGTCGTGCACCCGGATGGCCGGCACGTATTGCTGCGCCGCGACGTTGAATTTGGTCGTGAATTTCCACCACGCCTGGGCCGGCAGGAACTCGCGCTCCGCCGCGAATTGATCCGGAAGGACGTAACGATCGCACATGGATGCAGAGATTACCGGTCATCGGGCCCGCCAGGCTGTGACGGATCTTTAGTCTTGAGCAAACAATGCCCCTTCGGCGTCCGCGAGGGCGCGGGTGATCCTGTGCGCCCATTCGGTCTGCCCGGCTTCATCGCTCACCAGGTCCTGTCGTATCTCGATCTCCACATGCGGCAGGCCGCGCGCCTCGCCATGACGCGGAATGGTGTAGTCCGTGGCGTCGCTGACGAAATAAGGCTCATTGTCGGCTATCAACAATTCTTTTTCACGGCGTAGCCGCTCGAGCACCAGACCGGCAAAGCGGCGGTCGCGGTTGTACAGCACCGCGGCGTGCATCTCACGGGGCACGCCATGGTAAATGTTCGTCATGGTGTGCTGCGCGACCAAGATGGTGGATCGGCCTGCCGCGGCCCTCTCGTCGAGCAGAGCGCGCACATGAGCATGATAAGGATCGAAGATCTCGACGCGACGCGCGGCGATGTCAGCCT
>Ga0210393_10005445_pt1 | contig 10025 bp, 9 predicted proteins | sample IncBWC27OmetaG_FD_160068 | JGI IMG/M metagenome (GOLD analysis project Ga0210393, IMG submission 160068) | Forest soil microbial communities from Barre Woods Harvard Forest LTER site, Petersham, Massachusetts, United States - Inc-BW-C-27-O ...
ACAGGCGATCATAGCTGGCTTCGATTGGGGAGCCCGTACCGCCGATATTGTCGCCGCACTCTGGCCGGATCGCGTCAAGGGTATCGTTTCGGTGAGCGGTTATCTCATCGGAAGCCAGGAAGCGGGGAAGACACCCTTGCCTCCGAAGGCCGAGCTTCAGTGGTGGTACCAATACTATTTTGCGACAGAGCGTGGTCGCGAGGGGTACTCCAAATACCGGCGAGAGTTCGCCGAGTTGATCTGGAAGCTCGCATCACCAAAATGGGCATTCGACGACGCGACGTTCGCTCGCAGCGCGGCGGCCCTCGATAATCCGGATCATGTCGATATCGTGATTCACAACTATCGATGGCGGCTCGGGCTCGCCCAAGGCGATCCAAGCCTCGACGAATTGGAAGCGAAGCTGGCTACCGCACCGCAGGTCAGCGTACCGACCATCACCCTCGAAGGCGATGATAACGGTGCGCCACATCCAGACCCAAGCGCTTACGCCAAGAAGTTCTCTGGCAAATATCTGCATCGCCTCGTGAAGGGCGGCATCGGTCACAACCTGCCTCAGGAAGCTCCGGAGGCATTCACCCAAGCCGTCATCGACGTCAGCAAAGGCTGACCCAAGCACATCTACATAAGGAGTAGCGCCATGAAAAATCTCATCGATCAGCCGGACCAAACGACAGCCGTCTTTGAGTGCCGCCAGGACCGCCGGGAGTTCATCAGCGCCGCCGCGATGGGCATCGCGTCAGCCGGTGCGGCCAGCCTGCTTCCGCTGCGCCCGGTCTCCGCGGCCAAAAATGATGAAATCCGTCCCTTCCGCGTCAACATTCCCAACGACGAGCTTGTCGACCTGCGCAAACGCGTACTGGCGACGCGCTGGCCGGATCGCGAAACGGTTGCCGACCTGTCCCAGGGCGTGCAACTTATGACCATCCAGCAGCTCGCGCGATACTGGGGGACGGACCACGACTGGCGCAAAGTCGAAGCGCGGCTCAACGCCTTGCCGCAATTCATCACCGAGATCGACGGGCTCGACATTCATTTCATTCACGTTCGCTCGAAACATGAAAATGCGCTGCCGATGATCGTGACCCACGGCTGGCCCGGCTCGATCATCGAGCAGCTGAAGATTGTCGGTCCACTGACCAATCCTACGGCTCACGGCGCGGCCGCAGCGGACGCTTTCCATCTGGTGATTCCGTCGCTGCCTGGACACGGATTTTCGGGCAAGCCGACTGCGCCCGGGTGGACCCCTGTCAGCATTGCTCGTGCGTGGGCGATGTTGATGCAACGCCTAGGCTACACACGTTACGTGGCGCAGGGCGGGGATTGGGGGAATGCCGTCTCGGAGGTGATGGCGCTGCAACAGCCGCCGGGATTGCTCGGCATTCACACCAATATGGCGGCGACGGTTCCAGCCGATGTTTCAAAAGCTCTTTCGGTTGGCGGCCCGCCGCCCGCCGGTCTCTCAGGCGATGAAAAGCGTGCGTGGGATCAACTCGATGACTTCTACAAGCACGGCCTGGCCTACGCCCAGGAAATGTCGAACCGGCCACAGACGCTTTACGGAATCGCGGATTCGCCGGTCGGCCTCGCCGCGTGGATGCTGGATCACGACATCCGCAGCTACGGTATGATCTCACGGGTCTTCGATGGGAAGACGGAGGGTCTGACTCGGGACGACGTGCTCGACAACGTCACGCTCTATTGGGTGACGAACACCGCGATCTCCTCGGCGCGCCTCTACTGGGACACCACGCAGATTTCGACGGGAGGCGGCTTCTTCGACGTCAGGGGCGTGACGATCCCGGTCGCCGTGAGCGCCTTCCCCGACGAAATCTATGCGGCCCCGCGCAGCTGGGCAGAGCGGGCGTATCCCAAACTCATTTATTACAACAAGCTCGACAAAGGCGGTCACTTCGCGGCCTGGGAACAGCCGGCGCTGTTTTCCTCCGAGATGCGTGCGGCTTTCCGTTCGGTGCGTCAATCGATTTGAGACGATGAGCCGCGTCTTGTGACTGCAGGCCAGCGAACGTCAGAAAGGATTGCGATGACCCATCATCATCAGCCCGGTCAATCCGTGTTCCGTTCGATCCTGCCTGAAGACGTCGAGTGGAAGCCATTCCCGGCGTTTCCACCCGCGGCTCGCCTTGCCATCATGGTCGGCCATCCTACCGAACCCGGTCCCTACGTAGTCAGGGTCAAGGTGCCCGCAGGCACAAAACTGATGCCGCACAAGCATCCGGAAGACCGCATCTATACGGTCATGTCGGGCGTCTTCTACATCGGACTTGGCGAGGCGTTCGATGGCGACAAGGTGAAGGCCTATCCGCCAGGGAGCGTCATCGTTCTGCCCGGCGAAACCTGGCATTTCCACTGGGCGAAGTCAGGCGAATACGTCACGCAGGTAACGGCGATTGGTCCGCTTGGTCTCGAATATCACGACTCGCACGACGATCCGCGTCTTCAGCACGGGTAGGTTTTTCAGGAATGATAATCACCGGCATTGAGACCGTCCCACTGCGCATCCCGTTCAGGCCCGGAACTAAATCCGATGCTTCCGCCTGGGGCGACAGCAATCTGCCAGCCGCGGACTCGCTGCTTGTCAAGGTGACAACCGACCAGGGATTGGCCGGGTGGGGCGAAGCCTTTGGCTTTCGGGCCGTCGCTTCAGCCAGGCTCGCCGTCGACCAACTGGTTGCGCCGCTTTGCATCGGCAAGGACGCGACCCGGATCGCGCCGCTGATGTTGGAAGTTCAGAGGAAACTGCACGTCTTCGGCCGGGCCGGGCCCTTGGGTTTTGGCATCTCGGCGGTCGACATCGCCCTTTGGGATATCGCAGGCAAGGCCGCCGGCATGCCGCTATGCCAGCTTCTCGGGGGCGGTGCGGCCGAGCTGGACTGCTATGCAAGCCTGGTCCGTTACTCGGAGCCGTCCCTTGTCCGCAGCAGCGTGCGGCAAGCAATCGACGCCGGCTTCGGCACGCTCAAGCTTCATGAAATAGCGCTTCCGGCGATTCGCGCAGCCCGCGAGGAAGCGGGTCCCGACATCGAGATCACACTCGACGTCAACTGTCCCTGGACATTGAACGAGGCGCGGCCCATCGCGGAGGAGCTCAAGGCAGTTCGTTTGAAATGGCTGGAGGAGCCGCTTTGGCCTCCGGAGAATTTTGGCGGTCTTGCCGAGTTGAGAAGGACGAGCGGCATCCCGATTGCTGCCGGCGAAAACGTTTATACGCTGATGGATTTCGAACGCCTGCTGGCGGCGAAGGCGGTGGACTTTGTCCAGCCGAGCCCGGCCAAGATGGGAGGCATAAGCGAGTTGCGCAAAATCTTTCCGCTTGCGGCCGTGCAGAATATCCCAGTGATGCCGCATTCCTTCTACGACGGCCCAGGCTTGCTGGCGGCGATCCATGCGACCGCGGCACTCGGCACAACCGATTCCATGATCGAGTGGCGGTGGTTCGATCTTGAGGCGACCATATATGGTGGCGTGCTCAGCCCGAAGCGAGGCCGGATTTCGGTGCCACGGGGGCCAGGCCTTGGAATTGATCCGGATCCCGATGTCATCAGGGCCTATCGTTGGAAATAGGGCATGACCGAAGCCTACGAGATCATCGAACATAGTTACGACGTGGTGATCGTCGGCGCCGGCGGCGCCGGGATGCGCGCCGCGCTCGGCATGGCGGCATCCGGACTGCGGACCGCCTGCATCACAAAAGTGTTTCCGACCCGCAGCCATACAGTCGCGGCGCAGGGCGGCATGGCGGCCTCGCTCGGCAACATGGGCGACGGCGACAATTGGCGCTTTCACATGTACGACACGGTCAAGGGCTCGGACTGGCTCGGTGACCAGGACGCGATCGAATATATGTGCCGCGAAGCCGTACCCGCGGTGCTGGAGCTCGAGCACTACGGCGTCCCGTTCTCGCGCACCAAGGACGGCACGATCTATCAGCGTCCCTTCGGCGGGCAGACCATCGGCTTCGGCAAGCAGATGGCCCAGCGCACCTGTGCGGCGGCGGATCGCACCGGCCACGCCATCCTGCACACGCTGTATCAGCAGTGCCTGAAGCACAACACGGAGTTCTTCGTCGAATATTTCGCACTCGACCTGCTGATGGACGATGACGGCGCCTGCCGCGGTCTGCTCGCCTGGAACATGGAAGACGGTACGCTGCATCGCTTTCGAGCTCATCGCACGGTGCTCGCGACCGGCGGCTATGGTCGCGTCTATTTCTCCTGCACCGCAGCACATACCTGCACCGGCGATGGCAATGCCATGGCGCTCCGCGCAGGGCTCCCGCTCGAGGACATGGAGTTCACGCAGTTTCATCCGAGCGGCATCTACGGTTCAGGCTGCCTGATCACCGAAGGCGCGCGCGGCGAGGGTGGCTATTTCACCAATTCGGAAGGCGAACGCTTTATGGAACGCTATGCGCCGAGTGCCAAGGACCTGGCCGGGCGCGATGTCGTCTGTCGCGCGATGACCATCGAGATCAACGAGGGGCGCGGCTGCGGTCCGCGGAAGGACTACATCGAGTTGCACCTCGAGCATCTCGGCGCCGACATCCTGCATGAGCGCCTGCCGGGCATCAGCGAAACCGCCAGGATCTTCGCCGGCGTTGATGTCACGCGCGCACCGATCCCGGTATTGCCGACGGTTCACTACAACATGGGCGGCGTGCCCACCAATCTGCATGGTGAGGTGATCACCAAGCGCGACGGCAATCCCGAAACGATCGTGTCTGGTCTGATGGCAATCGGTGAAGCGGCCTGCGTTTCCGTGCATGGTGCCAACCGGCTCGGCTCAAACTCGCTGCTCGACATCGTCGTGTTCGGCCGCGCAGCGGCGCACCGGGCAACCGAGATGTTGCGCCCGGGCGAGGGTCATCCACCGGCGCCGCAAGCTGCAACCGACCGTGCCATCGACCGGCTCGACCGGATCAGATGGTCAAAGGGCAAGACGGGTGCCGGCGCGATCAGACTTGCCATGCAACGGACCATGCAGCGCCATTGTGCCGTCTTCCGCACCGGCTCGTTGCTCGACGAGGGCGCGGCTAAGCTCGACAATGTCGCGGCGATGATGCGTGATGATCTGGCGGTCGCCGACCGCTCGATGATGTTCAACACCGACCTCACCGAAGCGCTCGAGCTCGACAACATGCTCGCCCAGGCCAATGTCAGTCTGCGGTCGGCGATCGGCCGAACCGAGAGCCGCGGCGCGCACGCGCGCGAGGATTTTTCAAAGCGCGACGATGAGAACTGGCTCAAGCACACGTTGTCCTGGCTCGATCAGGACGGACGCGTCCGGCTCGGCTTTCGGCCGGTCCATCTGCAGCCGCTGTCAAACGAGGTGGCCACGATCCCACCGAAGGAGCGGGTGTATTGACCTCCCGCCGACGACCAAACCGGGCGGTGGTCAAAACCAGATCATGGCGACCGGGCCGCGGCCTGTGTGCGTATTCAACCTGCTTACGAAGACTGCAGGAGGAGGACTGAAATGGCAAAGGGATATTGGATCACCTTCTATCGCTCCATTTCCGATCCGGCAGCGCTTGCGGCGTACGGAAAGCTCGCCGGGCCAGCTATCATTGCCAATGGTGGCCGTTTCCTTGCGCGCGGCGAAGCCGTGAAGGCCTACGAACAAGGAATTGTTCAGCGCGCCACAGTGACGGAGTTCGACAGCGTCGAACAGGCGGTCGCCGCCCACAATAGTCCGGCCTATCAGCAGGCATTGAAAGCGCTCGGCAATGCGTGCGAACGGGACGTTCGTATTGTCGGAGGAGTGGAGTGAAAATAACGCAAATGACGCTTATTCCCAGGGTGCAGCGCTCGCGTTTGCCTTTTTTGCGAGACTAGGTCTCAGATGACTCTAGGAGCGATTTTCCCCCGATCGGCAGCATCATACAAAATACAGCACCGTGAGGTTCGTTCGGCGTTGCCCAGAGCTGGCCGCCATGCGCTTCGACGATCGACCGGCAGATCGACAGCCCCATGCCCAAACCGTTGGCTTTGGTCGTATAGAAGGGCTCGAAGATGCGCGCCAGGGTTTCCGGAGGCAGCCCCGGGCCCGTATCGCTTACCGTGACAAGCACGCCGTTTGATTCGGCCTTACCGGTGCTGATCGACAATTCACGGGGTCTTTCCTCGACCTCACTCACCGCTTCGCTGGCATTCATGATCAAGTTCAGGATTACCTGTTGCAATTGGACGCGCTCGCCTCCTGCGCCCTCACGCCACCCTCGACCGAAGACGAGCCCACTATCCTCCGACAAAATCTTGAGGCCATATATTCCGTCCGCGCCGAACCGAGAAGATAGCTCCACGCCCAAGCCCCCTTGAGTCGTGCTATCGGCCAAGTTTCCAGCGGTTTGGCTTGAGGGCGTCGGCCATCCGAACCAGCTCGGCATAGGTTCGGGCGCCCATCTTGTGCATGGCCGCACCTCTATGGATTTTGACCGTGATCTCGCTGATCCTTAGGTCGCCGGCCACTTGCTTATTCATCTTGCCCGCAGTGACGAGCAACATGACTTCCTGCTCGCGGGGCGAAAGAGTTTCGAATCGCTCTTTCAATTGCGAATCGTCGTTCTCGACGATCCGCCGCTGTCGATCGCGCTCGATGGCAACCAAAACGGCATCAAGCATGTCCTGATCGCGAAATGGCTTGGGAAGGAAATCTACGGCACCGTGTTTCATTGCGTGAACGGACATCGGAATATCTCCAAATCCGGTCATCATCACCACTGGAATTCCGACGCCGATCTGGATCAGTCTGGTTTGAAACTCAAGGCCATTCATGTCTGGCAGTCTGACATCGAGGACAACGCAGCCAGGCCTGTCCGAGGGGCTCGCCGAAAGGAAGTCCTTTGCGGTGGCATAGGTTCGCGTCTGAAGTCCTACCGAGTCAAAGAGCCCCTCCAATGCGCCGCGCATGAAAGCATCGTCGTCGACGACGTGCACAAGGGGCTTCTCGTTGGTGGCGTGCCGCATGCCTTCAGACATACACCCTACCTTTGACGAATTGCTAGCACGAATGGCAACGGCGCGGGGATCACACCTATGTATAGGTCGGAGAGTTGCTCTCCGTGCTCACCCTCAATAAATCCAATTGTGACGGTGCCTTAGCCTGCGCTTGCCGCTACAGCGGGCGCATAGATCGAGAAAAGCGACCCTTCTCCGACAACCGATCGGACTTCGATCCGATGGCCGAGCACATCGAGCGCACGACGCACGATAGAAAGCCCGATGCCTAAACCATTACTGTGTTCGGGCGCAAGGCGCGTGAACGCTTCGAAGATTCGAGGCAATTGGTGTTCCGGAATGCCGATGCCCGTGTCGTATACGTCGATCCTGATTTCGGGCCCTTTGCGGCGGGAGCCGATCAGAATGCGCCCTCCGGGCTCTGTGTATCTTATGGCATTGGTCAATAGATTCTGGAGGATGCAATCGAGCAGGACCGGATTGCTCTCGACATGGGCATTCGTTGTGATCGCTCGAAGATCGATGCCCCTTTGAATCGCGGCATCTTCGTTCTCGTGTTGAAGCCGCCAGAACAGGGGCCCAAGTTCGACAGAAGAAACCTCCAACGCACTAGCGCGTTCAGCCAAGTAATAAGCATCCACCAGGCAATTTAGCTGTTCCGTCAGCTTCGTCACCGCCCGCTCTCCCCGGTCCAGCCATGCCTGCTGCGGCATTTCTTCCAGGCGCGGGCGCAGCAGCGAATAGGTTCCCTGAATGATCTGCAGGGATTGTCGGAGGTCGTGTCCCAACATGCCTACAATCGTTGTTTGAAATTCCTGCACCAACAGGGCTTCTAACTTCCGATCCCACATGCTCGGTGCGGCGACGAAGCTTTCGATCGTTCTCATGTTACCCCCTTATTCGCCCTCGATAACAGACTCCCATCAAAAGCCAGTCGACTGGGTCTTGCCATCCTACGTTTCGGTGTCGTTGATCAGTCTATCGTATGATGATGGCGGCCGAGATCTGTACGGAGCGGCGGGATAGCAGCGGGAAGCGGATCGTCCGGACATCTCGATAAAGGATCGAGCGATGTGGGATCGAGCCGGCGATCAACCAGAACAGGAATGCCCCCTGTTTGGCCGGGAAACGCCCAATTTCCGAACCTGCCCGCTCCCAAGCGGTGCCTATAACACTCTTGTATAATTCCTGGGCACCGGCGGTGCGTGCAAAGTCACATCTCCCCCTTGGATTCAATTTGGGGCAAGGATGCCGAGTGCCCAGAGATCTCGAAATCGCAGTCATCGACGATGACGAGTCATTCCGAGTAGCCCTCGTGGAATCGCTGTCTTCTCTCGGGTATCGATCCGACGGATACCCTTCCGGGGAGAGCTATATCCGCACCGCCGGGGACAAGTCGTTCGATTGCATTGTGACGGATATTCATATGCCCGGCATTAGCGGGCTGGACCTCATGAAACGCCTCTCTGCGGGGGGCTCGACAATTCCTGTTGTGCTGATCACGGCACGCCTCGACACGAATCTGGAGACTAAAGCTGTCGCCGCGGGCGCGGCGTGCCTGCTCAGGAAGCCATTTGAAATAAACGAGCTGGTCAAGTGCATTGAGGGAAACGTGAAGGGGCAAGAACGAAAATTATAAATCGGCCCCGACACACAGCGCTACGAATCCATAAGAATTCACAATGATCGAATCGTGAATGGCCGCCGCGGCGCGTAGAATAATGCTGCTTCAAGCGAAAAATAGTAGGCCAAATGACCGAGACCACATCGTTCCTCCCAATTTTTGTGGGCACCATCTTGGCACCATTCAAGGCCTTGTCATGTTGAATGCCATTGCAGAGAGGCCAGCAGCACGGGGCGCGACGACACAGGCTATAAATTCGCTTCGAAATGCCTTAGATTGAGATTAGCCCCAAACATCGGCTTCGAGGCGAACGCCTATGGCAGGCGCCGCGGTGCCGAGAGTCGGAGTTAGATCCGTGAACACGATCAGTGATCGCAAGACGGAAGAAGGTGGCGCATTCCAGATACTGTCTCAGGAAGGCGACATCCTTCTGCGCCGGATTCGGCACGGCGGGTTCGACGGTGATTCAAATTCATCGATCACAGTGCTCGCAGCGTCTCAGGGTCCGGGCTCCAACGATCTAGATCGACTTGCTCGTGAATATGACCTGGCGAAATACCTCGACCCGAATTGGGCCATCCTGCCACTGGAGATCGCGCAGGAAGATGGCCGAGCTATTCTGATACTTGAGGACCCCGGAGGTGAACTGCTTAGCCAGCTTCTGGATACGCCGATGGGGGTGGAGAGGTTCCTGCGCCTTGCGGTCGAAACCACGTCAGCTGTCGGCAAGATGCACCAGCGCGGTCTGGTCCACAAGGACATCAAGCCCGCCAATATTCTGGTAAGCAGCCGCGATGGAGAGGTCAGGCTCACCGGATTTGGAATGGCGTCGCGCGTCCCGCGCGAACGACAGTCACCTGATCCTCCCGAGTTCATCGCCGGGACGCTTGCCTACATGGCCCCGGAGCAAACGGGCAGGATGAATCGATCGATTGACTCTCGCAGCGATCTTTATGCGTTGGGTGTGACGTTCTACCAAATGCTGACCGGGGGCCTTCCTTTCAATGCTATCGACGCGATGGAATGGATCCATTGTCACATTGCGCGACAACCGGCTGCGCCAAGTAACCTCGTGCCGGCCGTGCCACAGGCGATATCTGCAATTGTCGTTAAGCTGCTCGCGAAAGCGGCAGAGGATCGCTACCAAACAGCGGTCGGGCTAGAGCATGATCTTCGGCGCTGTCTAACCGACTTGGAAACGCTGCAGCGGGTCGATTCATTTACGCTTGGCGAACGCGACGTTCCGGGCAGGCTGCTCATCCCTGAAAAGCTGTATGGGCGTGAGCATGACATCGAGAGCCTACTTGCTGCTTTCGACGATGTCCTGGCTAATGGCACGCCGGAATTGGTGCTGGTCTCGGGCTATTCCGGGGTCGGCAAGTCTGCTGTCGTCAACGAACTGCACAAGGTTCTGGTTCTGCCGC
>Ga0210393_10005446_pt1 | contig 10025 bp, 8 predicted proteins | sample IncBWC27OmetaG_FD_160068 | JGI IMG/M metagenome (GOLD analysis project Ga0210393, IMG submission 160068) | Forest soil microbial communities from Barre Woods Harvard Forest LTER site, Petersham, Massachusetts, United States - Inc-BW-C-27-O ...
GAAGTCTACCGGCAATCGCAATCCGCGATAATCTCCTGGTGCCTCGGTGTTACCCAGCAGGAGCATGCCGTCGACACAATTCGGGAGATTGTGAACGTGCTCTTGTTGCGCGGTAATATCGGCCGGGAAGGCGCCGGACCATGTCCAATCCGGGGCCACTCGAACGTTCAGGGCAATCGCACCTGCGGAATTGACCACCGGCCTAGCGAGGTCTGGCTCGCAAGGATGGAGAAAGCATGTGGAATCGCATCACCTCGGAAGGAGGGACTTGACACGGTTCGCGTCATACCCGCAATGGCACGCGGCGACGTAAAAATCTTTGTCGGGATGGGCGGGAACTTTGCGCTGGCCGCGCCGGATCCGAACTACACTTTTCCCGCCCTGCGAAACTGCGATCTTACCATCCAGGTCAGCACGAAACTGAACCGCAGCCATCTTGTCCACGGTCGCGATGCGTTGATCTTGCCCTGCCTCGGTCGAACGGAGAAGGATCACGGCCCCAAGGGCCTCCAAGGCATCACCGTGGAAGATTCGATGAGCATGGTTCACCTTTCCTATGGAATGAAAGCACCTGCATCGCCGGACTTGCGCTCGGAGCCGGCGATCATAGCAGGCATAGCAATGGCCTCACTGCCACACACCCAAACACCATGGCTTGAATACGCTGCCGATTACAATCTCATCCGCGACAAAATGGCCGATGCCATCGAAGGATTCGAGTGCTTCAATCGTCGCGTTCGTCAGCCGCTCGGTTTTCGGCTTAAGCAGCCTGCACGTGAACTAATCTTTCACACGGACACCGGACGAGCGGATTTCTCAGCGGCGCCGCTCGCGGACACAGCGCCAGCGCAGGGAAGGCTCATGCTGGGAACCGTGCGTTCGCACGATCAATGGAACACTACGATTTATTCCGACGATGACCGTTACCGCGGAGTTAAAAACCTCCGCACCTTGATATTCATGAACGAAGAGGACATGCGGGAGCGTGGCTTGGGCAAATATGATTTGATTGACGTAACGAGCTTCGCCAAAGACGGTTCCACGCGGAGTGTGCGTGGCTACCATGCCATTCCTTATAACCTGCCGCGGGGGTCCACGATGGGTTACATGCCGGAACTCAACGTCCTTTGCGCGATCGGCGATTACAGTTTGCAGAGCGACCAGCCCTTGATGAAGCACGTAGTGATAGAAGTAACACCAGCAAAGATACGCTCCGAGAAAACAGGATTCGCCAAGACTGACCCGCGCCGAGAATAGCAGTCTCGGACACCGATTCAGCCCTCTTTTCTGAACCCTTACAGCTTACCTGGGGCGTTTTTCTCCTGAATCCTGATTCTGACTCCTGAATTCTGTCTTCTGGATTCTGAATTAGGCCGATCGACGCAAAAAGCCGTTGCTCCGAATCTCCGCCCGTAATCCGCCGCGGCCCTTCATAGCCTTTTCCGCTCCGGCTGCAAATGCGGTATTCATCCAGTAGCAGGGACGACATTCTTCGGTCCCAAAAAAGCGGACGCCTTGAAGCTCGAACTCCACTCGGATCAATTCGTTCAAACATATACCGCGAGTGATCGCATTGCGCCGAAAAACTTCCGGGCCGCGATCCAAAACGCCAAATTGCAAGCAAAGATCCTGATACGTTTCTTCCTCGAAGAAAGTGATCTGGCCCTTGTAGCCTACTGTATGGCCGAAGTATCTATCCCCGGTGATTCCCTTGCCGGCGACGCATTCGATCTGGTCCAATTCGACAGGGGCATAGTTTCCGGGCGGGTTTCCGTGTTGGCCCATGTAGTTGTGTCCGACAGAAACGAACAGATTGAGGAGCTCAAAATCGATGGCAACCACGGAGGGAGCATAGTCTGGGTCAATTTGCACGTAAAGCAGATCAGAATGCAGAATCCAGAATTCAGAATTCAGTAGTCAGGAGCTCACACAGCACCGCAATCGCGAGTCAGCGCGAAGAGTTCAAAAAAAATCGCGCCCTCTCCCGTTTGCGGCGGTTGCCGAAGAAGCATAAGGTCTGAGTGCACCACCGTCTTGAAAACGGGATTCAAAAAGGGGTGTGCCTGATCGAACCCATGGACCGTAGCATTCGAGAATTTGGTGTCGGACGGTACGTCCTCACAGGTGATCCAGCGCACGAAGTCGACCAACTCACCGTGGAGGAACCGCTGGAAATCGTCCTTCGCTTCCACAGACGAACGATGCTTGTCCGTAAGCCGGTTTCGATCACCATGCGAACCCCGGGACAAGACCAGGAGCTAGCGCTCGGCTTCCTCTACACGGAAGGGATCGTTCACGAACGGGATGCTATCGAAGAAATAGCACAGGACGCCGATTCCTCGGTCACGATCACGGTGACAGGAAATCTGGATCTGAAGCGACTTGAACGTCATTTCTACACGTCGTCGAGCTGCGGCGTTTGCGGAAAGAGCTCGCTCGAGGCATTGCGAATAAATCGAGAGATTTGCCTTGATCCCTCTCGACCGAAGCATACGGTGGAATTTCTCGTGCAAACCCCCCGTCTTGTCCGCGAAAAGCAATCCATCTTTCAACGGACAGGAGGTCTTCACGCGGCCGCCTTCTTCGATCCGGAAGGCAATCTCTTGCGAATTTGCGAGGACATCGGCCGCCACAATGCCGTGGATAAACTGATCGGAGGAGAGTTGCTGGCCGGGCGAACCGACTTTTCGGATCTTTTGCTGTTCGTGAGCGGCCGAGCAGGATTTGAGCTCATCCAAAAATCGATTATGAGTGGGGTCCCGTTCATGGCCGCAGTCGGCGCTCCATCGAGTCTTTCCGTGGAATTAGCGCGGAGCTACGGTTCGACTCTGATTGGATTTTTGCGGGAAAATCGATTGAATTTGTACTCTGGAGTAGGTCGTGTCAGTGCGGGATCCGGCACTGGATTGGAATAGATCCTGATTCAGAGATGATGCGCCAAAAACTCGAAGAGATCCTGGGCGCTTAGCTGCAGAACGCGGAGTTACCCTTATTAGTTGTCAATTGTCAGACAAGTGAACGATCGAGGTCTTCCGGGGTGTTCCAGTTTTCCAGTTGGATCCGTTCGGATGCTTCGACTTCGCAGCTCGTGATGAGGTGATTTTCCAACAATTTGGCGATGAAATGCTGCAGGGAATAGTCCTGCTCCCGAATTCGGTCGATAGCCAGAGCGAGCGACGATGCTGGGTAAACGGCGATGAGCGGTTCGAAGCCGTTGTGATGCACGGGGACGACGCCGCAACCGGCCGCGGAAAGAGCCAATAACTTCTTCAAAAAGCCAGGCTGAATTCGGGGCAAATCAACTGCCAAGACCAGGAGGAAATCGCTTTGGCTTCTGCTCAAGCAGGTTGCGATTCCGCCTAACGGACCGACGTCGGGCCAGTGATCTTCCAGCACCCTGATCGAAGTTGGGTACCCTTGTTTGCGGGCACCGGAAATAAAAAGCCTTTCAGGTGTGATCGATTGTAGAACTGCCAACTGGCGTTTCCAGAGAGGGATAAAGGCGCCTTCCCACTCGACTTGCAGATAGACCTTGTCCCGACCCATCCGCGCGGATTTACCTCCTGCGAGCAAGACAGCGCTGAAAGTTGGATGCATCGGGGTTGGACAGTTGCAGAATCAGTTCCAGTGTCAGGGGCTTGACAGCGTCGGTCAAACTCGAATCAACCACAAAACCCAGCATGTATGTGGCAAGGTCAAATAGCTGCCGGCTGTTTCACTGGCACCGGGTTTCGTGTCATCCGTTAGCGGTTGACCATCTCCCTTGGCAATAAACCAGTTGGTATAGTCGAGCGATCGTCATGACAACAGTTAACCGATCCAAAGAACGTTGGAGGGAGGAGCCCTAGAACAGGAAAGTAAACCGAAAGGTGAGCGCCCAGGCGCTGTTAAACTTGGTGTTCACTCCCGGATTTGGAATATAGCTCAGAGCAGGTTGAAAGAATGTGCCGGCGTATAAATGGGCTTGGTAGTATCCCTGAAACATCAGTTCGTTAGAGCGGCCAAACGGGCTCGGGTTCAACCACGACCAAGCCATGCCGACACCCAGAGAATCGTCAGGTCGATGGGGTACCAGGCCGAATCCAGTGAAGCCCAGCCCGAAATATTCTTTCACCGGCAGGGTCTCAGAATTGTTCAACCCAAATTGGACAAAGGTTGAAATAGACGCTTTTTGCGGCTCCTCACTGGCCGGGACAGCGTTCTTGCTATCTGGAGCAGGACTTCTCGTCGAACGGCCCCAAATACGTTGGCCGCCGAACAGGTAGAACCCGCCGGTGCCGTTTTCCGAGACGCCAGGTGGTCCGTGCAGCACGCCGGTCTGATACCAGACACCCGCACCGAATTCACCTGGATACCTTTCCGCGACCACCCAGTCGACGCCAGTCTCTAAGATATTGAAATAGTAGCCGTTGAAGTGCGGACCCGTCAGGCCCGTCTGCACGCCAAGGGCAACATTTCCATCGTAGAATCCATAGTTCAGATAGCTGTTTTTGGTCGGTGCTACGGTCACGGTGAGACCGCTAACCGAATTGTAGTAGCCGCCGATCGCACCGAGCAGGGTTGGATTAACGAAAACCGGGGTGTAGAGAAGACCGGTTACCGCTGGGATTTCCAGAGCTTCGTCCTGGGTTGGAACCGGCCGCGCGACGTTGTTAAAATCGTAGGTGGGAACCATCTTCCCAATCCGGAAGACAATCTTATCGTCAAAGAGAGTCTGGCGATACCACAGCTGATAAAGTTCGGAGCGATTGAGCGGTTTTGATCCGGGCAGGCTGTTATAACCTTGGACGCTGCCGGCTTGGCCATTGGTGTCCTGTCCGTTGAACTGCAGGAACTGCACGCCGAAAGAAGCGCCTTTCCAATTCAGAAGTTTTTCGGCGTCGAGATTTGCCCCAATGATCAGCGCACTATTCCAGCTCCATTTGCCCGGTTGAGCACCTCCGGAGAGGAGACCGTTCGTGTCAGCCAACCAGAGACCACCAAGGCGGAGCCCGGAGTCTTCCGGCAAATGAAGCAAACGGCCAGCCAAGCCGGTACCAGGAAGTTGATTCTCGGCCGCCGGGTTGCCGGTGATCGCCGCCAGAGCATTGTCACCAGAGGAGGCCTCTGAGGGTACCAGCGGCTCGGCGCAACGAGCGGAAGACAGAACCGACGCCAGACAAATGAGAGCGGCCGCCAAGCTCCAGAGAAAACCCGTGCGGAAACCGGCGCCAAAAGCCAGATCGTTTCGCACTCCGGGATCGGTGGCCATTGCTTTTCACCAGGGCAGCAAAAACCAGAGCGCACCGACCTCGATGGCAAAAAGAGCGCCCAGTAATCCGAGGCCGGCCGGCGTGATCCAGGCCGGGGTCTTTTTATCCGTGAAAAGCCACCAGCCAAACCATCGGATAAAAAGCGGCATCGTCAGAAAGGTCGTTCCGGCCACACTGACGATGTTACTAAGGAAGGTCGCCAGCGAAGCGTGGAGGCCAAGGGAGGAAAGAATTGGGGCCAGAAAGCGCATTTCGAGCATCACGATCGGAAACAGGCCCAGCACCACGAGAAGGGCGGTCTTCCAGTTCGGCGGCCCTTTGCCGGTGATCGGGTTGATCGGCACCCATCCCGGAAACGAGGTGGCCAAACGCATCAACTGCTCGTGCTCGATAAAGGCTTGGGATTCTTTCAATAACTCCGCCCGTTCCGGTGCTTCCATCCAAGCTTCGAGGTGCTCTGTCGTGTCGTACCGGATGATGGTCGTCCAGAGGCCATCCTTCTCAGCAGGTGGTTGCAGATACATCCCTCGGTAGCCGGGATACTTCGCCTGGGCGGCCTGAATTCGTACAGCCCATTCGCGATAGGCACCGTCCATTCCGGATTTGACCTTTGAAAGGATCACTTCGGTAACGTTCGAGCCCGGTTCTTCGCCCGGCCGATCTGGCTGCGCCACCTCGCCCAGAATGCCGCCCTCAAACAACGGGATACCTTCTCCGACAATTTCTGCCCGCTCGCTAGAACGCTGCCAAGCGGTGAGTTCATCTTGCGAACGGAAATTCATGATCATCGTCCATTCGTTGCCTTGCGGTTGCGAGGGCGGGATGACGTCGCTGCTGATGAAGCCTGGGAATTTGCCGATGACGGTATTGTGACGCGCCTGCCAGGCGTCGAAAGCCTGACCTTCGCCGGGACGAAGTTTGGCACTGGCAATCAGGACGGCAGGGGTACTCATCTGGCCGCCGCCAGGACGGGCTCTGTCTCGACCCGGACTTCGTTAATCGACGGAACCCCGGTGGCCAGCTGGAGATAGATGCGGTCCGCCGTGAAAGGCAGACTCGAGAAACGCACGCCAGTCGCATTCTTGATCGCGTTCGCGATTGCCGGGGCTACCGCATTGATCGCGCATTCGCCTTGGGCTTTCGCGCCCAGGGGCCCGATTTTATCGTAGGTATCGGCGAAAAATATCTCGCTGCGCGGCAAATCCGCGAAGGCCGGGATCCGATAGTCGCGGAGGGCTGGGTTGGTGACTCGACCTTCCCGATCGTAAACCATTTTTTCTGTCAGCGCCCAGCCGATCCCCATCCCGATCGCCCCATCGATCTGACCGTGGCATTGCTCAGGATTGATTAGTTTGCCGATGTCGGCGGCGTGGACGCTTTGCAGGATCCGGATTTCACCTGTCATCCGGTGGACGGCCAGCCGAATTCCTTGAACGTTGAACGCCGTCGTTCGCGGCGACAGGTAGGCTTTTCGCTTCGCTTCAAAATGATGACCGACGCTCCTTCCGCAGCCTGGAGGTCAACCAGGGAAATCCGGTGGTCAGCCGAGACGACAAACCCGTCCTCGATCCGCCAGGCTGAAGGATCAGTTCCGGTATGCTGGCCAGCGTAATCGAGAATGTTATCCCTGAGGGCGATGGCGGTCAGGGTCACGGCCTGACCCGCGACGACCGTGCCGGTACTGGCGAAAGTCCCGGTGTCATACGGTGTTAGATCGGTGTCTGCGTTGATAATCGTAACGCCGTTAGCCGGCGCGCCGAGTACGGAAGCCGCGAACTGACGGTGAGAGGTCACTGATCCGTTGCCCATCTCGGTCGATCCCACCGCGAGGTGATAGTGCCCGTCGGGTAAAAGCATCATGACAGCCCCGGATCGATGTTCGGTCGGCGGGCCGCAATCGAGCATCGCCAGCGCGATACCGGTTCCTTCGAGCCACTCCTCTCCCACCGGTTTATCAAGGCCGCCTCCCGTCTCCAAGGCCGTTTCGACCAGATCGAGACATTGATCCAGCCCATAGCTGCCGAACCCGACGTCGGTTGGATCTTTCCAGACCGACTGGATCCAGTCGTTGGGCTGGATCATGTTCAGACGACGAATTGCGAACGGGTCCATCCCGAGCAATTCACCCAGCTCGTCGATCGCGGATTCGATGGCAAAAGTCGATTGCGAGGCGCCATAGCCCCGAAAACCCCCTCCCGGGACAATGTTGGTGTAGACCGCGAAGCCGGTTGCTTTCTTGTTTGGGCAACGATAGGCCGAAAGTGGACTTCCGAGAGACGCTCCTAATGTCTCGCCGCCGTGGCCGCCGTAGGCACCCGTATTTGAGACGACCCTCACTTCAAGTGCCGTCAGCTTTCCGTCTTTTTTTGCGCCTATCTTTACGCGAGTCGTCATCTGATGGCGCGTGGTCGCGCCGATGAACTGTTCCTCACGGGTAAACTCCCATTTGACCGGCCGATCAATCTTGAGGAGGGCCAGGACGCAAAGATCTTCGGATACCATTTCCTGCTTGCCGCCGAAGCCACCGCCCACTCGCTCGGTGAAAACGTGAAGCTTACGCGGGTTGAGCCCAAAAATATGACAAAGCTTTTGGTGCACGATAAACGGCGCTTGCGAACTGGTCCGGACGTGAATCCGGCCATCGTCACCCTTCCAGGCGATTGAGCCGTGGGTTTCCAGATGGACATGCTGCACTCGCGACGTCGAGTAAGTCTTCTCGTGAATAACGTCGGCTTCGGCGAAACCATCGTTGACGCAGCCGACCTCGCCTCCGATTTCGCAATAGATATTACTCTTCGAATCGCTCCTCTTGTCGTGCAGGATCGGCGCAGCCGGTTCCATCGCGATCTCAGGGTCGAAAACCGCAGGAAGAATTTCGTAGTCCACCCGGAGGGCTCGACAACCGGCTTCCGCGGCGGCTTCACTCTCTGCGACCACCGCAACCACTCGTTGGCCGACAAAGCGGACCACGCTATCGAGAACATAACTGTCGTCAGGATCAACTAAGTGATCCTCATGCAGGGCCGTGCTGAAAAGGCGCTGGGGAACATCCTCCGAGGTAAAAATCTGGATCACGCCCGGGATGGCCAGAGCCGCTGTTTTGTCAATGCCGCGAATCCGCGCATGGGCGTGCGGCGAACGAAGCACTTTCAGGTGCACGACGTTGTCCACCACCACATCCATGGTGTAACGGGCCTTTCCGGTCACAATGGCCGGACCGAACGGATTTCCGAGACTCGCTCCGCACGCTCGGCCGGCGATGTCCTCTTCCGCGGATTTTTTGCCGTGCAGAGCGTCCGCAATGCTGCGATAGCCGGTGCAGCGGCACAGATTGCCCTTCAACGCCTCGGGAAGGTTCGCCAGTCGCTGGTTATTGAAAGACGCTGCAGTCATGATCATCCCCGCGGTGCAAAAACCGCATTGGAAGGCCTGGGCCTCGAGGAACGCCCGCTGCATCGGATGTAAATCGCCGTTGCTAGAAAGACCTTCAATCGTCGTAACCTCATGATCTTCCGCGCGAAAGGCCGGAACCAGGCAGCTATGCACAGGTTCCCCGTCGAGCCAAACCGTGCAGGCGCCGCAATCACCGCGATCGCAACCTTTCTTGACGCCAAACCAACCGAGTTCGCGAACGAAGGTTCTCAGGCATTGGCCTGGCCGAGGTTTTGCTTCGAAGCATTTTCCGTTAATCTGGTAGCTCATAAAATGTGTTCAGACAGCCAGGCTGTGGCGAATTTGCTCGGCGAAATAATAGGTGAGGTGTTGGCGATGAGGCGGCGACCCATGAGGGTCATCGAGGTAGAGGCTAAAAGGTATCGCTTGATCCAATTTTCCTTTCAGCTCTTCCGCCGTGGGCACATTCTCGAACCGCAACTGCACCGGGCGGAGTGTCGAGGCGGTGACCGTCAGGACAAATTCGCCCCTTCCCACGGTGCCGATCAGCAAAACCTCCGAGCGTCCCAAATGGGTGAGGGAAAAACGGCGGAAGGCATAGCGCTTCTTCAAAGCCGTCGCGGGCAGAAAGATCGAACGCAACAATTCACCGTGCGCGAGAACATTCTCGTGATCCCCGGTAACAAAGTCTATCATCGGCACTTCGCGAGGTAGCCCGTTACGCGGCCAGAGCGTGCAAACGCCTTCCAACGCCGCGGTAAGAGAAATCATCGGGCCGGCCGGGAGTGACATGACAATGTTTCCGCCCACCGTCGCCTCGTTCCAGATCTTAAAAGAAGCGAGAAAGGCCCGGCAGCATTCCGAGAACAGCGGCGCCGCTTTCCATTCAGGCGGTGCGGCCAAGCGATCGAGCTCGGCCACCTTGCAAGTCGCGGCGATCTCCAACCCATCCGGGAGAATGCCGAGAGAGGGCCATTTGAAAGCCTCAAGATCGACCAACGTATTCGTGGTTACCTGCGGCTCCGAAAACAACCAGGTTCCACCCGCCAACCAGGCGTGTCCAGTTGGCCATTCTTTCACCGCATCGGCGCTCGCGGGGCGCATAACTTCAGTGATCGTATTCAGATCCATAAATAGTAAGAGTTAGTTTCGCCAACCTTCGCGATCTCAGTACCGCAGGGGTGGGTTTGTGATGCCAAGACGGCAGATGTGCTGTTCTTGAGTAAGTCGCGTCCATCTCCTTGAAAGGGGACCAAAATATTACTGTTATCTTAAAATACAATAATATTTGTAATTATAGTATCAAAGATTGGGGTTGCAAGAGGTCGCCTGCGCTCCAGAAAAAGAATTTCTTGATGCAGCCCTTGCGATCACCAAACC
>Ga0210393_10005447_pt1 | contig 10025 bp, 9 predicted proteins | sample IncBWC27OmetaG_FD_160068 | JGI IMG/M metagenome (GOLD analysis project Ga0210393, IMG submission 160068) | Forest soil microbial communities from Barre Woods Harvard Forest LTER site, Petersham, Massachusetts, United States - Inc-BW-C-27-O ...
CACGGGCGCGACCGGAGCAGCGGTGGGAAGTTCGACGCCGCCTACTTTAGGTAAGCAATAACCAAAAGCTTCCTTTCTTGGAGGACATGCGTGCCAGGCTGGCAATAGGGGTACCCCCCTATTGCCCGCGCCTAAGTTGTTTATATTCAATATCTTGCGCGATGTTTCCGTCTGCAAAATATTCATAACAAAGGAGTTGCGTCCAAAATATTGCATCTAAATGAGTTAGCCCCGTACGGTGTACGGGGCCGCTTGTTTTTCTGATCTATATATCCAGTATAGCGGTTTGGGCATAACTAACGTGCCACTCGGATGTTGTTGTTTTGTGACGGGTTAGGTGATTTGTGGACTTGACATTTGTTTTTTGGGCAGAATATGGCAAAAGAAAAATGTCTGTGGAAGTAAGGGCCATGGAATGAGCTGTTTGGTTAGGGTGCGGACGTATTCCCAGTGTGCTCGGCAAGACGCGCGCGGAGGCCTTGCGCTCGTGCTGTACAGTGGGACTTCAGCCATAAGGACGATATAACGTCCTCTTTAGTTGGAGATTACGAAAGATTCAAGGTGAGAGCCGTGGTAGTAGAACTGCTTCGCGGTCGAGGCGACCCTTTCGTAGACGAAGGAGTCTCGTGAGATCGAAGCTGTGGTTCCATCTACTCCACCGTAATGGCCCGGAGGGAGCCTCCAAACGACTGAGGGAGTTGTGACTTCGATTGGAGAGGCCACGACCTCGGTTATGGGCAGGTTCTTTTTCATTGTGACGAGGAGTACTTTTTCGAGGGCCCTTTTCTCATCGATCTGTTGCAGGAGTGCAACGACGAAGGACGAGTCTGACTTCGGGTAGAAGTTTCCGACTGCTACTCCGGGGCATTGGCCTTGATGGGTGTTCTTCCAGAGTTTCCAGTCGTCCATGGGGACGTCTCCTGGTTGCACGATCTTCCACTTGTCCTGTTCGACGGCCGATTTTAAAGAGTCGGGCAGGCCGCTCAGGCAGTCTTGTGCCCACAGGTGAGTGGAGATTGAGAGGACGGTCGCGGTCAGGATCCATTTAATAGGGCGCATGGGCTTCACTTTTCCTGAGTCAAAGATATGTGATTTTCGCCCGAGAACCGCATTATTGCTTTGCAACCAATGGGTGACGACGGATATCTGTTTTCACATTGACGTGTATTGCGGTTGAAGCTAACATTGCTGGCTCTTCTACCTGAACAGGTTTTCCCGATGGATCCATGCCCATATCTGATCCTGTACGATCGCCAGCACGGCTGAAGGGACATCTGCTTCGCATTCTCGGCGTGGGCTTTGGGATCGCCGTCATTGTTGGCGACACGATTGGAAGTAGCATCTTTCGTACGCCCGGCGAGGTGGCGGGGCACCTAGGAACCTCCACGTTGATTGTTGCAGCGTGGACCCTAGGCGGAGTCTTTGCTTTCTTCTCTACGCTTGCCGTTACGGAGCTGGGAACCATGCTGCCACAGGCCGGGGGCTGGTATGTCTACTCTCGCAGGGCCTTCGGTGATTACGGTGGATTTGTCGTGGGGTGCTGCGATTGGACCATGCAGGCGGTCGCGATCGGATACCTGGCGGTCGCGTTTGGAGATTTCACCGCAGGGTTTCAGCCGGCGTTGCGAGGACACGTCAAGCTGGTAGCGGCCGCATGTATATGTTTCCTGATGGTGCTGAACTGGATCGGACTTCGGACGGGAAGCCGGACACAGGAGTTTACAAGTCTGACCAAGGCGTTGGCGTTGATCGGATTCGTCGTCGCTTGTTTTGTTGTGGCGCCGAGCGCGGCCACGGCGGGTGTTTCGGACGCTTCGGGTCTGCTGGTCCTCCCGAAGGGAGGTCTGCTGCTGGCAATCGTACTTTCCTTGCAGGCCGTTGTAGTCACCTACGACGGCTGGTATGCGGCGATCTACTTCGCTGAGGAGGACGAAGATCCAGTGAAGAACCTGCCGCGCTCCTTGATCGGTGGCGTGCTGGTCTGTGTCGCTATCTTCCTGCTGGTGAATGCGGCCCTGCTTCACGTTCTTCCGATGCATCAATTGGCGACTTCTCAGGTCCCTGCTGCGGAGGCGGCCATGTCGATCATTGGCGGCCGGGGCAAGGACGTCATTCTTGTCGTGTCGATGCTGGCTGCGATCAGTACTATCAATGCCTGTCTGATGATCTCGCCGCGGATCCTCTTCGGGATGGCGCGCGACGGCCTGATGCCGCGTTGGATGACGACGATCAATAAAGGTGGCACGCCGGCCTCGGCGCTGTTGCTTTGTACGGTGGTGGCCCTGGCGCTGGTCTTCAGCGGCAGCTTCGAGACCCTTATTTCGATCGCTTCCTTTCTTTATGTGGCCGTTTATTTGTCAGGGTTTGCAGCACTGTTTGCCTTGAGAGTGCGGGAGCCGGAGCTCGCGCGGCCATTCAAGATGTGGGGTTATCCGTGGACCAACCTGGGCGTGTTTCTGGCCTCCGCTACATTTCTGGTGTTGACTGTGGTCGCGGATCCCAAAGACGCTTTTTTTACTCTCGTGATGATTGCGATTAGTTATCCGGTTTACTTTTTCGCAGTGGCGAAGAGTAAGCGGTTGCCTGAGAAGGTCGCCCGCTAGATCTAGCGGCCACCCGCCGCTTTGCGGGTTAAATCTGAGTGGATTTTTTCGGGACCTTCCTGCATTTCCTGTAGGAGGAAGGCCCCGAATCCTGATGCAACACGGACCGGGGATTGAACGATTACAGAGCGAAGCGGACGGCGGCGTCGGCTTCGATCGCCATAATTTGCAGTGTGTTGAGGAACTGCCTGCTTTGGCCGGTGAAGAGGCCATCGGCGGTCAGGCTTGCGACGGCTGCCACTGCACCTGCAAATTTATCGGTCAGGGGACGAATGATCGCGACATGGGGGAGGTTGGGGCTGATGAACTCGCAAGGAACGGGAAAGATGAGACTGGGTTGAACCAGGGAGGGCGGCTGCAGCGGAGGGTTGTTGAAGAAATCAGGAAACGTCAGGCGGGATATGGGGTCGGTAAACGGCGCGATCGGCTGTTGCACTCCATTGCCCGCAAAATCAACCCATTCGAGGAAGTGAGCGATCTCGTCTCCACCGATGCCAAGGGTGATCTCAAGCACCTCCGGATCCGACACTTTTTGGCTCATGGCTGCGTAAAGACTTGAGCCGCCTTGCTCAATCATTCCAAAGTGAAAAGCCGCTGTATTGGCGATGGCCTGAAGATGGTTGGCAGGGCCGTTGAGATCGGCATCGTTTATGGGAATGGCGGTAACTCCATTGAGAGTGATCGCCTGGGGAAAGCTGGCACCGAGGTCCGGATTGGTTGTGCTGCGGTAGCGAACGTACCAGCTGGTATCGACGTTGAGATGCATGAGGTTGGTGAGGCGCAATTTGCCGGATGATCCCATAGCGGTGCTTCCGGGCAAGGTTTCGAACTGGGTGAAGTTGACCGGCTCTGCGCCTCTGGACTCGAGGTAGGCATTGAGGAAGGCAGCGTGGCTCACTTCATCGAGCGTGTTGCTGGCAATGTATTGCGGGCCATCGGTGTCGAGGTTCGATAGGGCGGTCTGATAGGGGTTTAGTTGGGTGGGCGTGACTTCGACGGGTGGGTTGTTGCCGATACCACCGAGCTCCGCATATTGAGTCCAAAGGTCAGACTCGATGAGCTCTGCCGCCGCTAGAAACCGGAGGATGGCTGCATCGCCCGGATTGAGTCTGCCGCGTTCCTGTGCACGGGCCGAAGTTCCATTTGCTAACAAGCCGGCGCCCACTGCTGCTGCGCCTCCTGCCAGAAGACCGCTCTTCATAAAAGAACGGCGGTCGACTGGACGCGTAGAGTTGCTCACTGAATTTTTCATAGTTGCTCCACTTGTTGCAATTTCTGTGATGACGGGTCTCTCTTGGGGAGGTGACCCGAGGGTCACAATAGCGGGGGGAGATGATGCCATTTGTCAGGGATTCGTCAAATTAATGTCTTCTTATTTACGTGGGGTTGGCAGATTTATATTGCATTAAATTGATTGCTTCTTAGTTGTCGCACGGCAGGCTGGTGCGTCTAAGGCCCGGCGAATTGTTCTTCCGGGGGTGGGAAGAATTATTTGCGGACGAGCAGGATGAAGCGTAGCAGGAAGAGGGTGGCGAGGAGGTAGAGCATCCAGTCCTGGCGGCGGGCGCGGCCGGTGAGGAGTTGGATGAGGGCGTAGCTGGTGAGGCCGAAGCTGAGACCGTCGGCGATGGACCAGGTGAGAGGGATGGTCGCGACGGTGAGGAAGGCAGGGACCGCGAACTGCGGGTCGTTCCACTCGATGTGGGCGAGGCCGCTCGCCATTAGCGAGCCGACGAGGATGAGTGCGGGGGCGGTGGCGAAGGTGGGGATGGGTCCGACGAGCGGGGCGAAGAAGAGCGCGAAGAAGAAGAGGACGCCGGTGACGATTGCGGTGACGCCAGTTCGGCCTCCGGCGGCGACTCCGGCGGAGGACTCGATGTAGCTGGTGACGGTGCTGGTGCCGAGGAGGGAGCCGAGGACGGTGGAGCTGGCGTCGGCGAAGAAGATGCGGTTGAGTCGGGGGATGGTGTGGTCTTCGGCGATGAGGCCAGCGCGCTGGGTGACGGCGACGAGCGTGCCGATGTTGTCGAAGAGGTCGACGAAGAGGAAGACGAAGACGATCTCGAAGAAGCCGATGTTGAGAGCGGCACGGACGTCGAGGTGGAATGCAGTGGCCCTGATGGCTGACAGATTGTAGGTGGTGGGCTGCCAGTGCACCTGATGGACGAGAAAGCCGAGGAGCGTGGTGGCGAGGACTCCGATGAGCATGGAGGCCCGGATTCGGAGGACTTGCAGGACCGCGATCAATAGAAGACCGAAGAGCGCGAGGGCGGTCGCAGGGGAGTGGAGGTTGCCGAGAGTGACGGTGGTGGCGGAGCTGGGAACGATGATGCCGGCGTTGCGAAACCCGATGAAGGCGATGTAGAGACCGATGCCTCCGCCAACTGCGGCGTGGAGTTGGTGGGGGATGGCGGCGACGAGACGTTGGCGGATGCCAGAGAAGGTGAGCGCGAGGAAGATGACTCCGGAGAGGAACACGGCTCCGAGGGCGGTCTGCCAGGGGACGTGCATGCCTTTGACGACGGTGTAGGTGAAGTAGGCGTTGAGACCCATGCCGGGGGCGAGGGCGAGTGGGTAGTTGGCGGCCGCTCCCATGAGTATGCTGCCGAAGGCCGCGCAGAGGCAGGTGGCGGCGGTGACGGCGGCGAGGGGCATGCCTGTTTCAGAGAGGATGGCCGGGTTAACGAAGATGATGTAGGCCATCGTGATGAAGGTGGTGAGTCCGGCGAGGACCTCGGTGCGCCAGTTGGTGTCGTGGGCGGCGAAGCCGAAGTAGTGCTCGAGACGGGTGCGGATGGGCATCAGGTCAGGCTCCAGTTCGGCTTGGTGCTGGCTAGAATGGGTGTGAGTTACCAGCATAGCTTGAGAGGGTCCGATGACGGCGGAGGACGTGAAGAAATTGCTTGGGCTGCGGGCGCATCCGCGAGAGGGCGGATGGTATGTGCGGACGTATGAGGCCCCCGAGTTCGTGGGTGCCGAGGCGTTTGTGGATGGGCGATATGCAGGGGCGAGGAGGACGGGGACCGCGATTTATTACCTGCTGGAACCGGAGACTTTCAGCGAGATGCATCGGCTGAAGTCTGATGAGGTGTTTCATTTTTATGCGGGCGATGCGGTGGAGATGCTGCAGTTGAGAGAGGGTGGCGTTGGGGCGACGATTGTGATTGGGAACGATCTTTTGCAGGGACAGCGGCCGCAATTGATGGTGGAGCGTGGGGTGTGGCAGGGGTCTCGTCTGTTAGAGGGGGGAAGGTGGGCGTTGCTGGGATGCACGGTGAGTCCGGGGTTTGAGTTTGAAGATTATGAGTCGGGGTCACGCGAGCGGTTGTGTGAGGGATGGCCGGAGTTTGTGGAGGAGATCACGGCGCTTACGCGCGCGGCTTCGTGAGGGCTGTTGACTCGGCTTCCGCTATCGTCATAAGTGAGTATCAACAATGGAGCTGGTTTTCCTTATCGCACAAAGAACGTTATCACCTGATTGAAATAAAGTCCGTCAGACTTATGGCCTCACAACCGTTCGGAGCTTTTAGAGGTGCAATTTTCGTCCGGCGATACTGACCTGATGGTGAGGTCTGTTGCTAGTGCATTGCTTCACTCGCGGCGGCACCCTGTCCGGGCCTGTTCTTGCTTAGAATGAAGGCGCACACCACCATGCCGATTGCCATCCAAGAAAGCAGACGGTAGATGTCCTGATAAGCCTGCGCAGCAGCCTGCTCATTGAGTTGCTGATAAACCGCAGCTCGTGCCATGAGGCCAGGTCCGGGTCCTTTGCCGCTACCGCCAAAGTAAGAGGTAAGCGCGTTGACCTGGTTGACGTAGGCGGGATTGCCCGGCTGCATGGACTCCTGCAGGCGCGCCTGGTGGAAGAGAGAACGGTTGGTGACGATCGCTCCCGTGATGGCGATGAAGATACTGCCGCCTACGTTGCGAACGAAGTTGATGATCCCAGAGACCTGATTGCTCGCCTCTTTTGGAAGTCCGACATAAGCAGCGGTCGTGATGGCGATGAAGGCGAAAGGAATCGCGAACATCTGAAGAATTCGCAACCAGGAGGCAAAACCGAAGGTCATGGTGAGGGTGAAGTGCGTGGAGGTGTAATAGAACGCGCCGGCAAAGCAGACGAAGCCAAATGCAGCCATGTTTCTCGCCGGAAACTTGCCGGTAGCTATTCCTGCCAGGGGCATAACGACGAGCAGGGCGAGTCCTCCACCTGCGAGCGCCTCTCCGGCGCGGGTTGCCGTGTAGCCCATCAGCTGCTGCAGGAACTGGGGCTCAAGCACGGTTGCGGCATTCAGGACGCCGCCGACCAGAATCATGAGGAAACAACAGATAGCGAAGTTCTTGTACTTGAATAGCCGCAAATTCATGATGGGATTCTTAGCCCGCCACTGCCACCAGATCAGGCCCGTCATACCAGCAACGAACAGGAAGCAGAAGAAACGGATGAAGGTGGAGGCAAACCAGTCATTCTCTTCCCCCTTATCGAGCATGATCTGCATGCCGCCCATGGCGACCGTGAGCAATCCGAGGCCGATGTAGTCCAATTTCCTGAGATTGGCACGATCTGCCTTGATCCAGGGCGGATCCTGGACCAGGCGGCTGACCAGAACGAACGCGAGGATGCCAACGGGCAGATTGATATAGAAGATCCATCGCCAGGAGTAATTGTCGGTGATCCACCCGCCGATCGTCGGCCCAAGGGACGGCGCAAGCACTGCCACAAGACCGTAGAGCGCGAAGGCCTGGCCACGCTTCTTTTCTTCGAAGGAATCCGCCATGATGGCCTGCGCCATAGGCTGGAGGCCGCCACCTCCGACACCCTGAAGGACACGCGAAATGAGCAAGATCGGGAGCGTGGGGGCGATACCGCAAAGAAAACTTGCCGCGGTGAAGATGGTGATGCATAGCAGAAAGAAATTCTTGCGGCCGATGACACTCGACGCCCAGGCACCCACCGGGAGAATGATTGCGTTGGAAACCAGATAGCTGGTGAGAACCCAGGTCCCCTGATCGGTGCTGGCGCCGAGATCACCGGCAATGTGGGGAAGGGCGACATTGGCAATGGAAGTATCGAGGACCTCCATGAAGGCAGCGAGGGCAACCGTGGCCGCTATCAGCCAAGGGTTGACACTGGGCTTCCATCGCCTGCTGCCCCCGACTTCATCTGACATCCGCTGTCCTTTCCGGCGAATTGAGCTTTGTCAGATTCAATAACGTGAGCCCAACCAACCGCGGTCACATCTAATATTTTGCGAGCCGTTTCCACTCAATGCTCTTTCTTCGAAGCTGAGCATCAGGCGGTCATTTCATATACATATTGTATCTGAAAGCGTATTGTATGTATAGAGACGTTTGTGAAGGGGGCCCCATGATAGCTGACATAGGCACAGGCCGAATATTGACGAACAGAGTGATATCCCCGACTCAGGGCTACAATCGCGGCGCCGGCAGTCTTCATGAAGAAGTTGGACACCTCGGCCGCGAGCGCGCATTGAACGTCGGACAGGGGACAAGGAAGAAGGGAGGAGACGAACAAAAAAGTGCTCAGCCGACGACGATTGTTGTTATCGAGCAGTGGATCTGTCTCGTATTGGGCGTCGCCTGCATAGCCCTAGGAATGTGGGGGATTTGTATGAAAACCGGACAGGATGCCCTTTCTGAACACATTGCATGGCTGGGAACGCTATATATTCCGACGCTGCGTGTAACGGCAGTCGTTTGCGTGGGATTGGGCTTAATGCTGATACGCCGGGGATGGACGCATCTCTGACTGCCTTCGATTTCCTCCCCGTTCGCCGGACAGTTCTAGTCTCCACACGTAATGGGCTAAGGAGCCACCATGAAAACCAAAATGCAAGACGACCTGGAAGACATCCCCATGGCATACCTATGGTATGTCGTTCTCGCAATCATAGCCATTGTGGCGACGGCGGTGGGTGTGGTCATTCGATTGTTTTAGAGGTCTGAAGGTCTTTGGATTCAATGCTTCAGATCCAGCACAGATTACGTCGATTTGAGGCATGGAACTCTCGATATTATCTTCGCGCCGGGGCCCGGAGTGTAAACTATCCTCGTATCAGGATGCAGAGTGTTCATTGTATTCAGAATCGTGACATTCGGGCCATCTGGGAGCTTGTCTTGCATCTCTTAGAGGCAATCAATGAATCGCCGCAGCAACGATTGGGAGGAACTAAGGATCCTAATGCCTTTGAACGGCACAAAACCAAGAAAGCGACTCACCCGCGAGGAGAGCCAGGCCCAGACTCGAGCCACGTTGATCGCCGTGGGACGCAGGCACTTTCTGCGTTACGGGCTTGGCGGCGCTGTGGCGGAGAAGATCGCGGAGGATGCCGGGTACTCTCGGGGCGCTCTGTATTCCAACTTCGACGGGAAGGAAGATCTGTTTGTCGCTGTAATCCGTGAGGAACAGGCGCGCCACCTGAATATCTTCCAGTCACTACTGAAGGAAGAGCCTTCGGGCAAGAAGCGGCTGAAAAAAATGCGGGACGCCATTGCCGACCTGATGACGGACCATGATTGGATCGTACTTCGTGCTGAATTCGAGGTTGGAGCTCTTCGAAGCGAACATATCCGACAAAGCTTTATTGAAGTGCATCGGCAGCAGCTTCGCGACGGAAGTGAGCTTGTCAGGGACCTCTTGCGGTCTCCTGAAGTCACTTCGAAATTGAAGCCGGATGATTTCATCACGGTTATCATCAACCTCGCTCATGGCCTGGCGGTCACCCAGAGAATTCTTGGCGCAGAACTCTCTCAGAAGAGCACACGTAACCTGGTTCAATTGCTGTTTGATCATTTGATATTGTCCGCATGAGTAGCCGGCCTGGCACATAAGGCGATCAATGCAAAGATTGATCGGGAAACATGCCTTTGGCAAAGGAATGCTGTCGATTTAGCACTATTGCGCCGATCACCACTCCCAAACGAAGGCCAAAGCGGAAGTAGAGTTTCGGGTTGGCGAAAACAGGGAGAGAGAATGCCTGCGTGCCACGATCTCCACAGGCACGCCAGCACCAATTTCAGAACTTCAAATCGGGCAACTCTTTTACACCCTCCGCGTCGGTTGAGACGCCGAGGTTGTGCCATCCCTGGCGTCGGATTCCCGCTTTTCCCCGGCAAAGCGATAGGGACGTGCTGGAGAAGAATGGTCAGCAACTCGGAAATTGGACCAGCGATGAACTGGGTCTCAGCAGAGAGTTCGTAACAGTCTCGAACAGGCCCGCAGAGGCTCTCTCTCTCGCGCGCGCAAACTCTTTTTCTGTTTAGGGGCGTCCAGAGGGGGGCATTTTCTCTTTTTTTGCCAAGATGGCCCCCGCCGAGCTCTGCTTGGCAAGAATAGTCACAGCTTCGTCGATAAGGACTCTAACTAGCCAGCAACGGAAAGCACCTTCCTGTTCGAACCCT
>Ga0210393_10005450_pt1 | contig 10023 bp, 8 predicted proteins | sample IncBWC27OmetaG_FD_160068 | JGI IMG/M metagenome (GOLD analysis project Ga0210393, IMG submission 160068) | Forest soil microbial communities from Barre Woods Harvard Forest LTER site, Petersham, Massachusetts, United States - Inc-BW-C-27-O ...
GATTGTTGCGCCTGGCCGGAGTCGGACGTGAAGACTAGCGTCATCGCCAAGAGAGCGCAAATCCATAAGGGTCGCATGTGGGATCGATTATAGGTAGTTGGCGAGCATAGCGTCAATTCTTTGCGAATCGTTTGTTCGCGCATCGTGGCCGGCGGCAGCGGCAAGTTCATGCAAGAAGGTGTGTAGCTGTGGCGGAAGCGGAGTTCGCAGATCGATCCAGACGCCACTGCGCGGGTGCGTGAACCCAAGTCTCGCGGCGTGAAGGAAATTTCGCCCCAGCGCCGGCAGCGTAATCTTACCTACTTCCAATTGCGCGGCTGCGCCGTAGAGCGCGTCACCCACCACCGGATGCTGCACCGTCGAAAAGTGCACGCGGATCTGGTGCGTGCGCCCGGTGTGCAGCTGCACTTCCACCAACGTTGTGGTGTCGATGCGCCCCAGGACGCGCCAGTCTGTCCGCGCCTCGCGCGCATCTGCAAGTACGGCGGTGCGTCGCGCGGTCATACGCACGCGCCGCTTGGGGTCGCGGGCGATGGCCAACTCGATCCGCCCGCTATCTTCCTTCAACAAACCTTCGACCAGAGCGACGTAGGTCTTCTTTACGGTCCGCTGCCGAAAGGCTTCACCCAGCTTCGCGTGTGCCGCGTCATTCTTCGCGACCAGGATAATGCCGGAAGTATCCTTGTCGAGCCGGTGAACGATTCCCGGACGCAGCACATCTCCGCCTTGCGACAACGTCTGTCCGCGGCCCAGCAAAGCATTCACCAGCGTCCCGCTCGGATTTCCCGCTCCCGCATGAACGACCATGCCAGCGGGTTTGTTGACCGCAACCACGTCATCGTCTTCGTAGATGACATCGAGGGGGATGGATTCCGCTTCGGCGCGCATGGGCGGCCGCGGCTGAACTTCGACAGTGACGCGCTCTCCGCCATGGAGTCGATGGGAGCCCTTCGCGGCTCGCCCATCCAGAAGAATGAGCTCCCCTTCAATCAATTCCTGCACGCGCGTGCGGCTCAATTCCGCGCAATGCGAGGTAACCACGCGATCCAGCCGCTCGCCGGCTTCTTCGGGAAGGACAACGAAATCGTGCTTCATGTTGTGAGTGGTATCGGCGATGTCAGCTTACTTCATGCTCGGAGACTTCGGGCGCGTGGTGTTTGGCGCCAAAAAGCACATCCAGAATAATCAGCGCGGCGCCGATGGCGATCGCGGAGTCGGCGACATTGAACGCCGGATAGTGGTAATTTCCAAAGCGCACTTCGAAGAAATCGGTAACCGCCCCGTGAAAGATGCGATCGGTGACGTTCCCGGCCGCTCCGCCCAGTAGCAGCGCAAGCCCCGCCGCCGTCAAGGTACCGCCGCTGTGACCCGCGGCAAAGAGCCACGCAAGCGCCCCAATCACGATGACGGATCCCCCGATCAGAAGCACGCGCGTCCAGGGAGAAGAGGAGTCCGCCAGCACCCCGAACGCGATACCCGGGTTCCGGCTGTTCACCAAATAAATAAAGTTGTGAACGACCTCCTTCCGCCAGCCTTCATACTGCGTCTCAAACCACGCCTTCGTCGCACGGTCCAGCAGCACAACTCCCAGCGTAAGCCAGAGCCACCGCAAGCGTTTTGGAATGATCAACGTAGCTTCTCCTGCTCCGAACAACGTCACGCCACGGCTTCAGTCCACCCTGAGGGCCGCTTTGTGAACGACTCTACGCGGCCTCTTCCGTTGCCCCTTCGATCTCTGCCAGCGCCTCCGAGCAGCGTTCGCAGATCGTCGGATAACGTAGGTTCTCGCCAACGTGCGTCGAATAATTCCAGCACCGCTCGCATTTCGCGCCGTCGGCTTTCTGAATCGTAACTTCCAACCCAGGAATCACGTCGGAACGATAGTCCCCGGTCCCAGCCGTCAGCAAATCCACTTGCGAAACGATGAACAGGCCTGGGAGCAAAGGCAGGTATTGCTTGAGCTTGGCCTTCAGTTCGAGGTCCGCATTGAGCAAGACCTTGGCCTCCAGACCCGCATTGATCTTCTTTTCGTTGCGCGCCGTTTCCAGCGCTTTGAGCACTTCCCCGCGCACCTTCGAGAGCAACTCCCAGAGCGCCACCTGTTTGGACGCAATGTCCGCCCGAAGTTCTCGCTCTTCGCTAAACAAAGCCATATGCACGCTCTCGGGCTCGGCCGGCCTCTTCGGCAGATACTTCCAGACTTCCTCCGCGGTGAAGACCAGGATCGGCGCAATAAGCCGGGCCAGCGCACCAGTAATCTTCCACACCGCAGTCTGCGCGGAGCGCCGTGACTTGCTCTTCGCCGCTTTGGTGTACAAGCGGTCCTTCAACACGTCGTAGTAGAACGAGCTGAGATCCACCACACAGAAATCATGGATGGCGTGGTAAACGCGGTGAAAATCATATCCCGCATACCATTCGCGGCATTTCTTCACCAGGTCGGCGGTACGCTCCAGCATCCAGCGATCGATTTCGTCCAGCTGATCGTTGGGCAGCGCATCGCGCGCGGGGTCGAAGTCAGCAAGATTGCCTAGCCCATAGCGGAACGTATTGCGAATCTTCCGGTATGCGTCGCTGAGCTGCGTCATCACCCGCTCGCTCATCTTCACATCAGCCTGGTACTCGACCGAAGCAACCCACAACCGCAGCAGATCTGCGCCCCAGCGTTCACAAATTTCCGCGGGATAAAGGGTATTGCCCAGTGATTTCGACATGGGCTGACCCTTTTCGTCGAGCGTCCAGCCATGCGTGACCACCCCTTTGTACGGCGGGTTATTTCGAATGCCGATGCCGATCAGCAGCGAGCTGTGAAACCAGCCGCGATATTGATCCGGGCCTTCCAGATAAACGTCGGCGGGCCACTCCGGACCCTTCAATACCGCAAGATGCGAAGAACCGGAGTCGAACCACACATCGAGAATGTCGTTTTCCTTCCGCCATTTCGTAGCGCCGCAGGAGCATTTGGTTCCCGCGGGCAGCAACTCTTCTGGCGTGTGCTTGTACCAGGCGTCCGCACCCTCTTTCTCAAACCACTTCACGACGTTGCGCAGCGCCGCGAAATCCTCCAGGCGGGCATTGCAAGCCTCGCAGTAGAAGACGATGATCGGCACGCCCCAGAAACGCTGTCGCGAAACGCACCAGTCCGGGCGCTCGGCGATCATCTCGTACATGCGGTCTTCGCCCCATGACGGGATCCACTTCACGCCGCGAATTTTTTCCAGCGTCTCTTGCCGCAGGCTCTTGCTGGCACCGTGCGCGGCCTGGTCCATTCCGATGAACCACTGTTCGGTGGCGCGAAAAATCACCGGGTTATGGCAGCGCCAGCAATGCGGATAGCTGTGCTTGTAGCTGTGATGGCCAAGTAGCGCGCCACGCTCGCCAAGCAGTTTCACGATAATCGGGTTTGCGGTGAAAACATCTTTCCCTTTGTACTCGGGCAGGCCTTCCAGGTACACGCCACGGTCATTGATCGGCGCGGCGATCTCCAAACCGTATTTCTGCCCGGTATTGAAGTCATCCACGCCATGGCCTGGCGCGGTGTGAACGATGCCGCTTCCTTGATCGAGCGTCACATACGTTGCGAGAACCCCGGGCACCTGAATCGGCAGAAACGGGTGCTGAAACTTCAAGCCTTCGAAGTCGCGGCCCTTGTAGGTGGCGCGAACCGTAGCGCCTGCAATACCGCACTCGGCCTGCAAAGCCGCTACGCGGTCAGCCGCAAGCAACAGCGCGCCCCTCTCGGTGTCCACGACGACGTAGTCGAAATCCGGATGAAATGCGAGCGCGCGATTGTGCGGGATCGTCCAGGGCGTAGTCGTCCAGATCACGGCGCTGACGTCGCTGCCCAATTTCGCGGCTTCGCCATTCCCGCCGCCCACCACCGCAAACTTCACCCAGATCGACGGGCTGACGTGATCCTCATACTCGACTTCCGCTTCGGCCAGGGCCGTGGAGTCGTGGAAGCACCAATAGACCGGTTTGCGTCCCCGGTAAACGAAGCCTTTTTCCATGAAATCCAAAAATGCGCCCGCGATGACCGCCTCATAGTCGAAATTCATCGTCAAATACGGCTCGTTCCATCGACCGAAAATACCCAGCCGCTTGAAATCCTTTTTGTGCTGCTCCACAAAGCGCGTCGCAAACTCCCGGCACAAGGCGCGGAATTCCGCCGGCGGCACTTTGTCTTTTCCGCCGAGCTCCTTTTCCACTTTTGTTTCGATCGGCAATCCGTGGCAATCCCAACCAGGGACGTAGGGCGCATAGTGCCCCGCCATGCTCTTGGTCTTTACGACCAAATCCTTCAAAATCTTGTTCAGCCCCGTCCCTAGATGAATTTCGCCCGTCGGATACGGTGGCCCGTCATGCAGCACAAACAGCGGCTTCCCTTTGCGCACCTCTAAAATCCGCTCGTAAAGGTGCGCGTCCTCCCAAGCTGCCAGCTGCTTCGGCTCGTTTTGCGGAAGGCTGGCTTTCATGGAGAACTCAGTTTTAGGAAGATTGAGCGTTTTCTTCAGTTCGAGTGGCTCGGCCATGGATCGATCGGATCGGTTCCCTTCTTTTGCCCGTCATTTCCCTCGAGTTCCCTCAAGCGCGTCGCAGGGGAAAACATCGGAGAGCAGTGTAATCACGTATGTTATAATGAAAAGAAGCAGGTGTCAGCCGGTACGGGGGTGCAACCAATCCGGCACCACCAGAATCGTACCTGCGATACCACCGTATCGGGGATATCTGCGTCTATAGTTAAGGTAGGGGTGAGTTAGGGGAACACGTGCCGAGCAATTTTATTGACCTTTTGCCGCCAGATCCAAGGAAGCCGGGCGCGTCGAATCCCAACGCGCAGCCTCCCACACCCGTCCCCGCTTCCGCCGTCCCCAGTTTCCAGACTCCAGAGCGCGTGGTCACCGACGGCTTCTGGTCCAACCTCAAACAGTTTCTGACCGAAAAGCCCATTAAGGTAAACCCCAACGTGCATTCCACCCTTATGCCGGACCAATACGGCGGCGGGTTCAACGAGAACCTGAAGGATTTCTTCAGTTCAAAGCCTGTGCCAAAAGGCCCGATGAATAGCCGTCTGGCCGTGAATTGGGGAGCGAACTTCGGGGGATTCGGCTATCGCGTCAAGGAATTCTTTTCACCGTCAAAGATGCCCCCGCTCCCGCCGGGAATTCAACCGGTAAAAGTGAATGACATCTGGTCCAAGGACGAAAACTTCGGCTGGACCCAGATCATCGCCTTTGGCCTTCACATTCTGATCATTGCGCTGCTGGTGGTTCCACTGATCTGGTGGAAGGCGCAACCCACCGCCGCAAAGAACAAATTTGACGCTACTCCACTCGACATTTCCCCGTACATGGCCCAGTTGCCAGCCGGCGCGACCAAAGCGGGTGGTGGTGGCGGAGCCAACGATCACACCCTGACTCCTCCGAACAAAGGCCGCCCCCCCAAGTTCAAGTGGACGCAGTTCACTCCACCGCAAATCAAGATTCAGAACGAGCATCCTAAGCTCGCTATGGACCCCTCGCTGCTGGGCCCACCGGACCTCAAGATTAACGGCCCGAACGCTCTTGGTGATCCGTTGGCCAACGCGCTCTCCGATTCGCTCGGCCACGGCAACGGCACCGGCATTGGCAGCGGCTCCGGCGGCGGCTTGGGTCCCGGCGAAGGTGGCGGCACCGGCGGCGGAGCGTTTCGCGCAGGCGTCAATGGCGTCGGCGTCCCGGTCTGCCTCTACTGCCCGATCCCCCAATACTCCGACGAAGCCCGCAAAGCCAAGTATCAAGGCACGGTAGTACTGCAGGTGACGATTACGACCGACGGCCGCGCCGTGAACATCTCCGTAGTGAAGGGCCCCGGTCTGGGACTCGAAGAGAAAGCCATCGAAGCCGTAAAAGGCTGGAAGTTCAAGCCCGCCGTAGGCCCGGGTGGCAAGCCAGTGGCGACGATCGTCCCTATCGAAGTTACGTTCCGCCTGTACTAAGCTCGCGCACCCGTCTAGCGCACTCTTATACAGTGACGCTAAATATCGCAGAATCAACACTTGCACAAGTCTGTCGGAACAAGACGCTTGGTCTGCCTTTGGAATGTGGATAACTCATTCCTGCCGCGTACAAGAGGGCGCCGCCATCGCCACGATCAGGATTCAACGTAACCCACACGACTACTCCCACGGCATTCTCCCCCTTGCTCCCAACCATCGCCTACAACATAATGTCCGCAACTGACTCAGCCAGCCCTCAGCCGCCAGCCGAGACCATCCAAATCCAGGCGAATCACAGGAGACATTCCATGAACCTAGCCCGCAAGGCGCTCTCAATGCTGCTCTTACTCCCACTGGTTTCCGTCCCCGCCCTAGCCGACTTCAAATACACGGATACCTCCCAAATCACCGGCGGCGCGTTGATGGGCATGGCCAACTTCGCCGCAAAGTTCAGCAAAGACTCCCGCGCTGCCATGCAGCCGATCACCACCACGCATTACGTCAAAGGCAATCGCCTCCGCACTGACGGCTCCGACGGCTCCATCCAGATTATCGACCTGGACGGGCGGCGGATAATATCGATCGACAATCAGAAAAAAACGTACTCCGTCGCCACCTTCGAAGAAATCAAAGCCGCGATGGAAAAAGCCCGCCGGGACGCCGAGGCAAAAATGCAGCAAGAAAACGCGGGAAAGCCCGCCGCCCAGGCTCAGGACGCTCAACTTCAAGTGACTCCAAAAATCACCGTCCTGCCCGGGAGCGACACTCGCGTCATCCTCGGGCAACCCACGAACGAAACCAAAGTCAAAATGGATATGGAGATGCAAGCGCAGAACAACGGACAAACGCCTCCGCCGTCGACGCCCGGTCAACCCAACAGCGTGACTTTCACCATGACTATGGACACTTATGTCGCTCCCAACGTCGCGGGCTATCAGGAAATCGGCGAGTTCTACAAGAAAATGGCCAAGGAAGTGAACTGGGTTCCGCCCTCCAACATCCATGTCGATCCACGCATGACGCAGGGCATGAGCGAACTACAGAAAAATTCCGCGGCGCTAAAAGGCCTACCGCTGCTTTCTTACATCAGCATGGGAATCCCGCCGCAGCCCGGCACCGATCCGAACACGTCGCAGGCTTCTTCGAACACATCGTCAAACGACAGTTCCAAGTCGACCGATTCCGGCAATTCCATCCCAACCAGTGGCTCCGATGCGGTTGTCAAAAGCCTCGGCTCGCTCTTCGGCAACAAAAAGAAGAAGCAACAACAAGACGACAACGCGAAAGCAGGCACTCCCGCCCCGCCGCCTAACCCAAATCCCGATCCCAATGCCCTGATGGAAATGACCAGCCAAGTGTCGTCGTTTTCAGACTCGCCGCTCGACGCAAGCCTCTTCGAAATCCCGGCGGGCTACGCCCAAGTCCAAGCCAATCCAGACCAAATGCTATTCACTCCGGCCCAAACACGACGCCGGTAAAACACTTCATGATTGGTCGAACAACCAAGGGCTACTGCGGCAGGGCCACGAACCCATTTCCGCGCGGCGATCCGCTTCGGTCGCGGTAAACTCGATGTTACACTGTCAATCCGAGTGGCGGCTTGTGGGCGTATCTTTCAATTTCGTGACCGAACGTATCGCCGTCGGCGGAGAAATCTTGTCCAAGGCCGACATTGATGAAATCGTCGGTGCGGGCATCACCCACGTCATCGACATGCGCGCGGAATTCGATGACGACGCGCTGAACGACAACCGCATCACGATTCTCTGGCTCCCGCAAGTGGACGACGGCACCATGCGGCCTCCAGGACAATACCGAAAAGGAATTCAATTTGCGCTCCCAGCGTTGTCGCTGGCGAACACCAAAGTGTTTCTGCATTGCTCCGCTGGATTAAATCGCGGTCCTACGATGTGTTATGCGCTCTTGCGGGCATTCGGATTCTCACAGGCCGAGGCTATTTCAAGAATTCGAGAGGCGCGTCCCGAAGTGGTGTTTTATGTGGTTCAAAACTATCTTGATTCCGTGGAAAGAGACTTAACAAGCTGATGGCAAGGCGGTATAGCCGGGAGGTGTCAAAACTCTGCAGGTCAGTTTGAGAGGACGTAAAAGCTTAACGGCTGATATGCCCTCAATTCTTCTGTAGCGGATTCATTTGTCCTGAATCCCGGACCCTAAAACAAACAGCGTAGCGAACCCGGATGCCCCTCGACGGAGCTCGGGGCGCTGCTTTCCTCGCGTTCTCCCATTTGTACTAGCCGCTACGACTTCACCTCAATCTCAAGGTGACAGTGCGGCGTCATCAACTCGACCTCCTTCTCCTGCTCCTCCAAGTATTGCGTGAGGCGCTCGCGCTCGGTCTTGTCCTTTTGCGGCCCTGAGTACGACGGTCGTTGCAAATTCTTTAAGTGCTGAATGACCATCTGCACTTCCCCTACTTTTAGATGATCGTAGAGGGTCTCTGGATTACCACTAGCCATCGTCTCGGCGGCACTTTTAGCCAATTCCGTTATGGCCACCGCAACCGGGTGATCATTGGATGTGGCCAACGCACTCTGTATGATCTCGTTCGTTTTCTTCATTGTTAGTAACCGATTTTGCCGGTCAGCCAACATTTGCTTGAATACCCCCTCCTCCTGCTTGTCATACGATCCGTCAGCATAGAAAACCGTACCGACTGCCACATCGAAGTTAGGAGCCTCGTCGAATCCCGTCATATTAGTGTCCCGGGTTGTGCCTGTGGCGAAGATGTCGTTACGTACGCGCTCCTCCCCGGCGTCTTTTGCCATTTGCATGCGGACGAACGCCCACAACATCTCCGAGCCTGACGCCGTCCAGCCCCCCATCTCTATCGTGCCGTCTGGAAGCTTATTGCGAATTACAATGCTGTAGCCGGTGATGTCTTTGCCCGAATTGTTGAGGGCGTGAAAGATAACCGTCTTTGCCGGCGCGTAATAATCCCAGGTGAGCACCACGCCGGATAGCGAATTCGGCAGTTCACTTTGGGCCGTGGGGACTGTTGGGTTGCCGTGTCCTACGCCAGTATCGTAAGTCGAGATTGCCTGCGGTGGGGACTGTGCGCCAGCATCGAGCGCGGACACAAGTAGAACAAGCACGGTGCCAACGGAACGAATCATGTAGCTCCTCTTGACGTGGAAGTCATAGCCCGGTTACTTACCTAGGGGGTAGTTTACGCCGATGCTACGTTCAGTCAACGATCCGAGACGTTGGGGCTTGCGAGCTAGGTGGTCAGCGATCCTATTGCGTTGTTAAGCCTTCTTCGCCAGCTTCCTAAGCTTAGCCCACCGTTTCTTCGTCGCCTTCACAATCGCCGCTCTGCCAGCAGTCGACAAAAGTGTTGTTGCCGGAAATTATCGATCATACGTTTCGTAGTGAGTTGAAGACGACTCCAGTTCGAGTAAAAAACTTTTGTCGAAATCGTAGTATTTCGCGACGCTGATATCGTCTCCCGCAAAGGCCCGAACTGCATCCTCCGATTCCCAGAATGTGACCATCAGGAAATGCGCGGTATCGCCTTCGATCCGACGCAAAGCGTATGCGCCCTTGTTGCCAGGGATCGAACGGTAATCAGGGATGGCGACAGTACGCATCAGATTGAGGTATTCGTCGCTCTTTGCCGCCGTCGTCCTGCCGTGCCAAATGCGAGTGATCATGTTGGTCTATTCCTAGTGCTCGTTACTCTAACAGGGAACGGAGTCCATTCCAGCCCGAGCCCTGGACAAAAGAAACAAAAAGATATAAAGAGAAATAGTTCGATAGTCGCTGGTGTTGGTCGTGAATGGCAAGATTCCGGAGAACAACAGCTGCGTCGCGATCCTCGAAACCCCAGTGGGGGTTCATTGCGAGAGTGTATGAGATGGCGGAGGACACAATTCGATGCAGCGTAGAGACTTTCTAAAGAATGGGATGGCGCTGGCGGTCGCCGCGGAACTCGGAACCAGCAAGGCACAAGGGCATGTACCCGCTCATAACTGGGGGAAGTATGATTTCGGCTCCGGCCCACATGTCACCGACCGATTAAATCAAGG
>Ga0210393_10005452_pt1 | contig 10022 bp, 7 predicted proteins | sample IncBWC27OmetaG_FD_160068 | JGI IMG/M metagenome (GOLD analysis project Ga0210393, IMG submission 160068) | Forest soil microbial communities from Barre Woods Harvard Forest LTER site, Petersham, Massachusetts, United States - Inc-BW-C-27-O ...
TCTCAACTGCAGGGGATACGTCTACGACTCTGGAACTCCTCCGACCGGCGTGACCGTGGTGAACACAAAAACCCGTTTAGTGGAGGCATATACCAACAGCACCTGCAACGGACACACTAGCATAGTTACGGACGAGTGGTTCAGCTACTCTCCGCGCGGTGAACTGACCGATGTCTATGAATCCACGCCACATTCGAGCGGCTACTACCACTCGAATGCCTCTTACTGGCCTACCGGAACTATTAATTCCCTGAGCGCCTTTAATTCGACGCCGACCGCGCTTTTCCCGACAATCTACTATGGCGCAAGCAACGGTGCGGGCCTCGACGGGGAAGGCAGAATAACGAAAGTCACTGCTGCATCCGGAACGGGCCCAGTATCGAACGTTACGTATTCTACGAGCAGCACAACCAACCCACTGGGATCGCTGACCGGGGTGACTCTCGGCTCGGCGGATAGCGACAGCTTTACTTACGATCCCAATACTGGACGGATGCTCACCTACTCATTCTCGGTCAACAGTCAGACTGACGCTGGCGCTCTAACATGGAGCCCGAATGGAACGCTAAGTAAGCTGGTGATCAACGATCAGATCCCTGGGACTTCCGACAGTCAGACCTGCAATTACCTCTATGATGATCTGCAGCGCCTTTCGTCGTCGAACTGCGGATCGCTTTGGAGTCAGACGTTTACTTACGATTCATTTGGCAACATCACGAAAAATGGCAATAGCTCTTTTATTCCCGGCTATTCGCCTACCACGAACCAGTTCACGTCAATTCCGGGCGTGACCGTCAGATACGATGCGAATGGCAATCTTCTCACTGACAATCTCAATTCGTACACCTGGGATGCATATGGCGATATGGCGACTGTGAACAACGGATCAGCGATTGTGACCGCCACTTACGACGCGATGGGACGCATGGTCGAGAATAACGCGGGCGGTACCTACACTCAGATCGTTTACGGACCGAACGGGAAAAAACTGGCGACAGCCAATGGGCAGACGTTAGTCAAGGCTTTCATCGCTCTACCGGGAGGAGCGAAGGCGATCTACAAATCCACTGGCTTAGCATATTATCGCCACTCGGATTGGCTAGGCAGTTCGCGGCTGACTTCGACGGCATCGCAACCGACCTCGATGTACTTCAGTTCTGCCTATGCGCCGTTCGGCGAACAGTATGCAACAGCGGGCACCGCTGATGCATCTTTCACCGGGCAGGATCAGGATACGGTGAGCAGCTTGTACGATTTTCCGGCACGGCGCCAGAGTCCAAGCCAGGGCCGCTGGATTTCGCCGGATCCGGCAGGTCGTGCCGCAGTGAATCTTTCGAATCCGCAAACTTGGAACCGCTATGCCTACGTGAACAACAATCCGTTGCGTGTGATTGATTCCACGGGACTTTGCGGCGAAGTAGTTGCAGCCCAGCATGGGAGCGCCCACGCGAACGAAGGCGAGCCCTGTGATCCACCGACAAGCGGCGGCGACGACAGCAGCGGCGATGACAGCAGCGGTGACGACAACAGCGGTCCCGGCGACAGCGGAGCAAGTCCGCCTGATAACGGTGTGTGCGCAAATGGACCTACTCAGGTCGGCGTAGGTTCGACTGACGGCTTGACGGCGGGCCAGCTTTCACAGGTGGAAGGCAACGTCAGCGCTTACTTTCAGCAGCAAACTGGGATTACGGTTACGTTCGGTTCTGCAGGCGGCGGGACGACGCTCGACTTTGTTAACAACCAAGATTTACCGTCCGGGATGAGCCCATCCTTGCCGGGCCAAACGCCATATAACGCTAACGGCACCTATCCGGCGACCTCATATGTGAATACACAATTTATTGGGTCTTTGTGGACCGACTGGACACAGAGTGGATTGTACAGTCCTAGCGATGGCGGAAGTCTCTTGCAAGGCATCGCCGAAACCACCGAGCACGAACTTACGCACGGTCTCACCATGACAGACGGCGGAGGTTTTGGCATTCCAGGGATCGGTGACAATGGCACAGGAATTACGCAACCGTTTCAAGTACCATTCAGTTTCAGTTTTACGCCCGACATGACGACTGATCAGGTCATCCAATTCCAAAACGCCACGTGCGATTTCCAGCAGGGAGACTTCGGTGGGAACCAAGGGCCGGGAGACCCAGGGTCACCAGATCAACCGGCAATCGCGAGGCCAGGAAGGCATCACTTCTGAGAGTATTTTCATGACCGAGCGACTGGAAGCACGAGTGGCCGCATTGGAATAGACAAACGCCGCGAGACGGCAGCAGCGATGGTCGGATTAGGGTCGGGCAGACTTTGGAGTGATCGATGCCTCAATTACGAGTGATTTTTAAGGCACTCTCGCTTTGCGTGTCGGTTGGCTTTTGGCTATTCCAGTGGCAGCTGAACGCGCAGGTTCGAGATGGAAACAGCCAGAGTACTTCGGTGGAGCATCGGTGCGGGAACGCGCTACAGTCGAAGGACGCTGGGCCAGCAAATTGGGCGCTGCAAATGCGGAAACGGGGCATCAAGGCGGTTGACGCCGATGCTTCCTTTGTGTGGAACCACGGAATCGAGAGTGTCTCCATCACAAATCTCAGCTATTTCTCCGCATATTCCGGTATGGGCACGAAGCTTCGCGATACACCACCTAGTGCGGATGCCTTCAGCAAGGAACTCGCGGCCGAAGCTGGCCCTATCCTAACGGAAAAACTTCGAGATTTGGTTCCACCAGCGCTGGCAGCGTACCGGCTTGCGCGTGCGCGAGGAAGTATAGTTGTAACTCTCTTTGACGACCCGTGTATTCCGGCCAAGGGCAACTTGGGCCAGTTGGACGACCCCGATCTTTCGCCGCTTATAGTGGCTTCATCCTCGCACAGTCTTGCCGCATTCAAAGCTGTGCTGAAGCAAGGTGCCGACGTGAATGCACACGACCAAAGGGGCCTAACACCGTTGATGGCTGCGAGTTCTGCGGGCGACGTTGAGATGGTGAAAATACTCCTTGAACACGGTGCCAGAGTGAATGATCAGGACATTGATGGTAGAACGGCCCTGGACCATGCCATGGACCATCTGGGGTCGGGCGTGATTCAACTACTAGTAAAGGCTGGAGCTGATACAAGCCTCAAACTCAGCCCTACGGCCAAACCCTAGCGCAACTCCGCAGTACATACGATCCGATGCAGACCGGCTCATGATCAGATGATCAGGCAGTTTGTCGTGGGATTAGGCCGCCGATCCGCGCCCTGATCCGGGTCCGATTAGCAGTTTCTTGCTGGGTGCGACTCCGCCGCCGATTCGTGACCGGGGAGTGTGGCGATTCCGGCTCGGTGAGGGGTGAGGTTCGGGGGTGTGGAGCCGGGTTGCTGGGCGGTGGCCGGGCAGGGTCAAAATCGCGCCGCCTACGGCGTCGGGTGTAAGGGAGAGACACTCCACCCCTGAAAGGGTGCTGCACGGTAACTTTCAGTTAACGTGCGCGAACCTGTTGAAGCAGAGCAGCTAAAGGAAAATCCCGCCGATCCGGGTTGCAGTCGAGCAACCGGAAGTTAACGCAGGCGAACTTGTTGATTCTTAAGCGCGGCTGCTAGTCTCGGCTGATATGGCCAGAGAGGAAGCCGGGACATGGTGAAGCCGCCGCTGCGCAGGAAATCCATCGGTTTCAAAGTCAGCGAAGAAGAGTACGCCCAGCTGGAAACGGCGGCGCAGAAGAGCGGGCAGACGCTCGGGGAGTGGTGCCGCGAGGCGATCCTGCGGGGAGGGTCGGCCAACGATGCAGAGAGGCACAATCCGGCCCTGGCCGAGATCGTCGGGGTGCGCTTGCTGCTAGTGAACGTGTTGGGGCCGGTGGCGGCGGGGGAGAAGGTAACGCCGGAGAAGTTCAACCAACTGCTGGATCAAATCAGCGAAGCCAAACACCAGCTCGCGGCCAAGTTGCAGCACGAGAAACCGAAGCCAGAAAAACCCGGCGGCGGGAAGAAGTGAATCTCCCATTTTTTCGCTGGAGAGTGTACGGAGCGCGGGAGCCGAGTCAAGGGTCTGCGCTGCGCTCCGATGAACGCGCCAAGAACGCGCGCCCTTGACTCGCCTCCCTCTCCGCTCCTGTGTTGCTTCCCGCTAGTAAAAAATGGGATTGAACAATGGGAGAGATGTGTCCCGATCACGACGCCCGGTTGTTCGTTGTCTGTAGAAAGGCATCAATGGTCGTGAGCAGGGCCACTTGCTTCCGACGCGGCAGGCGTTCGATCTGTTCCAGACGGCGCAGCAGGCGACGGCTAGGTTTCTTACCGGAGAGTTTCTTGGCCTTCGGATGCAGCAACTCATCCAAGCTGATCCCCAGGGTCAAAGCAAAACGCACGGCCATCTCGACCGAGAAATAGGCCCGGTCCGTCTCGTAGGCGGAAATCAGGACCTGAGTGATCCCGGTCTTCTCTGCCAGTTCCACTTGCGTAAACCCGCGTTGCTTGCGAAGGCGAGACACTCGCGCACGGTGCGCCGCGTGAAACGATAGGCTGGAATGTCGATCCGCAAGCGCTCGCACTCGGCCTTTGCCATTTCGGTGATCAACGACAGCAGCTTGCGGGCCTGCGGGCGCAACTCATCGAGCGACGGCTTGAGTCCCAGCTGGTCGGCGAGTTCCTGCGCCAGTTTCACGTCTGCTTCTGTGGCCTCGATGTATTCCAGCGTCTCATCCTCGAAGGAAACCGTCTTGATCTCGCGCTGATGCTGGTGCAGCAAAGCAATGGCTTCGATCAGCGTCAACAGCTTCGCGTGATCGCGCCGCGTCCGCATCATGGTGTCGGGGAACTCGCCCACATCGTGATTGTTCACCACCGCAATGGGACGCAAGAGACGCTGCGCGTTGCGATGCAGCCGCACCAGCTTGGCGCGTTTGCGTCGCAGGATGTGGCCTTCGATGGTGCGCGCTTCCCGCTGCCGCCGATGAATGGCCCGCGTCTGCTCCCGGTCTTCGTTCACGGTTAGCGCAATGCAGCGGTTCAGCAACTCCTCGTCCACCTCGTGCGCGGTCGTGGTGAGGAAGAGCATCACCGGACCTTCCACTTCGTAATCGTGCGTCACCAGCTTGCCGCTCACCGGGTCTTTGCCGGTCGAGGCGATATTGAGCTTGCCTTCCGACTGCAACAGCTTCAGCGGATACGACGCGGCGTCGGCCCCGCGCTGTTCCGAGATGGCGAGGATTTTGTGCTTGAGATTCTTTTGGCCCATGTAGAACAACGCCTGCCCGGTCATGGCCGTGTAGCTCTCGCGCTGTTCTTCCGGCACGAAGTCGAGCACCGCTTCCATTAGCGAACTCTTGCCCGCCGAAGATGCCGACTGCACCACAATGGCCAGCGGTTTTTCCAGCAGACGCGACACCGCGGCCAGGTACGCGATGCGTTTGTTAGTCTCTTCGCCCACCACGCCGCATTTCTCAAAGTCCTCCAACACTCGCTCCAACAGGCGCGGATCGCGCAACAGTTCGAGCGCGGCCGCTTCTTCTTCGTCCGTCATGATGGGTTTTTCTTCCCCTGGCGTTAACGCCTTCCTCAGCATCTCCCGCTGCAAGTCGGCAAGTGCCGTCCACAACTGGCCCACCTCGCGATGGATCGTCTCTTCCTTCGTCGCCAGTTCGTGTGCTGCCTGCTTGATGAACGCCGCGCGGCGCAGCGAACTCTCCATGTCGAACGTGTCCCCGTGATAGCACCACTCGCCGCGCACGTTCGTGCCCGACACCTTCACGTTGACCTGCATCTTGCCCCGGCTGGTGCATTTGTCGAGATTCAGCACGCGGTAGGTGCGCGGGCCGATGGTCACCACGATCTCGCTGTTGTCGATCTCCACGCGCGGCTCGGCGGGCGCAGCCAACGGCATCGGGCGCTGCACGGTTTCTTCCTGGGGAGCGGCTTCCTGGCGCGGCACGCTTTCCGAAGCGGCGGCTAAAGAAAAAACACTCTCTCCCGCAGTTGAGGGAGTTGGAGCCTCGCTTGCTATTTTTTCTTTAGCTGTGCTTTTGGGTTTTTCTTCCGGCAGCGGCACTGCCTCGGATGGTGCGGGCGGATCGTCTGGGTTTTTCAGCGGCTCTGGTTTTCGTTTCTCCTCGGGCGCCGGCGTCGCCGGCATGGCTGGTTTCATCACCGCTGTAGTGGGCCGCTGGCCTTTACCCAGCCACGCCGCGCTGGTCAGGTACATGCCTAAAAACTTCGCGGCGGGCTGATTCTTCAGCGCGAACTCGTTGGCGTCCTGGCCGCGCGGAAACTGCACCCGGAAACACTCGATGCCCATCGCCATCAGTTCGTCGGCGTGTTTGGCAGCCGCATTGTCTCCCGCTTCGTCGCGGTCGTAGGCGATGTATACCCGCCTGGTGCCGTGCTTCTGAAACGCCTCCCGATGATACTCGTTGAAGCCGTTCACACCGTAGCTGGTGGTCACGTTGCGGTAGCCCGCACACCAGAACGTCAGCGCATCGATCAGCGCTTCGCAGAGGATGATTTCCTTCGATGCGATCAGGGCTTGTTCGTTCCACACTCCGTGCCGTGGCCCCGGCAGATACAGGTGATACTCGGTTCCAGGCCGCAGATTGTCGCGGATCTTGCGCCCGTACATCTGCACCAGTTCACCATTCAGGTTGAAGATCGGATCACCAGCGAGCCCACGAAGTGCTCGTGCCCCGCGCCTTTGCGGAAGATGCCCAGCTCTTCCAGGCGTCCACGCTGCTCGGCTCCGGCGGCGCGGTTCTTGTCCGGCAGATGGTAGTTCAAGGAGCGATTGGAAAAGCCCAACCGAAAGTGTTCGACCATTTCCGCCGATTGCAGGCCGCGCTTGAGCAGGTATTGTTGGGCCTCGGGCGTCTGTTTAAGAATGTCGTGGTAGTAGTTCACTACCGCGCCCAACAGCTTTTGCTCGTCCACCGTGGTATGAAACAACGGCGGCAGCTTCGGCACCGTACAGGTTTTCGGCGGTGGCTCGGTGCTGCTGGCGGCGGAAGGAAGATAGTTCCGCTTCAGCAGTTCCACGGCGTGCGTAAAACTGATGCCCTCGGCTCGCATCACCCACTTGATCACGTCGCCGCCTTCCCCGCACGCGCCCTTGCAGTGCCAGACGTTTTTCGCGGGATCGATGTTGAGGCTGGGATGGGTGTCCTTGTGGAAGGGGCACAGACCGATCAGTTCCTTGCCGCTGCTCCGAAGCTTGATGCCCCGCGCCTCCGCCAACCGCTGGATCGAAACTTCCCGCTTGATCCGCTCCTTTACCTCCGGGGAAACGTAGGCCATCCGGTTTGCCTCCTTCACCTCGTTTTCAGGGTTTCTGCAAAAACCTTGTCAAGAGGAAAGTGAGATTTTTTCTGCGTGACAAAAATACTAAACAGGTTATACGCAATGGGGCGACACGCAGTTGCGGCAGCATCTCAAGCGGCTGGAAGAGATGGAGTACTTGCTGGTGCGGCGCGGCGGCAACCAGGGCCAACTGGTGGTCTATCAACTCGCTCAAACAGAGGAGGAAAAGAATCAAAGCGATAACTTCGCGGGGTCAGAGAGCAACTTCGCGGGGGCCTCGCGGGCACTTCGCGGCCCCGAAAAAAATGACGAATCGCCAGCAATGGCACAGTTTGCGCCCTCAACTTCGCGGCCTCGTGACTACAGGAAGACCTTCTCGATAGCGGAGCCAGGCGCAAAGCCCGTGCTGCACGTAGTCCATCCGAATCTCAGACGAATCACGCTCTCTAGTTAGGACCGCTCCCAGCAGTCCGCCAACTTCCGGGCCTGAGAGGACCTGTGCCCTCAGCAGAAAAGCGATCCCCGGTCCGATGGCGGCCCCGATCCTGTCCCGCAACTCGCCTTTCGGCAGAAACTCCATAGAGGCCAGGAGTCCCTCCAGACGAGTGGCGGCTGGAGCGGTGCGGCCAGACGCATCGAAGGCACCGTCCAAACCCACGGCGGCAGAGCCCCTAAATTGATCCCGCAGAATCGACTCGCAAACTTGCACCGCATGGCGCACAAGTTCCTCTCGGGAAGCCAAGCATCCTCCCTCAACACAGTAAGGAAGCAACTTGGCCGTCGCAATTAGAGCCCAATGGTCGGCGGGAACGGTTGTCAATCCCGCGCGGCTCTTGGCCAGGTACGACAGCGCCTTACCAGCGGCCCTAAGCCATTCACGGGAGTGATCGGCCTCATACAGGGCAATAAATCCCAAGGCGGCCTCGCCTGGATAATACAGGCTTTGCCAGTTCGGCACCGGCCCGCTCTCCACTTGATATTTGTGAACGAAGCTACCGTCGTCCCGCTGAAGAAAGAGCGCGAAGCGGCCTAAGGCTTGCAATTCTTCGAGGGGAACCGATTGCGGATCAACCTCTCTAACTGCAGCCAGAGCTACAAGACCCAAACCTGTGCCACCCAACTCGGCGTAGCGTTCGCGCGACTTGAAGCGGCGACTCTCGGGACTTTCTGCCAACGGTTGTGACCAAACCACCAGCTGCCCCGGACGAACGCCCGGTCCAATATAGTTCTGGCGCATGAATTTGGAGGCCCGAATCAACGCGGCAACGGCATTCGGATCTGAGTATGCGCGATTCACCATCGCCAGAGCGTACATAGCTCCTGCGTGGCGGATGATGTCATAGGAGGAACTCTCCCGCCCCGTTACAATGTTTACCTGATAGGCAAACTTGCCGTCGGGCCCGCAGGCGCGCTCCAGATATCCCGCCGCGAGATCGATGGCGTGGCTGACCTCTGCGAGCGAAGGGGCGGGCGTGCTCCCGGCCGCAGCTTCCGGGGGCCGTCCCTGAACTTCGGGGTAATTCATTGGTGCCGCGGGCAGGGTACACAGGAGGCACCAAAGGAGCAGCGCACGCCGGCCGTGTCTTGATGAGAGTTTTGTGCCCTCGGCTAGCTTTTCACCTGCTGAGCTTTTTGAAATCATCATCATTTCGACCAACGAAGCAACGGTTTCCGATCTTATCGTATTTCTTCTATCTGAGACATTGCCGTTATAGCTCCTGGGTGGTAATCGCATGGCACGAACGGTGCATTGAATGCCAGAAGTACCAGCGCATAGTTGGGTCGTTTGCTGGTCCTCCCAAAATGGTGATCTCTATCACCGACGAGCCGTGACAGCGGGTGTTTGCGCAAGAGTGGGAACTTGGGCCAGATCTTACTCAACCTTTGATTCAGAATTTCCTGTCGATCAGCGAAGCAGCCGATCTGGGCCCCTGTTGGATTTTCACACAGCGAAGGCGTATGCCTTTACCGTCGCAGAGAAGTGCATAACGGCTTGGCCTAATTGACCGAGTCTGGCAACGCTCGCTAACACGTTGAGCTAGCCGATCAACAGGGCTATAGACCCTCTCGGTACCACCCTGTCGGTCCGCGAACTTTGTATAGTAGACACGCTAAGAGAGTCACACCGGCTCATGCTTGGTGCGTGCTTGGCTGTTAGCAACAAGGTCTGCGCCAAGAAACCTGATCTAGACAATTTCGGGCAAGCCTACAACAGCACGTTGCGCCGTACCCTTGCTGACCCCTATATCATCTGTGATCTGCGCCCAGGTTCGCCCTTGCCCACGCAGAGTGGCAATCCGTAGGGCATCCACAATCACTCGCGGCCTACCCAGCCGTCTTCCCTTGGCTCGCGCGTTTCGCAACCCTGCACGGACACGCTCCTGGATCAATGCCCGCTCGAACTCGGCCATTGCGCCGATGATCTGAAACATCAGTCGGCCTGACGGAGTACTGAGGTCTAGGTTGTCCCTAAGGCTGATGAATGCTACTCCGAGCGCCGCGAGTTCGGCCAGTGCATTGACCAGATGTTTCAGAGATCGCCCAAAACGGTCGATCTTCCAGACCAAGATCGCGTCAAACTTCCTGCGACAAGCGTCTGACATCAGTCGATTGAGAGCCGGCCGCGATTCCTTGCAGCCGGATACGCCCTGGTCGGTGAATTCCTCAACGATCTGCCAGCCGCGGCGCCCTGCATATTCCCGCAGTTCGGAGAGCTGCATTTCTGGATCTTGATTGTTGAGGGTGCTGACTCGGGCGTAAAGT
>Ga0210393_10005455_pt1 | contig 10018 bp, 15 predicted proteins | sample IncBWC27OmetaG_FD_160068 | JGI IMG/M metagenome (GOLD analysis project Ga0210393, IMG submission 160068) | Forest soil microbial communities from Barre Woods Harvard Forest LTER site, Petersham, Massachusetts, United States - Inc-BW-C-27-O ...
GACCTTCTTCGCTTGGTTGTCCATCTCCATCATCGCGTTCCGGTTCGTCCCCAACTCGATTGTCACGCGTCCTGTCGAGGCGGTATGGATTCCGCTCGTAGAGAGGCCGTTCTTCGCCCTCCCGGGATACGCTCGTTATGGCCTGGGCTGGCTCGCGCTTTGCGCAATCGTCATGGGTTCCATATTTGGTTTCAAGACTGAAAGTGTACGTTTGTTTCGGTTTTTTTTTCGTTATGTATGCATGGATGTTTTGGCTGTCATCGACTCACTGATCCGTGGTTGCAAACCAGGGCATGAACCACTATGGTGACCGCGCAATCTCCATGCTCGGTCTGGTCGTGTTCCAATTTGGCTTTTGGGCGACTTCCAAGCACAGGTCTCATATCCAATGGCGCACCGTCATAGTCGGCCTGTTCATACAGCAGGCGATCGCGCTCGTCGTGCTCAAGTCCAGTGCTGGCTTGCACGTGTTTCATCAGTAAATCAGGAAGATTCTGACAACGGCTCGTGGTGGTCACGAGTTACACCAAAGTGGCACGCCGCTACGAGGCGTTGCGCCTCTTTGTAATTCAGTCCCAGGATCGCCCTACACTCGTAACTCAAAACCACTCAAGATACATAATCATAACTATGTGTGATACTGACATCAGAGTATATATGAAATATATCTAGATATGAGACAAATACGAATGATTTATCATATTCATGAGTTGGTTCCCTGCATATATATACCTCGTACCCCAACATGAGTATGATACCGCAGTCAGCTATGCTCATAGGATAACTACAGCAGTTTTTGGTATCACAATAAGGTATGAGACCTATGTCTCGGAATTAAATTTCATTGCATTGCCAGTGCCCTACAAATGCCGCGCAGTCCCCGGTGATGTCAGGAAGGGCTCGGCGGCCCCCCCATTGCGGCATGGGGCCCGGGTATGCCGGTGGCTGATAGCCGACTGATACGCCCAGCCTAGGCTGAGCGGAAACGGGTTTATTTACGTGCACCGACAAGAGCACGTAATTTCGCTCGCTGCAGGCTTTCGTTTTCGGGGGGTTCTTAAGGCCTTCATGTTCTCAGCTCTTCCCTCACGCTCGTCGCACCATCATGGCCCAGGAAACAGACCCGAGAAACGTCTTCAAAATTATCCTGCCCCATCCAACTCACGGCAACCAGACCCAAACGGTTAGCTTTACCTTTAAGCCGGCCTTAATAGTACGCGGGCCTGTAGTACGTCCTTTTTTTTGCTCTAGTCCCCTTCTCGAGGCTGAATACACTTGTTCAGACCGTCGAAGTTTCTATTGCCCCCCCCGCACATCCCACTTGCAGACATTCGCACCGTGACCCGTCTGAAGAAGACGCAGAGATTGCCAGATATTTTGCACACCCTTATGAAGAATACTCGGACATCGACATCTCTGAGGCCGACCCGGAGAGCGATGAAGAAATTACGATTGTCAGCTGCCGGCTGGCACCTCGCCCATCTGCCAGTGGTGATGGCAATGTCGTCTCCAAGAGGGCACCAGAGAGTGATGCGGACTCGGAGGACTCGGACATGATAGTAGTGAGTTGGTTTCAGCTCTCCTCTAGATTTTTCCCTCATTGCCAACAGACAGAACAGCCGGACGCGGGGCAGACGGCTGCCAGTGCCAGTGGTGTCACAGTCAAGCTGGAGCACTGAGAGACCTCCTTTCGCTGGTGGCCGGCGCCCACCCATCGCACCCCCACTGGCACTGCAGGATCGCTCTATACAGCATATTAAGGGTAGCATAGATTGTATTAGATTAGCGACAATGACTTGAAGTACTATGTGCACGCGGCGACTCGTATTAATCTGCCCTTGTGAAAGGTACTACAGTAATCGGTCGATCTCAGTCTCGCGCTCTACGGTGCATAGGCTGAAATTCATTTCGAAAGTTGTGGCATCAACCAGCAAAACGAACTAGAGTCAGTCCCATCATAAAATAGCGTGCAGAGGAGAGGGAAGGCAGCCGAGAGATCACTGGCATGCCAGTGTGCTTCTTAATATGGCAAGTGTGGGGAAGCCGCGTAGATAACGGTTCCACGCGGCTCGCTAAGTACTAATATGGGAAGTAGCGATTACAAATATGAAACGATTCAAGTGCATATGAAAGCTATATCACCGGGCCGGATACCGGTGTTATCTTCGCGTGGTTTTCACTCGTTTCATGGATGTTTTCAGTACCTGCCTTTGTGCAGACAGTTTCTCCTGCTTTACTGGACCTATGGGCCTTCTAATTAAATGGAATTGTCTGAAATTACTGGGTATAGACAGGCTAAAAGCTCGCATATCCGTCCGAGTCATTGTCACTACTATCGTCGCTCACCCCTGACTCATCCAAGTCCTCACTGATTGTACTGGCACTGTCAGAGTCGACATCACTGTCAAGCTCTCCTTCAAGTTCCCCCTCTTCCTCGATATCAACTCCGATGTCATGTTCTTGCTCACGGCCCATGTCATCGTCTGAGATCATGTCAGCTTCTCCCATCGTCCGGGATTCCGAGTCCTGCAGCTGTGTCTGCGTTCTGTATTGCAGGTGACCAACACCATGACCGAAATGCCTCATAAGCATATCCCGGTCAACAAAGCTGCGGATGGCCATCAGTGAGTACCAATAAATGAGATCGCACCAGACTTACATGTTCACATAGAAATTCACCCAGTCATCTGTCTCGTCAGGGCTCAGGACTCGCGCTTGAGACTTCGTAGCTGGCAAGAGAGCTGATGTGCGCCCTTCAAAGAAAGCAGGAGTAATATGGGCCCCCCTGATCACTTGCCCGGGGTCAAGGAAAGTAAAAGCGTAGTCATCTGATGACTCCACAAAGCCAATTTTGGGGAGCCGTGCTAGATGAAATCCGTGACGATATCGACCAGGCTCCACTCCGAACCATCTTACCCATAAGAACTCCATTCGACCACGCGATTTCGTCTTGACACCTGGATGAGAGGACGACACAACTGCGTGGAAGATACCAATTACACGCGCGTACCAGTAAGGTTGCGCGTGCAGTCCTGTTTCTGGGGACTTGACCATCACATCTGGGTACATATTTGGCTTGATGGTGTCACTGTCCCGTCTCACGTCGTAGGTTGTATAATTTATTCGCAAGGTCTTGCAACGGAAAATCTCTTCGCCAGCTATAATGACACTGTTCCTCTCTTCATCCGTAAACGCGCCGTAAGTGTCGCCTTCATATTCTCGATCTAGGAGACGGCCTAGTATGTGATCCTTTAACTTGGGAATGAATCGCTGATGCCGACATAGATTAAGTCAAAGATTAGAACACAGTATACTCAAACGTGCAACACACAACGCACCACGAATGCGGGGTCCCCTTGATTCGCATGAACATACGAGTATATGTTCAGAGGGTCGGTCCGAGACTTAGAAATATGATGGTGTGCGTCCGAATCTTGCACCATACCCTCATTCAAGTCATCGTTGATGTCGATATTGTTCTGATCCGCGGCGCGTTGGGCACGTTCTATACGCCTGATGTGCCTCCCAATTTGCTTGGTCGCGTCGCGCTTGTTAGTTCTGCCGTAGAGTCGCTTTACTAGACAATGGGCCAACTCGCCCTAATTACTATCATTAGCACTTTGTTCGGGTAAGAGATCAGTAATGTTATAAGTATCATACCAATTGTGTGGAGAAACTGTCAGTGCATCCGAACATTCGTATTGTAGATGCATAGTCTCCAAGAAAGTGAAACTTTGGGGTTAGGAGGTTCAACGTCTTGATCTTTCGAGATGACGACGCTGATGATGGCCCGGTCTTCGATGCCCGGTCTTGGATGCGTTGATGTTGCCGCTTACGGGCTGCGACCTCGCGTGGAAGCTCCATGGTCTTGAATTCTGAACAGGTCGATTCACGGAAATGCCTCATAAGCTGACCAAACTCTCTTGTGAGCATTTCTAAATGTGCTATGGTCGTGTTGGTGTGCATCCTTAGTTTTGCAAAGCCGTGCCATTCTGCTGTCCGATATAGTAACTTCATGAGGCGCGCGTTGTGAGGTTCATCGAGGAGACCCTCAAACGCCGGGATGGAACACTAAGGACAAGACCCACTATAAGTACACTGACAAAGTTTCCGGAGAAACTAAGATAATCATTTACCTGTAACAAATCCTCAAAATCTCGTGCAGCCAGCTTTTTCATTTCCGAAACGTTGTTTGTAAATCTCCGGATAGCATGACTGAACTGCGGCGTTTTGCGATATCTGTTGAGGAATGTTGTTGTAAGCCCCCAGAACGGTGTAGCGATGTAGTATGCCGGTGAGAATCGCCAGCCTGAGTACCTTTCATCCAGGAGGGCAACCAGCCTTCCACCTGGCACTGCCGCGTCGAGGATCCGAATTGCATGGACGAACAGGGCCTTCCATACGCCAAGTTCGAACTCATGCATGATATCAACCACGAGCATCCGCGACACGTCGAAATCCGGACCCAATCGATCGATGAATGCATTCTGGATTGGAACGTTTAGTCCTTAACTACAGTTTCACGCATGCGATGGAACAATTGAGGACTTACAGAGGTTGGAACGGTCGATGTGGCCTTCAGCAATCGCTGAACTGCAGTGCCGTTGACTGGAACGCCAAGATTATAGATAGCGTTGCGTGCCTTGTTCACAGAATCAGTTGGGTATATGCGATATTTATTGATGCGAGTCTTCATATCTGCGATGAGTCCGAGCTGATCAAGCTTGCTGTCAGGTACTAGACAGCGTGGACATGGACAGAGCCCCTGGTCTCGAATGGTGGCGAGTAATACCCTGAAAAATTTGAGTCACAAAGCAGCCTGAAATCACGACGCTCACTTCTCGGGATAATCAGCAGAATACGTGAATATCCGTGGATAGATGCGTCGCTCAACACCATCATGACACCGTACAACCATTCCGTACATGTGCATGTGAATGAAATCTTCGTCGAGCAGGAACCTCCACACAGCGTGCATGAGTTCCCGACGGCAATGGGTTAGTATACCCTTTTGCTGAGTATCCCATTTGGGATGAAACCTTTTTAGTTGATCCTGGAGCGAGTCAGGGAGTGGGGGGATATACGCGAGATGCTTTGTTGCCCCAGAATTGGGTTTCATTCGGATATACTTCGACAGGTTGCCAAAGAGGAGATAAACTGGCCACAACTTTGCAGTACCGAATGTTGCCAGGTGCGTAGCGTCCGACCAGAACATTAACGCTGCGACAACCTTCTCTCTCTTGCAAGTCGGATCGTCGCTTGGTGCGCGTTGTACGTTATCATGTTCATCGTAGAAGATGTCTGAGTCGTACAACTCAGAATAAACACGTTCATCGGTGTCGCCATCTGGGTGCTTTCGAAACAAATTGAAAGGGGAGAGGTGAAAATGTCGCGATATGGGGCTTTGGAATGCGTCCTGGATTAAAGTCGTTAATTTACGAAAGTAGAGCCCAGGGATCGAAACTGAGTGAGGTGGGCTATGATTGCCTGAGGGCACGTCGATACTGATGTTTGCATGGGTAAAAGACTGGAGAAAGGGGGAAATCTCATCAGCTGCATCTGCTTTCCGGTTCTCGCGTGCTGCATTGAAATGCTCCAATTCGTCCAGGCGGAAATCTGGATGACGAAGGACGTCACGTACAAGCCGATTAATTTCTTCATTTGACTTTGCTGAACTGCCGGTGTTTTGCCAGTTCATCACCAGCTCGACAGATTTGGTCCTGTATGGAGAGGAAACCTCCATCTCATGCCGTCCCTGATTGATGGTATAATCAGCGGATGTGTTCGGGCGATACAAGTCTTCAGGCAATATAAAGGCGTCGGGGTCTTGTGAAGGGCGATATCGATAGTCTTTCCAAAGCCCAAAAGCATTTGGGCTTGTTCGGAATCGATTCCGTACAATAAGCCTGACCATACGTGGGATAACCGCTGTCTCAGCGGGTGTAGACACGGTTGGAGTAGGATTAGAAGTCGAACTTGAAGGAACAGGGTGTGGCGGTTCAGGATAAATGTCCTGATACCTTGCTGGTAAACGACGGACCCGCAGCGGACGACCTACTTTTGATAAGGCTGGAGGTGGTGGTGGCAGCGGCAGCGCGGGTATGCGATGAGGAGAAGATGGTGATGAAGGCAGTGGTGGCGGACTCGGAGACAGGCCTGGTGTAGGATGTGCCAGTGGATGAGATGGCGGTGGAGGAGTTACGGGCACTGCCTGAGGGATAACGCCTGAGATATACGATGGAAGAGATGGTGATGGATGAGGTATGGGCGCTGCGTGAGGGACAACGCCAGATGAATATGACTGTTCAAGTGATACTCAGAACATTCTGCTGAGCAAGTAGAAATGTGTAGACTCACTAAATCGTCTATTTCCATACTACAATCTGGCTCCCGTTGCTGAGAATGCGGTGTCTGCGTCAATCCTCTGGTTGACATAATATTGGCTCTTGCCCGTGAAACCGACCGGTTCTTTAATTGGAATACAGCCAACATGTGTGCCTTGTATTTGCCACAAGATTGACGATGAAGAGTTATGCCGGCAGAGGATGTGGATTCACGCGTGCACAAGGTGCAACAGCGTTGAGGCATGGTGGAGAGCTTCTGGCCACAAAACAGCGTTCAACTTCAAGTTGGCCGACCAGGTACGTATCACTGTCCCTTTCAATTTCGAATGCCGTCACGGACTCTGCAGCCACTGGGTTTGAGGAGATCGCATTACCGACTTGGATACTGTGAGTTACTGTCGCAGATCCCTTAAACAATCAACAAGCTGTCAAAAAATGTAAACCCCGTCTCTGTTGAAATGCACCAAGCTACCAATAAAAAGGGGGCTCACTCTCGAAAGAACCCGTGTCGTTTCCCCCCCCCCTTCCCTTCCCCTCATGTCGCGCCGATTCCAGAGAGAGCGATATAGCCAAAGTCAATCAGGCTTAATGCCCTCTTCTCAAAGACATCGATCTGCTTCACCACAGAATAGTACCTTTCCCCAGTCCCAGTACAATCGAAGCTCCTCTCCTGACCTGATCCAAACGGTGGACGTATTGCGCGCTATGGAGAGCAGCTCTGCTACGCAGAGCAGGGATGGCACTGACACATCCGAGAGACCAAGAAAGCGAATGTAAGTGACTTGTTGAGTTTCCAAAGAGGCAAAGAAGGCTCATCAATTAACGCTTCTCGATGAACAGGAAAGCTTCCTCTCCAACCCAACCAGGACGAGGGATCCGGAAGATCGTGGACCTGTTCCATGAGCTCTCTGACCTGGTGGATAAAGCCGGGAAGTACTGCGCATCCGATACTGTGCCTGAGATGGACTCTATGGATAGCCAAGACTTTGAAGGGTTGACAGAAGAGGCGATTGAGGAAGAGCGAAAGGAGTAAGTTCACGTTATCTGATCAACGAATGCATGTGACTTACGCATGAGCACACGCAATGTCACGGTAACTCCAGCCGTCGGCGTTGTCACATAGCCATGAAACTCTTGAACAAACTCGTCCCAAATTTCGAAGAGCGAGCAATGGCAGCCGAAAATATCAACAGCTTTTGTGCACCGGTATGTATCTCCACATTTTTTATCCATGCTGGCCAGGGCTGACATGAACCAAGTTGCAAGCAGGTGCCAACGACGCACGCAGCGATGATACAGCCAGGCTCAAAGTTGCTGTCGCAGATTGGCTCAACGACCGTGGGCGTTCTAACTCAAGATTATCTGCTGGAGATAGTATCTCTGCCATCAGGAAGGACGGACGTGGCATTTCTCATGATATTACAGGCCGCCTCCTTTGCCCAATCAATTATGATTGGGATGACCCGGGGTATGTATGCAGTTATTCTTAGATCTTTAATTCACTCATACTCTCATTTAGGGTACGTGCCCATCTCCGAGATGCAACTCCGGGCTACAACTACACTTGTGGTTTCTTCCTTCGTTGTATGTACTTGGGCGAGGATGGAGACCATATGGATCCGGAGGAGGGGTTTCTGAAAGGCCCCCTTCTGGTGCGGGTGAGTTCCATGGCCTTATTACTAGACTGGATCCTCGACTAATTGGGTTTTGTCAGGCATTCCGATATATCTTCACATCTCCGTCCTCAGCATCCAAAGAGGACTCGGCATCCGACGTCACGTCTAGGCGACGCGATGTTGCCAACACACTTCACATGAACAACCAAGTCACACCACGCGCAATCGCATATACTGCAACTCAAGTAGGTTGACACCTACTTATGATTCCGTTTGTCTTTGCTGATAGATTTACTCCTACGTTAGCTGGTTTTTGCACTCGGCAGTGCACGGGAGTGGAGGCGCGAACATGCCGGCTTTCGCTACCCCGCGTTCTACAATTTCATCGTCGACTATCTCGAGAATCCCAAGGATGAGATGTCACAGAGGGACGTCAATGAGCTCCTCAAGTGGTGGAACCGGTAACGTTCATTTAGTCCTTCACTGGAGTGCAACTGAATATCCTAATATCTCCCTTCCTTTCTAGCGAAGTTTTCCCCCCTACAACCCATGGTGCTGGAGCTGACTCGGATGATGCAACACGATCATCTCTGAAGATGCTCGAGGAGGCTCGTGCGAGGCGCGCCCGACGCAACGCCCAATTAGGTCAGACCTGATTTACGAGATGTATATACCTTGTCCTCCGTCGTATTGTGATCCTGAAATGCGAATGCGAATGTTTTGACCCCGTTTTTCTGATACTCGGAAATGACTACCGTATTAAGTCGTGACTACAACACAAGCTCAATGTTCCGTTGTCGAGCACGTATAGAACTCACAGACCCACCAGCAGACCGTATTGGTATCATGAGTACAAACTACGATCGGAATGAATCATACTATTAACTTATATTCGCACCCTGTCACGAACTCTGTAACTGGCGGTACATTTCCTGCAAAACAAATATACGGCTGCGGAGGACGCGTGATGTTAATCATGAGTGTACAAAACTCGCACAGTCAACATCACAGTGTATTGACTTGCAGGATCGATATAAGGATTGTTAAATTGAGGGCCCCATACGAGGCATTACGTGTCCAAGACGCGGTGGCAACTGTATCACACCACCGATAACTACTCAGACCGGCATACATTAACTCGTAACGCATTGTGAGTTCGCCGCCGATTTAGTGATGGGGTCATATCATATGGAGCGGCCTAGTACTAGGTCTCCGGGTGTTTGTTCAAATTACTATGCTCCTTATCGTATTGTATGAGTTGGCGCATATACTGGTGAGACAGTTTTTTAGGACGTCGAATCGAATGATCCTGCACTGGAGCAAGTATACGTATGCTTTCCATTCTATGATTTCCCCGACACAATCGGCCCATCATGCATCATTCTGAGACGTTCGTTCTTCAGCGCGCCGAAGCCAGCAAACACGCCCCAAATTCATTGGAGCTCCACGCGCTCCACAGAAGTGAACAAAGTTCTCCGTGACGTCGTTGAAGGGAATATTGGTGTACCCTTGACGGCGGCTTTACCACTATATCCCAAGGTTTGGATCTCAGGCCTCAGCCACCAAAGTGAACGTAATGAGCCAACCGTGGTTTTCACTGAAGATTTCTGTTTGTCCTTGATGATGCACGAAGGATACGGATGTAGTATGTTTCCAGGCTAGTTAACAAAATCCAATGATGCATGATACGCAGAGCTCTGATTTTGTTCTCACCCATGTCAACACGCGGGAAGTTGGGAACCGACAGAATACCCAATTAGGGCCTGATTAATCCTGATTCACGAAGGACTTTCTTAGGAAGATTGATTAGACGTCAAGGTCTCTATTGACCGGCTACTCAGTGAAAAACATATTATATTATTCTCTCTGCACGTGACGTCCAGCAAAACCAGTTGGACGCGTACGGTGGTACTGTCACGGTAGTACAACTGTAGTCACGACGAAAGATTCCTCCGCGGAGCCCGAACACAAATCCCAGCCCCCAATGTTGGCATGAGAAGTAAGCGGATACCAACTCGTCTACCTAGGAGACAGTATCACAGACACAGCCTTGGATTT
>Ga0210393_10005457_pt1 | contig 10016 bp, 16 predicted proteins | sample IncBWC27OmetaG_FD_160068 | JGI IMG/M metagenome (GOLD analysis project Ga0210393, IMG submission 160068) | Forest soil microbial communities from Barre Woods Harvard Forest LTER site, Petersham, Massachusetts, United States - Inc-BW-C-27-O ...
AGACCTTAAGCCATGCCTCAATCTTCCTCGCCCTTCGATGGCTCGTTACCCGGATGAGCGGTTGAGCAACCTCATTGACGGTAATCGTCTCGGCGCATTCAGGTTTTTCGTCGCAATCGCAGACACAACCTGGATGAGATTGTTTGCATTTCTGGCATAATTGAGTAGCCATTTTTCTGACTTTCTCCACCTCAGGGGGTCACCCAAAACCGGCCAATGAGGGTCAGTTGAAAACCGGCCGGCGAGAATGAGGCCCGGGACGTTGATTTCGGCGTGAGGCATTTAACCTTCGTCGATATGAGCAACGTCTTGCGATTGCCCTGGGGCGACTCGCATGGCCACTGCACCGCTTCGAGCCCGGGTGCGTCGGGAGACCGACGGAGCCTATCTGAAGGCGGCCGGGATCGGGGTGCGGCCGCCGGCAAAACCGGCTAACGAGAACGGGTGACCACCGGGTCGGACGCTGCAAAACCGCCCCCACGATCAAGCCCAACCCGAAAACCTTTCTAATAAGGAAAAAGCAAAACCGGCCAATGCCAATGTGGTGACCACCGGGTTTGGCGTGGAGTCGACAGGCTTGGACGTAGAAAATCCTAAGCGGGGTTCCATCCGCCAGTGCCTGCGAGCGGTTTCGTGGTCAAGCGGGTATCGGCACAGTTTGCTTCCCAACGACCCAGTTAGGCAGATAGGCTTGGGTTCGGACCCGATCATCGGACGGCCATACGCGGCTTGTGCAAAAGAGACCATTCATGAAGGTGGCCGTGAGACTAGAGTGGGCTTTTGCAGCGACGTTGCACTACTGTGCCAAGTACCCGCTTAGGTGTTTCCCATATTTCACGCACAAAAGAAGCCGCATTTGCGGTGACATGGAGGCGAACAGTGAATGAGGATCAGATTTTTGGCAAGATTCAGCAGGCGGTAGGAAAAGTAAAGCAGGGCGTTGGGGAAACTCTCGGCAACGAGAAACTAGCCAATCAGGGAGTTGTGGACCAAGTCAAAGGTGCGGCAAAGGAGACTTGGGGCAACGCTAAAGATGCTTCTAAAGAAGTGCAACACTCGCACCAGAAGGTCGCAACCGACAAGGCTCATGAGAGGCGGAATAAGATCAGTCAATCGGTGCAAAACGCCAAGGAGAAAGCCAACGAGAAGATCGACGAGCTCAAGGAGCGCCATTCAGCCTGATGTGCCGTGGCTTCGATCAAGTTAAAGCGAAAAATCAAGTCGCAGCACCTTGGTGATTTAGGACGGGTCGGGGGTGACGAGTTTGGCAGAAGTTCGGCTGCAAGAAGGCGAGTCAATAGAAAGCGCTCTCCGTCGCTTCAAGCGTAAGGTTCAGACGGAAGACATCATAAAGGAAGTGAAGCGCCACTCCTTCTATCTCAAGCCCGGCGCAAAGCGCCGAGTCAAACAAGCCTTGGCGCGAAAGCGTGCTCGGAAGAAGATTCGCAAAGAATCTGAATAAGTTGCAAATAAGTTGCAACCAAATGGTGCGCTGCCGCCCGAGCGGCGGACTGCTGCCTTGGGGCTGGACCATCTTCTGTCCCGGCTGGATGCATTTGCCCAAAAAACGATTATTCGGCCCCTAACTGCCCGCAGTCGACACCGTATTTTCCAATGTCGGAATAAATCTTCGGTGTGGCGCAGTATTTGACCATCTTGCCTTCCAGTTCCATTTCTAGTTCCGCCACTCGCGCCCATTTCATGCCTCGATCCGTCTTGCAGCTTCTGCCAAAGCGTTTTCCGCAGCCTTCGCGAAGCTCTCTTTGCGGAATCGACCTTCAAAGGAACTTTCTAGAGATCGTCAAGTACAAGAACAGCAAAAGTGCCAACCCGCTGAGAACACTTCTAACGGCATGCAACATGCCCCAGCGTGCCAGTAGCCGCTCTGTTTCTGCCGACCGCCTGTCCAGTGCAGGATTGAGCAACTGCTTATTGATGGGAAGGATCACAATCAGCGTGAATGGGATAACGGAGCCCAGCAGCACCCCGCCAATGACCCATAAGAAAGACGCTCCTGCGAGCCACGCTGCAATGGAAGAGACCAGTCCCACCGCTGCTAGGCTCGCCTGCATGACAGCGGCGCGGCGATAGCTCGGGGCAAATTCGGTCGCAGCTAGTTCCACGCCGCATTCCATTCGCGCCGGATGTTCAACCAAACTCAAATAGACGGCGGCTCCTGAGAATAGAGCACAAGCGAGCCCAGCAACAAATTCAGCAATTTGGCGCATTGACCTTCAGAACACGATCTCGTCTGTAGGCTTGACCCTGACCACGTGCTCTCCAGCACCGAAATCATTGAGCACCAAATTGTGGTGGGCGATGATATTTGCAGCGGTTAATACTTCGTTGTCCCTCGTTAGGTGTGCATCGCCTGCGAGTGTAACGTCGTAACCGAGACTAGTCGCACGTCGGCAAGTGGTGTCCACGCAATACTCCGTCATGGCTCCCGCGACGATGAGATGGGCGATTGCTCTTTTTTCAAGTTCCTGTTGGAGAGTGGTTCCGAAAAACGAGTCCGATTCTCGCTTTCTAATGACGCACTCGCCATCCGCTGGCTTGAGTGAGGGATAAAGTTCCCAGCCTTCTGTACGGATCTCCAGTGGATGCCCCTCTGCGCCGTCATGCTGAATGTAGATTACGGGAATCCCCGAAGCCCGTGCTTCAGTAAGGAGCGCTTTGATCTTGGGCAGAGCACTGCCCTGGACCTCGGCAGGCATTAGCGCAACAAGCCCGATTTGCACGTCAATGATCAACAAAGCCGACGAATTATTTCCCATCGCCAATATTGTAAATCGTGATGCCTTGCAGCCTCAGCCTATTCGTCGATGATCCCAACTAGGCGTCTCAGGGCCTTTGTCATCTTGGTCGCAAGCTTGTGCAAAAGTGACCATCCTGAGGGCTGGGTTGAGACTAGGGTAAGTTCTTGTGCTGAATCAGCAACGGGAGCATCCTATGTCAAACCAACATTCTGTCACGAAACGCCACCGCCGCCCGAAGTCTGGGAAGCGTACAGACTACACTGCACGGACGATGGCCGCTGTGAAGCAACTCTCAGAGGTAGTGAAGGCAACTCAATCTCAGAGTTCGCGTCCGAAAAGTGTCTGATTGTTCCGTGTTTCTGTAATGACGCATCCAATAGCATGAGTCCAGAACAGGAGGAGGATTTATGTCTCGTTTGCGAATGTTGCAAGTCTGGGTGGCGACGATGGTGTTGTCCACCGGATTGACTGTCGTGACGAAACTGGCTGCGGCCGGCGCACAGACCTTTACTGGAAAGGTTAGTGACGCCATGTGCGGAGCCAAGCATTCGGAGGGCAACCTCACCCCCGCAGCCTGCGTTCGTGCCTGCGTGCAGAAGGGCGCACAATACGCTTTGGTAGTCGGCGACAAGATTTATACCCTCAGCACCTCGGATCAAGCCTCGTTGGACGAACTCAACAAATTGGCTTGGGAGCAGGCCACAGTCACGGGTACTGCCAATGGCGATACCATTTCGGTAAAGTCGGTCGCTGCTGCCAAATAGGAGACCGGGGATGGTTGCTTCAACATCAGGTGCAATAACGTAGCGCCTAAGCAAGCCCGCTGCCATAAACAGGAGACATTCCGCAGATGGGTGCAGTTGCGATAAAGAAGGGTCAGAGCCGGGAGAAAGCAATGGGTCTGCAAGAAATGGGAACCCTTCGGTGTGACGGCTGTGGCGAAGAGTTCGTTGTCAATCACGACCCAGCTTTGGTCGATAAAAGGCTCGCTGAAAAACAGGCTAGTTGGCTCGAAAGGGTTCTGGCGGACGATCACCAATGCGATAAGAAGCATCCCGACCGGATCGAATTGCCAAACTGATAATGCCGGGCGGCTCCGCTCAAGTCGGTTCGAAAATACGCAATCGCTTCACTCTGGTTAGACTTTGGGGCGAGGCGGCGGCGTGATGCCCGGCGCACACTCACTTTGAGCAGATGGCAGCGCTCGCGAACTGCTTTCCCGAGTTCATCGACCTTGCTGGTTTCAAGCTTTACGGGTTTATTGCAATTACCTGCAGATTGGGAAATACGACGACTCAGAGGCAGTCATGGAACGGCCTCAAAAGCGAATCATCGGATTGCACAAGAGGCCGGCCCGCCCGGAATGGGGTTCGATCCGAGGGATTGTGTAAGAGACCTCTAAAAGCTTAGCAGCCGAAACACAACACCTGTATGTGTTACATCGTACAGTTCGTCTCGGGCTCCGCTTTTGTTTCTGGGCTCGAAGTTCCCATGCATATCCGCAGTGATCACCGAACGAGTCCGATGGAGTCACGACAACCGCAAACTCTTGAGCGAGGCCCGAGCCGATCCGCGACTGATGTCGGGCACGATGACCAATTCAAGAACCGTGACACCGGAGAGTTCAATCCGATATTCCTCGACCTCGCGTATTGAGTTAGGGGGACTGAAGTTCCACTGCTGGCGCACAATTTCTCGAAATGAGCGTCCGCCATCCCCAGACCATCGCAAGACGAACGCTTGGGTGCGCTGTGCCTGGATTTCTTCGAAGACGAGCGCGATGCGTTTGAGTGTTTGCGGCTCATCGAAGATTAGCCGGATGGTTTGAGTGCCTGACTCGGCGGCACGCCACCCCCGCGATTCTTCTCCGACCAGCGCAGACTCTACTGGATAATCCTTCTGTTCCGATGTGACTTCTACCACGGCCTCACGGTCGAGGTCGAGCCATCCTTCATCCTGATACGGAATATCCTGGGGAATCGCCGTGATTAGACGCTTGCGCATACAGGCATAGTTTACCTCTCCTGCTGCTTTCTGATGATCTGCGATTGAGAATGGGCTCACCTTTGGAGCCATTTCTCAGGTCCATGTCTACGTCCTTGCGGGTGACTGGGCGTAGCTCCCGCACATGGCAGTCGAATGTACGTTAGGTCAGAAAACAAAGGTGGGAGATTGCATTGGGAGTCTTTACGACTTCTTTATAACTTTTTAGCTAACCCCTCTGAACACTCCTCGCATCGAAGGTTCAACTTAATGGCATGCGCTGCGTTGTCCGCCGTTGACTCTCAGATTGCTGGGTTCCACCCGATGGCTAAAATGGTATTGGTGGTCGACGACAACGCGGCGATTCGTCGGGCACTCTGCCACCTGTTCACGGCGGAGGCGGACTTTGACGTATGCGGGGAGGCGGAAAACGGACAAGAAGCGATCAAAAAAGCTCAGGCCTTGCACCCTGATTTGATTGTGATGGACTTGTCAATGCCGGTGATGAACGGCATAGATGCCGCTCGTGCTCTGAAAGCGTTGATGCCCACGGTGCCAGTGGTCATGTTCAGCGAGTACAGCGATGTATTTTCTGACGAGGAAGCCGGCTCCGCCGGTATATCCGCGTTGGTCTTAAAGTCTGAGCATGTATCTGTCCTGATAGGCAAGGCCCGCGCTTTGGTCTGCCCGACCACCGCGTGATTCTTACTTATTTTTCCCAGTCCGGAAATCCCAGATTGAAAGAGGAGCCGGGATGAGAACACCCCCAAAAACCAAACAGAATGACGGCTGCTCCGGTCAATCGCGCAAAGATCATGGCGCGATTTCGGCGATACGCCTGAGTCTCTCGCCCACGCGTGGGCGTGGCTGGTAACCGCTCAGTTCGTTCATGCGACTGCCCGACTATCAGGAAACGGGTCGATTGGTGAACGCCAGTTTTGATCACGCTCGTCTAACGCCCTAATCAATTCCTGAACCAGAGAACCAAGCTGGTTGGAGTCGGTCTCATTCGCCACGGCAGTACAGAGTTCGCGCCAATCCTTTCGGTTGCGTTGAGCCATTCTGCGCCTCCAACAGTGACAGCATTTTCCACTGAGAACAGCAGGTTTCCTGCCAAAATGTTAAGTGTTTGAAATGGCGAACGGTAGTCAGAGCCTGCCTGTAATTCTGTAGAGTCTCTTGGAATAAATGATCTGCTGCGGGATAGAGGCTCCCCTGTATGTATCCGGCTTCAAAACATGGAAACTGGGCACGACCCAGCACAGGCATCAACCTGATGTTCGCCAGTCGAGAACGAGTACTGGCGGCGCCGCCGCTCTTCGTAGATCATGGAAAACACTATCATCGCTTCCCGCATCTCAATCACGCGTAGTTGTGTGGGCTGACTCTCCGGTCCGTCCTATACCCTTTAGTCTGTATCGAATAGTCATCAGTTGATATGGAGAAAACTGGGCTAACGCAGGAACCTATGCTCAGGCGGTTGGAAGATCGAATCCGCACACTCTGCTGCAAGGCACTGACGGCACGAGATCACGAGTCGGATGCAATCTTTCGGACCTCCGATCCGCCCTTCACCAGCATACCGAGCGCCTGAGACAATTAGCCGCTTTGAAACTGGTTAGCGCGAAGCAGGGCATACCAGAAAGGCGTTCCGGCCAAACTCATCTCAAAGGCACCGAGATAAGCGGTCGTGAGCGTTCTGAATGAGGCTTGACCCATGAGGCAACTTGCTGACGCACGATTGGTCATCGGAGATCGTGGGCACGAGTTCCCGTAGATTCTTCAGGTGGAAGGCTACCGGGGAGAGCGATAAGAAACAATAAGCGAAGACCGTATTTGCTGAAGGCTCCTGTAATTTGGATGTGAATCTCACACCTTCAATTTCCAATACCCTCTCAACGGAGACCGTGGACTTGCTACTCAGGTAGCAGAGGTCGAGCAACGTGGCGACTGCATCGGGTCTACCGCCGCCGTATTCTGCTCGGCCAGACTGGCGCAACCCGTGAAACTGTACCGCACTGTCCGCGCCATGACAGATCGTAGTTTCGTCGTCCTAAAATTACCAAGGCAAGGTTCCTGCGATGGCGTCGTGTGCCAAGTGCCAGCGCAAGTTCCTTACCCCCAGCTACTTTTTTATCGTGATCCTTTTGGTGCTCCGGAATACCTGCTCCGAAAGTATGATCTGCACGATTGTCCCGGCCGCCTCTCGCGTGCAGCCGACGGGAAGGGTGCAAACATCAAAGCGTCCTCGTTTATAACAGTGTGTTGTTTAGGCGTCATCGGTTGGGACCTTTGCACTGGAAAGGCATTTGACGCAGATCGGCAGGGGGATTTCCCAAGTCTGCCCCTCATAGAAAAACGTGCAGTTGCCATATTCCAATAGTGATCCGCATTCAGGGCAGCAGGTCATACTCGAACGAGTGCTTGCGGCATGCAAAAAGTCGATGATTGCTACAGAAAGAGGATGATCTAGACCTATGGCACCGTCTACGCCCGCCTTCGACGGAATTGTTGTAGCCTTCTTGAGATTGAGTTTAATCGCATAGCATTCTTCGTGGACGGGCTCCCCGATTTCATTGACTCTTGTGGTCTCAAGTTCCACAGACTCGTTGCAGATGGAGCACGTAGGAAATTCAGATTTGAAAGCAAGATTTGAACGTATGGGCATGTGAGGCCTCTCTCGGAGCGAAATATCAGATTGCACAAGAGACCGACGCCCAGAAGGGGTCCGGGGGAAGGATGTGTAAGGGGACCCCTACAGTATAGCGCCGGAAGGGGACATCCGTATTTATTCCATCACGCAGTTCGTTTCGGACGCCGCCTGATGAAGAGTCCTCCTAAGACGCTGTCTCTTCCCAGTCATCGGGCAGCAAAGGCACTCCCCAAATGTTGTGCGGCTCGGTAAGTTTGATCCCACAGGGGAGCGGATTCTCAGGACTCGATAAAACTACTCCGGCGGCCGCACACTTATCCGTCAAGCAGACGTGGATCGAGATTCCCATTCCGGTTGTTAACCCAATTGCTGTTGCCATCAACGCTCCGTGAAGATTGATCACGATGGTCTCGCCCTCGGACGTCCGACCATCGACGCCATCCACGATGGCGATTACCACCTTTAGAGGAAACGCGGCAACTTCGTCGCGACTCCCGAAACCTTGCTGGAGAGGACATCGCGGAAAGGATAATACCCGCCGCATCAAATCGATGAAAGCCTCGGAACTCGCCAGTGCGCCGTTCCTTGTTCGGTTTCAAAGGAGCGACCATTAAGTCTCGCTGCCTTGGTGCGACTGTTCAAAATTGGACAGCTTTTCCAATCAGCTAAAGCCTACCCTACACGATATCGGAAGACCAAGGCGGTGCTGTATGAACCAAACGAAAGACAGATCGCGCATCGAGTTCGCAATTGCTGTCAAACTCTAGCAATCCGGTTTGTTTGGCCTTGAGGGTCTAAGTGCAGTTCCTCGCTTCCCGCTCTAGCGGCTTGCATTCCTGCCACGCCCTCATCACAGGTCGCACAGGTTCCTGTGTTGCCTTAACGAAGCGAGCTCCGCGAATGATACGAATTTTGATTGCCGACGACAGCCCTCCGGTTCGACGAGGCCTGCGCACTTTACTGGGACTGAATTCGGAATGGCAGGTCTGTGGCGAAGCCGTGGATGGTATCGATGCGGTAGAAAAGGCTCACCAGCTTGCTCCCGACATCATATTGATGGACTTCTCAATGCCCCAGATGGATGGCGTACAAGCAGCCCGAGAAATCGCCAAATCTGGTACTGACATCCCCATCCTGCTCTTCACCCGCAATCTTTCACCTCAGATCATGGAACTAGCCCGTAGCGCAGGTTTGCGGGGAGCGATTTCAAAATCGGAAATCAGCAAAATACCGTATGCGATCAAGGCATTTCAGCGTGGTGAGACGTTCTTCTATGCGAGCTAACTAGGAAGTAATCCGCGGCGCTCCGTGCCCCCTGTTTAGTGCGCAATTGCCCGACAGCGACATAGTTGGGAACTCCGAGCCCAGAAAACGAAGAGCCGGAGCCAACTAGGAGGATCGCGAGAACAGCAGCGATTGATTTTTCCCCCGTTGTACTTACCGCTTCGGGACGCTAGCTGTGCCACACTCCAAGCAACGAGGATTTAATCGAGATGTGATCAATCCGCAAGACGGGCACATCCTTTGTGATTGAAACCCGCCAGTTTCCGCTTTCTGGTGCATCCGATGAAGCAGGAGAATCGCAAACACTAGAATCAACAGGCCGAAGGAAATACTGGTTGCGTTCATGAAACGACCCTTCTTGGCGAGTCCCGCACCAAACCGAATGGGCAGGCAACTCACTCGCAGAAAAGCCTAAGGTGGGAGAGCTTCAGATGGACTGGCTTAGGTCAGAAGACCTGAAAGAGGAGAAGGTGGTAACCACCCCAGCTGCCATTATAAGCGTTCTAGTTGTAGAGAACAACGCTGAGAAGTGAACTGTGGACCTGCAATTCATCGCCCGTTTGATAATCAACGAAGCCCAATTTTCGGAACCTGTTCATGAAGAAATTGACTCGTCCGCGCGTTGTGCCCACCATCTCCGCCAGACTCTCCTGACTGATTTTAGGAATCGCAACTTCCGGCTTTCCGTCCTTGTCGAGGTGAGCCAGCAGCAGAAGAACGCGAGCCAGTCGCTTCTCACTAGAATTGAAAAGCTGGTCAACCAAGTCTTCTTCGTATCGAATGTTCCGCGCCAGTAGATATGCGACGAACATGTCCGAAAATGCATGTTCCCTGTGAATCACGTCTATCATGAATTTCTTGCCGATTCGCATCACCGTGGAATCAATCATCGCTGCCGCTGAGCACATGCGGAAAGCTTGCCCTGCGAGACAACCTTCTCCGAAGAAGTCGCCCTCGCTCAGAATGGCGATTGCGGCTTCCTTCCCGCTCTTTGACAGCACAGTGAGTTTTACCTTTCCTTTCCGTATGTAAAAGACAGCATCAGAGGATTCGCCCTGAGAAAAGATGATCTGTTTCTGGGGAAAAACTGCGATTGTCCTGCCAACGTCAATGGTCGAAAGGAACGTCTGAGGATCGAATTTGCGGCGTTTCTTAGATGTTGCCACGAAGGGACTCCGAGAGACAAAAGCGGTCAGGTGCACGTTATCCAATCCCACTCGTGCGTTCGCTCAGCACACGGCGTATCCCTTTCTACTAGCAAATGCAGGTCCATGATTTAACTTCCAAACAACTCAACAGGATGGAATCCAGCGTGCGGCGTTAGAGTGCCGATAAAT
>Ga0210393_10005458_pt1 | contig 10016 bp, 9 predicted proteins | sample IncBWC27OmetaG_FD_160068 | JGI IMG/M metagenome (GOLD analysis project Ga0210393, IMG submission 160068) | Forest soil microbial communities from Barre Woods Harvard Forest LTER site, Petersham, Massachusetts, United States - Inc-BW-C-27-O ...
TTCCTCCCTTTTTTTTGTCCCATTAGCGTTCGAGATTGTTCCAATCGTGCGTAATGCATGAAGGTCAGACGCTTCGTCGAAGTTCAGGCGCTTCTAAGACATCAAATTCTATAATCCAGTACCGGCGATAAATCGCCGGCCTACTTTCTAGTCGTCCCTCCGGGACACACCGGGCACCGGCACCGCGTTAAACGCTAAAATGTCCAAACTCTAGGCCCCGACGGGGCATAAACCCAGGCAACGCTAAACAGATACTTGACCCTGGCTCAAATACCCGCTTCTTCGTACCACGGGTCCGCTTCGGCCCAGACGATGAGATTCTTTCTGACCAATTTCCTGGTAACTCTGAGCGCTTATGGGCTGATAAGCTTCGCTTACCCTAGTGAGGCGATTGTTATACCTAGGATATGTCTGATGTGGGCAGCTCCCATCCTAGGAACTCTAGCGGCATTGTTTGTCACCAGGGTTTCACTGCTCGGAAGCGCTTTCGGAGCGGAGGCTCTGGCCATCTACACGATTACCGGTATCTATTGTGTGGTTTATCATCAAAGAGCGATTCTCGATACCCTGCAATACGTCACCATCGTGTACTTTCTGCCGGGAGCGATGCTGGCTCTGTTCGTGGGCGTTTTCGCAAAGCGCATCCTAAGGTAATGTGGGACGTTTTGTATCTCATTCCGACGCCGGTACGCCGGTACTTCGGCACACTGATACGTGTCCTCTCAGGCGGGCCACGGCATTCTGCAAAATACGCAAGTGCGACGTGATACGCTTGAGCTGAACGTGGACGACGCTTTGTTCCCGGAGGGCCAGCAAGGTCGAAGTTACCTCTTTTTTCAGGTCAACGGAGAACTCCTGGAGCCGCGCCTTGCTCAATCTCTCGACGTTCTCGCCCAGTTGATCAACGTATTGATCGAGATCCGGGAATTCATTCAACGTTGCCCCTGTCTGCAGAACTTCGACCAGGTGGTTCAACTGATTGGAGATGGCTTCAGCGAACGCGCGGACTTCCTTCCGTTCACCGTGGCCAGGGAATTCATAAATATGTTCGTCAAGCGCCCCAATCGCCAGAAAGAGATGTCGCGCATAGTTGACTGCGCTGAGTGTCGGTTCGATCTCGCCTCGAACGTGCGACGGCTCGCTCAAAAGTCTCTGCGAAGCAGTCGTCGCGTTCGTAATCTCTAGCGCGGCCTGGCGCTTTGTTCGTTCGATTTCCCGGAGGGCAATACCCTTACCAAGGTACACACCGGCGACCGTGTCGAAATACTCCCTCACCGCTAACAGCGTGCGGGCAAGCTGCAGTGGGAGTCGTTCCCGCTCCCAGATCGGAAACAAAGTATAACCACCGATCAATGCGAGCATTCCACCAATCAGCGTATCCAATATTCGAAACAGGCTCACCGCCCAGTCACCCGGATTGGCAAGATCCAGCAAGACCATGAATAAGGGCGTTATGACCAGAGTGAAGAACCCATACCCAAAGGAGCGGATGGAGAAAGACACGAACGCTAAAAGCGCGACGCAGAAAAAGAGCATCCCCGCATCCCGCCAGAATATGCTGATCAACATCGCAATTACTCCCCCGACAATGGTGCCCACGATGCGTTGAATCACCCGCTCGATCGTTCCTCCAAAGTTCGGCTTCAATACGACCAGCACGGTAACGACGGCCCAAAAGCCGCGCGGCAGACGCAAAGCCTCCCCAATCGCAGTCGCAATCGCCGCCGTAGCAGCCAGCCGTATCGCGTGCCGGAAAGTTACGGACTGAAATGTGAGATTACTTCGGACGATCGCTAGATACCGTGGAGATTGGCGTTCCTTTTTGGGTCCAGTTGCTGCCCGGACGGAATCCGTCAAACGACCGGTCTTCAGATTTCCAACGATCTCCGCATCGGTTCTCAGCACGTCCAGAACGGCCTTAAAGCCACGCGACAGCTTACCGATATGCACCAGAATCGAAAAATCGTGGATTTCTGTGTACGTCCCCGAACGCAATTTTTCGACTGCCTCCTCCAGTAAACCAACCGCGTGTTCAAAGTCTCGGAGATCGACGTTTCCGCCTCGGCGCAAGATGGAGGTCGCGATGATTTGGTTTACCCGAACCAATTCGATTTTTGCCTGGGTGATCTCTTTGCTCACCTCGGAGAATCGGGGATGCGTTCTCACCAGAAGCATCTGTTCATGGAGAGCAACCGCAATGCTCGAAAGTTGCGCGGCGTTTTCGATCAGTGCGAGCAACTGACTGCTTCGAGCGCTTGGTCCCGCCCTTCCCACTCGAATGGCGGTCCAGACTTTTCTGGCCTTTTCAAGCGCAACCACTAAAGCCTCGAAGCGATTGGGAAACGGATCTTGTGCTGAGACCTCATCGCCGGAGTCCGTACGGTCCAGCGAAGATGCCGCCTCCAGGAGATCCGCCAGATTCATGTAGCACTGCGAGACAGCCTCAATCACGGGCGTGAATGCGTGCAGAGGCCACAGGGCCAGAGAGAGGCAGGCGGCCCAAAGCCCGCCCGCAACGCAGAGCAACAATCGAAACGAGACGTCGTTCGCATGCGGCAAGGCAGCTGTGATGACAAACATCAGGGAGGTCGTAAAACTGACTGTCGAAGCTGTATTTCCAAATATCCCAATAAACGTCGCTGTCGCCACCCACAGGAAGGTGCCCACGATGATCAGAGGTGGCGACACGTTCAAAATAGACGCCGCCAGGACCGCACAGGCTACGCCGGCAGTCGCACTGAGAGTCGCCATGGCCTTTTGCCGATACGCGCCGCCCGTGTCGGTGACAAGAACCAACCAGGCCCCCAGTGTCACGATCACGGCGGCGCCTAGTTGATGAAATGCCAACCCCAGGCCGATTGGCACCGAAATGCCCAACGCCGCGCGCACGCCCTGCGGGAACTGCAAGCGGTTGGACTCCATTCGGAAAAACCGCAACAAATCTTGGAGCATGGCCGGTTGAGAAGCGGTCCTGGGCGCGGTCATTGTTCAGGATTCAGGGGTTACAGAATGGATCTACGGATTCTTGCTTTGTCGATGGTTCAACTTCTTACCATTTGGACTCGATTTAAATTGTAAATCTTAATTCTGCCGCCGCTGGGCTTTCTCTCCTGCGACTCCTCACCGCAACGCGACCGCTGGCCCCTTTTCGTCAGCAACTTGACCGGGATCTTCAGGTGTTGGAAACTTGTCTTCAAATGCGCGTTATTGTCATCGGGGGAACCGGACACATCGGGACTTATCTCATCCCACGATTAGTGAGTTCAGGCTACGAGGTCTTCAATGTCAGCCGAAGCAAGCGCGCTCCGTATTGTGATCATGGTGCGTGGAAGTCAGTGACCAACATTGAACTAGACCGTTCAGCAGAAGAACGGTCAGGGAATTTCGGAAAGCAGATCCGTGACTTGCGGCCGGATATCGTGATCGATTTGATCTGCTTTACCCTCGAAAGTGCGCACCATCTGGTGCAAACTCTTCGTGGCGAGATTCAACATTTTCTTCACTGCGGCACGATCTGGGTCCATGGACCCAGTGTCCAGGTTCCGACCACCGAAGAGGCGCCGCGAAAGCCCTTTGGTGACTACGGCATCCGAAAAGCCGCGATCGAAGAATATCTGTTACGCGAAGCTCGTCTGGGGGCATTTCCCGCCACGATATTGCACCCGGGACATATCGTCGGACCCGGCTGGGAACCGTTGAATCCAGCCGGCCATTTTAATCCCAAGGTATTCGAGACTTTGGCTCGCGGTGAAGAATTGATCCTCCCAAACCTCGGGCTCGAGACTGTGCACCACGTCCACGCCGACGATGTCGCCCAGGCGTTCGCGCTGACCATCGTTCACCGGAGCGTGGCGATCGGAGAAAGCTTTCATGTAGTTTCGGCCGCCGCTCTGACCCTCCGCGGGTATGCCGAAGCCGTCTCTGCCTGGTTTGGGGGAAAAGCCAAGTTGCGGTTTTTATCATGGGATGAATGGCAAAAATTCGTCTCGAAAGAAGACGCCGCCGCCACCTGGGATCACATCGCCCATTGCCCGAATTGCAGCATTGAAAAGGCTCGCCGGCTCTTGCAGTACCAGCCGCGATACAGCTCCTTGGAGGCCGTGTACGAGTCGTTGCGCTGGCTAATCGAACATCAACTCATCAAAGTCTCAACCGGCGACCCTACCGCTGGGATAGTCCTTTGATTACCGAGCCGATGATCGCCCCTGCGCCGGCCGCTTCGGCGCTCTCACCTGAGCCGCCAAGATAAGGTCTGAGCGCATGCGCCAGGTTCGAGAGCGGCAGCGATTGGAGCCAGATGCGGCCCGGTCCGGTGAGCGCGGCGAGGAAGATCCCGTCACCGCCGAACAGCATGTTGCGAATGCCCTGAATCCGAGTGATCTGAAATTGCACACTCCCTTCGAACATCCCGACGTGTCCGGGATGAACCCGCATCGTCTCGCCCTGGCGGAGATCGTAGATCACCACCTCGCCGTCAAGTTCGATCCAGGCCTGACAAGCGCCGGCGATCTTTTGCAAAAGAAAACCGTCTCCTCCAAATATCCCAGCCCCAAGCGATTGCTGGAATCCGACACTCAGGTCAACTCCCGGGGTCGAGCATAAGAAGCCATGACGATGAACCATGTAAATCTGACCGGGTCGAACTTCGACCGGTAGAATATGACCCGGAACCCGGGTCGCAAAGGCCAGCAAACCTGGTTCACCCTGCGCCGAATATTCAGTCATGAAAAGCGAACCACCCCCTGCAACTCGTTTGAACGCCCCGAGGAACCCACCACCACCATGCTGCGCGCCGGTCTTAAGCTGGATTGAATGGCTCATCCAGGAGAGTTCTCCTGAAACAGCCACCACGCTTTCACCCGGTTGAAGTTGGAATTCGAGTACGGGTAACGTTGTGCCGATGATGCGATGATTCATGAATCCAAATTGTTCTGACCCGGTACGGCCAGCGGATACCAATCACGGACTTCCTTCACCAGGTCAACCTCGAAGGACGTGTCCGCTGCGATACCATGCACTCGAACCTCGTATCTCGGGGACAGGACGCTAAAGCAACCGGAGCGAGCTACTTCGCTCGATCAAATCGGCGGAATCGCCGCACAACGGTCCCTGATGGTAGCGCATCACCCCCAAGCTATTTTCCAGGACGATCTCTGTGTAACTCACTGTACCCGCGTTCTCGCTGTGCATGCAGATACTCAAAGCACTGGGCTTCGGCAAATGCGATCGGTGAAGCGCGCGCAACCATTGAAGCGTTCCAGCGCCGGATTTTTTCCACTCGTTTTCGCAGATTTCTGCTCGTTTTGCCTGCACGATCGATTCATCAAAGCCGGACGAAAACCAGTGCTGTGCGGTCCAATCGCATCGCTTCGTGAGGAGTTGGTCCTGATTCCAACGTAGCTCGGCCACCGAACGCTCGCGCAGTGCGATCGCAATCAATCGAAACGGAGGCATCTGATGGAGTGGGAGCGCGATCAACGCCGAATGCAACTGGTTGCTATTGTCTGCCGACAATAGCGTTTTGACCACCACTCCACGGCTGATTACCCGGTTCCCTTGCCGCGTCGGAGTCGCGTGCCAGTTTATCAGTGCCAGCGAAAGGCCGAGATTATTGACCCCGATCCAGGTCCCGCCGCTTGGTTCGCTCGGATAAATCGAACAGCGGTTTTCGGTCCGATGCAGCTCGGGCCGCAGAGCCACCGGTCGGCGCAGCGATTCGTCGCGGTTCATGCCCAGATAAAATCCTTTGGAATTGGGAATGAAAGAAATGGTGCACATCAGATTGCCGCCAGCAGCCAGTTAAACCCTAGTCACCGAACCGTTCCTAGGGCAGAATAACATCGGTGTCGATCTCCTCTCCTGCCAAATCTCATTCTCTGAATATCCTCAAAATCGCCACTTTCAATATCAACGGCGTCCGCTCCCGGCTGCCGGCTCTGCGCGAATGGTTAGAGCGCGAAGGGCCGGATGTGGTCTGCTTGCAGGAACTAAAGACCCCCGACCCGGCATTCCCGATCCATGACATTCACTCAGCTGGTTACGGAGCCATCTGGCATGGTCAGGCATCGTGGAACGGCGTGGCCATCCTCGCCAAAGGGATGGACCCGCTGGAAAGCCGGCGCGGACTTCCCGGCGGCGAAGGCGACACCCATAGCCGCTATCTCGAAGCTGTAGCGCACGGCGTGATCTTCGGCTGCCTGTATCTTCCAAACGGCAACCCGCAGCCGGGTCCCAAATTTGACTACAAACTGGCTTGGTTCGAACGGCTGATCAAACACGCCGCCGGCCTTTACAGCAGCGGCCATCCAGTAGTGCTTGCGGGCGATTACAATGTTGTGCCGACCGATGAGGATATTTATAACCCGCGTTCTTGGTTAAAGGATGCCCTGCTGCAACCCGAAAGCCGGCAGCGCTATCAACGCCTGCTTGCTCAGGGATGGACCGATTCCCTGCGCGCTCGCTATCCGAACGAACGCATCTACACCTTCTGGGATTATTTCCGTCAGCACTGGCAGAAAGATTCGGGATTGCGCATCGATCATCTATTGCTCAGCGCCGACCTGGCCCCACGTCTCCGCAATGCCGGCGTCGATCGCTGGGTCCGCGACCGACCCCATGCCAGCGACCACGCGCCGACCTGGATCGAACTCGATATGGGCGCAAAGAAGAAAGCAGCCCCACGGGAGCGCAACACGATCGAGCGTCCCAAAACCCCCGTCGGGTAAGCGGAATTCATTTTCGCCAGCCCATGAACAGTTAAGACAGGATTCAAGAATTCAGGGACCGGATTCAAGGGACAGGCCCCGGATTCAACCCCGACCTCAAGGGACAGGACCCGGACCCGGATTCAAGGGACAGGTCAAATATCAGAGGGATTTCGAATTGGCAAACACCTGTTTTTGCGGGGCGCTGTTGCCACCGAGAACAACCCGCCGGCATTTGCCTTGGCCAAGGCCCAAGAGGTCGTTGAGCAGGAGAACGGCGAACTCTCGCTCCCGGAACGACTGCGCTGCAGAATTCGCTACTTTAGCGACGGGGTCATCCTGGGAAGCCGTTCCTTTGTGGAATCGCACTGCCAGCGACTAAGGCAAAAGATTGGCTACAAGCGCAAAAATGGCCCTACCGCGTTAAAGGCCCTCGGGCAAGCGACGCTCTGGGTCTTTCGCAATCTGCGAGTCCGGACCTTCGGTTAAGACTGGTCCGGTTTAATAATTAACTTAACTCTTGTAGCCTCAAAGCACACAACGGCGCGCAGCCGAAGCTTAGAGCGGGTCGAGATATTGCAACGTTTTCCGTGACTCGTCCGTAACGCTCGTGCATGGCCCGCGCTGTGCGTCTCCTCTCTTCGGAAGATCTTTGATTCGTGCGTCGATCCGACTCTTACCTCTAATTGTCCTGGTTCGACGCTGTGATTTGCCTCCTCTCTTAGATCCAAAGGAGGGGATTCCAGATCCAAAAAGAGGGACAGGTCAAATGTTGCGCGGACATCCCTTAATTTGACCTGTCCCCATTTTCAGCATCCCGGTCTTTAGCAGTCTGCTTTTGGGACGGCAGCGGGATTTCGAGGGGGTGGGCGGTCCTTTGAGTGGTTTTGGACTTGCGGCAGTTGGTTTCGGACCAGGTGTAATTCGCCGCGATCCAGCAGTTCCCACTGCACTTCTTCCCCGGCTTACAGACCAATCGCCGCCGCCAAGGGCAAGGGAAAATAGACATAGAGCCGAGCCTGCTGATTCTTGGAGCGGATGGCTTGTATTTCAAGTAGAGCACCAAAGAAAGGGACAGGTCGAATGTTGGGTTGGGCGGACATCCCTCAATTTGACCTGTCCCCATTTTCACTAAACGAAAAACTTAGCCCGAAGATGGCGCGAATCTGAAAGTTTCCCCCGTCGTGACCTTGCGTTAACGCAAAGATTTTTCGGTAGCATTCCCTGTGGGTGGCCTATAGCTCGCAAGAAAGTATGCCACGCAGGAGGAACTCCAACACGCAAAGAAAGGGACAGATCAAATATTGGGTGGGCACCCATCAATTTGACCTGTCCCCATTTTCAACGTTTTCCGTGACTCGTCAGTAACGCTCGTGCATGGCCCGCGCCGTGCGTCTCCTCTGAAGATCTTTGATTCGTGCGTCGATCCGCTCTTACCTCTAATTGTCCTGGTTCGACGCCGCGATTTGCCTCCTCTCTTAGATCCAAAGAAGGGGATTCCAGCTCCAAAAAGAGGGACAGGTCGAATGTTGGGCGGACATCCCTCAATTTGACCTGTCCCCATTTTCACTAAACCCGCAATCTGCCGCTAAACCCGCTTAACGGATCTTGTCCAGATGCCACCAAACCGCACTAAACGAAAAACTTAGCCCGAAGATGGCGCGAATCTGAAAGTTTCCCCCGTCGTGACCTTGCGTTAATGCAAAGATTTTTCGGTAGCATTCCCTGTGGGTGGCCTATTGCTTGCAAGAAAGTATGCCACGCAGGAGGAACTCCAATACTCCAATACCCCGGAGCCAGGGTACAGACCACTGGTCGGTTTGAGGTCGAAGACTTCGCTATACAGATACCCTGTCCCCGAAGGACGCTATCGTTGAAGCGCCGGAAGGCCGGAGCGGTATGGGCGAACGTCCAACGGCGAAGGGCTAACACTGAAATCTCCATGCTTCGGCGTTGCCGCGAGATGTTGTTGCTCTGCCAGTTGTTTGCAGGAACGCACCATCATAAGGACCATTCCGGTCAGCAAAAAAGCCAGCATGCCGAGCATGAAAACAACGCTCCATGAGAAGCTCGCGCTGATCCCGGCCACCCCGGAATCACCGGCCACATTGGACGGCTCCTTGCATCCCTCACAGGCCATCAGCGACGGCAGATTGCTTATCAGCAACGCAGAGAAGAGAAAAAAAACCCGGCGCATTAGCCTACTTTTATTTATCTTCCGCCAGATCGCAAGAAGCTTCCCGAATTTCACCTACAGGATATACAGAATCGTAAACAGGAAAACCCAAACGATATCCACGAAGTGCCAGTACAACCCGGTGCATTCCAGGAACCCGTGGCGTTGCGGAGTGAACTTTCCGCCCAGCGCTTTGACGAGAGATGAGATCAGCAGCAGAACGCCGATAAAAACATGAAGGCCATGGAAGCCCGTCAGAACAAAAAAGCTAGACCCCATAATCCCGGCGGTGTTAAACCAAAAACCTTCGCTGTGGAGGTTGGTCCACTCGAGCGCCTGGTTGGTCAGGAACAACGCTCCTAAAAGTATGGTCAGCAGAAGAAGACCTATTCCGCCTTTGGTACCCTTGATCAACCGACCCTCGGCAAAGTGCAGGGTGAAGCTGCTGGAAATGAGGCAGAGCGTGGCGATGACGGTCTTGATCATCGTCGGTGCGTTCTTCAACGCTTCAGGCATCTGCCAACCGGCCCCGGCGCCGCCGCGCAGCACCATGTAACCGCAAATCAGCCCGGCAAACAACATCGCTTCCGAGGCGAGGAAAGTGCACATTCCGAATCGGATAATGTTCGGTCCCGCCGGAGGTACTTCGTCGATGGTGGTGGCTGGAGCTTGCATGGTTAAGTTTTCTGATAAATCGATAGTTTCCAAAGGATAATGAGCAGAGTGAAACCGACAGCGAATACAATAAAGGCGATGAGCAGCCGGCGATTTTTCTTTCTAAAATCCTGCTCCATTACAATCGTGCGAAAGCGAGCGCTCCCAGCGTTACCGGCAAATAGATGATCGACGCCACAAATAAGCGCTTCGCGGCTTGATCGGTTCCCAAGGTCGCAAATCGAAAGGCCATCCAGAGGAAGTAGCCGCCCATGGCCATGGCAACGGGAAGATACCATAAGCTCGTTAAATTCAGCATGGCCGGGAGAAGGCTCACCGAGAGCAAACCCATCGTGTACAGTAGACTTTGGCGCCCGGTCACTCGGCATTTCGGGTCAAAACTGGCAAGCATGACGAATCCCGCCTGCTTATAGTCCTCGCGGTAGAGCCAGGAGATCGAAAGAAAATGTGGCATTTGCCAC
>Ga0210393_10005459_pt1 | contig 10016 bp, 9 predicted proteins | sample IncBWC27OmetaG_FD_160068 | JGI IMG/M metagenome (GOLD analysis project Ga0210393, IMG submission 160068) | Forest soil microbial communities from Barre Woods Harvard Forest LTER site, Petersham, Massachusetts, United States - Inc-BW-C-27-O ...
CACGCTTTAGTCCGAAACCTTAGCGACGGTATTGTGCCAGACAACCTCACCCATTCATTCTACGAACCCTTGCTTCCTTTGATCGAGGATCTCGCCGCCATTCTTCTTATTGACAGCTATCACATTGATGCGTCAGATCCTCGAAGCGACCCATACTACGTCACCGAAGCGTTCCAGCGCGTAATCCTCAATTTCATGATCAAGAATTGTAATCAAGCATTCATGATAGATCGAGTTAAACAGACCTTGCGTGAAGTGGAAGAGGTGCCGCGTTCTATCGCAAAGCCGGTTACCGATTCCCAGGCTGCCGATTCAGCAAACCGATCGGTTGACTCAGGGATGGGTCCTGTATATGTGGATGGGTGAATTTCTGTCTGTTCTTATTGTTGTGCTTACGGGTGTGCTTACAGGCCACGGATGAGGACGTCAAGATGGTTGTTGACAAGTGACGCATAACACCGAGATGGTTGATGTTCAATGAACACGGGTTGTGAATCGGTGGTGCCAATATGTGGTAAAACAAGGAACGGTCTGCTATTAAGTTCTGGACTTACCTGGTTATCACGGGCGACATTGTCACCGCGCAGCTCACCTTCTTGGGGCAGGAGGAAGCAGCCATGTTGTACCAACGGTACTTAGTGAATAGATACTTTCAAGCCTTGTGAACCGCGAAAAACAATGGATATACTTGAGTGAGACGATATCGCCAGAGCATTCCAAAAAAAATTTAAAATTTTGGGCGTAGTCCTCTCAGTTACAAGACAAGGACAAGTATCTCGACCGTGCGTGGCGGGATTAAGAGCACTTTTGACTAAGCGGCGTACTCGCTTATTTGTCCAAGCTTGCAATACGCTGACACGCACGCCATACGTCTACTTTACTACTCGACGAAGACCCGGTGCCGCCGCCGCCGCCACTACCAGCGCCGGCACCACTCGCAGAGGCGAACAGGCCCGCGGTGAGCGAGGTCCACGATGCCGTCGTAGCGGGGCGCGACGACGATGACGAGGGCGAGGGCGAGGACGGTGCCTGTACATGTACATGGGAGAGCTCGTGCACGGCGCGCTCCACGTCTTGCGCTTCGGCCTCACTGGTGATCGCGCCCGGCACGGCGAGCAGCGTCGCGTACCCGCGCGCGATGCGTTCCTCATCCGCGAGACGTATCTCGAGCTCGACGCGCGCGTCCTTGCTAAAGTCGTCCAGGCGCGCGAGGATCATTTGTAAAGCGGAGATCGGCAGGGAAGAAGGGGGGTGATGATGATGAGGACGGCGAGAGGGCTTGGAGCGTCTGGCTTAGATCTCTGAGCACCAAGTGGCAGTCGCGGAATCCGCGTTGTAGTTCATCGTAACCGGGTTTTCATCGTTCCGAGCTCTGCAACAAGTGAGGAATGTCGAGTGGGTGGTGAGGGCGGCCTTGGGTTATCAATTTCATTAGTAAAAGATGCTAAAGTGGTGTCCTGTGGAGGCAGCGAAGCGGGAAGAGTCGAACCGGTATTTTGAGGAATCGAGACAGGCGACGACGAAGGCGAAGAACGCGGCAACAAAAATGCCGGAGATCCGGCGGTAGATCTTGGGGTAGAATGCTGACTGTTGCTGGTATCTGTTCGGGAGGTGGCGATGTTGTCTTCGGATCAGCTCTGGGGACGGGCAAGGACAAATAGGCGAAGTCGCCATGTCCACCTTCGTTACGTCCGGTGGGGCCTCCGCCGCCGCAGCGTTAGTCTTGACGGCAGAAGACGGGGTGAGAGGAGGGTCCGGGGGGACGACACGACCCTCTTCGTCCACCTCAGCGCGGCCCAGCACCCTCCACGAGCGCCGTGACCGCATTCTGCGCCACCACGGGAGAGACCGATGTGCTAACACAGGACTTTTACTAAAGAAGAAATGTGTTCGCACGGTTAGTCATCAGCAGGCATTTCGTCACGGTCGACTCAGCTCAACTGGCACTCGACCAGCTTCGTCAGTCTGCCTTTACATCTACCTCGCTCTCTAACAGTCTCGGTCTTATGTACCACTAAGACTCTTCTCCCTTAGCTATACGCAGAATCGTTTTCCTTCCTTCATGACATCGTCATTCGCGACGTATGCGTCGCAGTTCCTCAACCGACAGAGGAGCATCGGTGGGGCCACCTCCTTGTCCCCAGAACAACCTCTCTTCTTCTCCTTCTCCACAGACGATGGATCCCAGCACGGCTCTGGGCACCTGCACAGAGAATATGCCTCGGATCTCGATGATGGCGGTGACCCCCATCTCCGGAGCAGCGAGAACACAGCTGGGCTCACCAGCATGGCGAACACCCGTAGGGAGATGCCTGATGATGGCGATGACCCCTACCTTCGCCTGGATGAAGTAGATCCCGGCTCTCACTACCCCGCATATTCCGCTCACCTCGAATCTTCACATGTACCCTCGGAACAGAGTCGGGGTTGGCTCGCACACCAACCTGCGCAGCTTGGGCCCCTGTCGTCCTCTTCTTCCGAACTCGACGACAGCCCTCCAGTGCCACCTCCCCCGAAAGTGCGCGCAGCATTCACACCCTCTCCACCACCACCCCCTCCTCTATCGTTATCTCTCACCGAGTCTCTCCTTCCTCGCGACGGTCACACCCGGCCCATCGACCTCTTCTCCCTTCCTGATCCGCGCTACCTTTCGTCCCGTTCCCGACGAAAGTTTCATGATTCAATTTGGACTTCGATTTGGCTCACAGGTCTTTCGATATGCGTCATCTCCTCTCTCCTCTCCCTTTTCCTCACTCGCAAACCTTCTGATACGCCACGCAGTTTTCCACTTCCATATACTACATTTCTTCATACAATACCGCTTCTTGTCATATTAACGTTCATCAGCGCTGCAGTATCGTACGCTCACATCCTCCTTTTACGAATATTCGTCAAGCCCGTCCTCATTGGGACAAGCGTCTTTATCCCCGCAACACTCTTGATCTCTTCCATCTGGTCATTTGCAGGGAGTTTCATGTGGGAGGGTGACATGGTGCCTACTTGGGGTGAAACTTGGGGGTACGGTTTAACGACATCTTCTATCACTTGACCAAGTTGCTAACATACCTATACTCTAGCTTACGGCTCTTCGCACTTATTCCGCTTGCACTTGCATTTATCACGGGTCGGCACCTCTTATCGCTACCACAGAAGATCCATTCTACATCTTCAGTTCTCACTCTCGCCACCCAATTACTCTCCTCACATCCCCTTTTACTTATCCTGTCACCCACTGTCCTACTTGCCGCACTCCTCGTGTCCATCCCCTTCCTAACGCTTACCTTCCGTTTACTCCTTGTGGGTTACTTCTCTGATCCGAGTTCGGGGGTTGAGTGGCATTTGAACGGATGGGCCAATTGGGCGATTACTCTGACGATTTCATGGTGGTTTTGGACATGGGCAGTCGCGCGCGGTGTATTACGCGTGACAACAGCTGCAGTTATCGCCGCTTGGTACTTTGCCGAGTGAGTCCGATTCTACTCTGTGGCATAACTTCACTCACCATTTCCGATGCCACTCGCTATCCAGCCCCACTGTCCCTCCACCGCCTCCGATGGACACGCACCGCATCCATGCAGCACTGTACCGCGCATCACAGCCGTCGCTTGGCAGTGTCGTACTAGCCGGTCTTCTACTCACGCTTATTCGCATGCTTCTTCTATTCACTGTCTTCCTACGGCGCGTGCCAGCTTACCTCCCCATTACGCTGCGCATTTACACGGGTCCGTTACTTTTTGCGGCGGGCTACCTCGAGGACGTGGCGGGAAGTTTGAGCAAGTACGCGCTCGTGTACGTCGGGCTCACTGGCGAGGGTTTCTGGGTCAGCGCACGTCGTGCGAGGGCGCTCGTATCTGGTGCGGAGAATGGGTCAAGACGATTCAAGAAGAATTTCAAGTCGGAACGTGCGTGCAGCGTATATGTCTCCAGGCAATCTTGGCTCTGACCATTTCATTAGCACCACTGGCGCTATTGAGGATTGCCCCGCTGACTTTGACATTGCCGTTCGCGTTGACAGCATATCTATTCGTCGCACATACTCTTGCAGCCCCGGATCAAGCGCTCGCTGCTGCTCTTCTCGCAGGCACCGTCACTGCACTAGTTGGTCTGTTTTGCGTGGGCCTTGTTTCTGATACGTACGTCCTCCCTATTACCTTTTGGTCTTTATCCTAACTTAAGTTTCCGGAAATAAGCGCGGATACGCTATATCTGTGCTACTGTATTGACAAGGAAACTGGAGAGCAGCGTCGTGCGGAGGTGTTCGAGCTCGTATGTTCTCGATTATCTAGTCTCGTTGCCTATGCATGCTTATGATTATGCACAGTTCGAGTACAATTCACGTTCTCAGCGGCAGCAGCCACCACGGCAACAGCAACAGCATTCGACCACGCGAGTGCATCGCCCGCAGTCTATGCCGCAGCCTACGCCGCACGCACCACAACCGATCTCGCAGCGCGTAGAAGGAATTGCATCTCCAGAGTCGTCGCCAGAACTTAGCCCAACAGACTTTCAGGTCGACCTCGAAGTTGGGCGGCGTCAGCACCATCCGTCTCTGCCTATACAAGCACAGCAGCCAGTGGCACAGACTCTGCAGCGGCAGGAAAGCAGTGAGATGGATCCATTTTTGCCTGATTTAGATCCCGAGCCAGAAACTGAGCCATCGGGCGTGAGAGGGTATGACGTTGGCAATCTTAACCCCGCTGTGGCAGGCCAACACAGCGATAATGAGGAAGATGAGGAGGGCATGACGACGTCAGTGTTGTTACCCGGATCTGACATATTTTGAATAGTTCCGGGTATTAGAGATGCCTCACCTTCGTCGTCGTATATATAACTGCTTTCTTGTCTCTTTTGTAATTAACATTTAACGGGCGCATTTGCAAAGCCAAGTCGCCGGCCCGGACAGTTACGGATTCAAGTCTCTCTACTTGCAACGCCCTCATGCCTCGCGACCTTCGGCCTCGTAAGACACGTCAAAGTTACACAAATTTATTTCAAAGTGAAGATGAGGAAGAAAATGAACCAGGGCCTTCTCAGGGGCCCACACCCGGCCAGCGAAGGGATGATAATGGCAGCGACTTTGCGCTTCCTGCGCCTGAAGAGGCTGCACGCTCTGATGAAAGTGGCAGTGACGATGGTATCGGTGATCCTTCGTCTATGGGGGATGATGTGGGCATAGGGATCGACTATAATTCCCAAATGAACACGCCGACGGCGCGTTCAAAGAAGAAGGGCGCCGCGAGCGCGGGCAAAGCCGAAAACAAGAGCAAAGATACCACGAAGGCAAAGGGCAAGCAGAAGGCTCAAGTCGCTCCCAGTTTGAAAAGTCCCGCTACCTCCCCCACCTTTGCCCCTGCGGTGTACCGATCCACCACTGCACCTGTTACACCCAACCGACAAAACTACACGCTCCCGAACCCGAACATTCACCACCGCCACCGGCCCGTCCCGCTCTTCCGCGGCCCAACCGCAACAGCTGCGTCTGCGGCGGTGGCAGGAGAGGAGGGGGTGTTTGTGCGCGTCGAGCGTCTGCAGCGTGCGCCGCAGCTCTTCGCGCCGAACGAGACTGTCCCGACGAACGCGTACGCATCGGGCGTGCTGCTCACGCGCAGGATCGGCAAGGCGTGGGGCGCGAGCGTCGGTGCTGGGCCGGTGTGGCAGATCGCTGAGGATCTTGGGTGGTTCAGGGAGGCCGAGGGCTTGGTGCGGGAGAAGATGCGGGGAGGAGGGGAGGAGGCGGTACAGGGGCAAGGACAGGGGCGGGTGGTGGTGTGCGACGAGCGCATGCGGCGGCCGAGGGTGTATGAGGATGTTACGATTCCGGAGGGATGGGCAGTTTTACGGAGTGCCGAGTGTGTGTTCCCCTTTCTTTCTTTCCCTGCCGTTGCGGATGGGCCGTGCGTTTTTATTGATGCCATTGTTTCAGAGATGGGATCGCGTATATGCCGACAGATGGAGGTGACGGTACTGGTTCCGATGGCCTTGCGGCGGCTGCATCTTCACCGCCTGTATCTTGTGACTTCGGTCCGTTTGGGGAACAGACCAGGGTCAGCCTCAAAACGCTCGAGACACAAAGACTATGTGAGCTTTCTCTACTAGCTCTTTGCGCATTCACCATGCCCGTCTGCTGTTTCCTAAGAGCTTTTTTTCTCTGATCACTGATGCAATTCCTACCTTCATTGCATCTCTCGTAGCCCAGTTCTTGCCGGAAAGCCGTGCTCATGTGTTCAACGCTGGTGCGTCCGTATGGGGCCTTGACTGGTGTCCAATCCATCCGGACGACCGACCGCGTAAGAAAAATGTTCATTTCGTGGTGGGGTTCCATTGATTTCTTGTTTCGAGTCAGATTGCTCATATAGGCACTACCTTGCCGTCGCGCCGCTCCCCTCGCGCACCCATTCTCCCGAGATCGGCATCAAAGTCCCTCGCCCCTCTCGCGCTTGCATACAAATATGGAGCCTCGGGCTGTCCGACGGTGTCGAGGTGTTTGGCGATGATAAGGGAGAAATGCGTTGCGAAATGGTGTTGTGTATCGACAGTGGGCCAGCGTTGGAGCTCAAATGGTGCCCCTTGCCGTCTCACGATTCCGTATGTCTCCCCAAATTTCTTCAGAAACTAGAATTCATGAATGCGACCAAAAAGCTATCAGGTCAATCCCCCTTCTCGCCAAGAAAACTAGGTGTACTAGCTGGCGTATTCGAAGACGGCTCCCTGTCTGTATATGTTGTTCCGTACCCGCAGGATCTGGCGTCCCCACAACCTTCGTTGACGGCAAGCCCCATCTATGGTAATGTTATCAAGGCTTGTCTGCATCGTGGACGAGCTAACGTCCGACAGTGAGACTCCCTGAACCTATCGTTCGCATTGAACTCGAAGAAGCGGCCTTTTGCAGTCTCGATTGGGGGAACAGCGAACGGATAGCAGCAGGGCTGGCAAATGGTGCACAATCTTACTGTCTCCATGACGCTTGACCAGTCACTCAAGCCGTCGTAGGTGTTGTTGTCGTCTACAATCTCGGGCGGGCATTACGAACACCCTCTGAGCGTGAGCGAGCGTTTTCGACATTTGGTTTAAACACTGGACCTAATTTTTTCTCCACACAGCTGTCTTACCTATCGGTTACTATGGCGTACACCAGTCTGCGATCCGTGCTCTCTCCTGGGTACGTGTACCTGATAGGCATGGAAACGGTCCTACGGTGATTGCCAGCGGCGGGTATGACGGCCTTCAGTGCCTCACAGACATCCGAGAGCTTGGTGGCCATGTGTTTAATCGTACCCGAGGTGCAGTTCCAACTTTCTTCTTTTGAAAATCTTCCGACATCCTTCCTTGTCGCAGATGCCATCAACAGCGTCGTATATTCACCATACTTAAGTGCGGTCGTGACGATCGATCATGAGAACACTATCAAGTCTTACTCGTTGTCACCGAGCACGCTCGGGAGAGGACACACACTCATGGACCCTGCGGGGCCAGTTTGGGTAAAGTTCTCTCATCCCCTGCTTGGAGTTCATTTGTACTGATAATGCACATTGGACGGGCAGAGTGTGAACGCGTCAGACTACCACCCGCAACTTGCGGTTGGCTCTGCGGACGGCATGTGCTGCACGACGAACGGGTTGAGGGCCACGCGACGTGGAGGCTATGTAGTAAGATTGTCTCTTTTTCTCTCGTGGCGCGGCGAGCCACCTGACACTATCGAACAAAATGACTAAATAAAATACGCAGCCGTTCCTCATGCACCGGGTCTATCAACTAGACTATAGTCGGAAGGAGGGGCGCTTCCGGATGCTGGACCGCCTGAAACCGCGTGAGATGGCAGACAAGCTGGAGGGTGGGGGCGGCGCGTGGCATACTTCTGTGGGGGTACAGCGGGTTGTGTGGCACAGTGGGGCTGGGCTTGCTGCTGCTGGCTTGCTTGCGTCTGCGACCGGGTCAGGTCTGTGTAGGGTGGACTTTTTAGAAGGGAGGTGGTTCCGGGATAGGGTTCCCTATGATCGGGTAGAGGCGATGCGGTTGGAGGAGGACGCTATGGACGTAGATGTGGACGAAGCTGAGGATATTGATGACTCTAATTAGTCAGAATCCGCCAGTAGAACCTATGATTAACAGCGGACCTTCACCAACCTGCATATTCTGCTCAGCCTAAAATCAACCATTATTACATTCAGACTAGACGAATCCGAGGTCAGGAACCTTGTTTACAGATAGCCAAAAAAACTGGAAGTGGGACATATGAAGTACCATTGACAGAAATGGTATGTTTTTACCGCAGCGGGAAAATTGCGACGTCAGCCATAATTACTCACCCCCCTGTGGCCTTGTAAACAACCTGGGTACATAGGATGTTCTTTATTATGAAATGGTGAAGGGGGTGCGCGCTGTATGGCAATAGTATGATGACGCGGAGCGTGATTAGGGACCATTTGGACTAGGATCGAGTATCATGTGAGGGAATACCCTTTGAGTGTGAGCACCCTCCAGTGTGGAGTCACGGTCCGTCGTGTCCGACGCTCTGCTTAGTCACTTTTTCCCACGCTTCTTTTCTCCCGAAGGTTCCGCTGCGCTTTTCAGGATTATGAACCACACATCTTTCAGGTTTGTTCTGCATATCACTGAGTTACACACCATCATCGCATGTTTACCATCCATGACATTAGCATCTTGTGTATTGCTATGGTGCTCCGGTGCCGGTGCTCCATGAAGTGATTGCAATTGGTTCCGTTGGAACCGTAATATTAATTGAGCCCGCTCTGTGCCATGCCCGGGTGTTTACCCGGGTACTAGTTCTCGGGTTCCCTAAGGAGGTACAACGTGCCAACTGGCGTGGCAAACCCCCCCTCACTCGTTCGGTACGTTTTTCTACCCTCGCACATTCTCCGAGTGGCTGAGTTGGCTGCGTGTGACGCGTCCGAATTCTTTTGGAACGGCAGCCCACAGGAGTTGGCCAAAATGTGGGCCTGCTTGAACTTCTGCCACAACTCACATGGGTAGTTTCCGAGTTTCTGTGTCGTCGTGGTAAAGGCATGGACCTTATCATCCTCCAGAATATTTCTGATATCGTTGCAGCTGGACGGACTCGTTTTCGAGACTTGTATTTTTCCCCTTCCCAAATTTCAAGACCATGGCTTATTTGGCCTGTAACAGACTGCTACTCTGCTCTTCGGGCGTTTCGAGAGTTGGATGGACACTTTCATGTTGCAGCCTCTATGCCCCTCTCGGACCTCGATGACGCTATTTCTGTTGGCCAGCTAATTCTTTTTCCATCACCCTAAATCCGCCTTCTTCGCTCTATATTTGTTCAATCTTTGACAATATCGCGCCACAATTGCTATTTGTTGTCAGGTCAGAAGGTCTCCACTTTACACAAGCAACATTCTTGGAACTTCCCTGGGTTGGATCAAAAATTTCATTGGGGTCTTTACTTCACTTGCGTTCGGGCTCCTTTGGAGCCCGCTGGACTTAAAGCACCCACATGATCTCGTGTGCTGTGTTAAGTACCAGTACTTTTATGATCCCGTTCGGTAGTCTCGTTGTGCAGCAGCAGAAGATCGTGGCAGAGTGCTAAGAGCTTGTGTCACAGACACAGGCTGTACATAGCCTTGAAAACTTTCTAAAGACACCATTGTCGGACACTCCATTCTGCCCCTGTGCGTAGGTCGGTTTTTATCATCAGTCATCGCAAGCGGCGATCTGACATCCACATCCTTCTCAACGACAGTAACCCTGCCTTCATCACTACCTCTGGCGATTTCTATGACCGCGCAATCGAACTGGGGATTCTGCTGGTGTACGTGAGAAATGAATATGTTCTTGAATCAAAGATGCCAGCATACTTTTGCGATCCGTAATCGAGTTCCCTTATGAGCTAGTTGGCCAACGAACCATCAAGGAATTCCGGAGCTGGAAATGCCGGAAAAAGTTCCGTGTTTGGCCATGTGACATCGGTGCTTGTTTCTTTCCCACTCCCACTCCGTGCTATGGGCCCATTTCAATTGGATGATAGCGTCAAGCGCAGT
>Ga0210393_10005461_pt1 | contig 10013 bp, 10 predicted proteins | sample IncBWC27OmetaG_FD_160068 | JGI IMG/M metagenome (GOLD analysis project Ga0210393, IMG submission 160068) | Forest soil microbial communities from Barre Woods Harvard Forest LTER site, Petersham, Massachusetts, United States - Inc-BW-C-27-O ...
TCCACCGCTCCGCACGCATCCACTCCCAGAGCGCGATATGCTCCCATAACCCGGCGCCCCCACGGAGCAAGAAAGAAAACATTCGTACCAATGGGCTCGAGCAACACGCGGTAATGGATAAGGTGGGGGACCGTTCCGGGCGCAGCCTGGCGCCCCCCCTCAGAGGCTGGAGCCACCCCCTGGCTGAACATCGGCACGGAGAACGCGCCATCGGCCTCCCGTTGCAGCGAATATTGTTCATGCGGGTTCGACCAGTTCTTGCCGTCGAAGTTCGACAGCGCCACGCCCCTCCAGTGGAGCGCAGACTGGCCCCGTTTGTCGCCACTGATCTGGATGTGCATCACCACCGCATTCGACTGCTGAATCTGTCCGATCCGCCCCAGTTGCACACGATCGCTGAAGCCGGTGGAGAGATCGTTGCCGAATGAGTAGCCACCCAGATAGTTTGCTGACATGCGCGGCAAAAGAAAAAATACCGCCGCGGCCCCCACCAAGATCATAAGCACTAGCGCCGGCGTTGCGCGTGCCAGCGCGAAAGCCAAGTGCCGATGCTCGTGAGCGTCATTTGAATGTCTCGCTTGAAATTTCGCCGCTTGCTCGGAGCGTCTCATCTCCATCAAAATGAACGTGGCGACTGTCATCAACATGAATCCGGCGAAGAAGAATAGAAATACGCTGTCCACGGTTAGGACGGCGGAGGCAAGTATCATCAGAAACGCCAGGACCGCCAGCATTGTGTAGTCGCGATCGCGTCGCAGGGAAAACGTACGGACGACCACGGCGAACAGCACCAGGTGAACCGTCGCCGCCAGAAATGAGCGAGAAAGCACAAAGTAATCAGCGGCGTAGAAAAGAAAATACGCCACTGTCAGGGGTGTAGTCCAACGCTCTGAAAACACGACAGGACGGCGCTCCGCCAGCAAAAAGCCTCGCAGCGCCAGCGCCATTCCCACCAGCAAGATCGTCGGTAGATCCAGTCCGCCGGTGCTAGCTAGCGCCCCAAACCCCATCAAAACAAGTAAGTACAGGGAAAGTTCAAAGTATTTGTCGATCGCTTGCGGAAGCGGGATTACGCCGGGTTGTCGGGTTGGTGGCGGCATTGCGCAGTGCGATCGGCGACCGAGCTCAATATGACGATAAGGCTCGAGTTGTCAAACTTCTATTGTTCGACAACAGCCGCCAAGAAGGGAAGCCTTTCTTGAGTTTTTCTTGCACCTAAAGTCACATGCCCTTCGCCCGGGACAAGTCATGAGCTGACTGAGTCCACAGAACCGCTGCGGGGGTTTGCTAGAATGATTCAGGTCAGGCATCGGTCTCACGCGACGTACTCTCGCCAACCCCGCCAGGTCCGGAAGGAAGCAACGGTAACGGGCTCTTGCGTGTGCAGTGAGTCCCCGGTGCCTGGCTTATTTTATATTTCCCTCCCGCCTGCATCCAAACTTTACACATCCTTACAACTCTTTGCGCAAGAACTCCCCGATCCGATCATCTCATTAAAGTGAGGCAGAGAAAGTATCGCGAGAGTAGTGCTTTAGACCATACGTATGCCGAGGGAAAATATGCGCAATCTTCCATTAAAATTCGTTTCTCCAAGTGTGACTATTCGCGTCGCCGGCTCCCTGTCTGAAAGTCATTTAGCGTACCTCGACCAGCTAGCTTCTTCTGCGATCGAGTGCGCCTTGTGGCCTGTGCTCGACTTATCTCATCTGCAGGAGCTGGATCGGGTTGCGCTTATGTATCTGGTAAGCGGCGAGGGTCGAGATTTCGGCATCGTCGCTTGCCCGAATTTCATCCGCGAGTGGATGCAGCACGAGAAGGAGAGTCAGGCCGCCTGATCGTCGGGCTCTCCACATTTTTGCTAACCCCCCGAGAGCCACAATGGACAAGACATTTCTTCTGCGCGGACACGACTGTCGCAACCGCGATCCTCATGACCCGGATCCCCTGGACTCGGCAGAAAGTGCACCCAACCGGGCGAGTTAGACATTCTGCTTCCAATCCTGCAAAATACTGAGTCTCATACTCAGGAGCTTTCATTGAATACACCGATCCCTGTCAGAGTGAAGATCAGTGCTCTTGGCACCTACGTGCCCCCCCGGCTTCTTACGAACGCTGACCTCGAGAAAATGGTTGACACTACCAATGACTGGATTCTCTCGCGAGTCGGTATCCGCGAACGTCACATCGTCGAAAAGGGTGTTGCCACCAGCGACCTTGCAGTCGAGGCTGCCAGGAAAGCGCTTGCTCAGCGCCGCCTGGCTCCAACCGACGTCGATGTCATCATCGTCGGAACCGTCACGCCCGATATGTTCTTTCCATCCACGGCCTGCGTCGTGCAACACAAGCTAGGCGCCACCGGCGTTTGGGGATTCGATCTATCCGCTGCCTGCTCCGCATTTATTTATGCCGTGCAGACTGGGGCGCAATTCATTGCATCCGGAACGCACAAGAGGATCCTTGTGATTGGCGCCGATGTAATGTCCTCGATCATCGATTACGCAGACCGCGCCACCTGTGTGATCTTTGGCGATGGCGCTGGGGCCGTGATCCTCGAGGCTGCTGAAGACGATTCCGTTGGCCTGATTGATTTCATCCATGAAGTGGATGGTTCGGGCGGTTGCTATCTTTACATGCCCGGCGGGGGAAGCTTGAATCCTTCATCCCGCGAAACCGTCGACAAGAAAATGCACTACGTCCATCAGGACGGCCAGCAGGTTTTTAAATTTGCAGTCCGCAAGCAAACCGAAGCCTGCCTGAAGTTGCTCGAGCGCAATGGTCTTAAGGGATCAGATGTTGACGCCTTCATCCCGCATCAAGCCAATCTTCGCATCATCAACGCCACGGCGGACCGCCTCGGGTTGCGCCCGGAAAGTGTCATTGTCAACATCGATCGCTACGGTAATACCACGGCCGGGACGATCCCGTTGGCAATGCACACGGCCATCGAAGAGGGCAAGCTGAAGAAAGGGAGTCTGGTCTTGATGGCCTCGGTGGGTGCGGGCTTTACCGTGGGAGCGGCACTGCTGCGCTGGGCATTTTAAAGTGTTGCCGGCGTCGGCTGGCTTAGTCATCGGCCTTGATCCGGGGGCAGTCGCCTCGGCTGTTCTGCCAAGCAAAGCGAAGCGCTCTGGCTTGTGCACCGGTGGTTATGACGTTCGTAATCTCCTCTGTACACTTTCACTAACCCCAAGGTGCAACACACTGCTATGTTTTCGCAGCGTTCGCCTCACGTAGGGATGCGGTGGACGAGTACGACCATGCTGCGAACGACATGCTGCTGCCTTCTGTTGGCTTTCTTTTCAATGGGGAGAGCCGCTGCCCAAAGGTCAAAGGACGACTCGCAGGAAACCAAACTGCTGGTTATGGAACACCTGTGGAATGAAGCCCAGGTAAATCGGGATTCTCGCGCCTTGGACGGCTTGATTGGCTCCGCTTTCGTTAATACCGAGTGGGACGGGGAAGTTAGCGACAAGTCAAAGTTCTTGGCCGACATCAAAGACCCGAGGTTCATACCGACCATTCTGACGATTCAAGATCTGAAAGTCAGCATGTACGCCGACTCGGCGGTTGTGATCGGCACCTACCATACTAAAGGAACCTACCACGGAAAGCCCTACGAACACTTCGGCCGCTTCACTGACACCTGGATATACACCGAAGGTCGTTGGCAATGCGCCGCCAGCCATACCAGCCTGCTGAAGAAGTAAATTCACCAACAAATCGCAATCGCTTTCAATCGACCGAGGGTATGATTTGTTCGATTGAAATTTTTCATCGATGGAGTTTGCGTCCAGGGATGGTCGTCGTCGATCCAATTTAAGATCAGGTCTTCATCGTTCGCAACCCGACGCAGAACCCCCATGGAAGCGACAGCCCGTCCAAGCCGATGGAAAATCCTGTTGGCCTTCGCCATTATTTATCTGGTTTGGGGCTCAACATTCCTCGCGATTCGCGTAGGCGTGCGGGAAGTGCCACCGTTTCTGCTGGCTGGAATGCGCTTCTTTACCGCCGGAATCGTACTCTACGCGTGGATGCGAGCGAAGGGCACAGCCTCGCCCACACGCCGCCAGTGGGCGGCGGCTTCCCTCTTGGCTCTGCTGATCTTCGTGTTCGACTACGGCCTGCTCTTTTGGGCTGAGAAGCGTGTTCCTTCGGGGATTGCGGCGGTCATGATGGCAACCATCCCGGTATTCATGGCCCTGGCAGAGATTCTTTTCTTGCGGACGCAGAAGCTGACGATGCGGCTGGGATTGGCGCTTCTGGTGGGGATCGCGGGCGTAGCGGTTCTCGTGAGCCGCTCCGCGGGCCTTGGTGAAGCCGCGATTGATACATCCGGAGCGGTCGCCCTGCTCGTGTCCGCAATCAGTTGGTCGCTGGCTGCAATTCTTACTCGCAAGCTATCGTTGCCCGAATCGAAGGTGATGAGCTCTGGATCTCAGATGCTTGCCGGGGGAATTCTGCTCATCCTCACTTCAGCGATGTTGGGTGAGTTTAAAGCTTTCGACGCGCGCGCTGTCTCATCCGGCGCTTGGCTCGCGTTGGTCTACTTGATCGTCGCCGGATCGATCATCGCTTTCACCGCCTACGTGTGGCTGATCCACCACGAATCGCCAACTAAAGTCGGGACTTACGCGTATGTCAATCCAGTCGTCGCAGTTCTGCTGGGATATTTTCTGGGCGCTGAAGCGCTCGGGGCGCGGACAGTCGTAGGGACATTACTGGTGCTGGTGAGCGTAGTGGTAATTACGACCACGCCGAAGAAGAAAGTGGAAGCCGAAGCTGGGGGTAAAGACGCAGAGTTAACTCGTCCGCTGGGAGGGTCGGGGATCGAGCGGGTCTGATTTCCGACGGATGCCGTTGCACCCCTCAGCCGATGCCAAGCAAAACGCCAACGTAAGTCCGAGCTTTGTTTAGCAGTTCCGACTCTGACTTGCAGTGAAAGGCAGCGTTGCCTGCCCTCCAATCCAGGCTCTTGAGGTGATCCACTAAGACAGCCCCTTCCACTCTATCGACCACAACTGAAAGCGCGAACGGATACGGCGTTCGCTTGCTTGTCAGAGGGCAGACGACGATCAGCCCGCTTGCACGATTATAGGTTTGATCGGTGAGCACCAACGCAGGGCGGCGCTGGCTTTGCTCGCGACCGGCTTGCGGATCAAAGTCCAGCCAGACAATATCTCCAGCCTCCGGAACATACCGGGCTACCATTCCACAATTTCCTTCCCTCGGGCGCAACCCCCCGCCGTTTCTCCATAACCGTTCTCCGGGGTAATTTGCGCTACTAACTCTTCCAGGGTTGGAACTCTGTCGACGGGCCGCAGTTCGACACGCCCGTTCACCACCTCAATGAGAATGGCATCACCCTCTTGGATTCGAGCCTGTTCCGCCACAACCTTAGGAATCCGAACCGCAAGGCTATTTCCCCATTTCGCTAACTGTGCTTTCGGCATAAGACTCTCTGGACGCGATGATGTAGATACATAGTATACTCAATGTGATATACGGCGTATATACGGCAGTTCTTGGGACTCGGCCTCAGGACTCGGTGGCCCCGAGTCCGCTTTACGGCCGCGTCATCTTCTCCGGCCGCACAAGGTGATCGAATTCCTCGCCCGTAAGATAGCCCAGCTTCAACGCCGCCTCGCGCAGGCTGCTGTGGTCCAGGTGCGCAGTGTGGGCGATTTGCGCCGCCTTGTCGTATCCCACCTTCGGGGCAAGAGCGGTCACCAGCATCAGCGAGTTTTTTACGTACCAGTCCACCTTCGCGCGATCAACCTCGATGCCTTTGATCATGTACTCGACATAGCCGTGGCAGGCGTCTGTGATCAGCGTGACTGAGTGCAGGAAGTTGTAAATCATCACCGGTTTGTAGACGTTGAGTTCAAAGTTGCCTTGTGAGCCGCCGAATCCAACCGCGGCGGTCGCGCCGTGAACCTGCACGCAGACCATAGTCATGGCTTCGCACTGTGTGGGATTCACTTTGCCCGGCATGATCGAAGATCCTGGTTCGTTCTCTGGAATCAAAAGCTCGCCCAGTCCGCAGCGCGGCCCGGAAGCCAGCCAGCGGATGTCGTTGGAAATTTTCATCAGCGATGCAGCCAGCGTTTCCATGGCCCCTTGCGCGAAGACGATTTCGTCGTGGGCTGATAGCGCCGCGAATTTGTTGCCATGAGAACGGAAGGGAAGTCCGGTGAGGTCCGCAATCTTTTTCGCGGCGCGCTCGGCGAATTCGGGATGCGTGTTCAGTCCTGTTCCGACTGCGGTTCCGCCGATGGCCAAGTCATAAAGCCCGTCCAGCGCCTGCTCCAGACGCTGGATGTCGCGCTCCAGCAGACTGGCCCAGCCCCCGAACTCCTGGCCAAAAGTCAGCGGCACGGCATCCTGCAGATGCGTGCGCCCAATTTTCACCACGTCATGGAATTCCTTCGCCTTGGCAGCGATTGCATCGTGTACGTTCTTGATCGCCGGAATCAGCGCGTTTTTCACTCGATCCGCGGCCGCAATGTGCATCGCGGTAGGAAACGTGTCATTCGACGACTGAGACATATTTACGTCATCGTTGGGGTGGATAGGTTTCTTCGATCCCTTCTCGCCGCCCGCGATTTCAATGGCGCGATTCGAAATCACCTCGTTGACGTTCATGTTGGTCTGCGTGCCGCTGCCGGTCTGCCAGATGCGCAGCGGAAACTGATCGTCCAACTTGCCCGCGATGACCTCGTCTGCAGCCTGTGCGATCAGCTTTGCCTTGTCCGGCGGCAACTTTCCGAGATCCTGGTTCACCAGCGCGCACGCCTTCTTCAACTTGCCAAACGCGCGAATCAGTTCCGGCGGCATAGTGTCCCGGCCAATGTTGAAGTGGAGCAATGAGCGCTGCGTCTGCGCTCCCCAGTAAACATTTTCCGGGACCTCGATTTTTCCCATGCTGTCGGATTCAATACGCATTCGAATTGCGGGATCTGTAGATGACGGCATTGTGTGTCCTGACTGGAGCGTTGGAGATGAATGAAGTAACCGGAGATTATAGCGCGGAGCGCACATCGAGCCGAGCGCCCGCGCACGCTGAGTTGTCAGCGAAGAGAATCGGCAACGACGCATGCTAGAATCATCGCTCTCTGATCTAGGTTCGCCCCGCCGTAAAGGGCGCGGCGCTCAAGGAATCGATGCCCGACTTTCTCACTGCCGAAGACATTGAAACTCTGCCCAGGGCTAAAGTCCACCCGCATCCCGAGCAGAGCACGGATGTGCTCGTAATCGGAGCCGGGCCTACCGGCCTCGCCTGCGCCATCGAAGCGCAGAAGATTGGACTTCAGGTCATCGTCCTCGACAAGGGCTGCCTGGTGAATTCGCTCTATCACTATCCCCCCAACATGTTGTTTTTTACCACTCCCGAACTGCTTGAAATCGGTGAAATCCCTTTCACGACGGCACGGCAAAAACCGACCCGCGAAGAAGCGCTAGAGTATTACCGCAAAGTGTCGGAGCATTACGATCTCGACATTCACCAGTACGAATGGGTGAAGACAGTCAATGGTGAAGACGGAAACTTCAGCATCACAGCCACCGACCGTGCCGGCCGTCCTCACGATTACCGCACGCGAAAAGTGATCGTCTCTACCGGCTACTACGATTTGGCCAATCAACTCTGCATCCCCGGGGAAGAGCTGCCCAAGGTCTCGCACTACTACGGGGACGCTCACCCTTACTACGATACTGACGTGCTCGTCATCGGCGGCAAGAACTCCGCCGCAATTGCGACTCTGGATCTATGGCGCCATGGCGCGCGCGTCACGCTGGTTTATCGCGGCACGCAACTGCACCACCACGTCAAATACTGGATCAAGCCTGATCTCGAAAACCGCATTAAGAACAAGGAAATCGACGCGTACTTCAACAGCACGGTTCAGGAAATTGGCATTGACCACGTGGTGATCAATAAACCGGGCGGACCCCTCCGCCTGAAGAACGATTTTGTGCTCGCCCTCATCGGCTATCATCCTGACTACGATTTCCTGCGCAGCATGGGGATTGAACTTTCGGCGGATCAGCATCGTCCGGTTTGCGATCCGGTCTCGCTGGAGAGCAATGTGGCGGGAATCTACGTTGCCGGTGTGATCGTGGCGGGATCGCGCACTAACGAAATTTTTATCGAGAACGGCCGCTTCCACGGCAAGCAAATTGCGGCAGACCTGAAGATTAAGCTCCGCCCGCAATCTTAGGAACCGGCTCCATCACTTCAGCAAATACTGCTTCACAAATACGACCGTGGCGTAAAACTGATAGTCCCTATTCTTCTTTTTGCCGAACCCGTGCCCTTCATCCTTGGCCAGCAGCCACCACACCGGAGTGCCATGCGTGCGCACGACTTGGACCATCTGCGCCGATTCGCTGGCCGGCACTCGCGGATCGTTCTGCCCCGCAATCACGAACAGTGGCTTCGTGATATTTCTCGCGTTGTTCGCGGGAGCGATCCGTTCCAGGAATTCGCGCATCTTCGGATCGCGTTCGTCCCCGTACTCCACCCGCCGCAAATCCTGCCGGTAACCGGAAGTATGTTCCAGAAACGTCACCAGGTTCGACGGTCCCACCACATCCACGGAACAGCAGATGCGGTCGTTGTAGTTGGTCGCGACGGCCAAGGTCATGAATCCGCCATAGCTCCCGCCGGTAATCATAACCTTCCCCGCATCGAGGTCCGGCTGGGTCTGAATCCAGTCCAGCAGGGAATTGATGTCCTTGTACGATCCCTCGCGGAGAAAACCATTGTCCAGTTTTTGGAAGGTCTTTCCGTAGCCCGTCGAACCCCGCACGTTCGGGTAGATCATTGCGATGCCCAGCTCATTGAGGTAATAGTCGTCACGTCCCAGAAAGTCAGGACGCACCTGACCTTCCGGCCCGCCATGCATAGAAATGATTACGGGGCGTTTGCCGGGAAACTTGGTCCCCGGCTTGTAAAGGAAGGCTGAAATCGATTGTTGGTCCCAGGATTTCCAATGGATCAATTGTGGTTGAGCAAAGCCGGAGGTGTTGAGGCCACCAGTCTCGCTGAAAGTCCAACGCTCGATCTTGCCTGAAGCCATGTCCACGGAATACGCATCGAAGGGCTGGCTCGCGGTGCTGAGTGAGAATGCAATCTCGCGACTGTTGTTCCGCCATTCGATGCCTTCAATGACCCCGACGGGCAACTTTGGAACCGGCACTTCTTTGTTGGTCTTTGTATCGAGCACATGCAATATGCTAATCCCGTCTTCATTCGCATCGAACGCAATCCAGCGTCCGTCATGGGAAAGGTCGAACTCGTCCACATCCCAGTTGAGCGCGGCAGTGAGAACAGTAATTTTGCGACTTCCCAGTTCCATAACGACCAGGCGTTTGAATTCTGAATCCCGATCGCTCGTCAAATAGATTTCTTTGCCATCCTTCGCAAAGCGAGCGTTGCTATACGCCACGGTCTCCGATCCAGTCTTTGGGGTCAGCAACTCCTTCTTGCCCGAAGCTGCCTCCATCAGCCAGACATAGCTCTCGGCGGCCGAAACGTAGTTGGTTACGAGCAACTGTGTGCCGTCCGGCGACCAGTCAGAAACGCCCCATCCGCCTCCATCCAGTTGCGCAATCATGCGTGCGCTGCCGGGATCGTTCGCATTCACTACCCAGATATCGACATCGTTGCCATCGCGCCGCGTGGATCCGAACGCGATACGGTCGCCCTGATACGACCAGTGCGGGTCGGTGTTGCGCGACTTTCCATCCGTGAGTAGCGTGATGTCGCCATTGGCAAGGTCGTAACGATAGAGCTGGAAGAACTCACCACCGCCCACATCCTTCATGAACACGAAGGAGTTGCCGTTCACCGGCGGGTAGATTGCGCTGGCAACCCGGTCGGGAAAGAACGTCAGTTGCGTGCGCGCGCCTCCCGGAGTCTTCACCTGATGAACCTGAGCGGTGTCGGCGAAGCGGGTCGCGATCAGCATCTCGCGACGCTCCGGGTGCCAGCTCGTAAAACTGGCCGCTCGAAA
>Ga0210393_10005463_pt1 | contig 10011 bp, 7 predicted proteins | sample IncBWC27OmetaG_FD_160068 | JGI IMG/M metagenome (GOLD analysis project Ga0210393, IMG submission 160068) | Forest soil microbial communities from Barre Woods Harvard Forest LTER site, Petersham, Massachusetts, United States - Inc-BW-C-27-O ...
CGCCACCCAATGACAGCATCTGCGAGCCATACTCGCTCGTCGTGACGTGGCCTACCGCCTCGCCCTGCACGCGCACGGTTGCCGTTTCAGGGCCGAGAAATCGATCGGTATCGATCTTCGCCTTGACGCCGCACTAGCTGAAGATGCCTTCGGTCACGACGGTGACCATATCAACGCCGTCGGTTTGAAAGGAAACGATGAATGGCGCGGGCTTGTAGTCGGGATAAGTCGTGCCGGCGCCAATCGCTGTCACGAACACGCCTCGCTCCGAAACGATCTTTCCGTCCCAGTCGCCCCCGGCCTGGAATGGCACAAGCCGTCCGCCATGCGAGACGGTCTTTTCCAGGAGTATATGCGGATCGACGCGCACCAGCTGGCCGTCGTGATTGGCGTAGCGATCGCAGGCGCCGGCCGCGCCCGGCTTGATGTAGCACATCACGGGACATGCATCGCAGCGGATCTTGTCAGATGCTATGGATGCATCGGTCGGCATGCTGACACCTTTGCGAATGCCGGATTTGCTGTGCGATCCCCAGCGCCGGGACAGTCGCGTCGGTCGCCGCCGGATATTTCGTTCGTATACGAACGATGTTGCGCGCACCACGGAAACCTGTCAAGCGGCCTTCGGAACGAAATCCAACTTTGCCGGATAAAACTTCATGCGCCCTGTTCATAAACCGGGCAGCGAAGCGGGCGCACAGGATTGGCAACCTTGCACGCCTGTATACAAACGGTATCCTCAACGGTTTGAACGATGTGTGCAATGCAATCGTCTCGCCGGAACCCACGTCCATGACGCAAGGCCCGATCCGCCTGAAAGTCAACGGCAGGATTTGCGAGGTCGGCGCCGCCCCCGATACCGCGCTGCTTTACGTCTTGCGCAACGATCTGGAATTGAACGGACCTAAATATGGCTGCGGGCTTGGCGAATGCGGCGCCTGCACCGTATTGATCGACGGCGTTGCGGGGCGTTCCTGCGTGATCCCGATCGGCGGCTGCCTGGATCGCAACATCCTCACCCTCGAAGGCCTTGGCTCGCGCAGCCATCCCGATCCGATACAGGATGCCTTCATCAGGGAGCAGGCTGCGCAGTGCGGCTATTGTCTCAATGGCATGATCATGACCACGAAGGCTTTGCTGATGCGCAACCCTCACCCCACCGAGGCTGAGGTGCTCGAAGAGCTGCGTTACAACCTTTGCCGATGCGGCGCGCATATCGAAATCGTGCGCGCGGTGATGCGGGCTGCTGGCGGCGCCATCGCCGAGGTTTCCGACTGATGACAGCGCCGGACATTTCAGGGCAACACCGCGATCTCCGGCCGGGAACCCTGGTGGTCGTGCGCAGGATCGCTTCCAGCGCGACAGATGAATTCGAAACTTTCATCAGAATCACGGCCGACGGTTCGGTCACGGCCTTCAACGGCCATGTCGATCTCGGAACGGGCGTCCTGACGGCGCTTGGACAGATCGTCGCCGAGGAACTCGACGTGTCCTTTGCCCGCGTCATCGTCGTGCTCGGCGATACCTCGCGCGGTCCAAATCAGGGCGCAACGATTGCGAGCGAAACGATTCAGATTTCAGCCGCACCGCTTCGCCGCGCCGCCGCACAGGCACGACAATTTCTCATCAAGCGTGCGGCGCAACGGCTTGAAATTCCCATCGACGACCTCACGGTCGAAGATGGCCTTATTCGCGGACATAACCGCACGCTCAGTTACGGCGAAGTGATCGCTGATGACGTCATCCGCCTGGAGCTCTCCGACGATGTTCAGGTCAAGGCCGCAGATACCTACGGCATCGTCGGGCAATCGATCCCGCGGGTCGATATTCCAGCAAAGGCTACGGGCGAACTCGTGTTCGTTCACGACGTGCGTGTACCCGGCATGCTCCACGGGCGGGTCGTGCGCCCGCCCTACGTCGGCGTCGACGCGGGCGATTTCGTCGGCAACAGCCTGATCGCGGTCGATGAAGCCTCGGTGCGCGACATTGCGGGGCTGGTTGCGGTCGTCAGGATCGGCGACTTCGTTGGCGTCGTCGCCGAGCGCGAGGAAAATGCCGCCAAGGCCGCCGCGCAACTGAAGCTGAGGTGGAAGCCCGTCCCGACCCTGCCCGATCTGGGAAACGTCGAGACGGCGCTACGCGCCAACCCGTCAACGCCGCGAACCCTGATCGACAAGGGTTGCGTCGAGGCGGCACTGTCCGGCGCCGAAAGGCCGATGCCGCGCACTTACTCCTGGCCGTACCAGATGCACGCTTCGATCGGCCCCTCCTGCGCGGTCGCGGACTTTGCGGACGGTCGGTTGAGGGTGTGGTCGGGTACGCAAAATCCCCACATTCTGCGCGCCGATCTTGCGCTGTTGCTCAAGTTGCCGGAATCCGTGATCGAGGTCATCCGGATGGAAGCGGCCGGCTGCTATGGCCGCAACTGCGCCGACGACGTTTCCGCCGATGCGGTCCTGCTGTCGCGCGCGGTCGGACGCCCGGTGCGCGTGCAGTTGACGCGTGAGCAGGAGCATGCCTGGGAACCGAAAGGCACCGCGCAACTGATGGACGTCAGGGGCGGGTTGAATGCCGATGGCGGCGTTGCGGCCTACGATTTCGCAACCCGCTATCCTTCCAACGGCGCGCCCACTCTGGCGTTGCTGCTGACCGGTACGATCCCGCCCTCCCCGATCGTGTCGGAGATGGGCGACCGTACCGCGATTCCACCCTACGACTACGATAATATGCGCGTGGTGGCGCATGACATGGCTCCGATCGTGCGGGCATCCTGGCTCCGCGGCGTCTCGGCGCTGCCCAACACCTTTGCGCATGAATGCTATATCGACGAACTTGCGCTAGAGGCCGGCGTCGATCCGATTCAGTATCGCCTGCGCTATCTCAAGGACAAGCGCGCCATCGATCTCGTCAACGCGGTGGCCGAACGCGCCGGCTGGGAGCCGCGCCCGGTGCGGCGACAAATGGAGGCGGAAGGCGACGTGGTGCGAGGGCGCGGCTTTGCATACGCGCTTTACGTTCACAGCAAGTTTCCAGGCTATGGTGCGGCATGGTCGGCCTGGATTGCGGATGTCGCCGTCAACAGGGCAACCGGCGACGTCAGCGTGACGCGCGTGGTCGCCGGGCAGGATTCAGGCCTGATGATCAATCCTGATGGCGTCCGCCACCAGATTCAGGGCAATGTCATCCAGTCGACCAGCCGCGCGCTGATGGAAGAGGTTTCCTTTGACCGGAGCTTCGTGGCGAGCCGCGAATGGGGTGCCTATCCCATCATCAAATTTCCTGACCTTCCGAAGATCGATGTGCTGATGCTGCCGCGGCAGGATCAGCCGCCGCTCGGGGTCGGCGAATCGGCGTCCGTTCCAAGTGCCGCGGCGATTGCCAACGCCATCTTCGATGCGACCGGCGTGCGTTTTCGCGAACCGCCCTTCACGCCCGAGCGCATCCTGGCGGGATTGCGTGGCGGGCAGCCACCAGTTCGCACCGCCTTGCCTGCGGCAGCGCTGGTTCCACCGGCCTCGCCCTGGCGGAATCCGTTCAAAAAACGCCGCGGCACGCTTGCGACCATCGCCGCCCTCGTTACAGCCGGCATTGCGATTGCCTCGGCCACACTGCCATGGCGATCGATCGCGCCGATAGCGCGGCCCAAGCCTTCGGTGTTTGCGCCGGATACGATCGAACGCGGCCGGATACTCGCGGCCCTTGGCAACTGTGCGGTCTGCCACACCGACGTCGACGGCATCGTCAATGCCGGCGGCCGGGCGATCGAAACGCCGTTCGGAGCGATCTTCAGCACCAACATTACGCCGGATGCCGAGACGGGGATTGGCGGTTGGTCGTATCCCGCCTTCGAGCGCGCCATGCGCGAGGGCATCCGCCGCGACGGCCAGCATCTCTATCCTGCGTTTCCCTACATGCATTATGCGAAGACGACCGACGCCGACCTGCAGGCGCTCTACGCCTACCTGATGGCGCAGGCGCCGGTGCGGGCCAGTAATCGTGAGAACACCCTCGCCATTCCGTTCAATTGGCGTCCGCTGCTGGCGGGCTGGAACGCGCTGTTCCACCGCCCCGAAGTCTTCGCGGCCGATGCGACCAAATCCGCTGCATGGAATCGCGGCGCCTATCTCGTGGAAGGCCTTGGCCATTGCGGCGCCTGTCATTCTCCGCGCAACCGGCTAGCCGCCGAAAGCGCCGATGCCTATCTCGCCGGCGGCTTTGCGGAGGGTTGGGAAGCGCCGCCCTTGACGTCGCTTTCGCGTGCGCCGATCCGATGGAACGAAGATGAACTGTTCGCTTATCTACGGACGGGGGAATCGAGATACCACGGCGTCGCCGCGGGGCCGATGGCGCCTGTGGTCAGGGAACTGGCCGCGCTTCCTGATGAAGACATTCGTGCGATGGCTGTCTATCTTGCCTCCTTCAACCAGCCCGCGATCAATAAAACAGATCAGAACGCCTTGGCGGAGAGGCTCGAAGCGTTGACCCGCAGGCGTCTGGCTTCCGTTTCCCCCGCCGGTTATCGGATTTACGAGGGCGCATGCGCCGTTTGCCATCAAATCGGCGGCCCGCCCTTGTTCGGCAGCCGGCCGTCGCTGGCGCTCAACAGCAATTTGCACGCGGCCGTACCCGACAACCTGATCCAGGTGATCCTCAACGGCATCGCCGCGCCGGTCAGAAGCGATCTCGGCTATATGCCCGCCTTCAGGGACAGCCTTTCTGATGAGCAACTGGCCGAGCTAGTCGCCTGTCTTCGCCAGCAATTCGCGCCCGAAAAGCCGGCCTGGACCGGGCTGCGGTCGGCAGTTAACCGTATCAGGCAAGGGATTTCGCACTGATCCGGTCTGCTATGCTTTTCCGAAAGCCACTGGTTGCAAGGCCTCGGGCCGGATAGAATTAGCACATGGCAGTCACGGACATAGCAAGTCGGACCTACAATCATGGCTGGCGGCTCGACCCGATCGTGCGCAGCCTGCTCGATACCGATTTCTACAAGCTGCTGATGTTGCAGATGATCCGCCAGTGTTACCCGAACCAGCGGGTAACCTTTTCGGTCATCAACCGCAGCAAGCATGTCCGCCTCGCCGAAGTGATCGACGAGGGGGAGCTTCGCGCCCAGCTCGACCACGCCCGTACCATCCGCTTCAGCAAGAAGGAGCTGATCTGGCTTGCCGGTAATACGTTCTACGGCAAGACCCAGATGTTCTCGCCTGATTTCATCAACTACCTTTCGACCTTCCGTCTTCCCGAGTACGAGCTCAAAAAGGTCGACGGCCAGTACGAGTTGAATTTTTACGGCCCGTGGACCCACACGACGATGTGGGAAATTCCGGCACTCGCCATCCTCAACGAATTGCGCTCGCGCCAGGTGACGAAGGGGCAAGGCAGGTTTGCCCTCGACGTTCTCTACGCTCGCGCCAAAGCCAAGCTATGGACCAAGGTCGAGCGCCTGCGGAAACTGGAGGGCTTGCGCCTTTCCGATTTCGGCACCCGCCGCCGCCATGGTTTCCTGTGGCAACGCTGGTGTGTCGAGGCGGTGAAGGAAGGCCTCGGGCCGTCGTTTACGGGCACGTCCAATGTGCTCCTGGCGATGGACAATGATCTGGAAGCGATCGGGACCAACGCCCATGAACTGCCGATGGTCGCCGCGGCGCTGGCCAACGACGATGAGGAGCTGCGCCGGGCGCCGTATCGCGTTCTCGATCAGTGGCGACACACCTATGGTGGAAATCTTCTGATAGCGCTGCCCGACGCCTTCGGTACCAAGGCGTTTCTTCGGGATGCACCCGAATGGGTCGCCGACTGGACCGGTTTTCGGCCGGACAGCGCGCCGCCGATTGACGCTGGCGAGGAAATCATCAAGTGGTGGAAGCTGAAGGGAAAGAATCCCAAGGAAAGGCTTTTGGTGTTTTCCGACGCAATGGACGTCGGTTCGATCGAGGAGATCTTCCATCACTTTGCCGGCCGGGTCCGCGTCAGCTTCGGCTGGGGCACCAATTTGACCAACGATTTCGTCGGATGTGCGCCGGATGGCTCGGTTGATCTCGACCCGATCTCCATTGTCTGCAAGGTGACTTCGGTTGACGGCCGGCCCGCGGTAAAGCTTTCGGACAACCCCGAGAAAGCCACGGGAAGTCCAAGCGAGGTCGAGCGATACCTGCGCGTGTTTGGCAATGCGGGCCGGGTCCGCACCGCCGTCCACGTGTGAGTCTCGCCTGTCTTCGCGAGCCACCGGATCGCTTCGTCGTTTGCACTCCTCGCGATGACGTTCCCCGTCATTGCGAGCTAACGGGTCGCGCGAAATGCGCGCCCGATGACAGGCTCCGCGAAGCAATCCAATTTTTGTCACACCACGTGACGTGCCGAAGAGGCGCCAACCTAGCCCTGCCGGGTCGACGGCTTGCGCTCGATCGGATGGATGTCGATGGCCCGCAACCGGCCCAGGCGCAGCACTTCCATCTGGATCGTGCGGTCGATCCGGTCGCGATCGAGCACTCGGATCAGGTCGTCAACGCCCTGGATCTTGACGCCGTCGAGCTTGATCACGACGTCACCGGGCAGTAGTCCGGCCCGCGCCGCCGGTCCATCCTTCTCGATCTGTGCCAGAAGCGCCCCCATCTTGTTGTCGACACCAGCGATGACCGCATGCCTTCTCGGGACGGGCGCCGTCTGGCCCGCTACCCCAATATAGGCACGCCTTACATAGCCGTGACGGATGATTTCGGAGAGCACGAATTGTGCGGTGTTGCTGGCGACCGCGAAGCAGATGCCCTGCGCACCGCTGATGATCGCCGTGTTGATGCCGATTACCTCGGCCGCCGATGAAACCAACGGGCCGCCGGAGTTGCCGGGGTTTAGCGCGGCATCGGTCTGAATGACGTCCTCGATGGTCCGGCCGCTCACGGATCGAATCGAGCGGCCAAGCGCCGACACCACGCCGGCAGTCACCGTCGATTCAAACCCCAATGGATTGCCGATCGCAACCACAAGCTGGCCGCGGCGCAGTTTCTGCGAGTTGCCGAGCGAAGCATAACGCAAGTCACGTACCCCGTCGGCGCGCAGCAGCGCCAAATCAGTGTCGGGATCGACGCCAAGTACGCGGGCATCCGTTACGATGCCTTCGATGTCCCTCAGCCTGATCTGCCGCGCCGATCCGACCACATGGCTGTTGGTGAGCACAAGGCCGTCCGGCGAGATGACGATGCCCGAACCCAGCCCGCCGCCGCGGCGTCTGTCAGTCTCTTTCGCGCCGGTTTCGACCCGAACGACTGCCGGACCGACGCGCTCGGTCACATCGATGACGGCGTTGGAGTAGGCGTCGAGCAGGGGCTGGTCATTTGCGGCCGCAACTTCTGCCGCCTCGGATCGGGGGGATGAATTGTCGGAAGTATCGTTGGTAAGATCCAGCATGGTGCAATCCTCCCAAAGTCAGATGGTGGTTCCCATCCGCCCCCGCAAGAGAGCGTCGAAACCACCCTGAAATGGGGGCGCTTGAAATGACGGCCCTCATTCCTTAGGTATTCTGGCGCCGCAATTGCTTAAAAACTGGTTTTCCCGTTGTTCTGCGTCCTTCCAGCGCTTTTGAAGCGCAGCGACCGTGCTCACTAAATCGGTCTGTCGCCCCAGCTTCCCGTTCCGCTGGCTTGGAGCCTGTCGAGTTCGCCTTGGTACCAGCCGAGAATCTGCTCGCCGTTCCAGTGCACGACGCCTTCGTGCTTGTTGACGAAGTCGTAGATCGCCTCAAGATATTTGATCCGGAAAGGCTGGCCGCTGATGTAAGGATGAATCGCAATCGACATGATCTTCGGCCGGTCCTTGCTTTCCGCATAGAGGCGGTCGAAACTATCGATCGTTCGCCTGAGCAGATGATCGCTGTCGTGGTGCTGAACCAGCATCATGGGAATATCGTTCAGCTCCACCGTATAAGGCAGCGTCACCAGCGGGCCCTTGCCGGTGCGGATTACTGTTGGCTCGTCATCATAGACCCAATCGCCAATATACCTGACGCCGGCCTCGGCGAGCAATTCGGGCGTCTCGTAAGTCTCTGTCAGGCCGGGTCCCAGCCATCCGACCGGCCGCTTGCCGGTGAATTTCTCGATCACGCTCATCGAGCGGGCGATCATCGCCTTCTGGTCGCTTTCCTTGTGGATCGGCCCCTGTTCGTAGGCATGGCCCATGAATTCCCAGCCTTGCTCCTTCGCCTCACCTGCCACGCGCGGATAGTCCTCGCAGACGCGCGCGTTGATGGAAAGCGTCGGCGCAATGCCGAGTTTCCTGTAGAGATCGAAGAAACGCCAGACGCCCACGCGCATGCCGTATTCGTGCCAGCTCCAGTTCGGCACGTCCGGCAAAAGCGGAACGCCGGTCGGCGCCGGCAAAACCTGGCGTGCCATCGGCTTGCCGATGTCCCAGACCTCGAGGTTGACAATCGTCCAAACCACCATACGCGCGCCACCCGGCAGCTTCAGGGGCGGACGGTCGACGATGGCGGAATAATCGGATCGTTCGCGCGGGATGATCGGGTTAGTCATCTGAAATGCCTTCTGAGCTCGGTTTGAAAAAAGGAGATTAGTCGGACAAAAGCGCGGCGAGACAATCACCGCGTCACTCGTCACATTATATTCGAATGCGGCGCGGATGCAGGCCAATCCTGCCGCACGAGTTATTCGATGGCGATCACGGCCGGCTTTCCGTCGCGCAATCCCAGGATCTGCAACGGCGTATGCGCGTGGTTATGATCATCGGGAGCATAGCTGCCCCCTAACCGGGAAGGCATGGTCGTGGTCTTCAGGGCTGCCTCGATTGCTGCCGGCTGGTCGGAGCCTGCACGACGAATCGCATCCGCTACCAGATAGGTAGCTTCGAAGACGAAGAACGAGCGTTGCGTGGGCACCAGCCCGTAGTGCGATTTGTACGCTTTGACGAATTCCTGCACCTCGGGCTTGTCCAGCGCGGGCGTGAACACGGCGACCCCCGTCAATCCGGACATGCCACCCGCGTCACGAAAGGCTTGCGAAACCGCCGCCAGCGCGCTTGCTAGGTCAAACCGGCCCGTCACCGGCACTTTCCACCTCGCAGCTTCATAGGCCTGAAAAAATCCCGCTGTGGACGGGCCGAGGATTGCCACGAGTTCGTCCGGCGAACCGTCCCTCAGCCGGTTGAATATCGCGGCAAAATCCTTGGTGTCTTTCGCAATCGTTTCCTCTGCGGTGACGCTCATCCCGGCGTCTCGCGCTGCCTTGGCCATGGCGACCGCGTTGGCATGCTGAAACGCCGCGTCGTCGGCGACAATCGCAATGGATTTCATGCCCTGCGATTTCAGCCAGCGCGCAAGGCCGCGGGTAATATCCACTTCGGAGGGGATGGTCTTGAAAGCAAAATCGTTGCCTCCCACGCCCGAGGCGTCAACGAAATCCTGCCCTGCCGAGGTCGCAATCACGAGCGGTACCTTCGCCTGCTCCACGACCGGCATGATGGCATGTGTGACCGGGGTACACAGCGCGCCGATCACGACAGGAACATGCTCCTGCTCGATCAGCCGTCGCGTCTCGGGCACCCCGACCTCCGGCTTGCACGCATTGTCGGCATAGAAAGCCTCGACTGGACGCCCGAGCACGCCGCCGGTCTGGTTAATCCGGTCCAGGGCCAGCTGAGCGCCGTATTGCTCGGATTGTCCCCTGTCGGCCAGCGGACCGCTGAGAATCGTGGTGATGCCGATCTTGACGGGTTCGGCAGCCTGCGCGAGCGAACTGCAAAGCAGGCCCACAGCCAAAACGAGAATCCGCGACATTTAAGCTCCCTGGCGCTATTGTGAGAATTTACTTCGGGGGGAAGACCTAGACGTTGTGGGCCGGCGATTGTCCACTCACGAGCGTGTGCGCCCTGGCAAACTGGCCCTCCGGGGCGGTGTCGCGCTTCGGCGATATCCCCGGCTTGATGAGCTTGATCTTCGATCGCGGTTCGCTATATCGAGATTTTCCTTGAGAATTTCGCGAGCAGAGAAGATGACGACTG
>Ga0210393_10005464_pt1 | contig 10009 bp, 9 predicted proteins | sample IncBWC27OmetaG_FD_160068 | JGI IMG/M metagenome (GOLD analysis project Ga0210393, IMG submission 160068) | Forest soil microbial communities from Barre Woods Harvard Forest LTER site, Petersham, Massachusetts, United States - Inc-BW-C-27-O ...
CCCTTCAACTCAACCCCTCCTTGGCGAAATACCTCAATTTGACGCCCACTCAAGTTGAAACTATCCAGCAAGTAATGGCGCGGGAACAAGGTAGTTTCGAGCCTCTGATAACAGAGCTTCGAGTTACAACTGACAAGCTACTTGCAATCGGCAGCGAACACATAAATGCGAAGCAGCTAAAAGCTCTGGCTGATACAGAAGCAAGCCTGCTGGCAAGACTGATCGTCGCGAACGCTCGCATGCAATCCACAATCTACAAGATTCTTGGTCCCGAGCAACAAAAAAGGCTTAGCGATCTCGAACGAACCGAGGGCGCAGTCACCTCGGATAAGAAGTAAAGGAGTAGCTCCGGTGAAATGCGGATTGGAGACCGCGCCGGTTACAGCCGATGCCAGCACCGAGTCAGCTGTGCCGCGCAGCCAAGCCACTCGACAATCCTTGCCGGTTTCACTGTTGCATCTGGCAGCCACGCGAGCAGGTGAGCCCGCCGCAGTGCCATTGCGCAGACGGTGGAATTGGCGCGGCACGTTGTGCAATTGGGGATACAAACGCCATGGGGGGCGGAACATCACTCTATTCAGGGACTGGCTTGCTCAGCCACGCCGGTGCTGATCGGACATATTGCTGGGCGGAGGGTAGCTGGTGGCAGCGACTTGGGGCTTACAATGTGACGTATGTCAGAAGCCTGGGCGCAGACCGTGGCAATTGATTACAAGACCGAAGACTTAAGCCGAGCGATTCGAGAATGGTCTGCAGAGGGCGTTGGTGTCGTTCTGGACGTCGCAGGGTCTACCACCTCGCCTCGTGGGTTGGACATGCTCCGGCCCGGCGGTCGGCTGGTCACAGTGACCGCAGACGGTGACATCGAACGCGATCGGAAGGAAGCCGAGGAGCGAGTCTTCGCAAGATCACCTTCATTATCGACTTTGAGCGAGCTCAGGAGTCAATGCGGCAGATCACCAATTTGATGGATGCTGGATCGGTCCACGTACCGCCGATCAATGTGCTTGCGCGGGGGGAGGCTGCCCTGGCCCATCAGATGATCGGGACTGGCCATGTCCGCGGCAGGTTGCTCCCCAAAGTCGCCGAGTTTTAGCAGAACAGTTTTATCTGGGATTCCGGCAGCGACACGTAATGAGGATATGAGAGCGAACGTCAAAATGAAGAAGTCTCAGAGGTTGCTACCGGAGACGGCACGGAACATATTAGTGATTGACGTCGGTGGCACTCATATAAAGATCTATCCGATCGGTCGCCGCCAACCGATAAAAGTCGACTCCGGTCCTGCCATGACGCCGAAGAAAATGATTCAGGCTGTTCGCGTCGCAATAGATGGCGGTCGGTACGATGTTGTATCCCTCGGCTACCCCGGCCCGGTCGTGCATGGGAAGCCACTTCACAATCCTGTAAATCTTGGCCCGGGTTGGGTCGGGTTTGATTTTCAGAAGGCATTTGGCCGCCCCACTCAAATCATCAATGACGCTGCCATGCAGGCACTCGGCAGTTATCGCGGCGGACGTATGCTATTTCTCGGCCTGGGCACCGGGTTGGGATCAGCTCTGATTGTGGACGGAGAACTCGAGCCCATGGAGCTGGCGCACCTGCCATATAAGCACGGGAAGACGTTCGAGGCCTACATCGGCGAATCCGCGCTTAAGCGGCGGGGACAGAAGAAATGGACCAAAAGTGTGTTCGATGTGGTTGCAAAACTGAAGAACGCGTTGCAGCCAGACTACGTGGTACTGGGCGGGGGAAACGCCAGACGGCTTACTACATTTCCGCCGCATACATTTCGAGGAACGAACGAGAACGCGTATACAGGTGGTGTTCGGCTCTGGCAGCCAGGAGGCAAACGGCCGCCGGCAACCACCTCGCACGCGATTTGATCTGCGACAGTTTCACTTCATTAGACTGTCAAGGTGCGGCAGCGTCTCCAAGGTAGCATGCGGTCCATTGCGCTGGCCGGCATGAACGGCTCCATCGATTTCCTCTGCTATGCGGACTTCGATTCGCCAATCGTATTTGCTGCTCTACTCTGAAGCTGCTTGAAGGGGTGACATTCATGGCCAATTTCCACTCAGATGCACTCGTTTTCTTCGGCGCCACAGGCGATCTTGCGTACAAGAAGATTTTCCCGTCACTGCAGGCAATGGTGAAGCGAGGACATCTGGATGTTCCCGTCATCGGTGTCGCCAAGGCTGGATGGACTGTCGATCAACTTTGCGCTCGCGCGAAGGACAGTCTCGAGAAGCACGGTGGACTCGATCCCGCTGCTTTTGAGAAATTGACCCGCCTATTGCGCTATGTGGACGGCGACTATCAGGATCCCTCGACGTTCAGCGTGCTCCGCAAAGAGCTCCAGGATGCACAACGTCCAGCCCATTACCTGGCGATACCGCCGGTTTTGTTTGAAATGGTGGTGCAGCATCTTGCTGAATCCAATTGCGCCCGAGGTGGCCGCGTTATTGTGGAGAAGCCCTTCGGGCAGGATCTTGCCTCTGCGCAGGAGTTGAATAAGGTTTTGCTTGGTGTTTTCGAGGAAGCCGACATATTCCGCATCGATCACTACCTCGGAAAACGCGCAGTGAACAACGTGCTCGCATTCCGTTTCGCCAATACTTTTGTGGAAGCCTTCTGGAACCGCAACTACATCGAGAGTGTCGAGATCACGATGGCCGAGGACTTCGGAGTACAAGGACGCGGAGGCTTCTACGATCAGACCGGGACCATCCGCGACGTGGTTCAGAACCATTTATTTCAGGTGCTGTCGAATCTGTCTATGGAGCCCCCCGTTCAATCCGACAGCGAGTCGATTCGCGACGAGAAAGTGAAAGTGCTGAAAGCCATTCCCCCCATAGAAGAAAAGGATCTGGTGCGGGGTCAGTTCCGTGGCTACCGCGACGAAAATGGAGTAGCCAAGGACTCGCAGACCGAAACCTTCGCCGCCCTAAAGCTGGAGATTAATTCGTGGCGCTGGAAGGGCGTGCCGTTCTATATTCGTGCCGGCAAGTGTTTGCCCACGACTTATACCGAAATTGTCGGTAAGTTCCGCAAGCCTCCAACCCTGGTTCCCGACAGTCTGCTCGTCGAAAATCATCTGCGGCTGCGATTGAGTCCGGAGATTACGATCGCGATGGGGATGATGAACCTACTTCCAAGCTCAGAAGGATTTGCGCTTCAGACGGGCGAAATGGTGGCCAGCCACTCACCAGTTGCGGACGAAATGGATGCATACGAACGTGTGCTAGGAGCAGCAATGGCCGGAGAAAGCACGTTGTTTGCACGCGAGGATTACGTTGAACAGGCGTGGCGCATTGTAGAACCCGTGCTGAAGAGCAACACGCCGGTTTACGAGTATGCGCCCGGGACCTGGGGTCCGGAGCAAGCGGCGCGCGTAAGCCCGGCCGCAGGCTGGAGCTGTTCCTAAGCGACACAATCGCGCTGTAGGTTAGGTTCGATATCGCGGCTTGAACCCACGATTTCCTCCCACGATTCTCGTGTCGCTCACGACTTCTCAAGGTACTTAGGCGGCTACCTGACGTCCCTCAAGTTGTTTAAAACACAAGCATAAACCTAGCCCTGAAAAGGCCTGGCGTCGGGGGCGGGCCAACTCCTTCCATGGTCGCTAAACATACTTCTAATCAATCATTTACACCTCATTATTAATTCGTTGCGTTCAGTGAAAATCCCCGAAGATCAACGTTCTTCGATCTTCCCAATTCCTTGCCTACATTAAGGATACGGATTGGTAGAGCGCAGCCCAGAAGGGCTTGACGTCAGTGACAATGTGACGTTTTGCTTTTACGATGTGTTATTCCGGCCGCGCGAACTGGATCGTATCGGCATTGCCCGGTAATATCCGCCGCCAAGCGAAAGACCGCGGGCTAGTGCGGCAAGTGGGAAGAGGACTCTACCTCGCCGACGGCAGCCGGGTCACCGAGCACCATACTCTCGTGGAAGGAGAGTTCGTCATGCCGGTTGCGGCCGGCATTTTGAAGGGAAACTCCGAAAAGAAGGTGTGGCAGCCGGGTGGCCCTTCGAAGAAGGGCCGGAAACTCTAGTTATTTCCCTTTCGGGGCGTTTTTTGTGCGCATTGCTATATAAGCTTTGCTTTATCGGCGTGTAGTTTACCTAGTTACCACGCCTGCCTGTCACGCAGGAGGCCGCGGGCTCGAGTCGCGTCGCTCCCGCCATTCTCATCGGATCTCGCGCAGCAAATGGAGACGGTGTGGATCGTCAACCCATCCAAAAAACAGTTCGCTTTCCAACAGTCCTGAGGGAATGGGGGCGGCACAACTAATGCGGAGGGAGGCTAAATACGATTGCTAGCAGCTAACACAGGCAAAGAAAAAAATGTTTGGCAACGAGCCGGGTGACCGTAGTTTGAAAGAAAGTAAACGATGTCGCACGAGGGCTGATGTAAGAAGCTGATTCTCCTCCTGGTCACTCAAGGTGATCATCCTCGTGGGCACACTCAAGCAAGTCACGTTCCAACCCAATTACTCGTTCCTTGCCATGCGGGCTAATTGAGACAGCACGTTTGAGTCTCATTGGACCAGGTGCCATAATACGTGGTGTTTTTCGGCGGGCACATGCGGAAGATAGTTCCTTGCCGTTTTAATTGGCCCGGCAAAACCCTAGCGGTCTTGTGTCTCTTTCTCTTCTATCTGTCGTTCGGTATAGGCTCGGTTCACGCTCTCGATCCCAGTAAACGTCTCACCCAGTACGTGCATACATCCTGGCGAATACAAGACGGCTCCGCGCCGTCTGGTATCGAAGCGATTGCGCAAACCTCGGATGGCTACCTTTGGTTTTCATCTGACTCCCAAGGCATGTACAGGTTTGACGGTATTCGGTTTCTTCCTTGGACTTGGGCCCCGGACGGTAAAACAATCAAGGCTATTGTGAACGTTTACGGAGATCATGCTGGTGGGCTATGGGCAGTGCGCGAGCGTGAAATCGTTCACCTGAAGGGTGGCGTCGTCACCTCTCGCTTCAACTTGGATGGACTTCAGCAGTTTCAACAGATCAGCGAGGACCCTGACGGCTCCTTGTGGGTCGTGCGAGGAAGCGTCGCCGGCTCAGATGCGCCCCTTTGCCGTATTACCGACGGAGCGATCAAGTGTTTCGGAAAGTCCGATGGGGTCCCGACTTCCCCAGTCGATTCTCTGCTGGCTGATGGAAAAGGAGGGTTTTGGCTAGGAGGGCAAACGGCGCTTGTCCACTGGCATGATGGCGTCTCGGAGACGTACCCGATCGAAGCGCTGAACTCCAATGCAGGACAAATCGGGATAAGCGGTTTGGCACGTGACCGCGAGGGATATCTCTGGGTCGGCATACTAGCGGAAGGACGTGGGCTTGGGCTTGGTCGTTTGATCGGAGGCATTGTTAAACCATTTGTGACGCCCACCTTCGATGGGAGCAAGGTCGTCGTCAGCGTCATGATCCCCGACCGCGACGGCAATCTCTGGGTAGGCACCGCCGGCAAAGGAATCTTTCGTATCCATGGCAACGTTGTGGACCATTATCAGGGGACGGATGGGTTGTCCAGCGATACCGTACTTGCTCTTTTTGAAGATAGAGAAGGGATCGTATGGAGTGTAACTACAAATGGAATCGACAGTTTCCGCGATCCGAGCGTTTCCATTTTTTCGGCTCGGGAAGGCTTGGGGACAGATGCCGCCACAGGTGTCCTGGCCACTAAAGATGGCACCATCTGGGTTGCAAACGCCGGCTCACTTGATCAGATCAAGAATGGGAAAGTCACCTCCATTCGCACAGGCAGTGGTCTTCCGGGTCATCAAGTCACCGCCATGCTTGAAGACCGCGCCGGCAACCTGTGGGTAGGAGTGGATGATGGATTATATCTGTTCAAGAGTGGGCGATTCCGTCGCCTCCCCGAACCAAATCATCAGCCGCTTGGAATGGTGGTTGGAATGACTGAGGACAATGATGGGAATATTTGGGCAGAATGTCTAGGCAATCCACGAAAGCTGGTGCGCATCCGCGATTTCCAGGTGCGTGAAGAGTTCCCTGCGTCGCAGATTCCCCCTGGACACAGCCTCGCTTCGGACCCACATGGAGGAATTTGGATAGCTACTAAGAAAGGAGATATCGGACTCTTCCGTAACGGCGTTTTTGATACGAAGTTTCCGCTGAACCCAGGAGGCGATCCGTCTAATCGACAAATTATGTCCATGGCGGATGGTTCCATTCTTGCCGGGTCCGAAAACGGACTTGTCGAATGGCGACAGGGCAAAGTGCACCGAATGACGACGAAGAACGGCCTGCCTTGTAACTCTGTAATTTCATTCATCGAGGACAAAGGGAATCGCTGGTGGCTGCACACTGGCTGTGGCGTCGTGCAGTTCCCAGATTCCGAGCTGGAACGTTGGCGGGCCAACCCCGAAGCGATCGTTCAGACGCGTGTTTACGATGTCTTGGATGGAGCACGGCCGACAGGCGGGCCGTCCTTCGATGCTGCGGCCTACTCTTCGGATGGGCGCGGGTGGTTTGCGACGGGATTTGTGGTAGAGATGGTGGACGCCTCCCGGCTCTCGCAGAAAGCGCCGCCGGCCCAGGCATACATCGAATCGCTCGTCGTTGACCGGAAGGAATTCAAAGCAACGCCCAATCTCAAGATCCCGCCAAATCCGAGGGACTTGCAAATTGATTACACCTCACCCACTTTTGCGATTCCTCAGAAGGTTAAGTTTCGTTATCGGCTCGACGGCTATGACCGTGATTGGCACGACGCCGGTACGCGCCGGCAGGCCTTTTATACGGATTTGCCTCCCAGGAAGTATTCATTTCGCGTTGTCGCAAGCAATAGTGATGGCGTTTGGAGTGAGGGCGCTGCCAAGCTGGATTTTTCCATCATACCCGCGTACTACCAGACGAACTGGTTTCGCGCCCTCTGCATTGTCGTATTTATGGCGCTCCTGTTGGCGGCCTACCAGTGGCGTGTCCGGCATTTGCATCATGAGTTCGAGATGACGTTGGAGGCGCGAGTCAGCGAGCGCACACGGATTGCGCGAGAGCTTCATGACTCACTGCTGCAGAGTTTCCACGGTTTGCTGCTCCGCTTCCAAACCGTGTTCCAGTTGCTGCCAGAGCGCCCGATAGAGGCGAAAGAGAAGCTAGGAAGCGCCATCGAGCAGACGGCCGACGCGATTACTGAAGGCCGCGATGCAGTGCAGGGATTGCGCGATTCCACAGTGCAAGGCAACGATCTGGCGCTGGCCATCAGCACGTTGGGAGAGGAACTCACAACGGATTCAACTAATCGACCTGCGTTCCATGTCGCGGTTGAGGGCGAGGCGCGCAATCTACATCCCATTCTCCGGGATGAGGTTTACAAAATTGCTGCTGAAGCGCTTCGAAATGCGTTCCGACACTCTCGGGCACGCCAGATTGAGGCTGAAATCCGTTACGACACTGAGCAATTTCGGCTACGGGTAAGGGACAATGGAAAAGGCGTGGATCCAGCGATTCTCTCTAGCCAAGGTAGCGAGGGACACTATGGCTTGCCCGGGATGCGGGAACGCGCCACCCTTATTGGAGGTAAGCTAGCAGTGTGGAGCGAAGTCGATGCAGGTACCGAAGTGGAACTCAGCGTTCCTTCCAGCACCGCCTACGAGACAGCACAGAGAAGTTCGTGGTTTTCGCGCAAGGCAAGGGCATGAAGCAGGAACTCGTGGACGTCGGCAGTTCGCAAATTCGAATTCTGGCGGTTGACGACCATCCAATCGTGCGCCAGGGGATCGCCGGTCTCATCGGCATTCAGACCGACATGATTTTGATAGGTGAAGCATCCAACGGTCGCGATGCCATTCAGCAATTCCGGGCTCACCATCCCGACGTTACGCTCATGGACTTGCAGATGCCGGAGATGAACGGCATCGACGCGCTCATTGCGATTCACAACGAATTTCCCGACGCAAAAGTGATTGTGCTGACGACCTACGTAGGCGATACGCAAATTCTGCGTGCTCTCAAGGCCGGTGCGCAGGCATACCTGCTCAAGAATACATTGCACAAGGAACTACTCGAGACAATCCGAGCAGTCCATGCGGGAAAGAAGACCCTCTCGCCGGAAGCATCGTTCCAAGTCGCCGAGCATGCGACGGATGACGCACTGACGCCCGCAGAGATCCTTGTCCTGAAGATGATTGCCGCTGGAAATGCAAACAAGCAGATTGCTGATCAGCTCTCAATCACGGAGGAAACCGTTAAGAGTCGAGTTAAGAACATTCTTTCTAAACTAGGCGCCAACGATCGAACGCACGCCGCAATGATTGGCCTGAAGAGAGGAATCATCGAGCTGTAGTTGCCACCCCCTCGCCTGCCCGCCTCAAAAAATTCAGAACTCTAAAGAGTGACGATTAAACCTCCTTTTGGGGTTTCGATCGGCCCGCGAAACGGAGGAGTCTAGTTATGTACTGAAAGGTGCGTAATTGCGACGGCTGTATTCCACATTTGCTGGCGGTTGGCCGGGCGCAGGGTTGCTTCTCATGCGCGTGGTCGTTGGTTCCGTGCTGATTGTGCGCGCGGGCTTCAGGCTGTGGAGCGACCTACCGCCGATAAATGTGACAATTCCTGCTGTGTTCTTGATTGGGGCGGGATTACTGCTAATCGCAGGTTTATGGACTCCAATCGTGGGAAGTTCCATAGCATTGATTGAGATCTGGAAGATACTTGCGGTACCCGGCGACAAATGGGTATGGCTGCTGTTAGGAACTGCCGCTGCCGCTCTCGCAATGTTGGGACCGGGCTTCTGGTCCATCGATGCTCGCCTGTTCGGGTGGAAGCGCATCGAAGCTCCGCCCCGCAAAACAAGCTCTGACTCTCGCTAAGACCCCGCATGTACCACAAATTCTTCCCCAAAAGAGGGTGACATTCGCCCCCCAAGAGTCTGCGATTTACCCCGATGTGGGGCTGCCTGCAAACAGAACTCGCGTGACAATGGCTGCGTCATCACGACAACAGGTGCAAAGGTCGGGAGGCGCTTATGTGGAAGATCACGACTCGCGGTTTCACGCTACACGAAGTCCTAGTCATGGCTGCAAGGAATGTTGCATCCGCCCTGATCGCGACTGACAAAAGCGAGCGAACGACTGCACCGCCCCGAGCACCGAGATTCAACAGGCTCTAGGAGAAATGTCATGGCAAAGGTGATTGAGTTTTACATACCGAAGGACTTTCGGAAAGCCTTGAGGACGGCGGCTCAGCCGCGATTCGGAAAAATAATCGAGTTCTGCCCACAGTCGAAGAGATCAGCTTAACTGTTCGCAAAGCAGTGGAAGAGTAAAGGTATCGGATCAATCGGGCGCGTTGACACAGCGCATCCGGGCTAGGAGAAGCCATGCGAGGATTCCCAAAATTTGCGCTGCATCTAGTGCCAACTTTTCTGGTGTTGTGGCTCGTTTTTCTTGGCGGGCGGTGCATTGCCCAGGAAGTAGACGTGCCGGCTGGACGCGGAAGTGGCTCGGTCGTTGCGCCCACGGGCTGGGCAGAGCTGATTGCTCCTGTGCAACAGCGGATCGATCTTAAATTCTATGGGTTTTACCTCGGCGAATTGAAAGCACCGTCAGCACAGTTTGACGCCACTTTTCGCGCGACAAGGTTTCTTTCGATCACTCCCAGCTATCTGTATTACTCGGTCCCGCCAGACGCGCTTAATGAACTCGCGAATCATTCGGGAGGATTTACTCGCACTTACGAGGAGCACCAATTTCGGATCGACGGGACGGTCCTGCTCTCGGTCCACAAGTTTGAAATCTCCGAGCGCAACATGTATGTCAGAAGGTTTCTTCCCACATACATGTACGGTGGAAAGTCTCTTCCAGAAAAAGAGATCAACCGCTATCGCAATCGGATCGCGGTCGCGTATCCCCTCGCAGTTCGGGGCCACCTCTGGAAACCTTTCGCGTCCTACGAAGCCTTTTATGACCAGGGAAGCGGGTGGACGAAAAACCGAGCCTGGACTGGCGTCACGGTGCCCATCGAG
>Ga0210393_10005466_pt1 | contig 10007 bp, 8 predicted proteins | sample IncBWC27OmetaG_FD_160068 | JGI IMG/M metagenome (GOLD analysis project Ga0210393, IMG submission 160068) | Forest soil microbial communities from Barre Woods Harvard Forest LTER site, Petersham, Massachusetts, United States - Inc-BW-C-27-O ...
TCAACCATCATCACACACGCGGCGGCGCTGTTCGGCGAAGGCACCTACGAGTTCACCGATCAATTCTCTGCCATCGCCGGTGTGCGCCTCAGCCGCGACTCCTTGAACGCGAAGGGGCGCGATTTCACCGGGCCTTTTACCCAGTATGGCGACAGATCCTGGAACTCGGCGACGCCGCGCGCCTCGCTGCAGTACAAGTTCACCCCTGACTTCATGACGTATTTCACCTATAGCCAAGGCTTCAAGGCCGGCGTGGTTTCCGGGCAGCTCCCTCCGCAGCCTGCCCCAGGCGCGTCTTATCCCGCACCGGCGGATCCGGAGAAGATTTACGCGTACGAAGTCGGCATGAAGGCGGCGACCGACGTTTACTCGGCCAACCTCGCAGCCTTCTATTACAGCTATAAGGACCTACAGACCGAGGTTTTCAATACTGCTACCTTTACGACTATCCCTGAGAACGCCGCGACCGCCGAGATCTATGGACTCGATTTCGACGGCACCGCGCAGCTCAACGACTGGTTCAAGCTGCGGTTCACGGGCACGTATCTCCCGACCGCGAAGTACAAGGAATTCGATCACGCGATTGCCTACGTGCCGCCGTTGACGCCGAGCGGGGAGCTGACGACCGATAGCGACTATAATGCAAGCAACTCCCGCATGCTGGTGACCCCCAAGTTTACCGGAACCATCGCGGGTACATTCGGGCAGAACTTCGAATGGGGACGATTCGAGGCAACGAGCTCGCTCTACTACTCCACCGGATATCGCTGGGAGTACACCGATACCGTGACGACCGGCCCGTATGCGCTGCTCGGCGCCAACTTGACGTTCTCACCGAACGTTAACCGCTTCAAGTACACGCTCTACGGAAAGAACATCACCAACAGGGCCTACGTGCAGGGCGCGTTGCCCACAGCCGCCGCAAACATCATCTATTGGAACCTGGCGCGCGAAGTCGGCGTGACGGTCGGCTACTCCTTCTAGCCCCCCGTTTTTTGGATCGAATCTGGCGCAGTGCAAGCAGCACTGCGCCAGATCCCGTCTCGTGAGACCCAGTATTGTCTCGTTAGTCCCGTTCCGATATGTTACGGTAAGTTCCATTCGGGGGAACGTGCGGTAGGTGCTCGGCATGCTTGAGCTCAGGCCCTGGAACGATTACATCGATCTACTGCGCGTCTGCGACGAGCTCATGGCGCGCACCTGGGAGCCCGGCAACCATCAGTTGCGCGGCGAGCTGTATCGCCAGCTGCTCATGAATCTCTCCCTCGGCTACTTCATGTATTTTCAAACCGATGCGGACCATCCGGAATGGATGCCGTTTCTCAACTCGGTGTTCCTGCTGCAGCCGAATCCCGACGATGTGTACTACCTGGCGCACATCGATGCCGCGAACAGCTACCGCATCAGCGGCGAGCCGGGCTCCATGCATCTGCTCACCTTCTCGCTCGGCGCCAAGTCGATGGGCATGTTCGAGGAAAAGCCGCAGACCTACGCGGAGTACGACGCCGCAACGCTGCCGCGTGACAAGAATGGCTGGTTCGAGGTTCTGTTGAGCAGCGAGCGACCCGCCGCGCACCGCGGCGCGTGGTGGCCGCTGACTGCCGGCATGGACTTCATCCTGGTGCGACTGCGCTCCTACGACTGGGGCAATGAGCGCGACCCGCTGTTGGCCATCGAGCGGGTCGGCAACGCACCGCTCAAACCCCGCATGAGTCCGGCGCAGATCGATACAAGCATGCGCGGCGTGCTGGCGTTTGCCGAGCGGCTCACCCGCATGTGGCTGGATTTTCAGAACGACATGCGCGCGCGAGATCTGGAGAATCGCTTCGAGCTCAGCGGATTCGAGGATTGGGCCGGTGTCAAAGCGCAAACTTATTGGCGCGGCATATTCAAATTCGCGCCCGGCGAAGCCTTGATCCTCGAGACGGAGCTTCCGGAAAAGCGTCCTTACTGGAACGTGCAACTCGCCGATACTCTGTTCAATGCGCTCGAGGTCAACTACCGGTTCACCAGCCTGAACGGATTCCAGGCACGCGTCGATTCGGACGGCAAATTTCGGGCCGTGATCTCTCTGGAAGACCCCGGTGTGCCCAACTGGTTGGATGCGAGCGGCTACACTTGGGGGACCGTGATCGGGCGTTGGTATGATTGCAGCACCCGGCCCTTGCCCACGCTCAAGAAGGTGCCGGTCGAAGAGGTCCGCCGGCATTTGCCGCCGGACACACCGCGCATCGGCGCCACCGAACGTCAAGCCGCTCTACGCACGCGCGTGCGCGGTGCGCAGTTGCGGCGCAAATGGTGACGGCGAACACAGGCGGCGCGCCCGCGCCGGAGCGATTCGAAGATTGCTTCGAGTGGCTGCACACGACCGCGGCCCGCGAGACGGGGTTGCGCGATTTCGGGAGCTCCGATTACCACGCCGGTTTGCAGGTGTTGCTGCGTGCCATGGACAGCGACTCCTCGTTCTCATCCACGGGGCGCGAAATGACGCTCATGCACCTCGTGAGCGTGCTCAAGGCCCGCCTGCACACCGAGGAGGGCTTTCGGAAAAATCCCAGCTATAAGTCGGCGGTGATACGGCCGCTCGTCATCACGGGAATTCCACGCAGCGGCACCTCGGCGCTGCATAAGCTGCTCGCGGTCGATCCCCAATTCCAAGGGTTGCAGCGTTGGCTCGCACGGGCGCCGATGGTGCGCCCGCCCATCGACGAATGGGAACGCTACCCCGAATTTCAGGTGTGCAAGGCGGAGACGGAGAGCTTCAACAAGGAATCGCCGGAGTTCGCCAGCGCCCACGAGGAGGCGGCGCATGTCGTCGACGAGTGCATGGAGGTACTGCAGCAGGGCTTCGTGAGCAACATGTTCGCGTCGCGGTTTCCCACTCCGACCTACACCGAGTGGCTGATGAAAACCAGCGAGCGCAGCTCCTATCTGCGTTATGCCGACGTTCTGCGCCTGATCGGTCTCGCCGATTCGGACAAGCGTTGGCTTCTCAAGAATCCCGGACACACCTGGCACCCGGACCTCCTGTTCGAGGTGTTTCCCGATGCGCTGGTCGTTCAGACGCACCGCGACCCGGCGGCCGCGACTCCTTCCCTGTGCAGCGTGCTCAACATGCTGCACGGGGTGACGGTGGGGCGCGAGAATGCGCACCCCAAGCGTCTCGGCGCGGTGGAAGTGTCGAAATGGCGTATGGCCATGGAGCGCACCATGGCGTTTCGCGCGCGATTCCCCGAGCGCTTTCATGATGTCTATTTTCACGAATTCCACGCCGATCCGCTGCGCGTGGTCGCCGGAATCTATGATCGTTTCGGAATGGAGCTGGCGGCGCCCGTGGCCGCACGGATGCGTCAGTGGCTCAAGGAGCAGCCGCCCGCGCAGAAGACCGGCCATCGTTATGCGCCGGAGACTTTTGGTCTTACTGCCCAGGGCATCCGAGCGGAGTTCGCCGACTATGTGCGCACCTATGCGCTCTGAGTGCAGCGCCCGCGGTCACGGCGGCCATTCGCTATGAAGGCCGCGGTGTTCAAGGGTCCGGGAAAGCCCCTGGTCATCGAGTCGCTCGACGATCCGGTCCCGGGCGAGGGCGAGCTCGTTCTGCGCGTCGGTCGTTGCGGCATTTGCGGAACGGACTTGCACATGACCGACGGTCATGCGGCCAGCTTTCCCGCCGAGTCGGTACTCGGTCACGAGTTTTCGGGTGAGGTCGTGGCCATCGGCGCCGGTGTGGAGCGCTACAAGCTCGGCGATACGGTGGCGGGCCTCGCGGTCGCCGGCTGCGGGCGCTGCGTGAACTGCATCGCCGGCGATCCCATGTGGTGCGAAAAAGGCCTCATCCCGGCGATGGGCGGATTCGGCCAATACACGCGGGTAAACGCCCTCGCCGCGATCAAGCTGCCGGCTACGCTGTCCTTGGAGGATGGCGCACTCATCGAGCCGCTGGCGGTCGGGCTGCATGGCGTGACGCTGGCGGCGTTCGGACCCGGCGCGCGCGTGCTGATTCTGGGATCGGGGTCCATCGGACTCGCAGCAGCTTTCTGGGCGCGGCGCTTCGGTGCGACAGATGTACTGGTCGCGTCGCGCACCGCACGCAGCCAGGACCATGCGATGAGCATGGGGGCCTCGTGCTTCGAGCAATTCGGCGAGGAGTTTCCTCAGCGCGTCTCCGCCGCGCTCGGCGGCGCACCCGATGTTGTCATCGAGTGCATCGGGATCCCGGGTATGCTCGGCATGGCCGTGGAGATCGTGCGCCCGCGCGGCACGGTCGTCCTGCTCGGCAACTGCATGCTGCCCGACAGCCTGGTTCCATCGCTCATCCTGTTCAAGCAGGTGCGCCTGCAAGGCTCCATGGTCTACTCGCGCCGCGAGTTCGAGATCACGGCCGAAGCGCTCGAAGCCGGCGCGGTCGAGCCGCGCTCGATGATCACCGACACCGTGCCGCTCGCCGCGCTGCCGGCTGCATTCGAGGCGTTGCGGCATCCCACGTACCAATGCAAGACATTGGTGGAGCCCTGGGCGGCCCTCTAGCGCAAGGGGACACGGGTGGAAGAACAGCCATATTTCATGAAGGCCAACGTCGGCGACTTCGGGACTTACCGTCCGGAGGATGAACGACTGCATCCGCAGTTCCGGTCCTCCGTGGGGACGGCGTTGACCGAGACGCATCTGTTCGGATTCAGCGTTCCCGAAGCCGCGATCCATGCGATGTGCTACATATGGCAGCATCCGAATCTCGGCGTGGTCTCGGGCGGCGTGCTCGTCTTTCAAGGTATCAAGGGACACGCCCCGGCCGCCGAGATCTCCGACTTCAGGCACTTCATGAGCGATGCCTGCATGCGCGAGACTTTTCCCAATTACCGGTTGGACAGCGGCTATGAAGTCGCAATGCTCGAACCAGGGAAGAAATTCCGCACCACTTATGCCGACACGGCGCGCCGCAGCAGCTTCGACATTACCCACACAGCCGTGTCGGAGCCCATCATGTGGCCGGGCGACAAGCATTTCGAGCAGGTGATGAAAACCCGGGGTGAGCTCGAACTGCGCGGCAAGCGTTATGCCGTCGACGGCTATCACGTGCGTGATCGCTCGTGGGGTCAGCCGCGGCCGGAGGATCCGGTCGATGCGCCGCCTCATACCTGGATCACGGGTGTTTTCGATGACGAACACGCATTTCATCTGACGGCGACCGATGATCCGCTGCGCAACCCCGCCTGGAGAGAGCACTATCCAAACTTCGATCGCAGTCAGTCGGTCAAGTTCGGTTGGCTGCTCGTGGGCGGGCGCAAGACGAGAATCAAGACCGCCAGCAAACTGACTACCTACGATCGTGTGACCTGCATGCCGATGCAAATAGACATCCAGATCGTCGATGAGCATGACCGCGAGCATCGTCTCAAAGGAACGCTGGTTGCCGGCACTCCCATCCATCTTTGGCAGAACGTTCGCGTGCCCGTGGGTGTGGCGCGTTGGGAATATGAAGGCCGAATTGGCTGGGGAGACGTTCAGGACGTCCAGTATTCGGATTATCTGCTCAAGAATGGCTGAGAATTCCGGCAGCGATCAAGCCGCCGCGCTGGGCAGCGCGCTGCGCATGATTCGCCGGGACATTGACCGGGTAATCGCGCCCGAGGCGCACTCCGCGCTTGCCAAAGATACGATCGCGAGCCTGACATTGATCTTGGACGAGCTTGCCGATTACTTCTCGAGTGACCCGGATTCCGAGGCCGAGCGATCGAGGGCCGGCATAATCGAAGGGCTCGCCACCGCGCCGGCGACCGAGTCGCAGCTCGCACCGGCGCGGGATCTGGACGACCGCTCCGGTCTCGCAAGAGCCTTATCGTCACGACTGGCCACAGCACCGATCTCCGCGACGCGCTCCGCGGGGTCGAGCCTCATCGCCGACGTGGCGGCGGCTGAGCTCGCGGCACTTGACCGCCGCAAGGCCGCAATGGCCGCGCGCAAAGCCGCCGACGACGAGGCGCTGGCGAGGATCGAGGTCGAGATCACGCCGCGGGCGCTCGATGCGTACTTCGCAGGCAGCCCCGAATTCAAGGGGCTCCGCACGCAGTCGATCGAGCGCCTGCTCGGCGGCTATTCCAAGGACACGTACCTGCTGTCGACCCTATCCGAGGCGGGCGCGCGGCGCGACATCGTGCTGCGGCGAGACCTGCCGTTCGGGCCCACCGAACGCTCGGCCGCCGATGAATTCGACGTGCTGCTGCGGCTTTGGAACAAGGGATTCCCGGTCCCCCGTGCGCTCGCCGCCGTCCACGACAAGGAAGCTCTCGGCCAGCCCTTCCTGATCGTCGAGCGGGTGGAGGGCGAGAACGCCGCCGCGCTCTTCGACGCGGATCCGGCACTCGCCCGCGCAGTTTCGCTGCGGCTCGCGGCCATCCTCGGACAGCTCCACGCGCTGGACCCGCGCTCGCTCGGGCTCGCGCCGGCGGATAGCTCGCCGGCTCAGGAAATCCGCCGGAACCTGGCGCAGTGGCAATCATTCTGGAGACGCAATCGGCAGACAGCAGCACCGCTTGCCGAAGCTGCCTTCGCTTGGCTCGAGGCGCACGTCCCCGATGACGTGGAACGGCTCGTGCCGGTCCACGGCGATGCCCGTCAACATAACCTCCTCATCAAGGGGCGCGACATCAGCGCGCTCCTCGACTGGGAGTACGTACACGCCGGGGATGCTGCGGAAGATCTCGAGTACAGCCGCATGTATCTCGAGCCCTACGTGAGTTGGAAGGAGTTTCTCGACGCGTATCAGGCAGCGGGCGGGGGGCGCGCCGGCGCAGGCAGCGCCCGCTATTACGAAGTATTCCGCGCGCTCCGCAATCTCATATGCTGCGACGTCATGTGGCATGGGTTCGCCACCAACCGCTACCCGGTGAACAAACTCGCACTCGCCGGATTGGTGATTCGGCGCGATTTCTTGCGAGGTATCGCGCAGGCGCTGTTGCACGTCACGGCATGATCCATGGCCGCGCAACCGCTACGTCTCGGCATCCTGGGCACTGCCACTGTGGCAAGTTATGCGCTGATAGCGCCCGCGCGTAGCTGCCCGGATCTCGTGATCGCGGCGGTGGGCTCGCGCGATCCAGGTCGAGCGCGAGCCTTCGCCGATTTGCACGGCATCGCGGCGGCGGGCAACTACGACGAGGTGATCGATGACCCCGCGATCGGGGCAATCTATGTGGCGCTTCCAAATGCCCTGCATGCCGAGTGGTCAGTCAAGGCGCTCCGGGCGGGCAAGGCCGTGCTGTGCGAGAAGCCTCTAACCTGCAACGCCGCCGAAGCCCGTTTATGCGTGGCTGCCGGACATCGGGCGGGACTTCCGTTCATCGAGGGTTTTCATTGGCGGCATCATCCGCTCGCAATGCGCCTTTCAAGCATCGTCGCCTCCGGTCGGCTGGGCGCCATCGCTACGGTCGAGGTGCGATTCCGCTACCCCTCGCGCTTTCTCAAACCCGCCGATATTCGGCTCGACTATTCGTTGGGTGGCGGCGTGTTGATGGACGCCGGTTGCTACTGCGTGAATCTCCTGCGCATGCTGTTGGGCGAGCCCATTAATCTGATCGAGGCGAAAGCCAAATGCATGACGCCGCAAGTAGACGTCAGGATGGAGGCGGCCCTTGAATTCAGCCAGGGAGTGGTCGGGCGGTTGGTCGCGGCCAACGATCTTCCGGGCGATGAATTCGACATCGAATGCCGGATCAGTGCCGCACGCGGTGACCTCCGAGTGACCAACTTGTTCCTACCTCATCTCGGAGCGGCTCTCACGCTCGACCTCGACGGAAGTCGGATCACCGAGAAAGCGGTTTCTACGGCGAGCTTTGACTTCCAGATCGCCAATTTTGCAGCCGTCGTGCGCGAGGGAGCGGCGAGTCCGACCCCCGCTGATGACGCCATCGCCAACATGAGCGTCATCGACGCGATCTACCGCGGCGCGGGAATGCGCCTACGCGGCGAGGCAGTGTGAGGTCTCCTTGACTTGCAGAAGCACAGACAATAGAGTCAAACACATATCGATACAGTATCTAAGGTGATGCAATAGATACTTGTATATAGAAGTATCGATAGCGGGAAGTCCGACGTCTTCCGTTCGTGGTGGAACGCGAAGGCTCAAGCGCTTTCAATCAGAGAGTAGCCCCATGTCCAAAATCGTTCGATATTCCTACGGCGGCGGTGCAGCTCGATTCGGCGAGCTGCGCGGCGCGAAAATCCAACCCTTGCGCGGAGCCATCGGGAGCTTCAGCCAAGCCGACGAACCATCCGTCGACACGAAGCAGGTTCGGCTGCTGGCACCGACGACTCCCAGCAAGGTCGTCGCCATAGGCCCCGGTTATCGAGTTCACTTGAAAGGCGGCCCTGCACCCGCACGCCCTCATTATTGGATCAAGCCGGCCTCCGCACTGCTCGATCCCGAGGGGACCATCGAGCTGCCCAGCGGCGTGCCGATGGTCTGCCACGAGAGTGAGGTGGCGGTGGTGATCGGCAAGGTGTCCAAGGATGTACCGATCGGCCGCGCGCACGAGCACATCTTCGGCTACACCTGCATCAACGACGTGACGGCCGGAAACATGGTCAATATTCCGGAGTTCCTGAAATCGCAGTACTTCGTCGACGGCAAGATGTTCGACACGTTTTGCCCGCTCGGCCCGTGTATCGAGACCGAGCTGTCTCTCGACAACCTCGAGCTCGAATGCCGGGTCAATGGGGCCGTTCGGCAGCATCACAATACGTCCGACCTGCTTTTCTCGGCGACGCAGCTCGTCTCGATGATTTCGGCGATACTGACCCTCAATCCGGGCGACGCCATCGCGACGGGTTCGCCGCCGGGCATGGGTCCGCTCGTGGATGGCGATGTGGTCGAGGTCGAGGTTCAGGGTATCGGAGTCTTACGTAACCACGTCAAGGCGAAAAACGTTCCTGCGCGCTAGGCAATCCCCGAAAAAGGATTACAAATGCTGAAGCAAGTGGTCCTGCTCAAACGACGGGATGGCATGAGCATGGATGAGTTCATAGACTACTATGAGAATCACCATGCGAAAATGGCTGAACGATATATGCCTTTGGCGCGACGCTACTTACGGCGCTACGTAAGGCCGGAAAAAAATCCCATTACGGGAGAGATCGCGGAACTCGACTTCGATGTCGTGATGGAAATCTGGTGGAACACTCGGCGAGATTTCGACGAGACGATGAAACAGATCGGTCAAGGCGAAGTTCACCGATTGTTTTATGAGGATGAAGAGAAGCTCTTCAATTCTCACAACAACCGCGTATTCACGGTCGATGAATATGAGTCCGACATGCCGGCGGGATTGTTGGACAAATAGAGGCGATTCGAGCGATCGCCGACGCAGCCGTATCAGGGGCTGCGCCAGAGCTCCTCGAAGAAACCGCCCGTGATTCGGGTGAGATCCAGAAAGTCCGGCATGTCCGGAAATTGCTCATGCTGCAGCTGGTAGGACTGCCACGACTCGCGATATTCCTCCAGGTTGTTCCAGGACAGCTCCGCCACCCCGTCGAACTGCGGCATTCCGGCTCCGCAATGCCGCTCGCTCACATGGTATTGAATGTAACGGACCAGTGATGGCGTGCGCGGCACAAGGGGGGCGTGCTTGTGGCGCCAATGGTCCTGAAAGGCCTCCAGCGACATGCCCGGCTTGCGAGTCACCACCCATAGCGCGCGCAGGACCTTTTTCAGGTCGATATGGGCGGGGCCCCATTGCACGATGTTCTCCACGCCGCTCAGCACGACGGTGTGGTCGAGGTCCATGAAGCGCGCGGAATCCTCATAAATCCTTTCGGGACTCGACATGGCGCGCTGCAGATCCGCAGCGCTTTGCGCTTTGTCCCAGGCTTCGACCACGCCGTTGAACAAGCGAGGCGAGTTATCCACCTTCTCCGCGAGCAGAAGGCTCTGCGACATGCCCGCGGCGGCGGCGAGCGCACCGGAGCGCTGCGGCTTGACCCTGCGCCAGTACGCGGCGAACTCCTCGTCGGTC
>Ga0210393_10005468_pt1 | contig 10005 bp, 12 predicted proteins | sample IncBWC27OmetaG_FD_160068 | JGI IMG/M metagenome (GOLD analysis project Ga0210393, IMG submission 160068) | Forest soil microbial communities from Barre Woods Harvard Forest LTER site, Petersham, Massachusetts, United States - Inc-BW-C-27-O ...
AGCATGAGCGGGCAGAACGCGTATTGAAAGCTCGCGCGAATACTCAGTCCCTCCCATTTCAGACAACGAATCTCCGTGCAGCAAAATAGCAGACAGGGCGCCGCCACCTGGGTATCCGCTCAACTAGTGATCGAAGCGGATTTCCAGCCCAATCGTCCGGGGCTGGTTCAGAGCAATCCGCCGTTGAGTCGGGAGATCAATGCCATTCGCCAAGGGCAGTTCGGTCTCTGCGTGTTTGTCAAAGGCGTTGGTGACGAATAGGCCTCCGCTCCATACCAGGTGCTTCACTCCCAGACGCAGATTCAGCAGACCATAGCCCGCAATGTTGTAGTAGATGCTTTGGGAATTGTAGCTCGTGTACTCGCGACTCCTGAAATTGAAGTCACCCCGCAAATACGCAGATGTATCGGCACCGAACGCGCGCGTATATTCCGCCGATGCAGCACCCGTCCAGCGCGGCGCGTATTCGAGCGTCTGACCTGCCTGTCCGGCTGCGCCGGGGATCGTTGAGGTCAACTTCGATTCGTTATAGGCAAAGCCGAGAATCAGCTTCAGCGCCTTCGTTGGATCGTAATTCATTTCAAATTCGCCACCCTTGCTGGAAGCCTTACCGAAATTACCAATGAAGCCAAAACCACAGTCGGGCAAGGTGATGTTCTGCTGAATATTGGTCCAGTCAATATAATAGACGGCGCCATTCATCGTAAGCCGATGTTCCAGCCATTCGGTCTTCGCGCCCAATTCGTAGCTCCAGATCGAGTCGGGCTTAAACGCCGTTGGTGGAGTCGAGAGGCCGAGCGCGGCGAGATCTCGCGCGCAGGTGCTGGGGAAGGGGTATAACGAGCCTCCCTCGCGATAGCCCTTGGCAGCCGTGGCGTAGGTCAGAATATCTCGGGTGACATGATAGAAGAGGCCGTACTTTGGGGTAGTTCCCCTCGCCTCGCTAGTATACGAACTCGCGGGAGTCTCAACTCCACCATTGAAAATACCGTTGATATACACGGTGTAGCGCTGACTCTGCTCGTATAGGCGGTCACCAAGGGTTGCTTGTAACCCGGGTGCCAAATCGATATCGAGCTCCCCGAACGCCGCCTTCTGAGCATCAAGGAAGTCGTTCCAGTTGTAATAAACCGGCTCTGGTCCAAATGCCGCTTCGTATTGCGGCGGCGTCGGCCAGTAAAGGGTGCCGTTCGCCACCGCGTGGGCGTAAAGCAATCCAACGACGCCGCGCACCGGCCCCCCTCCCCCGGAGGCTCGCAGCTCCTCTACGAAGTTATGATTACCTGCCTCGGCGTATAGGGTCGACGGATAGACAGCTCCTTGCGGAAAGAAGTAGTAGAGATCTTTCGAGTCATCCTCGGCGTTGAAGACATATCGGTCCATGTAGGAGGTAGACGACGTGAACTGCACGGGTTGGACGTTCCCCTGCAGCGTCAGTGTGTAGAGCTGTACCTGGTCGGTTGACGGTTCACGAACCAAGCGGCTCTGAATCGGATTGCCGAAGCTACCCGGCGGAGAATCAAACGTGAACGGAGCGCCCAGGTCCATATGTTGGTAGTACGCCGCGAGGGTGGCGGAAAATTCATCGATCGGTTTCGCTTCGATCGCGATACGACCGCCAAAGGTTTGCTCGGTATTGATGTTCCTATCCACCGGACCCGGAAGAATAGCCAGATAGTTGTTCGGATCGGTCGGATGCTGATCGATGTAGCCACTATTGTTGCGGTCGAACACCATGGCGCGAACGGCCAAATATCCAGGAATGATCGGCTGGTTGATGAGGCCATCGACCTCCTCGTTAAAGCCTCCATCCTCCCCACCCGAAGCAATGACCTTGGCGGTTACGTGCGTTTCGCTGAGATTGGGTTGGTTGGTGATATATCGGATCGTTCCGCCAAAGGAACTCGCGCCATACAGCGTGCCCTGCGGCCCCCGCAACACTTCGACTCGATCTAGGTCAAAGAGGGCCGGATCCATGTCGAAGTTGGTTGGTTGCACCGCATTCCCAATGCCGATCGTGAGCGGCGTGTCATCAAGATAAAAGCCGACCGTATTGTTGCCGGATAGGCCTCGCAGGGTGATTGTATTTTGGCCCGGCGCTGCCGAAACAACAGTGAGCCCCGGTATTTGTCTTCCAAGATCCTCAAGTGTCGTCGCACTGGTTTTCTCAATTGTATCCGCGGTAATGACCGCGACGCTCATCGGTGTATCTTGCAAGCGCTCTGCAGTTTTACGTGCAGTAACGACTATGTCTGGGATTTCAAGCCCCGTGGAATCATTTGCCGACGTACCACTGGCAGTCCCCGTTGTCGCCTGAGCGATCGCAGTGAACGCCTGCAATAACGTCGCAAAGACCGAGATCGCGACAAGTCTCACCGGTCGCGACGCGACTGTTTTCATTTTTCTTTTCCCAAACGACTTGAACCGACTGACAGTTCTCGAACATACATCAGGGCACTATTTCTCGCAGCACTGCGCCGATTTCAGCGTGGATGACGACATCCGCCCTGCCGTCCATGTCGGTCGGCTCGTTGCACACCCGCATCCTGGTGCAGATTGTCCACATTCTGAGTAATCACATGGCCTAACTTGCCGGTCTCGATCAGGCGCGCAATGGCAAAATGACCTTCATTCGGTTTGGCGCCGACCCAACCGGCCGTCCGGGAAAGGGTGCGCCGCCAAGCCTCGCGCCGGGCGTCTTCGTTGTGCATGAACGTGTCGAAGTCGATCGGTTTCATCCGGCTCCAGATGCCGCCCGGGCCGCGGAAATCTGGAACGCCGGATTCAGTCGAGATGCCGGCGCCGGTGAAGACAACGGTTTTCGACGAACCGGCGAGAAGGGCCGCGAGGCGGGAGATCGCCGACATGGCGGCGTTATACGGCGTGCCAAGAACGCGGAGCAAGTATTTCCGTTGAATATCTCTAAATTAGCCGACAGACGGCATGGACGCATTGTCGCACATCATTTTCGACGTTGAGACGGAGGGCGGGTGCGAATGCTTCCGGCAGTCATTTTGTATTAATCCATGAACTGTCGTCCGACAGCGTCCGAGAGAATCTGGCAGCAGCCACCTTTTAGAAGGGGTGTTCTTGGGGGTATCTCAAGCGAACTGAAGTCAAAAATCCCTAGAATTCTCGGCGTTTTCTCGTCGATTTCGAATCCGTCCAGGGAAGCCAGTGCGTTATGTTTCAATAGTTTATATTATTATCTTAATGTGCATTATTGATAACTAGAATCCAAAGAAAACCGACCCCAACGTCACTGACCGACACGGTTCCTACCTTCGCTTCACACCTTCCACAAGACAGGTGAGATTTCACCAACCGTGATCGACCCGAGGCCGTCCGTGGTCGCCGGCGGCTCAGTCCTTGATTTGATAGATTCGGTTGTGTCGCCAATCCGCCCGCGTGCGGGAGCGTCGTGATCAGACCGCAGAAAAGTGCGGCAGGCGCAGTCTCGACAGTGCCGAAGATCGAGACTCCAAGTCCGCAAGCCACTCACTCTTCGAGCCTCGAGGGCGGAAATACTGGCGCTCGACGGGCTGCTTAATGAATCAACCAATGAGTCACGCCGTCTAGACTTTCTCAGACCCAAGCGCCTCACCATAGAAGCGAATCCACCTCCAGGCTAGGGACGTCGAAGCAGACGGATACTGAAATGACAATGTGCTCCATCGCCGCCGGCCAGTGCCTCCGTGGGCCGGAAGGTCCGGCGGTCGCCTGACGCCCGCCGGTATTCGTCCTCTTATTTCAGCTCCGCCACCTGTACGGTGTCCGAACCCAGCACTGTGCGAATCTTGGCACGATCCGCCTCGGACTGATTCGCCTTCTCGATCGAGCCTTCAACCTTGGCGCTCACCTGATCAAACTTCCCGCCGAGATGATCGAGCGCCGCCCAGTTCTTGTACTCGACGACGAGTATGATGTCGGCATCCTGCAGGGTGTGCGGCTGAGCGACCAGCACCTCATAGCGCGTGATGAGGCCGGCTGCCTTGGCCGCTTCCTCCTGTTTCTTGTAAGTGGTGGCAAGCCAGTGCATGTATTCGTCGAAATGCCCGTCGACAGTGCGGATGAACGAGACAGTCTGGACCGGTCCGTCGTTGTAGTCGCGGCCATCTGCGTAGGCCATCGTAGCAAGTGCAGTGAGTGAGAGTAGTGCGCCGGCGGCGCAGATCGCCCGGATCATATGTGTCATGAATGAGTCTCCCTAGTTATTCGTCGTTGAGCTTATATCGAGTTGTACCGAGCGGCGGACTTGCCCGGCAGCACGGAGCGCTGCACACTACGCCGCCGCCGCATCCCCTGCAAGTACCGCCTGTGAGCCAGGTGCACCCAGCGATCGAGTCGCAGCAAAATCATCGCCGAAACCAGCGCCGCTCCCCCGTGGGCGGCGCAGCAAAAGCGACGCCTAAGAACATCACTTCTTCACGCGCCGGCCCGAAGTGAGCACCCTCCATCGAACGTCTCGGAGTCAATGCTCACTGCGGGCTCAGCATCAGTCGCGGCGCGCGCTGCAGTGTCCGACGTTTCTGGAATACTTCCCTAGGTATTGCATCGCCGCTGAGCGAGTGCCGGGATCATGACCGCGTACGGTCTATTGGCGAGATAACGCGTCGGGCGGAACGCGACGTCCGCGCGGTTCACAGCGATATTGATGTTCTGCTTCGGGCAGACATATTGGAGAAGGCTGCTGAGGGTGGAGTTGTATTTCCTTATGACGCCATCCATGTGGATTTCCTGCTAAGAGCTGCGTGAGTTCGAGCAGGCGGATGGAAATGAACTGTCATCCGACAACGTCCGGCAACAGCCACCTCTCGGAGGGGTGTATCCGATGTTTTCGAGAAGTTAACCACAATGAACCGCACTAAATGGCACGTATGGGTAAACACCCAGGTAACGGGCGGCAAGTCCGCGCGCCTTCTTGCGCGTGGAACTTCGATTGACTTCCTCAAGCGGCTGTCGCCGACTTAGCGGAGTTAAGGGTCGCGGTCACGGCCGACAGCGCTGATCCAGATACTTCACTGTCAATGCATGAATTTCGCGCAGAGCTGCCGTACGGCCCGGCAGGCCTTCCTCGTCGCTGAGCGCGCCGGCCCCCTTCATCAGCTGCAGCACGACCACCGAAGTATCACGGGCGGCCTCTGCTGACAGCGCAGGACTACGCGCTCGCAGAACGGCGGCGATGCGCCGGCGAAACATCGAGCGGAAAGTGGCGAGCCGCGTTTGCTCGTCCATTCGCGCCTCGACAAGTTGAAGCGTCGTGGTGCGCTCCTGAGGGTGACCTCGCAACAACGCGAAAAGAGCCTTGACGAGCGTATCGGTATCGATCCCCTTAGCCCGCCTCTCCAGTTCCTGCAGGTCGCTCTCAAGGAGGGCAACATAGTTCTGCACCAACGTATCGGCCAGAACCTCCTTGGATGGAAAGAACTGATAGAGCGAGCCAATCGGTGCGCCCGCTCGGGCGGCGATCTCCGTCATGGTCGCCGCTTCATAACCCTTCTCGCCAAAGATCGCCACGGCAGTATTCAAGAGCTCCGCGACCCGTTGTTTGCCGCGCTGGCGCTTTGGAAGTCTGGGGCCACCGATTTCAACTGCGCTTGACATTTATGAGTCAATCCTCATATGATGAGGATACATGAGGTTACCCTCATATTACTGATCATTGCAATATCTTCACAACCGGGAGATCTCGATGCAGCTTGACGCGAAAACGACCGCCTTGATCTTGATCGACCTGCAAAGAGGCGTACTGGCCATGCCGCTGGCACCGCGCGCCGCGGCGACAGTCTTTGAGCGCTCGAGCCGCATTGCCGATCGCTTTGGCGCGGCCGGCGCGCTGGTCGTGCGGGTACGTGTTTCCTTTTCCCGGGATCTTGCCGACGCGCCGCGGTCACCCGTCGACCAGCCTATGAAGTACGGAGCTCTGCCGCCTGGCTGGGACGAGTTTCCCGAACCGCCGGATCCCTCCGATGTGATCATTACCAAGCGCCACTGGGGCGCCTTCTATGGTACCGAACTCGACCTGCAGCTGCGTCGTCGCCAGATTCGCGCAATCGTTCTGGGTGGCATCGCCACGAACATGGGGGTTGAGTCCACTGCACGTAGCGCAGCCGAGCACGGCTATGAACTGGTCGTCGCAGAGGACTTGTGCAGCGCTCTGGACGCCGATATGCACGCGTTCAGCTTCAGACACATCCTGCCGCATCTGGCCCGCGTTACTTCCTCGGAAGGGGTCACCCTCGGATGAGCACGACACGCGCTAGTAGCAGCACGTTCTCGCGCTGGCTGCGCTCGTGGCCGATGCCGGGCCAGTGGGCAGCTCTGGTGGTACTCTCCAGCCTCGTTTTCCTGGCTTTGGGTACTGCAGCGCTGCCCGCCGCGCTGTTGCTTGGCCCGATGATAAGCGCCATCGTGCGCTCTTCACGCATGACGGTCTGCTTTTCTGCCTCGTGATGGCCGCGACGCTCTTGGCCGCCGCCCTGATCGGGTGGCTCATTAGCCGCACCGGCCTCATTCCGGGTGCCACCGCGGTCTACGGCACCTCACCCGGCGCGGCCAGCGCCATGGTGCTGCTCGCGGTGCTCGGTCAGCAAGCGGCGCGCATGTTGCGCTTGCAGGCCTGGGCCGTACTCGGTCCGGTGCTGCTGCTCTCGGCGCTGCACGCGATGGGTTTGGTCGCCATCGATTTGCCTCGCTGGCTGCTCGCCGCGGCTTTCGCCCTGATCGGTTGGCGCATCGGATTGAGTTTTCGCCGTGATGCCTTGTCTCATGCCCCGCACGCTCTGCCGGTAATCACTGCTGCTGCGTTGTCCCTCATGGGGGTTTGTGGGCTGCTAGCGTGGTGTCTTACGCCTCTCGCCCACGTCGACGCTCTCACCGCCTATCTGGCCACCAGCCCAGGATGGCTCGACTCCGTCGCTATCATCGCCGCCTCTTCACCGCACGCTGATCTGCCATTCGTGCTGGCATTGCAGTCTGTGCGGCTGCTCCTTGTCATGAGCTTGGCGCCCCTCCTCACGCGGCTCGTCGTGCGCCATTCGCCGCATCTGCGAGCCGCTGGAGCCGATTGAATCGGAGAAGGCCATGGACACATTGACCAGTATGAAGGTGTTTCGGCAGGTGGTGGAGTCCGGTAGCTTCGTCGCTGCCGCTGAGCATCTCAATCTCTCGACCGCCAATGTCAGCAAACATGTCATGAGCCTCGAAAAGCGACTTGGCGTGCGGCTGCTCAACCGCAGCAGTCGAGCACTCAGTTTGACGGAGCCGGGAAGAGTTTACTTCGAGCGTTCCAAGACGATCGTTGACGAGCTGGAAACGGCGGAGCTGGAACTGGGCTCGTTAAATACCACTCCACGCGGTACCCTCCGAATTACCTGCCCCAGTTGGTTCGCCACTCAGCGCATTGCTGACACACTGGCTCTTTACAGGCGGACCTATCCAGACGTCGTTGTCGATGTCTCGTTCGAGGACCGCATTGTCGACCTCATCCAGGAGGGATATGACCTTGCACTGCGGGTGACACCCCATCCAGAAGCGCTGCCAGCTGATCAGGTCGCACGACCGGTACGACAGATGGTGTTCTATGTCGGAGCATCGCGCGAATACATCGAGCGCAACGGAGCCCCAAAGTCTCTGCAGGATCTTGGCAGTCACGATTTGGTGGCTGTGGGAAATCAGAGCTCGTGGGTCTTCGAGAGTGCAAATGGAAAGCGCGAGGTATCTGCGCGGACGGTCATCCGCTACCGCTCAATGGCAGGCGTGGCGCATGCTGTCGCTGCGGGAATGGGATTGGCTCGACTACCGGCGCACTTTTTCAAGGATCCGCAATTCAAGGATGTCTTAATGCCTGTCCTCACCGACCATCCTGTGTGGCAAACGACGCTCTACATCGTCTACGTAAGCCGCAAGTTCGTACCGCTCAAGATACGCACCTTTGCTGACTTCCTTCTCCTAGAATCGGCTCGCCGGGAGGAGACCCGGCAACGCCGATGTGCGCCGTTACTCGGGGTTGGAGTGAGCGCCACGAATGGATCATCACGCTCACACCTGGCCTTCGTGGCACCGGTCGTGTAGCGACCGCCGACGGTCGCTCACTAAAGAATGGAGTCGAGCCTATGCGATAGTCATATCATCGGTCCGGTCTTCGTCGCGGATCTGTGCGCGCTCCTTCAGCGCAGCGAAGCGCACTTCTCCCGCTCCTTCAAGCGCACCTTCGGGGAGTCGCCGCACGCTTTCCTAGTGCGACGTCGCGTGGACCTTTGAGAGCGCGCCATCCTTCAATGATCAGGTGTAGCTTCTACGCTTTACAAGCGTCCCGAGTAATCCGTCCCGGGGAGCCAATGATAAATAAAGGCAGGCCGCATTCTTCGACTCACGGGCTGCTCGTGAGTTGGGCGCGCGTGGCGACAGGCGTGAGCAGAATATTCGCAGTTCCGAGTATTTTGATCGGTTGCAGATCGCGCGCACTTACCCCTCGGATTGCAATCCGGACGTCGCGCGCTTGGTTGGGCGGCACCGACGCAGCGGATTGACCATGTTGCTCGAAGATCGTCGTACAGACGGCTCTGATGCAGTCTTGCACCACAAGATCGTAACTGTAGTCGGTCAATGTGTAAGTCGCGGAGTCGTTGTAAAGTCGCGCCACAATCGTGCCGATGCTGCCGCGTTCCGCTCCTGGCTCACCGTGTATTTGATCGAATCGAATTTCCGCGACAGTTATGCGATTCTTTGCCTCCGGATCTGCCTTGTCCAATTTCTCGATATGAAAGCGCTCGAAATCGACCGGCGTTTTCTCAACGGCCGGCGGCGCCGCGGTAACAAGTGCAACCGGTTCTCCGCGCTTAGCAAAGACGACGATGACAACAATCGCGACAATGGCCACGGCAATGGCGGAGAGGCTAAACGCTCGAGTTCTCGGAAAAAGGAACGCCAGCGCCACCAAGACAAAGACCACGATCCATAGCATTGCCTCTATTCTCATTCGAACTGAATCCTCTGCACCGCGGATGTGTTTCGTGCGGCCGATAGAAAGACCGACAATCCCACCGCCGTGGCGACGGTTTTGAGAACCTTAGTCACATCCGCGATCGGCGCATGCACCACCACGAAATACGCCCGCTCCAGTCGAAACGCCTTCCCCTCAATCTGCTCGGGCGCGATCTCACTCCCCGGTGCCGCAATGCTGCCGGACGCCATGAAGACCCCCAACCCCAGCACCCAATACGCGATCGACACACTCACTTGGTGAATACCCATGGCCACCCTCGATGATTCTGCATAGCCTAAGATCGCGATGAATGGTACGCAGGTCGCCGTTCATCCACCGAGCGCCAGAATTCAATTCTTCGGAGTGGCTCCTTCCGCTCGCACGAGTTTCTGCCACTCCGCGTATATATCCACGTGGACCGCAGTTTGCGTCGCGGCAACCTGCGCGTCCACGAAGGCCCGAAATTCCTTGCCAAACTGTGTTGCGGATAGCTTCCAGGCGGCGCGAAACCCGGGGTAGCTCATGTACGTGCGGACGCCCGCGCAATAGCTGTCGAAGGCGGCTTGGTCCAGCGTACCGGCCTTATACTGCAGGAACGAATCTTCTCCGCTCAAGAACGCGGAACGGCTCACCAGCAGCCACTGGGTCACTTCCTCTCGGGTCATGGTGGGATCTGCGTCCATACCTCTTTGCCAAACATGCGCCAGTTCTCCGTTGGCCATAGTCAGCGATGCGTTGCTGGCCCGATCGGCGCGCCCCTGTTGCATGATGGCGCGCTGGCTGCGGTCCGCTCCGCGGACCTGCAGGCCGAGATAGATGAGAGAGCCCACAACCGCAATCGACGCCAAGGATTGGCTGAGGTAGAACACCTGTTCAAGCGACATGATTAACTCCCTTTGGGATACGTAGGCTCGCAAAAATTCTAGCATTGTCGGTGTTGACAATCTGGCTCGTCGCCCTTGGGCTTCCGACCGGAGCACGACCGCCAGGCTAGGCGGTCCCACGCCGTCCAGTGAATC
>Ga0210393_10005471_pt1 | contig 10004 bp, 10 predicted proteins | sample IncBWC27OmetaG_FD_160068 | JGI IMG/M metagenome (GOLD analysis project Ga0210393, IMG submission 160068) | Forest soil microbial communities from Barre Woods Harvard Forest LTER site, Petersham, Massachusetts, United States - Inc-BW-C-27-O ...
GGATGCTACCGATCGCGCGGACAGCATAAGGTTCGTGATTCGAACCTTCCAAGAGGTTGAACAAACGCAATACCATCGTCGACGAGAGTGGAAACGTCCCTGTGAGACGTGGAAGCCTCGATAGAAGGATCCGATTGATGCGGTCCAAGGGAATTCCATAGAAGACAACCCGACCGAGCAAGTCGTATCCGCGACGGCCTGCTCTTCCGGCGCATTGGCGGAACTACTCTCTTCCGGTAAGGAATGGCAAGTTTTACGAGGCAAGAGTAGACGACCGACCGTGAGTGCGGTAAGGAAACGAGAGTCTCCGCAGAAAACGGACGACTTGGTCGGTGCATTAATCCCCAGTGCCAGGGTACCTTGGGTAAATGAATGCATTACCACCTCAGTACATCTCCGATAGCACGATAACTTACCTGTTGCGATGATGACTCGAAGGAAGCCAACCCGAAAAAGTCTGGGATAGCGTGACAAACTCGTTAACTTTTGATAGTCGGATAGAATGAGAGGGCGCACCGCTCCACGAGAACACGATATCCCTTACTCAGCCCGCTATGGTGGACTGCAATTCCTCTCCACAACGCCCTGAAGAGAAACTCGGGAGTCGAGGTCCATCTCAACGAATCGATATCCTCGAGGAGATCTTTCTTTGGACATGCAGAGGCGGCGGCAAAGGAGAATTGCGGTGACGGGTCTCGAGGATCAAAATAACTTTCCCAAGAACGATCCTCGGCGCCCGGTTGAGGGACCTCATCATCTGGATCTCTATCTCTCTTCCGAGCTGCCGCCTTCTGCGCAGCCCGTTCCTTGTTCTTCTGGCGCACCTGCCAAGCCTCCCATTGGCCGACCTTGCGTTTCCACTCGGGACTTTTCTCCCTCCAGACTTGCTCGGCCTTTTCAAGCACATCGAGAACGTGAGAGGCCATCACCAGACACTCATGACGATCAAAGTTGAACAGAAGTGCAGGCTAAGCGACATGTCATTACCAGCCACAAGGTGAACAGGAAGTCTGTGCAAGGGCGTACCAGGCCATCGGTTGCCTGCATGACGGACAACAGGTGAATAAGACCAGACAAGAACGCGGAACGACTCGGTGGAGCATTGAGTCGTGACTTGGGTGTCTGTTTGATAATTGGATCTTGAACCTCTTGAACCACTTGCTGAAATGAAGAAGACGGATCAAGCGCATCGGGTGCGGCGACCAGACGGGACAAGGTATCCTTGATATCAGCCTCATAAGCCAGTACGTCCTTTTGCCGGATGAACGTATCGTGGGAAAAGATGGTGGTTGGATCTAGTCGTTCCGCGTCGCCAATGTTTTTGGTCCTCAAGACCCTGTACAGACGGAGCAAATCCGGGGCCTCCAGGGACAGATCCGGAGGCATAATTCCCTCGAAGTACAACGTTGAGGCTGGGTGGATGAAGCGCATCATTTCAGTCGGGAGACGGCCACTATCTAACCCGAGGAAAGGTTCATCCTTGGGAAGTAGCTCGGGGAAAAACGCAAACTTCCGTAGGTGCGAATAGCGATGGGGATAATGGATGAACTTGTGTTCAAACCCTTTCGCCCTCTGGACGCTCTCGAGCCACGCATTAAATTTCTCTGGCTCACCAATAGTTGCAGAGAGTCCACTGCGTCAAGAGATGTCAGAGGTCAGAGGTCACATATTTGGTGAATGACGGACATGATAGGACAGGGGGCCAACAAAATGATTTGTTCCCAAGCTGTACCACCTTCATGCTGACCGATGGTGTGGATCTCGTCCAGTATGATCCTTTGGATTCTTGGTTGTTAAAACAAGGGACGACAACATTCCACGGAAGTCTTACCGCCTGATTCGCGGGGTCCATGTTTTCGCCGAGGTTGGGGAAAGAAGCATAATTGCCAACATCTCTGGCACAGTAACAAGGATTTGGCATCTTTGTGGATCATGCACACGAAAGTCCCTCGTATAAGTACACCAGCATGTACCTGCTACTGTCAATAGAACGCTCTTCAAACACGTCGAGGTCTACTCACGGCCATTGACTTCCTTGCGGAACCGTGCGTATACCTCCGCCGCAACTTGATTCACCAGGGCCTTGGTCGGGGCTACATATACAAGGACTCCGTCATCGGATTCACGAAGGACTTTCTCCATAGCGTAGAAAGAGATGAAAGTTTTTCCAGCGCTCGTTGGTGCTGTGATTGACATGGAGGCTGAATAAGAACGATACGGACAACGGACACTAAAAGAATCCTCACCTACGACTAAGACAGAGCTCTTAGGGTTGTCCAAGCAATCGAGTACCTCGCGTTGCCATGCATCGGGCTGGAAACTCACCCGAGGATCCGGAGAGCTATCCATGCTGCGATCCATGTACTCGCCGAAGGCCCTCAGTTGCCAGATTACTGGATCCTCCTTGATAGCCATAAATTTATGGAGGGGCTTACTACTCTTGGACTTCAACAGCTTAACGAAGCTGAATTCTAGATTACGATCAGGTTGCAATCTGCGACAGGCGTCTTCTTCCAACGAGGGAATGTAATTCACGAATCCCAATGAGATCATGATGCTGGCCAGAACGCCCAACGTCGTTGCCGTCAAGGAATCGCTAGCGTACAACTCTTTGACCACGCGTAGGATAGATACGACGTAGTCATCATGGATGCTGGGGTTCCCGGGATCGGCTTCAGTTATCCATCGTTGGATTGTCAGATGGAGCCTGTAAAGCCGAACCTCGACAGATAGCCATCCCGCATCTGTCCTAAAGTTTCGAAGTAAACCTCGGAGAGAGGACATCTTGAGTTCGTAAGTTGGCATCCTTTCCATTTGGCGGCGCTGTTCCAGCCACCACTCCTTGGACGAGGCATCTTCCTTAGCTTTCTTCTCGCGAGCATGCTCCTGGCGGATGCGTTCTCCACTAGAGAGTGGGATGGGCTTGTTCTTTTTCTGGTTAGTGTTCTTCTTTTTCTGGTTAGGAAGAACTATTATCTCAGCCCTCTGAAGGATGACGATTAGAATAGCGTCACAGATAAACGATGATCAGTCAACGTACTTTTTTGTCTCGCTGCGGTTGGCAGATCGGAAAGTCACTAGTAATTTCTGAGACTTTCCGACCTGTCGGAGGAACCAGAATCTGTTGCAGAACCTTCCCTGATGCACCAGTCAATGTGCCAGCAAGGCGATGTAGCTGGATCATGAGGCGTTGATTGTGTCGTAGGTGCTTTCGACGTAGGTGTTTGTCGACGACCTTCACCCCCTCTCCCCCAAGATGTTTAGGCAAGATAGGAAGACGGTGGGCATGCCAGTGTCTCGTATCCGAGAACAGAATATCCTGACTAAACTCCAAAGGGGTGGAGGACGACGCATGATCTTGATCTGAGACTGTGACGTGCACAGCAGCAAGTTCGTCATCGAAGACCTGGTTGTGAAATGGCAGGAGTTTGAACGATGTGACCTCTTCCAAGTCATTTGAGACCGCTGACGGTGGTTGTGGGTCGTAATTATGTGAAAAGCTCGCCGACAGCTCCATAAAGTCTAGTGGCGGTGCATTCACCGATCTCCAAACTGTCTCCAGTCGAGAAGAAATCTCCGGTCCTGCAAGTTCCGAGAGTACACTTGATCGAAAGTGGCCGTTGGATACTGTATAACGAAGAATAGTAGTGAATATCCTGCCGTCAATGTCGACAAAATGATTGGTCCTCAAAACAAAAGTTGTCATGATGGAGTTGATTTGAGGCAGAAAGGTTCCAACGAGCATGGCCACGAGGTCTTTGTTAGAATCTTCGCGCTGGCGAGCTCTCTCGGAAACTGGAAGAGTCGGGAGAATCATGATATGCAGGAAAAAGAGTGATGTGAGCTCCCAGAACAAGGGCGGGGATTCAGCATAATGCACGACGAGATAGCCGAGGACGTCTTTGAGAAACTGATCTAAGCTAGTATGCTGGCCTGGTGGTGTGGCATGCAGAGGTGCAAGGGGCACCTGGGAAACTCGATTTCCCAACTTGTTCCCAAGTTCGGTAGCACTATCTTGCACGGCGTTCCAAACGGAAGCTGGAAATGACTCGTGACTATCGAGGCCAAATCTTCCCTCAAGTACGAAAGAAAACATCTGTGTCTTATCCATATGAATGTTGCGGCTATGGGACGTAACCGACCCACCTTCGAGTCGCGAAACTCCGCTCCGTGTAGCAAAGTAACATCAACGCCCGAAGTAAGAAGGCCAAAAACGAAGTTGCGTTGGACGAGGACGCGCGTAACCATGTCATGATCAGTGTCTTCGGGCCTTCCGCCATCGTTCAGCATAACAAACATTGGCTACCAGTCCCGTCAGAAAAACCGAAAAGCGGGGTACCAGATCAGAAAATTTACCTTTGTTCGTTGCTGGTAGGCATGCCAAGCTGGGTCCTTTAAGCTCAAGAAGGCATATATTTTTAGCCCAATTTTGGGGGAGTGCTCGACAAGGTGGCTGAATAAAAGTGCGCGGGCAAGTGAACGCGATGACACCGCGAAATCAGTACTTCCTTTCAGCGTGAGGTGGCGAGTATCTGGAAACAGATGTCACAGAATCAGTGATGGGCCTTCAAGTTCGGGCTATGACTTGGAGCTTACCCTCCCAAAAGACTACATCGAAGACGGCAGATCTCCTGAGCATCTCATTCAAGAGCCACTCCATCGAATGAACAGCATGTAGAACTTGAAAACCTGGATCTATAAGATTACAAAACTCTTGAGACCGACGCAGAGTCTCATACGATAAATAAACTCACCGCCTGTGCGCGCAAGTGCTAACAGAGGATCGTCGAGAACGTGCTGCAGTAATGATTCCCCTGTGAACAAAGTGTTATTAAACCATCCTTCACAAACAAATAGATGCTCATCACCATCAAGAATGAATCTCTCATTGCCTGCATAATCACCAATCAAGTCCATCCAACGCGCCTTTTTCCCCGCGATTTCCTTGTACCAATGATCGTCAATGTATTTCAACGCCTCGAGGGCGTTCGTCCTCTCCTCGCGGGCGTGGGTGATGTTGTCCTGGCTGATGTCTACGATGCCCGAGACAGACTCATCCAGAGTAAGATCGGTTAAATCCATGATTCGCAAGCAGGTATTTTGTGAACGTGAACGGTGACTTGTACAGCGTTATTTATGAGTTGTGGGGAAACTGGGTCAGGGGAGGCCAGAGACCAAGCGAAGAGGCTTTATATAGCCCCTACACGGTGACACATCGAGATGGGCGTAAACGCAGTATCTTCTTCACACGACCTCGTTTCACAGTCATTACCCCGCGTGGCAAATGCGAAGAGTATAATGCGCATGAGAATTACTTCAGGAGGTCGGATGGGCTAGGTTATCTTTTTCGAGACGTAACTGAGCGCAGTCCGCAGCCCTAAGGTCGTGCCCAGATTGCGTTAGATATGAACTACGATAACGCACGCTGAGAGAACTCGTAGAAGAGTCAGGGGCGCTGGGGGTTAGATCAGATGCGCAGGAATTGCCTTGTAAGATATCGAAGATGGATTGCCGCACCGTGCACCGTGACCGTGCGACTCTGCGGTGGGTGGCGCGGTACTTCGCCAGGCCGCATCCCAGCCTGGATTCGGAGACCCCCTTACATCAACGCAGTATCTTCTTCACACGACTTCGTTTCACAGTCATTACCCCGCGTGGCAAATGCGAAGAGTATAATGCGCATAAGAAGTATTTCAGGTCGGATGGGCTTGGTTATCTTTTTTGAGACGTAACTAAGCGCAGTCCGCAGCCCTAAGGTCGTGCCCAGATTGCGTTAGATATGAACTACGATAACGCACGCTGAGAGAACTCGTGGAAGAGTCAGGAGCGCTGGGGGTTAGATTAGCTGCGCAGGAGTTGCCTTGTAAGACATCGACATCGAAGATGGATTGCCGCACCACACCGTGACCGTGCGACTCCGCGGTGGGTGGCGCGGTGGCGCGGTAGGTACTTCACCAGGCACTGGATTAGGAGACCTCCTTACATAAGTCAGTCGGAGTTTGCAACTGAGTCACTGAGTCACTTCACCTCCTTGGCGGACTTAATCGGAATTAATCTGAGTGTGAACCAAGCGGCTGGTTCCGAGCCTAGCGTTTGCCGCGTTGCCAACTAACAGTGTCGACGATACAGTACCATCTACAGCTTTTACAGCAGAGACTTAGACGAGGGAAGTAACCTCCCCACTGCAAGCAAGTCGTGCGCGTATTTCGGTAGGCTGACAATAGACCGACTGACAATTGTAAATCAAGGAAGCAAGGAAAGCTCAATTCACGACGTGTGTATCCAGGTGTGTGAATGGAACCAACTACATGCAAAAAAAAACAAAAAACGTCACAATAATAGGACGAAACTGGTACGCAAAATACTCCTCAATCATTTCTAGTGAAGTTGTTGAAGACTAGCAAGTTTACCGTATCCGCGGGAATCTGGGTAAGTATGCCTTGACTTGCGAGACCAATCACCGCGGCTTTGAGGTCGGCGGGGCTGATTGGCTTGACCTCAATCGGCGCAGTGACGGCTTCGATCAGCCGGGGAGGAGGAAGGAAGCCAGAAACCCAGCGGGGCATTACGCTGTAAGCAGACCTATAGAGGCCGGTGAAAGAGCCAGTGAAAGGGCGCTGCGCATTGAGTTGCTGAGGGACGAGGGAGGAGGAATGTGTAGTAGGGTTGAAAGTGGAAGATGGATAGATGGAAAGAAGATACGCCAGGAGACCAGCAGTATGGGGGGATGCCATGGAAGTGCCGGAGATGGTGTTCACAGCGGTTTCAGATCCAATCCAGGTGGATAGGATATTCAGGCCAGGGGCAAAGACATCGACACAAGGACCGTAATTGGAGAAGAAGGCACGCTCATCACCGAGCGTGGATGCCCCAACTGTGACGGCTTTCTCAGCACCAGCTGGAGAGGTAGAGCACGCATCACGGTTGTCATTGCCCGCGGCAACAGCAAAATGGAGGCCGGTGCCGACAGCGCCATCGATTGTGTCATCAAGAGCGCGGGATTTGCCACCACCTAGAGACATATTAGCAACAGAACCCTTGTGCTTTGTCTTGCCTGTGGCCTTGAGTTCAGCTGCCGCAAGAGCAGCCTTCTTTGCTGCGGAGTCTGCAGCAAAGAGGACACCAGCGATAACATCTGACATGGAGCCGCTGCCATTTGATCCAAGAACTTTGACAGCGATGACGTTGGCAGACTTGGCTACGCCGTATTTGCGTGAAGCAATGGTACCGGCGCAGTGGGTTCCATGGCCATTGTTGTCTTCGTCAACGTCATTCCGCGGGATAGTCTTGCCCCACGATGCACGTCCTTCGAACTCTCGGTGGCTGATATGGATACCAGTGTCGATGATGTAGACATCAACACCCTCGCCACCATCGGAGTCATATTCGTACTTGCTGAAAGTGCCAAAGGTGAGTTTGGGGCGATGGCTGATGCGTGCGAGACCCTGAAGAAAAGGTTGCGTGTCGATGAGTCACATTCAAGGCGAAATGAGCGCTAACATACCCAGGGAGCAGCTGTCTGGACATCCTGGGTTCTGACAATCTGGTCGCGCTCAACATAGGCCACTTCAGGCATTTCGCGGATCCTTTGGAGAACTCGGTCCGTGAACTTTCCGGTGTAGCCCTTGATATGGCTATCGAACACGTGACGGATCCCGCTATCATCGTCCAAGTGGGGGTCCTCGGCATGCGCTGACTGGATGAAGTTGTAATGATTATCTAGAGCCGCCAGCGGCAGGTCCTTCTTCAACATGACGATATACGAGTCACTGATAAGTCCGTGAGGAGCTTCGTGCTCTGCAGTATGAAGGGGGGCAAGGACTAAAGGGGAGCCTTGGCGCACATCATAGTTGTGGCTGGTGGATAGTGGTGTGGCCAAGGATGAAAGGGCCAAGGAGAGGGAGAAGAGCGACAAAGACAACAATATGGGTGACATGGTTGTGGTTTGAAACAGACCCGTTTAGCAAGCGCGCCGGCTTTGATAATGAGCGGTCCCCAGTTTGGCTTTATTTGTACCGTTGCCCCAAACCATTAGCCACGTATCATCAGCTTCGAGCAGAGCGGAGCAACTGCGAAGCATCCTCAGTTTGGATCACGAGGGTAATGAATACAGAAAGCCATGTATGAGTACTGTACTTCGGCACAACATTCTCTGGACCCCATTCAATTTTCGCCGGGACAGGATGACGGCTCTCCAAAGTGCCATAGCCTAAACGAGTTATCTCGGGAGGAGGGCTGCGGTCGGTGGCGGTGTCGTCGTATGACTTCTCGTGTGTCGCCTCGTGACGTCTCCTCTCCTAAAACCGATGACTCTGAGCTTTCGTCTCCGTCACTATCGAAATCGTCGAAATGTCGAGACCCAGATACGGAAAGTAAAAGTGGATGAAGGGGATGGAACACGACGGACCCGACGGCATCTGTAATGGCTCTATCCATATCGATATCGAAGTGGAAGCATATTCTCGTACCGTCGTGCGCGTGATACTTCAGGAGAGGGGCAGACCAGCAGAGAGGAGCTTCCTCGGCCCCGACTTTATCTGTCGGCTCCGCACCAAACTTAGCGAGGTTGAACATATTGACGTTACCGTTCTATACCAAAGTGGATCTCAGCTAAGGGTTGTTTGTGACGATTCGCATGCACGCACTTGATCGCCGACACCCATGAAGTTTCCCGCAAGATCGATGTCAAACTTCATCTTCTGGTTCATTTCGATCCTTGAGCCATCACCACAGCGAAATGTTTCCAATGGGGCCACCGTACTCCCGCGGAGGTCCCAGCTGTATATCTCATCGCGCCGCCGGAATGAGGCATATAATATATGTGACTTTAGAGGATTGAATGCGAGCTGCACGGCGAGAGGTCAACTAATGCGTCGACACCAGAACTGGAGTCAGACCTGCATGACACTTGCTTTGATATCAGTGCCGACCCATCCCACCGGTTTCTCGCCTGTGTCTTCATCGAAAAGTGCTATGTTTGCAGCGTTTGGCGAGGAAGGCGAGAGGGAGCCCGCCGCATACAGTCGGTATGAGGGATCATATGAGGGGCAAAATGCAAGGGCCGAAATGATTCCTGTATGAAGAGTACAATTCGCGATCAGATCCCGTTAACCCGCCGTCCCCGATTCGCAGATCCATAGGCACGACACGTACCTTTCAGCCCATCTCTGCTTTTCTTCGACGGCGTCGTCGCGAGTCGTGTGCCTTCGCCAGGATAGTTGACATCAAATACCTCGATGGCGTCCTCAAACCCGCAATACAACCTTCGTCGCGTAGCCATGAGAACCACGTTGGGTTGGTATCATTTGCATGACCCATAATAACTGTCAGAACTTACTTGTCTGCCAAGGGGTTGAAGGACAGACTATGTGGTGCGATCTGTCGTTCGCGATGGTCAACGATCTTATAAGACGCACGCAACTGTATTATTATGATCGTCACTACCGATCGCGCAGCCGTAATTGAATTTTCGATAAACGGCTTACCCTCCCGTCTGAGGCGTCGAGCAACTGGACAGGTGACTCGCGGACAGATGCGACGAAGCAGAATGACGACAGGTCGCGGGGCGTAGCACGTGGATACCAGACGAAATCAAGGATAGGTGCCGCTCGCGGGAACACCCTTGTCTTGGGAGGATCGAATGAGGCGAGAGCTGGGCACAGAGGTAAATAAATAAGACGTAACCCTACTCAGAATGAACGCGTTATTGTTCGGCTGACCTGACTGCGGTAAGGTCACATTCCCTATGTCCTGCGGACTTGCGCCCGCGTGGGAGTTCCCCAGTCAGCCTTTGGAACCCAACCACAAACTTGTTCAGTGGATAAGATAACCCACATGTCAAGATATTGCAAACTGCGATTCTCACAGTGTGCGAGGGCAAGCGAACCGTCTGGGCACCTTTTTTGTTCGTGCCAATGATCGGTGGCGAGACCGTGGAACAGGGGCGTCAATAATAATAAAATCCGGAAAAAAGGGTTTCTTTTTTTGGAGCGCACCATTTTGCA
>Ga0210393_10005473_pt1 | contig 10001 bp, 8 predicted proteins | sample IncBWC27OmetaG_FD_160068 | JGI IMG/M metagenome (GOLD analysis project Ga0210393, IMG submission 160068) | Forest soil microbial communities from Barre Woods Harvard Forest LTER site, Petersham, Massachusetts, United States - Inc-BW-C-27-O ...
CCCGGCCAGGAGTTCGTCGTCTGCACCGAGCGCATCCGGGTCGCGCCCGGCCCCGCGCATGGCCTCGACCAGGCTGATCCCGTCCTGATCGCGCAGCTCCCTGGCCACCGCCGGGCCAACAGCCCCGGTCAGCAGTCGGCTGCCCAGGCAGGCCACGCCGAATCGGGCGCCCTCCTCCTCGGTGAAGGCTGCCACCCCGATCGGCCTGGCCGGATGGAAGCCCGCTGCGCGCAGCTGCCCGAGGGCGGCGAAGGCGGACACGACACCGAGCGGCCCGTCGAACGCACCACCATCCGGCACGGAATCCAGATGGCTGCCGGTGACGACGGCCGGGCCGGCACCACGCCCCGGCCGTCCCCACCACGCCCACAGGTTGCCGTTGCGGTCGCAGTCGGTTCGCAGGCCGAGCGCGTTTGCGGTCCGCGCGAACCAGGCGCGGCACGCCTCGTCGGCGGCGGTCCAGGAGTACCGCCGGTATCCGCCGGTCAGCTCGGCGCGACCGATCCCCGCCAGCTCCGCCCACAGCTCAGCGAACATCATCTGCATACCCCCGAGTGCTTGGCCGGGTGCGCCTGCGCTGCTGGTCCGGACACGACGTCGGCACGCTACTTCGGCATCGGGATGCGGACACCGCGCTCCGTGGCGATCTCGTGCGCCCGATCGTAGCCAGCGTCGGCGTGCCTGATGACGCCCATGCCGGGATCGTTGGTCAGCACTCGCTCGAGTTTCTGCCCGGCGAGCGCCGTGCCGTCGGCGACGCATACCTGGCCGGCGTGGATGGACCGGCCGATGCCGACCCCGCCGCCATGGTGGATGCTGACCCAGGACGCCCCGGAGGAGGTGCTCACCAGCGCATTCAGCAGCGGCCAGTCGGCGATCGCGTCACTGCCGTCGGCCATCGCCTCGGTCTCGCGGTATGGCGACGCCACCGAGCCGCAGTCGAGGTGGTCGCGGCCGATCACGATCGGCGCCTGGACCTCCCCACGCGCCACCATCTCGTTGAACCGCAGGCCGGCGAGATGCCGCTCGCCATAGCCAAGCCAGCAGATCCGAGCCGGCAAGCCCTGGAAATGCACCTTCTCCCGCGCCATGGTGATCCAGCGGGCGAGCGCCTCGTTCTGCGGGAACTCCTCGAGCATCGCCGCGTCGGTGGCGGCGATGTCGGCCGGATCGCCCGACAGCGCGGCCCACCGGAACGGGCCCTTGCCTTCGCAGAACAGCGGCCGGATGTAGGCGGGCACGAAGCCGGGGAAGTCGAACGCGCGCTCGTATCCGGCCACCTCCGCTTCGCCGCGAATGGAGTTGCCGTAGTCGAATACTTCAGCGCCCGCGTCCTGGAAGCCGACCATGGCTCGCACATGCTCAGCCATCGACTCGCGCGCCCGCACGGTGAACCCGGCCGGGTCCTCTGCGCGTAGCGCGGCCATGTCCTCGAAGGCGACCCCCTTCGGCAGGTAGCTGAGCGGGTCGTGGGCTGAGGTCTGGTCGGTCACCACGTTGATCGGCGCGCCCATCCGCAGGAGCTGCGGCACGAGCTCCGCGGCATTGCCGAGCAGGCCGATGGACAGCGGCTGGCCGGCCCCGGCCGCCTCGACCGCGCGCCGGACGGCGTCGTCGACGTCGTCAGCCTCGACGTCGAGGTAGCCGTGCTCGATGCGGCGGCTGATCCGTGACGGGTCGCAGTCGATGCACAGCGCCACGCCGCCGTTCATGGTCACCGCGAGCGGCTGGGCACCACCCATGCCACCGAGACCCGCGGTCAGGGTGATCGTCCCGGTCAGCGAGCCGCCGAAGCGCTTGGCGGCCACCGCGGCGAACGTCTCGTAGGTGCCTTGCAGGATGCCCTGCGTACCGATGTAGATCCACGATCCGGCGGTCATCTGTCCGAACATGGTCAGCCCGGCGGCCTCCAGGCGACGGAACTCCTCCCAGGTCGCCCACTGCGGCACCAGGTTGGAGTTCGCGATCAGCACTCGCGGCGCCCACTCATGCGTGCGGAAGATGCCGACCGGCTTGCCGGACTGGACCAGCAGCGTCTCGTCGGCCTCCAGGTCGCGCAAGGACGACACGATGCCGTCGAACGCGGCCCAGCTGCGGGCGGCGCGGCCCGATCCGCCGTAGACGATGAGCTGATCGGGGTGCTCGGCCACATCAGGATCCAGGTTGTTCATCAGCATCCGCATGGCGGCCTCCTGCGGCCAGCCCTTGCAGCTCAGCGAAGTGCCGCGGGGCGCGCGCACCGGCCGGGCCCCGGCTACCTCCGGCAGAACGGTCATCTCCAGCTCCTCGATAGGCAGGCCATCATCATCTACCGCCGCGCACCTCGCGCGCACGGCCGGGCAGGCCCTCGGCCGCTACTCGGAGCAAGCCCGCAATAGTGACCCTGCCCGGTCCGCGGGATCGCGGACCGGGCAGGGTGATCTGCGCAGTGTTGTGGCCAGGCCGGCCTAATACGGCAGGCCGTTAGCCTTCAGCCAGCCCGTCGCGACGGCCTGGTAGCTGTCGTGATTGACGATGACCGCCGTGTCGATCTGGAGCAGCGCAGCGGTGGTGAGCTTGGCCGAGATGGCGTTCAGCGTGTCGGTGATCGTCGAGGTCATGGCCGGCTTGTAGACCAGCGGCGTCACGTTCTGCGCTGCGAAGTTGAATTTCGGGTCAGTCAGTGACACCAGGTGATCGCTAATGATCTGCGGCGTCGTGGTGAACACGTCCGCGGCCTGCACCTTGCCCGAGGTGAGCGCCGCTAGCGTGATCGGGCCCGACTCGTCCAGCGGGTCGAAGCTCTTGAACGTGAGGCCGTACGTCTTCTGGAGCCCCTTCAGTCCGTCGGACCTGGTCGGGAACTCTGGCGGACCGCCGAAGACCATCGTGCCCGCGATCGACTTCAGGTCGGCGATGGACGTCAGGTTGTGCGCCTTCGCGAACGCCTGGGTGACGGTCACCGAGTCGCTGTCCTGGGCCGGCGCGGAGTTCAAGATCTCCATGGTCGACGGCAGCCCCGCCGTCAGCGCAGCATTCACCTGTGCAGTCGTGGAGGCCGTGCTCGATGGGCTGACGGAGACCGTCAGCAGAGTGCCGTTGTACTCGGGGATGATCGAGACGGCACCCTTCTTGATCTCCGGGTAGTAGACCTCGCGAGACCCGATGTTGAACTTGTCGGTGACCTTGACGCCCTTGGCCGTCAGGGCGGTCGAGTAGATCTGCGCGAGCAGCTCGTTCTCCGGGAAGTTCGCCGACCCGATGACGACGGTCCCCTTGGCTGAGCTTGCGCCGAGCGGATTATTCGACTTTGACGGGCTCGAACTGCCGCAGGCGGCCAGCGCGAGCGACGCTGCTACGGCGAGGCCGAGGGCCGCGCCCCGCTTCAGCGTCGAACTGCTTGCGAACATGATATTTCCTTCCAGTCCTGTAGGAAAGACACTCTATCGTGAGGCACGGACCTGCTCGCGCAGGCCCGCGGGGACGACAAGCCGGCGCAGGCCAACGAAAATGACCTGGACGGCAAGCGCGAGCACGACGATCACCGCGGCGCCTCCGGCGACCTCGCCGTAGTTGTTAGCCGCCAGCCCGTCGATGATGTAGCGGCCGAGACCGCCAAGACCTATCTCGGCCGCGATCGTCGCAGTGGCCACGACGAAGATGGCGGCGGTACGCAGGCCGAGCATGATGAGCGGAACTGCCACCGGCACTTCCACTCGCCAGAGCACCTGCCATTGGGTCATCCCCATACCGCGGGCCGCGTCCTTCAGGTCGGGGTCTACGCCTGCTATGCCCTCATACGTGTTGACGAGAATGGCCGGGATCGCCAGCACGACAAGCGGTATGAGCCACGTCAGGGGCGAGAACCCCAGGAGCACGACCATCAGGATCAGCAGCCCGAGCGTCGGGATTGCCCGCCAGACATTGGCGGTGTTGATGGCCGCGAAGCCGCCGCGGTTGACATGACCGATCAGCATTCCGATTGGCAGGGCTATGGCCGCGGCAATCAGCAGCGACAAGACCGTGTACTCCAGGTGCTGCAGCACCCGGATCGGGATGCCATCTGGCCCGCTCCATTGCTGGGGGGATTTCAGCCAGTCGACGGCGAAGGTCAGGAAGCCCATGTCACCGGGCCCCCACGGGCGGCGGCACGGGCACGACGAACGGCCTGGCCTGGGCACGCCGCCCGCGTGTCCACGGCGTGAGCACTACCCGCACGCTGACCAGGATCAGGTCGCAGATCAGCGCGAGCGCGATGGTCAGGGCGATGCCGACGTAGATCTCGGTCGGGAAGGAGCGCTGGAGTCCGTCAATGAAGAAGTACCCGAGGCTGCTGACCCCGATCAGCTGGCCGACGCTCGCCAGGCTGATGCTCGAGACGACAGCCACGCGCATCCCCGCGATGATGACCGGCACGGCGAGCGGCAGCTCGACCTGGACCAGGCGGCGGAGCTGGGTGAAGCCCATCGCGGTCGCGGCCTGCCGGACCGAGTCGTCAACCCCGCGCAGGCCGTCCACGACCGCCGGGATCAGGATGCACAGGGAAAACAGCGAGAGCGGAATGATCACGGTCAGGTTGCCGAGGCCGGTGTAGTCGATCAGCACCACGAACAGCGCCAGCGACGGCAGCGCGTAGATGGCGCTGGTCAGCGACAGTACCGGCGCGTACAGCCAGCGCCGCGCGACGCAGGCGATCCCAGCCGGCACCGCGATGATCAGGCCGATCAGCGGCGGCACGAGCCCGAGCAGCGCGTTGTCGAGCGTGTACTGCCAGATCAGCGTCCAGTTCTGCGGTATCCACGACCAGACCATGTCAGGCCGCCCCTGGTGCCAGGCCCGGCGCGGGCGCGCCGCCGCGATCGGCGGCTTCCTCGGCAGCCCTGATGGCATCCCGCAGGCGCTCGTAGCTGGCGGTGCCGAGCACCCGTCCGTCCGCGTCGACGGCGACGGCTCGCTCGGTCCGGGACAAGATGGTCGCGTCGAGCGCCGCACGCAGCGAGTCGGTGTCGGGCCGGAAGGTGTGGCCAACCTCCGCCAGCGGCACGTCGGCTAGCGTCGACAGCGGCGGCATGCCTTCGAGGTCGGCCACCGACGCCCAGCCGAGCGGCGCGCCCTGCTCGCCGGTCACCAGCAGCCACGGCTCGCCTTCTTGCTTGGCCGTCGCGATGGCGTCGCTGACCTGCGCCGCCGCTGGCAGGATCGCCCGATCAGCAAGGCCGAGGTCAGCCGCCGGGAAGAACGACAGCCGCCTGATCCCGCGATCGAACCCGACGAAGTCCCGGACATAGTCGTCGACCGGCGCGCCGAGCAGCCGCTCAGGCGAAGCCACCTGCGCCAGGTGGCCGCCGGGGCGGAATACCGCGACCAGATCTCCGACCTTGATCGCTTCCTCCACGTCATGGGTCACGAGCACAACCGTCTTGTGCAGCTCTGCCTGGAGCCGGATCAGTTCATCTTGCAACGAGGCTCTGACAATCGGGTCAACCGCGCTGAACGGCTCGTCCATCAGCAGCACCGGCGGATCGGCAGCAAGTGCCCTGGCGACGCCGACGCGCTGCTGCTGGCCGCCCGACAGCTGATGCGGATAACGCTTCGCCATCGTGGCCTCGTCCAGGCCGACCAACTGCATCAGTTCACGAGCCCGTTCCCTGGCCTTGCGCTTGTCGGTGCCCGTCAGCATCGGCACGGTGGCGATATTGTCCTCGATCGTGCGGTGCGGGAACAGGCCTGTCTGCTGGATCACATAGCCGATGCCGCGGCGCAGTACGGACGGGTTGGCGTCCTGCACGTCCTTGCCGTCCAGCAGGATCCGGCCCGACGTCGGCTCCACGAGCCGGTTGATCATCCGTAGCGACGTGGTCTTACCGCAGCCGCTGGGTCCGACCAGTACCGCGATCTTCCCGCCGGGGATCTCCAGATCGAGCGAGTCAACCGCGACGGTGCCGTCCGGATAGCGCTTGGTCACGCCCTCAAAGGTGATCACTGCGCTTGGCCTCCGTCATGGGGAACGCGCGCGGACTCGCACCCTCGGACGGTGCGCAGGCGCAGGACGCCGGCCGCACCGGCGCGGCCGGGCCTGAGGCGGCAAATCGCCTCAGTTAGCGTCAGCGTAGCCCGAAGCGACGTCGCAGCGGGGCTTCGACACAAGGCCGTTACCTATCAATTTGATAGGTAACCCGGGCCCGCGGCTGGCCCGCGTGCCCGGGTTGTCAGGCTTAGCAGCGATAATGAGCAGGGCAGCGGCACCGCGTGTCGGGGCGCACGATGTCACGCCCTTCCGCACCAGCCCATCAATCGGACCGAAGCAAGGCGACCACGGATGGCAGCCAGCAAGCCCAGAGCTCAGGCGCAAGCGCCTGGTCAAGCGCCTGCGCCTGCGCAGGTGCAGGCGCCGGTGCAGGCGCAGCCTGAGGCGGCGACCAGCCCGAGTCAGGCGGACATGCACCAGCACCGGGACGTGTCGGGCGGCTGGCTGCGGCCCGCGGTGTTCGGCGCCATGGACGGCCTGGTCACCAACGTCTCGCTGATCGCCGGGGTCGGCGGCGGGGGCCTGGAGCGCAAGACCATCGTGCTCACCGGGCTCGCCGGGCTGGCGGCTGGCGCGTTCTCCATGGCCGCGGGTGAGTTCGTCTCCGTCTCGTCGCAGAACGAGCTGGTCGCCGCCGAGGTCGAGAAGGAGCGGTTCGAGCTCGAGCACAACCCGCACGGCGAGCAAGTCGAGCTCGCGGCGCTATACAAGATGCGCGGCGTCGATCCGGAACTAGCCGACGAGGTCGCACGGCAGCTGTCACGGCAGCCGGAGGAGGCGCTGAGCATTCACGTCCGCGAGGAACTCGGCGTGGACCACCAGGACCTGCCGTCGCCGGTGACTGCCGCGGGCGCGTCCTTGGCCACCTTCGCGGTCGGCGCGCTGATCCCGCTGCTGCCGTACTTGCTCGGCTTCTCCTCGCTGGCCGCGGCCGTGATCCTGGCGGCTGTCGCCGCTTTCATCGGCGGCGGCCTGGTCGCCAAGATCACCGCCCGGCCGTTCTGGCGCGGTGCGCTGCGCCAGCTGGCCCTGGCCGCGGTCGCGGCCGCCCTCACCTACGGGATCGGCCGCCTGGCGGGCGGCCGGCTGTAGCGGCTGGTTGTAGCGGCCGGCTCAAGCGGCCGGCACAAGCGGCTACCAGGACTCGGTCGCGTACTCCTCGCCCGCGTTGCCGTCTGCCAGCAACTCCATGTCGGCGTCGACCATCATGGCCACGAGTTCCTCGAAGCCGATCTTGGGCTCCCAGCCGAGCTCGTCCCGAGCCTTCGACGCGTCCGCGCACAGGCGGTCGACCTCGGCGGGCCGGATGAACGCCGCGTCTGTCACGACGTGGTCATGCCAGTCCAGGCCGGCCGCCCGGAACGCGTGGTCTACCAGCGTCTCGACCGAGTGCGTCACGCCAGTGCCGATGACATAATCGCCCGGCGAGTCCTGAGCCAGCATCAGCTGCATGGCCCGCACATAGTCGCCGGCGAAGCCCCAGTCCCGGCTGGCGCTCAGGTTGCCCAGGCGCAGCTGCCGCTCGTAGCCCAGCTTGATCTTGGCGACGCCGAGCGAGACCTTCCTGGTGACGAACTCGGCCCCGCGCCGGGGTGACTCGTGGTTGAACATGATCCCCGACACCGCGTACATCCCGTAGGACTCGCGGTAGTTCTGCGTCAGGAAATGGCCGTACACCTTCGCCACGCCATACGGGCTGCGCGGGTGGAACGACGTCTGCTCGTTCTGCGGCGACTCTGTCACCTGCCCGAACATTTCCGATGTGGACGCCTGGTAGAACCGGATCTGGCTGCCGCCAGGGCTGCGCGACGCGCTGATCCCGCTGCACACCCGGATGGCCTCCAGCACCCGCAAGACGCCAAGGCCGGTGACCTCACCGGTCAGCTCGGCTTGCTGCCAGGACATCGGCACGTAGGAGATGGCCGCGAGGTTGTAGACCTCGTCTGGCTGCACGCGCTCGACGGCGGCGATGAGGCTGCCCTGGTCCAGCAGATCACCGCGGATCAGCCGGACGTCGCCGAGACGCTGGCGCAAATGGCGCACTCGCGGATTGGCCTGGCCGCGGACCATTCCCCAGACCTCATATCCCATATCGACCAGGTGCTCAGCCAGGTAGGAACCGTCCTGCCCGGTGATACCGGTGATCAGCGCACGTCGTGTCAGGGGAGCCTCCGTGTAATGCCTTCGTCGCGGCAGCTTACAGACACAGCCCTGCTGGCGGACAGCCCGACTGCTGACGAGTCAGGCCGGCGGCTTACGAGTGGGGTGTAACGGCATTCAAGTTAACCGCTTGGTATGGTTCGCTCCCGAGGGGGGTCACGCGGGTCGCCCGTCGTGGGGAGCCAGTGGCGAACGAGGAGGCGCGAACCTGCGTGAGCACCGCACCAGCGTCCGACGCGGGCGAGCCGCTGCGCGTCTGCCTGCTCTCCTACCGTAGTAAGCCGCATTGCGGCGGCCAGGGCATCTACCTGCGCCATGTGTCTCGCGAACTTGCCGCGCTTGGTCACCACGTCGAGGTCTACTCGGGCCAGCCCTACCCCGAGCTCGAGCCAGGGCCCTCGCTGATCGAGCTGCCGAGCCTGGATCTGTATCGGGACGACGACCCGTTCCGCACCCCGCATCTGCGTGAGTACCGGGACTGGATCGACGTGCTCGAAGTGGCGGGCATGTGGACCGCTTACTTCCCTGAGCCGCTGACCTTCAGCCTGCGGGCCTTGCGGGCGCTGCGGCCCCGCGTGCACGACTTCGACGTGGTGCACGACAACCAGGTGCTGGCTTACGGGAACCTCGCCATCGCCAGGCTCGGGCTGCCAGTGGTGACGAGCATTCATCACCCGATCAGCGTGGACCGGCGGATCGAGCTGACGGCCGCGCGGGGGCTGCGCAAGATCCCCAAGTGGCGCTGGTACTCCTTCGTGGGCATGCAGGGCCGGGTGGCCAGGCGGATCGGCCCGGTCATGACGGGCTCGGAATCCTCGAAGGCCGACATCTTGCGCGACTTCAAGGTCCCGGCGGACAACGTCAAGGTGATCCCGCTCGGCGTCGACACTCGGCTGTTTCACCCGCGGCCGACCCCCCGGATCCCCGGCCGCATCGTGGCCGTGGCCAGCGCGGACTCCCCCGTCAAGGGCGTCGCGACCCTGCTGCGGGCCTTCGCCAAGCTCAGCACCGAGCGGACCGTCTCGCTCACGCTCGTCAGCAAGCTCGTCCCCGACGGCCCGACGCAGCGGCTGCTCGGCGAGCTGTCCCTGACCGACAAGGTGGAGTTCGTCAGCGGCATCACCGACACCGAGCTGGCCGAGCTCGTAGCGAGCGCCGAGATCGCCGTCGTGCCGTCCCTGTATGAGGGTTTCTCCCTGCCCGCCGTCGAGCACATGGCCTCCGGCACGCCGCTGGTCGCGAGCCGGACCGGCGCGCTGCCCGAGGTCACTGGCGACGCCGCGCTGCTGGTGACGCCGGGCGACGCCGAGGAGTTGTGCGCGGCACTGCGCACGCTGCACGACTCGCCGGCCGAGCGTGCGCGGCTCTCGCAGGCGGCCCTGGCCAGGGTCGCCGAGCGGTTCACGTGGCAGGCGGTCGCCAGGGCGACGGTGGTGCAGTACCGCCAGGCGATCGCGGCGTCCCGCCAGGCACCAGCGCAGGCGACGGCGCAGGTGGTCACGCCATGCTGACCGTGGACTTCAGCCGACTGTCCATTCGTCCGGGAACGAGGCTGCTCGACCTCGGGTGCGGCGCCGGCAGGCACGCGTTCGAGGCTGCCCGCAACGGCGCCGAAGTCGTCGCGCTCGACACCGACCGCGCCGAGCTTGAGCAGGTCGCGGCCATCGCCGCGGCGATGGCCGAGGCCGGCGAGATTGGTGACCCGGCCTCGATCACGGCCTCGCTCGGCGACGCGACCCGGATGCCGTTCGGTGACGACTCGTTCGACATCGTGATCGCCGCCGAGGTCATGGAGCACATCCCGGCCGACCAGGCCGCGATGAACGAGGTCGCC
>Ga0210393_10005476_pt1 | contig 9998 bp, 6 predicted proteins | sample IncBWC27OmetaG_FD_160068 | JGI IMG/M metagenome (GOLD analysis project Ga0210393, IMG submission 160068) | Forest soil microbial communities from Barre Woods Harvard Forest LTER site, Petersham, Massachusetts, United States - Inc-BW-C-27-O ...
GAGGTACAGAGCGCCCAGCTGGCTGCGGCATAGATCTGGCGCTGCTCGACGCTCCCTCGGGTCCGCGGCTTGCGGATGGCGCCGCGGTATTGCGAGCGGTTCCCAAATTCTGCGAAGCTGTCGGCCTTGAGGCGCTTGCCGGCGGATTCATTCTGCTGACTGTCGGACGCGAAGTCACTCCGGCCGACGGCCTTGCAGCGGGCTGGCCCGCTTTCGATCCAAGCACACTGGCGCGGGTCGGAGAAACATCTGGCCTGCCGATACTGGCACTCGACAATCCTCGAATCGCGCTGGGTGAAATCTTAGCCGCGTTTCCTCGAACTGACAGCCCGTGCTCCAGAGTATTTCGCGAAACTGCCGTCAGACCGCCAGTGGTTGCGTAGCGCGGCATGCCGACGCCGTTTCTGCCATAAAGTCCACCCGCGTTCCTGTTGTTGTAGTAGTTGTTGGTGACGTTGTTGATGTTGGTGATGCGGGTATTACTGATATTGACGTTCCGGAAATAACCCCGGCCCGCGCCATACCACGGAAAGAATGGCTCACCAAAACCGAGAGGGCACCAGCCAAATCCACCACCAAAACCGAAACCAAACCCGATGCCAAAGCGCGGACCTCCGAACCAGGCCACCATCGCCGGGGCATACCAAGGACGAGCCCAATAGGGGCCAGGGGCCCAGCCCCAGTAGCCACCAAAAGAAACCCAGCGGCCGTAGTGGAAGGGAGCGAATCCCCATGGGGCGGCGTCTACCCAGGTCCATCCCCACGGATTTTGATAGATCCATTGACCGTCACTATAAGGCGCCCAGCCTGGCGAGACCGTAGAGGGAATCCACACCGGTCCGTAATCCGGCGTTTGGCGCCATGCGCCGTATTCATCGAGGTCTCCGGCTCCCACTACGCCGGGGGCGACGTAGCGGGCAGAGATCGAATCGTCCTCACGCTTGTCGCGAACCTTGCACCAGTCGTCGAAGCCGTCGGGCGCGGGCGCAGCGGACATTTGATGCTGCAAGGAATTTCCGTTGGTGAAACGCGCCTGCTCGCCTTGATGCACGCGCACTGCGGGACCTTGGCCGGTGGCTTCGCCTTCACCCTTCCACACCGTCACCAGAGTTGTGTCTCCGTTGGGATCGACATCGAAGCGGTATTCGCCGGACTTAGTTACCGTAAACGCCTGATTCGGCGTATCGATCTCGTAGACTTCGCCGCTATAAAGCTTGCGGACATGCACATCCAATGTGCCCTGGTGTAACTGCACCTGCACGGCGTCATTGGTGACATTGGTTAAAGTCAAACTGGTTTCAGAACTGATTCGCATCACACCTGTGCCGAGACTCAGTTCGGCGCGCGAATCTTTATCAGCCCAAACGTTGTCGCCGATCGTGAGCGGACGGTTCAGCGTACCCTGCACCCAATCGCCGGTACCCTGAGGCTGAATGGAAACTGATCCGGTCATATAGCCAAGACCGGCAACTCGGCCCGGAGGATCGGTTTGCTGCCCCGAAGTCGAAGGCATGGGCTCGCCTGCGGGAGGCGGCGGCGCCTGTTGCGCCGGGTATGACTGATCGCCTGACTGTGGCTGACCCGCAGGCGGCAGATCTTGTTCTGAAGCGCCTGCCTGGGGCTGTTGCGCCTGATCCTCGGGGTTAGATTGGGGATAGGCTGATTGTTGATCCGGCGGAGGCGGAGCGGTGTCCTGCGCGGCTGCGGAAATGGTTGCCGTGGTTACGGCCAGGAATGCGACCAAAAAGCTGACTTGCAATAAGCGCCCGAATTTTTTCATGACCCGATCCCCTTGGAACGCCGCCAAGTCGCTGCTGCGTTCCTTCAGCCGCTTACGCCGACCTTACTTACGAGGCGCAGGTGACTGAATACCTCTGCCTCTAGCAGTTAGAACACCGATTTGGAGCAAGAGTTGCAGAAAGGTTACCGAGGGGCGGCGATGCGGACCATGGTTGTTTTGGTTTATTTTGTACCGAGTTTGTCAGGGGAACGCCGTTTACCTTTTGGTTAACGGGTACCCCCTCCCCCCCTGATCTTTTGGAATCATGGGATTAGGGGCACACTACCACCAAGATCTTTGAGTTAGAAGGACTTATATGCAAAATATTCCGGACAAAGGAGTTAGCGGTTTGCATCATTATCTTTTGGCTGATCGCACAGTTACATGATTAACTGGAAGCCTGCACGGAAGTCAAGAGTAAAGGCGCAGGAAGTCTGGATTAGTGGGAATGTTAGGCGCCGACGTCCTCGCGTGTGCAAATCTGCGTGAAAGAAAAAAGGGAAGGAACAAAGCCCTTCCCTTCGAAACTGGCGCAGTCTCGATTGACTGATTGAGCTACTTAAGAACCTGGAATTTCCTGTTGCTCTTCAGTGTTGCCGTTGGCGTGGTCACGGTCACAAAGCCTGTTGTCGCTCCCGTGGGTACTGCGGCGGTCATATACGTGGCCGACACGACGTTGACCGTAGTCGCCTGCTTACGGTTGAATGACGCGGTAGTTTTTCCCTTGACGAATCCCTGCCCGAGAATCTCGACGGTCGAGCCTACCTTCCCCGCATCGAGGACTAGGCTAACGAATGGCGTTTTCTCGAGCTTTAGCCCGGTGATCTCATAAAACGTTCCGGTATTGGTCGTCTTGCCACCTTGGTTTGCATCACCGTAGATGATCCCGTTCGTTTTCTGCATCAGCGTCACGGTCGGATGAGCGCCGTTGACGGAATTGAATGATGCCGGTGCGGTGAAGTGACCCTTCTCGGTGATTGAGAAAAACTCGCCGAGGTTATCCTGGCCCTCGTTTTGAGTTACGCCATAGAGATTGCCGTCTGTGCCGAGGAGCAGTCCCGCGACCGGGTTGGCGCCGTCAGAAGTGCAGTTGAAGTCGTGTTCGTCGCTTTCGATGCCTTTGGTTGTGATCTTAAAAATTTCACCGCAGCTGTGAGCGCCGCCACCAGCGATCGTTCCCCACAAGTCGCCGTCGTAGGCCTGCACTAGGCCATTGTAAACAGGGCCCGAAAAGTTCGGAAATGCATACAGTTCGGTGAATGCTGAGCCGGTCGTTATGCTAAAAACTGTTGCTTCGCTACAATTATCGCCACAAAGAGAACCGTCGGTTGCTCCGTAGAGTTGACCGTTGGTAGCTTGAACCAAGGCCCCAGTGGGATAATCGCCATCGTTCCCGTCGAACGGGAAGAGTGTGGTCAGGCTTCCAGACTCAGTGATTTGGTATACCGTTCCGAAGTTGTCAATTCCGCCAAACTGCGTTGTTCCATAGAACATCCCGTTGCTTGCCTCGATGGGCGGAGCCACGGGATTGCCGCCATCGTTGCCACCTGTAAAGGCGTAGAGGAATGTCACCTTGCCGCCAGGCGTCATTCTGAACACCTGACCGCAACCTTGGTTGTTGACGCAACCACTGTTGCCGCCGTTGAAAGTCGTACCCCAGAAGTTGCCGTCGGTGCCAAGGACCAAGCCGCTGTAGGGCGTGCCTTCCGGAATCTTGGTGTTGGGACTGAAGTTATGAAGTACCGTGAGCTTTCCCGAGGGTGTGATTTTGAAGGCTGTGCCGACGGATCCGCTTGCTTGTCCCTTAGGAGTTGTTGTGTACATGTTGCCGTCGCGGCCCTGAGCAATCAAGCCTACCCATTGCGGGTTGATCGGGTCGCCGGCCACAGTGCCAAGGTCGCGAATCGACCTAATAGTCACCGTTTGTGCTTGTGCTTTTGCCGCGCCCGAGGCAACGGCCAACGCTAGCAGGGCAATCTGAAACCCAAAGAAATAGGGTTTGAATGTTGGGGAGACTACAAAAGACTTCCTAGTCGCTTTCATAAATCTTCTCCTTGATGTTTGGCACATCGGATAATGTCGATTGGCGTTCGTGGGCGGAAAAACAACAAAGCTCCGCCCGCTTACTAAGCGTTCCCCCTCATTTGGTGTAACGGATAGTACTGCGCGAAAACTCTCGCCAGATGCCATTGCTGCCTTTGGCGATTCCTGGCCGCCGCGTCAGTTCAGAGATTTAGGAGTGGGTGAAATCGCAAAACAACGACATACACCCCGGACAATCGAGCAAGGGGCCCCTGTCAGAAGGCGGAAAAGGCAATGAAGATGCAGCAGTCATGCAACTACGCCTGCATTCTGGCTTAGTCAATCTATCATTCGTGTCAAGCGTACATTTTCCACAACGACGACGGCCACGCCGACCAGTTCCGAAAGTTGCCGCCATCTGCTACTCTGCCCTGCGATGGATTATCTTTGGACTCCCTGGCGTTATGCATATGTCACCGCCGGTGACAAAACTAAGGGCTGCATTTTTTGTGATCTGCCAAAATTAGGGGACGATGCCAAAGCTCGCATCGTATACCGCGGCCAGAGCTGTTACATCGTGCTGAATACTTTTCCATACACGCCCGGACACGTGATGGTCGTGCCATTTGCTCATCTCGATGAATTGCAGAAACTACCCACCGACGCGGCTCACGAAATGATGGACTTGTCGCAGAAAATGGAACGTGTATTGCGGCAGCTCTATACTCCCGACGGAGTAAATCTGGGTATGAACATTGGCAAGGCAGCCGGAGCCGGCGTCGCCGGACACATTCACATGCACGTATTGCCGCGCTGGGTTGCGGATGCGAACTTTGTTTCGGTAGTTGGGGAGACGCGAGTCCTCCCGGAGAGCCTGGAGACCACTTACGCAAGGATGAAAGCGGCGATTGAATCGCCGGTGTCATCCTGAGCGAGAATTGAAGGGCAAGAAAACCTCGCTCAGGATGAACCCCGGAAACGCAAAAGCGCACAATCGCAACACCAAATGCCGCGCCGCGATGCTCCCTATGCGCCGATGCGCATCTCCACGAAACTGCCTCGAGAGAGACTCATCCCGCTTCTCGCTCGTTATTAAGACATCGTTGCCAGAGATCCTCCCCCGAGTCCCCTAGCTGATGATGGCAGTAGCTAGTTCGGTGAGGTTAGGTCGAACCGGATTTGCGGTTGTCACAAGAATGTCAATAAATTGTAAGTTTTTGTAGAGAGAAATCCCCGAAGTGGTTTGGTTAGCGAGCCAGTTCAGCGTCCGAGCAGGTCATCCAAATCCTTTTCGCCGATTACGCTTATTCCCAATTCTTTCGCTTTGTCGAGTTTGGACCCTGCATCAGCCCCGGCGATCACATAGTCGGTCTTCTTACTGACTGACCCGGATACGCGCCCGCCGGCATCTTCAATCGTCTTCTTGACTTGATCGCGAGGAAGGTTCAAGGTGCCGGTCAGAACAAACGTTTTCCCGGCAAGTTTCGTCCCTCGTTCTTTCTTCGTTCCCGCAAAGGTCAAGCCGGCCTCGCGCAGCCGCTCCACTAGTTCGCGGTTTCGTGGTTCCTGAAAAAACTCCACGATGCTTTGCGCGATCCTTGGCCCGACTTCATTGACCTGCTGATGTTCTTCTTCGCTGGCGTCCATGAGTGCGTTCATCGAACCGAAATGTTCAGCGAGGAACTGCGCCGTGCGCTCGCCCACAAAACGAATCCCCAATCCATAGATCACGCGTTCGAGCGGCAGTTTCTTCGAAGCTTCGATCTCACGGAGCACATTCTGCGCGGATTTCTCGCCCATCCGTTCGAGCGACAGCAAATCGTCTTCAGTCAGCTTGTAGATGTCGGCGACATTCTTCACCAATCCGCGATCTGTGAGCTGATTGACCAACGCCTCTCCCATACCGTCGATGTTCATCACGCCACGAGAGGCAAAGTGCAAAATAGTTTCCCGCAGCTTGGCGGGACAGTTCGCATTGACGCAAAAATAGTCGACTTCGCCTTCCGTGCGCACAACTTTAGTGCCGCACACCGGACACTTCTCCGGCACGTGGATCAACTTGTGGCCGCGCGGGTGATCTTTATCATCTACAACGCGGGTGACTTTAGGGATAACATCGCCGCCACGCTCGACCTCGACCCAGTCGTCAACCTTTACTCCCAGCCGTTCGATCTCATCCGGATTATGCAAGGTCGCGCGACTGACGGTTGTGCCGCCAATCGGTACAGGCTTCAACATCGCCACAGGAGTTAACTTGCCGGTCCGGCCGACTTGCCACAAAACGCCTTCAATCTGCGTGATACCCGAGCGAGCAGCGTATTTGTAAGCGATCGCCCAGCGCGGCGCTTTTCCCGTAAAGCCGAGTTCCTCCTGCAGCGCGGTGCGATCAACTTTGACGACGATGCCGTCGATTTCATAGGGAAGTTTTTCCCGCTTCACTTCCTCCTGTTCGATAAATGCCCAGACTTCATCAAAGCTCTTGGCCAGCTTTCGGCTGAGATTGACTTTGAAGCCGGCGGCATTGAGAGCGTTCAAAGTCTCCCACTGCCGGTCGATAAAAGTTCGTCCGTCGCGTAGCAGGATGTAGGCAAAATAATCGAGATGCCTTTGAGCGACGATGCTGGGTTCAAGTTGGCGAACCGTCCCGGCAGTGGCATTCCGCGGATTGGCAAACAACGACAGCCCCTTCTCTTCCCGCTGCTGATTCATCTTCTTGAATGCGGCAATGGGCATGAGCATTTCCCCACGCACTTCGAAGTCCGCGGGAATGCCCGCCGCCTTGAGCTTTTCTTTCGGAATCGAGAGCGGAATCGAGCGCACCGTCCGCACATTCAACGTGACATCTTCGCCGACGGTGCCATCGCCGCGTGTAATGCCACGCACCAGTCGCCCATTTTCATAGAGCAGCGCCAGCGACATGCCGTCCAGCTTTAGCTCACAAACGTAGTCAATGTCTTTACGCCCGCTAAGTTCGTGAACCCGGCGCTCCCAGTTGCGCAGATCGTCCACGTTATAAGTGTTGTCCAGCGAGAGCATGGGCGAAGAGTGGGCTGCCTTGACGACGCCTTCACGCGGCTTGCCGCCTACGCGTTGTGTAGGAGAATCGGGCGTGATCAGCGCAGGATGCTCTGCCTCCAGCTTCTTCAACTGGTTCATCAGCTGATCAAAGTTAGCGTCACTGATTTCCGGATCATCCAGCACGAAATAGCGATATTCATGATGCCGGATTTGATCGCGGAGCGCCTCAATCTTCTTTTCAGTGTCTTTCGCGGTAGCCATCGCAAAAGATTATAGGCGAGGCGCGGAATCGCGTGGCGCGGGCGCCCTCGCCCGCGAACTTTGAAGGACACGAGAAATCGCCCTAGGCCATGGCCCATCCCGAGCTGTTCTAAACTGTCCAAGTGCCGGTGCTAGAAACTCAACGTCTTGTACTTCGGGAGTTTCAACACGAAGACCTCGACGCTCTAGCCGCCATCCTCTGCGATCGCGAAACCATGCGCTACTACCCTGTGTCATTCGACAGTGCGGCGGTCGCGGATTGGATCCAGCGCAATCGCACTCGCTACGCCAACCACGGTCACGGACTGTGGGCCATGATTCTGAAATCCACGCGCGAACTGATTGGCGACTGTGGGCTGGTGCGGCAGAGTGTCGACGCAGTCGACGAAATCGAAATCGGCTATCATGTGCGCCGCGATCTGTGGAATCAGGGATATGCCTCGGAAGCCGCCCGCGCCTGCCGCGACTACGGATTCGCGAATCTCAAGGTCGACCGCCTCATTTCCCTCATCCGCCCTGAGAATCTCGCTTCGCGCCGCGTTCCAGAAAAGAATGGCATGACGATCTGGAAAGAAGTCACCAAAGCAGATTTGTTACATTACGTCTACGCAATTAAGCGCAATCAATCTTAGCCCACATCATTTCGGAGACCGACATGCCCAAAGCCGCAGCCGCGTTCTCACTGCCGCAAGCTCTGCTGACGTCGTTTGATACAAATGACCGCATCAACCAGTACCTGATCGAGAATCTACCGAGCGAAGCCTGGCGCGCCGAGCCGCCTGCGGGCAAGGGACGAACCGTTGCCGCCATCGTGGCCCATCTGCACAACGTCCGCGTGATGTGGCTGAAGGCTGCGGCCAAAGGGAGCAAGCTTCCGGACCAACTCGATCGCACGAACGTGACCACGGCACAGGCAACGAAAGGGCTGGAGCAAAGCCGCGCAGCCCTCAGCGCGGTACTGAAGTCGGCGTTGGAAAGCGATGGCCGAGTAAAAGGATTCCGTCCCGACGTTGCCGGATTCTTCGGCTACCTGATTGCCCACGACGCGCATCATCGCGGACAAATCTGCATGCTTGCCCGCCAGGTGGGCCACCCCCTGCCGCAGAAAGCGATCTTCGGCATGTGGGAGTGGGGCACCCGAGGAAAAGTGTAGACTCCCGCGCCTGCACCGTGACTTCATGCGCAAAGCCATGTTGTTCTACAATCCGCTTTCTGGCCACAGCATCAAACGTCGCCTCGCAGACGTTCAATCAGTACTCTCGGTTCTGCGAAATGCCGGAATCGAGATTTCGGCCGTGCCCACACGTGCGGCATCCGATGCGACAGAGCAAACCAAACAGGCAATCGCTGAAGGTTGTGACACCATATTCGCCTGCGGCGGCGACGGCACGGTTCACGATGTGTTGCAGGGAATGGTCGGCACCGAAGCCGCTTTGGCTATCATTCCTCTGGGCACTGCAAATTGTCTGGCGCACGATCTGCGCTTGTCGCGCTCTCCGGCGAAAGCTGCCAGGGCTGCTCTGACCGGGAAGCTGCGCCGCATCGCGGTCGGCCGAATCGAGTACCAGGATTTCACTGGCGCGCGAGCCACGCGATATTTCTCCTTCATCGTTGGCATTGGAATGGATGCGCACGTGTTCTACAAACTGGATCCTTTGATCAAGCGACGCTTCGGCATGGCTGCCTACTGCGCGAAGGCGACGCGTCTCTGGCTCACTCACAAGATGAAAAGCTTCGCCGTGGAAGTCGTTGGAAATGAGCAGGCGAAAGTTTCCCAGTTGCTGGCAGTCCGCATTGGCAATTTTGGTGGAGTGCTCCGCGACCTCGCCCCCGGCGCATCTCTCGAACGCGACGACCTGCGTCTGGTACTCTTCCGCACCCACAGTCGCGTAGCGTATTTGCGTTACATCCTGCGCGGACTCTTCGGCACGAACTGGAAAATCCCCGGGATCGAACTGGTTCACAGCACAGGCGCGGCCTGTCACGATTTGAAATCAACCGCTGACTCGCCTGGGCACTCCCGTATCTTTGTCGAAGCGGACGGAGAACTATTGGGAACGCTTCCCGCCGAAGTATCCGTTGTTCCCGATGCTGTGACTCTACTCGTGCCGAATTAAGAGCATCGCGGTTAAACACCCCAGACGATAGAGTGATGTATGCTCTCTAACTCAGACCCACGAAATAAGGCCTAAGCAAACTTGGAACCGCTCACTCACTTCCTGACCGGCGCCTGCATGGGACGAGCCGGACTCAATCGCAAGACCGCCCTCGCCACGGCTACAGTGACACTGGCTGCCGAAGCGCCAGACTTGGACGTACTGGGCGAGTTCAAGGGCCGGGTGTTCGGCTTCGCGCATCATCGCGGGTTCACTCATTCTTTCGTCGGCATCGCGCTGGTATCGGCAGCGGTCGTCGGCTTTGTGTACCTGATCTGGCGATTGCGCGGACGAAAGCTTAACGACCAGAATTTGCCGCCCCGCTGGGGATTGCTGTTTGGGTTCGCGTATCTCGCAGGGCTGAGCCACATTCTGCTCGATTACACCAATGATTACGGAGTGCGCCCCTTCTGGCCGTTCTCCGAGAAGTGGTATTCGTGGGACATCGTGTTCATCGCGGACCCGATCATTCTTCTCCTGTTGGTTTGCGGACTCGTGCTGCCCGTTTTCTTTTCTTTTATCGATCGCGAAATCGGTGTGCATCGCAAACAACCCGCCGGCCGATGGGCTGCGACCGCGGCACTGATTGGCATAGTTGCCCTCTGGGGAGTGCGGGATTTCGAGCACCGGCACGCCGTGAATGCGCTTGAAGCTCGCACCTACGAGAGCGCCGATCCGCTCCGCGCCTCGGCCTTCCCTTTGTGGTGGACTCCATTTCGATGGGTAGGAGTGGTCGAAACTCAAAACTTTTTCGCCACCTC
>Ga0210393_10005477_pt1 | contig 9998 bp, 9 predicted proteins | sample IncBWC27OmetaG_FD_160068 | JGI IMG/M metagenome (GOLD analysis project Ga0210393, IMG submission 160068) | Forest soil microbial communities from Barre Woods Harvard Forest LTER site, Petersham, Massachusetts, United States - Inc-BW-C-27-O ...
CGCTTGGAAGCGGCGCGCAAAAGGCTGAGCGAGAGCAGGAGTCCAGAGGATGCCCTCGAGGGTCTGCGCGAGATCGTGGCCAACTTTCTCGGCTCGGAGGAGATTGGTCTGTTCAAAGTGGAACGTAGAACCGCGACCTTCCAGGTTTATTGGTCCTTCGGCATCGATGTGGAGAATTACGATCTCGTGCGAGCCCTGGGCGAGGCCGGTCTTCAACGCGTCATGCGCGGTGAATATCACGTTGTACGTCCGGATCGCGACTACTCCGGTGCAATGGTTAAGGTCCAGGCCTACATTCCGATTCGCTATGCAAACCAGACCGTGGCGATTCTTGCGATATTGCGGTTGCTTCCGCAAAAGGTCGCTTTCGACAAGTCGGACATGGAACTCTTCAAGCTTCTCTCCGACGAAGCTGCGAAACCCCTGTTTGGATCGAGTGTCCATTCGACGCCAGCGGTTGAGGGACCAGGAATGAGAACATGACAGAGGCCAAATTCAATCCGGCAATCCTGCCCGCGGAGGCCATGAAGAATTTCGAGCGCGCGGATTCCGAGAAGACCAGGCACTTTCTCTATCCCGGGCAGGTCTTTGTAACTCGCGATCCCATCACCATCTCCACCATCCTCGGATCGTGTGCCGCCATCTGTCTCTGGGACAGGCACAAGAAGGCCGGAGGAATGAACCATTATCTTTTGCCTGAAGGACAGGGCGCGGGGCCGAACCGTCTGCGCTACGGAAATGTCGCTAATGCTGAACTTTTGAAACAAGTTCTCGCGCTGGGATGCGAGGTTCGAAATCTACAGGCCAAGGTTTTCGGGGGGTCCTGCGCTTTCGGTAATGACCCTTTGCAGTCACTGGGAACAAGGAATGTTCAGCTGGCGGAGAGTTTTCTTCGCTCCGCTGGCATCCCCGTGGTTGAAAAAGAGGTCTCGGGAAAACACGGTCGGAGATTGGTATTTCAGATCTCCGATGGTTCGACCACAATCAAGAATTTCGACCAGGTGTAAGAGAAAACAGGTGTAACAGAAAACGCCGCGCCAACCGGCGCGACCAGAGGAGAACCGTGGATTTAGCGGATTTTGACCGTGAAGCAGTTCTCGCGTCGTTCCTCGTCGAGTCGGAAGAAGGTCTGGACTCGATGGAACAGGCGTTAGTTCAGATGGAATCAAGTCCTTCCGATCTGGAGCTCCTTCACAGTATTTTCCGCGTAGCCCATACCCTCAAGGGAAACGCAACCTCGTTGGAACTCAGTGCACTCGCAGGCTTCGCCCACGTGGTAGAGGACCTGCTGGACGTTTTTCGCGAGCAGCAGGTTCTCCCGGGCGCGGACTTGATTTCGCTGCTGCTAAAAGCCGTGGATGAACTTCGGTCCATGGTCTCAACTTCAGCGGCCGGGCCTCTGGAGCTGACCCCGGGTCAACAGGCGCTCAGAAAAGAAATCGCGCGGGAAGTGGAAAAGCGAGCGAACAGAGTTGTTACCGCCAGCGAGGCCCCGGGAGACTCCAGTTCGACAGCAAAGGTTGAGATGCTTCCCGGCACCGCGCACCGCACACTGCGCGCCGATGTCGACAAACTCGATCACATGTTGAACCTGACGGGGGAGATTGTGATTGCGCAAGGGCGTCTGCGTCAGATGATCGAGAAGCTCGACGCCGAGCAAGGGCGTGCCATGTTGGAGATGCATCGCGAGGCCGAACGGCTGTACATGGATCTTCAAAGTGAAGTGATGAGCATCCGCATGGTGCCGGTGGGCCCGCTATTTCGACAATTCGTCCGTCCCGTGAGGGACCTTGCGAAGAGCCATGGAAAGTTAGCTCGTCTTGAAGTGGTCGGAGGCGACGTCGAGGTTGATACAACGGTGCTCGAGCAATTGAAGGATCCGCTTTTGCACTTGTTGCGCAATGCGGTCGATCACGGATTTGAGAAGCCGGCCTTGCGTGAAAGCCGAGGCAAGAACGCTTGCGGGCTGATCCGGCTGACGGCGGCACATAGCGGCGGAAACATCGTCGTGAAACTAGAGGACGATGGAGCGGGTTTCGATCGTGCCCGCATTCTCGAAAAAGCAAAACGCCTCGGACTCGTATCCGATAAAGACGAAGTTCGCGACGAGGACCTTTACCGTCTGGTATTTCAGGCGGGATTTTCAACTGCTGAATCGATCACCGATCTCTCAGGGCGTGGAGTCGGCCTCGATGTGGTTCGACGCAACATCGACAATTTGCGAGGCACGGTGGAAATATCAAGCGCGGCTGGCAAAGGCAGCACTATCACCATTCGCTTGCCGCTGACCTTAGCCATTATTGAGGGTTTCTCCGTCAAGGTGGGCGCCGAGACTTTTATCGTTCCTCTGGAACATGTGACGGAGTGTACGGAACTGCCGGAGGGACAGCGCAGCGCAGACGCCAGCGGGATTGTGAGCCTTCGCGGAAGCGCCCTTCCCTATGTGCGACTGCGGCGCATTTTCAGTCTCTCGGGCGTGGCCCCTAAGAGAGAGAACATCGTTGTTGTCAAGGTCAACGAGTTCCACGCGGGAATCGCAGTGGACGAGTTGCTGGGTGGCATGCAGACGGTCGTAAAACCGCTCGGCAGAGCGTTTCGAGGAGTCCCGGGGATTGCTGGTTCAACCGTTCTTGGTGATGGACGCGTTGGGTTGATTATTGACGTACCCAGCCTTCTGCGTGGAGTGATGCAATCGAGTTTGCAGGTGCAAGCTTAGATAAAAAGGGCAGATATTTAGAGAGGTGAAGGACATGAAGACCTGGCAAGATCAGAAAATAGGCACGCGACTCGGTGTGGTTTTTGGGGCCATCCTGCTGTGTGTGATCGCGGTGGGTGGATTTGGGCTGACCTGGCTCGGTCGCCTGAATTCCGAGATGTCGACCTCGATGCAGAAGCGTTATAACACGGTCGAGTTGACGCATCAGACTATCGAGAACTCAATCACGAATGCCCGTATCACTTTGCAATTGTTCGAGACTACCGATCCCGACGAAGAGAAGAAGCTGAATCAGCAGAACGACGCGATCAGCAAGGAGATCAGCGGGCAAGTCGCGGAAATCGAAAAGAGTCTTAGTTCATCCCAAGAGCGAGACTTGTTTGAGGTGGTTACTCAGGACCGGCAGGCCTATATTGCGGCCAGGAACAAAGCCAAAGCGCTGCTGGCCGACAAGAAGCGAGAGCAGGCAATGGCGGGGTTGCGCGACGAGGTGATCCCCGCGCTCGATAAGTATCGCGCGATGTGGGAAAAATTTATCGACCTGCAGACCGCGGCCATGCAGCAGAGTATGAAGGAGAGCCAGGAGGCTTACACCGTGGGGCGCAGGATTGCATTGTTGCTCCTCAGTCTCACTTTGTTTTTGGCTACATTCGCGGCAGTCAGCGTCACCAGGAGTATCACGGCTCCGATCGAGCAGGCAGTCGGGCACGCGGAGCGAATTGCCGCCGGCGATTTGACCCGGGAGATAGTTGTTACGAACCGTTCGGAAACTGGCAAATTGCAACAGGCCATGCGCGAGATGAGCAGCAAGTTATCGGGCATCATCCGCGACGTCCGCGAAGGATCCGCAGCGGTCGCTTCCGCAGCTCAGCAAGTGTCGGCGTCCTCGCAGAGCCTTTCGCAGGGAACCAGCGAACAGGCTGCTTCGGTCGAGGAAATGAGTTCCAGCCTGGAGCAGATGAATGCATCCATCACCCAAAACGCCGACAATAGCAGGCAAGTGGAGCAGGCTGCTGCCAAGGGCGCCACGGCGGCGGAAGAGAGCGGCGACGCGGTCAAAGAGACTGTCGAAGCCATGAAACAGATTGCCGCGAAGACCTCGGTGATCGAAGAGATCGCGTACCAGACCAATCTGCTTGCGCTCAACGCGGCGATCGAAGCGGCTCGTGCAGGAGATCAAGGTCGAGGTTTCGCGGTGGTCGCCGTCGAAGTTCGAAAGTTGGCGGAGCGGAGCCAGTTAGCTGCGCAGGAAATCGGCGGGCTCGCTGGAAAGAGCGTCAGCGTAGCTGAAAGATCCGGGCAATTGCTGTCTGATCTGGTGCCGTCCATCAGGAAGACTGCTGAGTTGGTGCAGGACGTTGCTGCAGCATCCACCGAACAGTCAGGCGGGGTGACCCAAATCAACAAGGCCATGTCCCAGGTCGACACTGTTACGCAGCGCAACGCATCGTCCGCAGAAGAACTTTCAAGCACTGCGGAAGAACTGGCTGCGCAGTCCGAACAACTGCAGCAGTTAATGACATTTTTCCGCGTCGCGGGAGAACAACCTGTCCAACGTAGCAGTGGTGACAAACAGCGCGTGGTCATGCCGCTGAATCCGGTGTTCAGGAGCGATTTCTCGCAGCGTGGCCGGAATCAATCGGCGAGCGGTAAGGCAGCGGAAGACGCCAACTTCGCCCCGTTCTAAGAAAGAGCATTCGACGAAGCAAACGGCATAGATGCGAGGAGTGAAAACTATGGGAGCGTCGAAACAGGGAAGTGATCAACTCCCTCAGAGCCCGGTGCAATACCTTACCTTCTTAACCGCGGGTGAGGAATATGCGATCAGTATTGTGAAAATCAGCGAGATTGTTGAGTACGAGGCTGTCACGACAGTCCCCAACACTCCGGTCTGGATCCGCGGTGTCACCAACCTGCGAGGCAGAGTTGTCCCCGTGGTCGATCTCGCGGTGAAGTTCGGGTTGCCATCCAGCCGCGTTACGAAGTTCTCTTGCATCATCATCACCGAAGTGATGTTCCAGGGCGAAAAGCTGACCATGGGCGTTCTTGCCGACTCAGTGAGCCAGGTTATCGATCTCGCCGCTGACGAAATCGAACAGACTCCGCCATTCGGCACACGAGTCAAGACCGAATACCTGCTCGGTATGGGCGCGTTAGGGAAGAAGTTTTGTCTGGTTCTTGATATCGACAAAGTACTGTCCGCCGACGAATTGCTGGTGGTGACTGAGTCGGTTGCGGATGAAGCACGCTCCGACGATTCCGTCGTTGATGTACCAGCCAAAGAAGCACACTTCGAGACGGGAGCGTAACTTTGCCCGCTGGAACCGCTGCAGGCAAGGATTCAGACGGCTTGACTCAAGGCGACGCCTACCTTGAGCAACCACCTCATCTTTCAGTCAGCCCCGCCTTATTTCAAAAGTTCCAAAAATTGATTTACTCCGAGACCGGCATCTGGCTGGGGAGTTCAAAAACGGCCTTGCTGTGTGGACGGCTTTTTCGGCGGCTCCGCACGCTGGAGATCACCTCACTGCAGAATTACTACGAATTCGTTTCACAGCCGGAGCAGCACGAGGAACGCGCCCGGATGATTGACGCCATCACCACGAATGAAACGCGCTTCTTCCGGGAACCCAGGCAGTTCGAGTTTCTGGTGCAGAAAGTGTTTCCTCGTTGGCAAGCGGACGCTGAACGCGGGTTGCGGCCTAAGCGAGTGAATATCTGGAGCGCCGGATGTTCTTCGGGAGAAGAGCCATACACGGTGGCCATGCTGCTCGCCAAGCATCTGCCGGCGGAGCACGGCTGGGACGCACGGGTTCTAGCCACCGACATTTCGAACCGAGTGCTGGAAAAGGCTCGCAAGGGAATTTATCCCATTGCGAGGTCAACGGAAGTTCCCAAGGACTTGCTGCACACGTTCATGTTGCGCGGGATAGCGGAGCGCCAAGGCGAGATGAAGATGAAAGTTGAAATCCAGCAACTGGTCGAGTTTCGAAGATTAAATTTGGACCAGGAGTCGGATCGGGTCGAAGGACCGTTCGACGCGATTTTTTGTCGTAACGTCCTGATCTATTTCGACGCGGCTTCGAAGCAAAGGGTAGTCATGAGCTTGGTTGGTCATCTCATAACCAACGGTATTCTGTTCGTGGGTCACGCTGAAAACCTGAACGCCGTGTCCCCCGAGTTACGCAGCCTTGAGCCGACCATCTATACCAGAGCAGGAAACAAAGAGCGCTTGTGAGAACCGCGGATGAAGCGACATATTCCGCAGCCTTAAGCGGCTGCGAAGGGAAAGAGCGTGCCGCGTATGCAGGGAGATGACTTGCACGTGCTGGTCGTGGATGACTCCGCAATGGTGCGCCAGGTTATGCAGGGCATCCTGAGCACCAACAGCCGGGTCAAGGTCAGGGTCGCGGCAGACCCACTGATTGCATGGTCGAAGATGCAAAAGGAACCTCCCGACGTCGTAATTACTGACCTCGAAATGCCGCGAATGGACGGATTGACTTTCATCCGGAAAATTATGCGGGAAATGCCTACGCCGGTCGTGGTCTGCTCCGGTCTGGCTGCGCGCGGCACCGAACTCGCACTGCGAGCACTTGAGGAAGGAGCGGTTGAAGTCATCACCAAGCCCAAAGTTGGCGTGCGCGACTTCCTGCACGAATCGGCAGTAACTCTTGTCGATGCGGTTTGGAGCGCATCCCAAGCACACGTCACGTCGCGGTCGCTTACGGCGGCTTCCCGTCTGACTGCTGATGCCGTTCTGCCCCGCAAAGCCAAGTCCCACGCTGCAGGGGCGCTGAACGGGTTGATCGCGGTCGGTGCCTCGACGGGCGGGACCGAGGCCTTGCGTGTTTTCCTTACTGCCATGCCGGCCGACTGCCCACCGATCGTGATTGTGCAGCATATGCCGGAAGGATTTACCCGCGCTTTTGCAGAGCGCTTGAATAAGGATTGCACCATAGAAGTTGAGGAGGCTCGGGATGGCAGCCAGTTACAAACCGGGAAGGCCTTGATCGCAGCAGGCAACCGGCACATGGTCGTCAATCGGAGTGGTGGAGGTCTTTTCGTTCAGATCGTCGATGGGCCGCTGGTCTCGCGTCATCGTCCGAGTGTCGATGTTCTCTTTCGTTCAGTAGCCGTTTCCGTGGGAGCAAAAGCGGTTGGAGTCATTATGACCGGCATGGGCGACGACGGCGCTCAGGGGCTCGGTGAAATGAATGAGGCAGGAGCGGCCACGATTGCGCAGGACGAAGCCAGCTGCATTGTGTTTGGAATGCCCAAGGAAGCCATCGCCCGCGGTGCGGTGAACCTGGTTGTGCCGTTGGAGCGGATCGCAAGCACCGCCCTAAACGTACAGAATGGTTGGGTAGGACGGAAAGACGAGCTACAGAAGCTTTGATAAAACTAACGAATCACTCAAGGTCTTTCTGACAGTTGCTCAGCCCCGCACCGGCTTACTGGCGCCATCCGAGGTGCTCTTCGCGTCCCTGGAAAATCTCATGCAGTAAATGAAAGAAACGCTGCTTTAGCGTCAACGGCTTTGCCTCAGGCGTTTCCGTCGTTGTAATTTTCGCATCTACCTCTGGTTCGCGGGCTGTAACTGCGCCAGTAGCCATGAATTATGGCCTCCTTACTAGAAGTTGATTCTGGTAATCCGATCGCTTTTACCTGCGACAAACTTTCCCGGCAAACGCTTGCCGAGGGGAGGTCGGAAGAGTTTCCAATGGAGTTCTCATTCTAAGGAGGTTCTAATCCTGGAGGTAAGATCACTAACGGTATAGCACCTCGGGGTTACATCCCACGCAGGCGACCACCCAAATGCGAGTGGGCGCGTGGCATATTTACCCGCGCCGAACGGGTATCTACCTGCCCCTCAAGGATGGTGAAGGTGTTCAAGTGGCTACCTAGTCCGAGGTTACTCGGACATTTCGGCCCGTGGGCGACTTGGACCCGCTGGGAGTTCCCATCACTTCGGAGGGATGGGTTTATAAACAAACGCCGTCGGGAGTCGTTCAGCCATTCTGCGAAAATCGGGCCTTCGACATAAGCAAGTTCACAGCACGCCTACCTGTGATGGCTTTCCGCCGCGCGACAGGACTGAATTTCGCTTGCGCTGACCGGCACGCTGATGGGCTTTCCGTCCCGGGTGGCACTACCCCCGCCCTTTACGACCGGGTCAAAGCAATCTTTCCAGAGGCCATTATCTTTTTTCCACTGCCCCGGAATGAAACCCAGGTTCTTGCACTCGTTGATAATTTTCTGGCAAGCCGGGTTCTGTTCAGCGGCGGCGTGATTCTGGCCGCCCCTGGCTTGGCCGGGGACTGACGGTGCAGTCTGGGCTGTGACATTTGCTCCGATCACGACCGACGCAAGAAACGTTGCTGATACTAAAATCCGACTGATTGTTCGCCCGTCCATGAGACTTCCTCCGGTTAGAAAGTTTACGCGAATCTCTCTGCCCCAAGGCGGTTACGAGTGTACACCGTGTCGCCCGCCAGCAACAGGGCCTGTGTACTTCCAATTATCGCTGCTTGGCAGTATTTTGCGCGATTATAACTGTACTGATGCGCATCAAGCTCCGCCCATGAATTGGCAGAGCTTGATGGTTCTGGATCGGTCGATCCGATCAGGCATCAAGGATAGCTGATCACGAGTGGTCAGAAACTGATCTTGAGGATGGCACCACTGTTGCCCACGAACCATCCCGCTTGCGGATTCGCAAAAGCGACGGCCCAATAACCGCTTACTTCCTTGGGCAGTTTGAACCACGTGTGACCTTCATCGGGAGTCCAGGCACCTGATCCTGAGGTGAAGTTTGGCTTGGTCTCGGCGGTGATTACGACCGTCCGGTCGCCGTGACCCTCTCCTTCTTTAACCTGACCGTGGCCCATGCCATGCACGTAACTCAAACAGAAAATGGCTCCGCTTACGGGAGGCTTGTTCGTCAGCTGCCAAGTCATTCCGCCATCGTGCGACGCAGCCATGTCCGCGCTTTTGTTTGAGGACAAATCGCCGCCCCCCACAACGCCATTCCGCGAATCACGGAAGGCCACGCTAATTGCGCCCGCGCTGGCCGAACTGACCAGCGGCGTGTCATACGCGTTCCAGGTGTCGCCACCATCTCGCGTGGCGAGGATCCGCGCGATTGTCGCGCCACCCGTGGCAATCCATGCGTTCTCTCGGCCCTGAGTTGTGATGCAGGTTCCACTGGCCGAGAATGAGGCCTCGCCGGACAACGCAGGCGGCATATTATTGGCTATGCTCTGCCAGGTTGTTCCATCGGTCGTGCGAATGTCGGGAAATACTCCGTTCACCGAGTCGCTCTGCGCAACGCCCCGGTTCGGTGTCCAGAAGGCGAAACAGTCGTAGAATGCGCTTTTTGTCTCATTCTTGAATTCGATTTTCCATGTCGCGCCCCCATCGACGGTTTTGTAGATACGAAAACTTCCAGTGTTGTTTCCGATGGACATTAAATACGCGACCTTATCACTTACGCCCTGCACATCGCGGAATTGGAGTTTCTCTGCCCCGGGTACGACACCGGCTTTCCACGTATTCCCGCCGTCGGTCGTGACTACATAGGTGCCTCCGGTTCCTGCTGCCCAGACCACACGGGAGTCCACCGGACTAACCGCGATGAGCAACTGCGTCGTGCCGCTCTTCTGCGGAGTGAGTTTCGGTTTATGAGACTTCCAATTTTGCGCAAAGCCGAAAGTTGCGGAAGCGGCAATCAGAAAAACAGTCAGCAAACGTTTTAGCATAGAGGTCCCTCCAGACGCGGGTTTCGCGGCGCGGAGCAAGTATAGGAGCCGTCCCAAAGGGGTGTCAAACCGGCCAATGCGTTCAGGATATATTTCGCAGTTTACGCCGACGAATTCGGACATCTAAACGTCGACAGGTTACAATGCGTCCTTTTCATTGCCGATATCCTCTTCCGGATGTAGGATTCAAAGCTTGTTCAACAATTGTCGGCTGGGTTCGTCCAGACGAGCTAAGCGTCTGGGGAACGAATTCGTGGAACAACATTCGGCATCGACATCCAATGAGGGCCACCACCGTGATCGATCATTGTCAGACGAATGCAAACCATACCCACACGCTGCGCATCATCATCTTGATCCTGACGGTTCTAGTCGCGGGGGTCGGCATTGGGTACGCGCAGGACGTTCCCTCCAATGCTCCTTATAAGAATGCGAAACTGCCGGTCGAACAGCGCGTGCAAGATCTGCTCGGCCGCATGACCGTGGAAGAAAAAGCCAGCATGTTGGCCGGAGCGAACTGG
>Ga0210393_10005479_pt1 | contig 9997 bp, 10 predicted proteins | sample IncBWC27OmetaG_FD_160068 | JGI IMG/M metagenome (GOLD analysis project Ga0210393, IMG submission 160068) | Forest soil microbial communities from Barre Woods Harvard Forest LTER site, Petersham, Massachusetts, United States - Inc-BW-C-27-O ...
AGGAGCTGGGCTTCTACGATCCGATGGTCCGGATCAAGAAGGACCGCGTGAAGATCGACATGGAGCGGATCGACTACTGGCTCGGCGTCGGCGCGCAACCGAGCGTCAACGTCAAAGCCCTGATCAAGAAGGTTCGGACGAACCGGTTTGGCGAGGCGGCTGCTCCGCCGCCGATGACAGCGCCCAAGGCGCGTCCGGCCAAGCAGGCCGAGGCGGCCGCGGAAGCTCCGGCGGAGGCTGCAGCAGAATAGTCGCCAATTCGTAACTAAGCCTGAGAAGCACGAAGCTCGAATGCCGAATGAATGTCCAAATGACCAAAGCACGAACAAAACCGTGCTTCGGGCTTCGAGCTTAGTGCTTTATTCGTCATTCGTGCTTCGTCATTCACAACACTCCACTCATGCGTTTCGACGTCCTTACTCTCTTTCCCGGCATCTTCGACGGCTATCTGCAGCAGAGCCTGCTGAAGCTGGCGATCGAGCGCGGGCTCGTCGATGTGCGACTGTGGAACATTCGCGACTACACGGCGGACAAGCACCAAAAGGTCGACGACCGGCCGTTCGGCGGCGGTCCGGGAATGTTGATTTGCTGTCAGCCGGTCTTTGACTGCGTGGCGGCAGTGCAGGCCGAGAGTCCGCAGCCCGGTCGGCTGGTAATGCTCACGCCTCAAGGTCGCCGGCTCGACCAGCAATTGGTGACCGAGCTGGCTGGCTACGAGCGGCTGCTGTTGTTGTGCGGTCGGTACGAAGGCTTCGACGAGCGAATCCGCACGGGGCTCGATCCGCTCGAAGTGTCGGTGGGCGACTTCGTCACGAACGGCGGCGAAGTGCCGGCCATGCTGGTGATCGATACGGTCATCCGCCACATTCCGGGTGTTTTGGGCGACGAGACGAGCAGCAAATACGACTCGTTTGCCGAAGCCGGGATGCTCGAGCATCCTCAATACACGCGGCCGCGCGAATTTCGTGGCATGGAGGTGCCGCCGGTTTTGTTGAGCGGCAACCACGAACAGATCTCGCAGTGGCAGGCGGAGCAGAGCCGTCGGCGGACCGCAGAAGTCCGCGGCGAGCCGCTGAATTCGTCGCTCTTTCAGAGTTCAGAAGCCAATGGGCCGCGGTGTTGCAAAGGTTGACGCCGGGTCGTTTTTCGCATATTCAAGTACCTCCTCTTGCGGTCGCCTTCGAAGGAATCAAGTCATGCACAAGTTACTTTTGGCTGCAGAAGCCTCCAGCCTGCGGCAGGCGCCGCTCGAGTTCGAGATCGGGGACACGGTCGACGTTCACACGCGGATCCTGGAAGGCGGCAAAGAGCGAATCCAGATCTATAGCGGCGTAGTGATGGCCCGCAGCGGCCGCGGAACGGCCGAAATGTTCACCGTCCGACGCATCGTCGCCGGCGAAGGGGTCGAACGGAGCTTTCCGATTCACTCGCCGAAGATCGCCAAGCTCGAAGTGAAGCGCCACGGCCGGGTCCGTCGCGCCAAGCTCTACTACCTGCAAAAGCGGGTCGGCAAGTCGACCCGGCTCACCGAGCGGCGCGAGAAGCAGGACGAGACGGCCGAGTAGATCTTGTGGCTGCGTAGTCTCAATGGCTGCGAGTGTCCGAACGGTTTCTTCCAAGTTCGTAATGGTCGCAGCCGGTCTGGAGCTTCGCCGTTCTGATCCCGAACCATCGCCGTGATGCGAAGGAGCTGGCATGAAAAGCTGGCTGCGGGGACTGCTCGGCAAAAAAGGCGAGCAGCGAGCAGCAGCCTTTCTCAAGAAGAAGGGGCTCCGCATCGTCGGCTCCGGGGTCGCCAACCGGTGCGGCGAGATCGACCTGATCGCCTTGGACGGCGAGACAATTGTGTTCGTCGAAGTCCGGACGAGGCAGTCGCTCGATGCCGGGCATCCGGCCGAATCGGTGACCGTCGAAAAGCAGGCCAAGGTGACTCGGGCCGCCCTCTCTTATCTCAAAAGCAAGAAACTCTGGAATCGCCGCACCCGCTTTGACGTCGTGGCCATCGTCTGGCCCGAGGGGGCGCGGGAACCGCAGATTGAACACTATGTGAATGCGTTCGAGGCCGTGGGGCCGGAGTCGATGCACGGCTGACGGACGCAGTTTGCACACACGGAGCCAGGGTCCCAACGGGAGCCCGGCACGAGGTCGGAGCTATGAAACTCGGATTGGTCGGTTATCAAGGGTCGGGCAAGAGCGCGCTGTTTGAGCTGCTGACGGGGGTCAAGCCGGACCCTTCGAAGGCCCATCTCGGGCAGTTGGGGACCGCCACCGTCCAAGACGAGCGTTTCGACCGCCTGGTCGGGCTCTACAAGCCGAAGAAAATCTCCCCGGCGCGGATCGAGCTGTTCGACACGCCGGGCCTCGACCGGAAGGATCACGACGCCAACGGCCAGCGGCTCGGAGTGATTCGCGAGTCGGCGGCGTTGGTGCAGATCGTCGGCTGCTTCGGTGGCGCCGAGCCGCTGGCCGACGTCCGAGCCTTCCACGATGACCTGGTTCTGGCCGATTTGCAGGTGGTTTCGAACCGTTTGGGGCGATTGCGCAAGGACATGACCAAGCCGCGGCCCGACCGAGAGCAATTACAGGCAGAAATTGCCGCTCTGGAGCCGATCGCCGCCAAGCTCGAGGCGGGCGAGTCGGTCGCGGGCTTCGAATTCAGTGAATTGCAGGACAAAGCGACCAAGTCTTTTTCGCTTTTGACCCGCAAAGGCCGGCTCGTGCTGCTCAACACGGCCGACGGAGCGGTCGACAAGGCTCTCGTCGGGCAGATCGAGGCCTTGGGGCAGCGCTGCATCTCTGCTCCGGTCGGGTTGGAGCTGGAAGTTCAGCAGCTTCCGCCGGAAGACCGCGAGACGTTCGCTAGCGAGATGGGGTTGGGAGAGCCGTGCGCGACGAAAGTTTTGCACGCACTCTTCCAGGTGACGGATCAAATCACCTTCTACACGAGCGATGAGAAAGAGGTCCACGCGTGGCTCTTGCACCGCGGCGGAACGGCTCTTGACGCGGCCGGCACAATCCACTCAGATCTCGCCCGAGGCTTTATTCGGGCCGAAATTATGGCAGTTGACGACCTCGTGCAGCTCGGCTCAGAGCGCGAAGTGAAGGCCGCCGGGCTGCAGCACGTCGAGGGCAAAGAGTACGTGATGCGCGACGGCGACGAGATCGTCGTGCGCTTCAGCGTCTGATCGGCGCGGCGCGAGAAAGTCGGCGTCGCGCCGGCTCGTCGCCTGCGCCGGACGCGCCTCTCATGAGCGCGCCGCGGAGTCACATCGGCTCCTCAGAGCACGTTCGAAGCCACGAAGTTTCCCGTTCTCCAATTTTTTTTTCCGCACGCGATAAATATGTCTTGATTCATCTGGAGATTGCGTCATAAATTATTCGATCTTTATCCATCGGCAGGATCGGCGCTGTGCTGATCTGCGGCCTCTTCGCTCTGCGTCGTCTTGACCAAATGGCGTCGGGTGGGGAGGTGCGTGAAGTCGCCTACGCGTCTTGGGAGGGTTTATGAATTGGAAAAGGGCAAACATCTTCTGGTGGACTGCCGTAACGTCGCTCGTGACGTTTGTCTAGATGACGGAGCAATGTTGGCCGCCATGGCCCGAGGCGCTACGCGCGCCGGCGCCAACGTGATCTCTCAGGTTCGGTATCAATTCGGGCACAATTCTCCCCCCGGCTTTACGGCAGTCGTGGTTCTCGACGAGAGCCACTGTTCCTGCCACACCTATGCCGATCTGGGGCTGGTCGCACTGGACGTCTTTACCTGCGGAAGAACCAATCCGCGAGATGTCCTGGCCTACATCCGCGAGGAAATTGAGCTGGGTGACGTTTCCATCCGCCAAATGCCTCGTTTTATCCTGGAACCGCAAACGGAGAGTGCACTGGAAGAAGAACCAGTGGCTACTTCGACATAACCCAGACTGCTCTCGGGTTGGCGGCTGCCATGGACACGCGTTCGCTCCACGACGGGCGGGAGGACGGTCTTGAACCGTTAGAGAGTCTTTCTCTCGACGGGATCACGTCCTTCCGTGAGCTGCTGCGCGCCATGTCCAAAACGGCATTCTCCGGCCGCCAGCTCGGTGAAGCCTTTGATGTGCTGCTGGAGATGGCTCGCGATCCGTCGTGTCGCGCGGTCCTTACCATCTCCGGCGCCATGACGGTGGCCAAACAAGGCCGCATCTTCTGTGACCTGATCGAACGGGGCCTCGTGCACGCCGTGATCGCCACCGGCGCGCTCATGGCGCACGGGCTCACCGAGTCGATCGGCCTGACGCACTACCGGTGCGACCCTGCGCAGAGCGACTCTGAGCTCTTCGAGAAGGGTTACAACCGGATCTACGACACCCTCGAGATGGAGTCCAACCTCAACGAGGTCGCCCAGTTCGTGGGGAAGGTCATCGACGAGACCGAACCCGAGGAGGGGGTCTGGTCCTCCGCGCGGATCTGCCGCCACCTGGGCAAACGGCTGAGCAAACTGGCCGAAGGTCCCGGCGTGTTGCGAAGCGCGTACGAAAAGAACGTGCCGGTCTTCATCCCGGCCTTCACCGATAGCGAGATGGGCCTGGACTTCTCTACCTGGGCCATGCACCGAGCACTCGCAAAGAAGGGGATCGATCCCGCGACGGCCGATCATCACGTCGTCATGCAGGCGATTCCTCCGTTCAACCCGTTTCTTGATCTGCAGGAATACGCCCGCCTGATCGGCGATTGCAAGACGCTGGGGATCTTTACGATCGGCGGCGGTGTGCCCCGCAACTGGGCCCAGCAGGTCGCTCCCTATTACGACATCACTAACGCCCGCCTCGGCGCGAACTTGCCGACTCCGCGGTTCAAATACGGCGTTCGTATTTGCCCCGAGCCCGTGCATTGGGGCGGCCTTTCCGGCTGCACGTATTCCGAAGGCGTGAGCTGGGGCAAGTTCATGGCGCCGCACGAAGGCGGCCGCTTTGCCGAAGTCTACGCCGACGCCACCGTGGCGTTACCGCTGTTGATGAAAGCGGTGTTCGAGGAGTTGGACGCGGCTCGGAAGTGAACCGCCGCGGCAGGGACCAGGAAGGTCCTCGAGAGACCGGTCCCAGAAAAAAATGCCCGCAAAACCCGTCTCGATCGGTCTCGTGCAACTCCGCTGCGGGTCCGACCCGGCCGCCAACGTCGCGCGGGCAATTACCCAAGTTCGCGCGGCAGCCGCGGCCGGAGCCCAGATTGTCTGCCTGCCGGAGCTATTTACCTCGACGTATTTCTGTCAGCGCGAAGATCACGCGTTCTTCAAGCTCGCCGAATCGATTCCAGGACCGACGACCGAGGAACTGGGGCGCGTCGCCAAAGAACTCGGCGTCGCGATCGTCGCTGGGTTGTTCGAGAAGCGGGCCGAGGGGCTCTATCACAACACGGCCGCGGTGATTGATGCCGACGGCTCCTTCGTCGGCAAATATCGCAAGATGCACATCCCCGACGATCCGCTGTTCTACGAAAAGTTCTATTTCACTCCGGGCGACTTGGGTTTTCAGGTCTTTCCGACCCGTTTCGCCAAGGTCGGCGTGCTGATCTGCTGGGACCAGTGGTATCCCGAGGCGGCCCGGCTGACCGCGCTGCGCGGGGCCGACATCCTCTTTTATCCGACGGCCATCGGCTGGCACCCGGCCGAAAAGGCGGAGTACGGCCATCGCCAACACCAAAGTTGGGAGCTGATCCAGCGTTCGCACGCCGTCGCCAACGGCTGCTTTGTGGTTAGCGTCAATCGCGTCGGTCTCGAAAAAGATCCGGCCATCCCCAACGGCGACGGGATCGAATTCTGGGGACAGAGTTTTGTCGCCGACACCAGCGGCGAGGTGCTCTGGCGCGGCCCTGCCGATCAGCCGGCGACGCATGTGGTGCCCATCGACCTGGCCCAGCTCGACTTCGCTCGCACTCATTGGCCCTTCTTGAGGGACCGTCGCGTGGATGCCTACGGCGAAATCACCCGTCGCTATATCGATTGAGCCGCCTGTGACCAGCCCCTCGACTCTCGAAGCGACGCCCAAGCAGCTGGGTTACCGCCTGCCCGCCGAGTGGGAGCCTCACGATGCGACCTGGCTTTCGTGGCCGCATAAGGAAGCCTCGTGGCCGGGTAGGATCGAAACAATCTTTCCGATCTATGCTCAGATGGTGGCGGCTCTCGCCCGCTCCGAGACGGTGCACATCAACGTCAACGACGAGCAGATGGAAGCCAAAGCGCGGGGCTTTCTGGACGCCGCTCGAGCGACCGGCGACATTCGCTTCCACCGGTTCCCAACCAACGACGCCTGGTGCCGCGACCATGGCGCGATCATTCTCAAGCATCGCGACGGACAACGTGCTTCAGCTCCGCGCTTGGCGATCGACTGGGACTACAACGCCTGGGGCAACAAGTATCCGCCGCACGATCACGACAATTTGATTCCGGCGCGGATGGCCCAAACGCTCGGAATTCCGTCGCGAAAAGGGGGCATGGTGCTCGAGGGAGGCTCGATCGACAGCAACGGCGACGGCCTATTGCTCACCACCGAAGGCACACTGCTCAACAAGAATCGCAACCCCGAACTCTCTCAAGTGCAAATCGAGACTCGCCTGCTCGACTTGCTGGGAGTCGACAAGGTCCTGTGGTTGGGCGACGGCATCGTCGGCGACGACACCGACGGTCATGTCGACGATCTGACCCGCTTCGTCGGCCCGCGGACGATCGTGACGGCCATCGAAGAGGACCCCGGCGACGCTAACTTCGCCCCGCTTCGGGAGAATCTCCGCCGGCTCGAAACGATGACCGACGGACAAGGCCGCCCATTCGAGATCGTGCCGATCCCCATGCCGCCGCCGGTCGTCTACGAGGGGCAACGGCTACCGGCCAGCTACGCCAATTTTTACATCGCCAACCGTGTGGTGCTGCTGCCGACCTACAAGCATCCGAACGACGAGCGGGCGAGAGAGACGCTGGCGAAGCTGTTTCCACAGCGCGAAGTGATCGGCCTGGATTGCACCGATCTCATCTGGGGTTTGGGCGCGTTTCACTGTCTGACACAGCAAGTGCCGGCTGCCCAGAGCGCAGTTCCCTGAGCCGCAAGCGTGAGCTTGCGGAGGATCTCCGAGCGAGCGATGAGGATTCCTCCGAGGGCTGACGCCCTCGGCTCGGTTTACTTCGCTCAGGCGCCGTCGTGTCTTTCTCTGGCCCCGTCGAGTGTTACTTCTGGACAGGTTTGACGACCACGACCATAAAACTGTCCGGCTTGGCTTTCGCGCGTCCTCGGCGATCCTTTTCTTCGCCGAATTCCGCCGTCGGCAGATAGATGGTGTGCGTGGCGTGGTCGAGGGCCATGGTCTTGGCACCGGGGCGCGTTTTCAGATTCTGGATGATCTCGAATTTGCCGGGCGACGTCTCGCGGCCGATGTTGAGACTGCCGTCGCGACAACTCGCGAAGATGTTGCCCTGGTCAAATTTGACCGCGTCACAGCCGGCGCCGATCGGTAAGTCGCCCAGCACGTGGCCGTCTTCGGTGTTGAGCACGATCAGCTTTTGCGGCTTGCGGCAGCCGACGAATAGCCGGTGATGCTCGGGGTCGATCTGCATGCCCACGGGAGCCCCACCCGGCGCGATCGACCACTTGTCGACGACTTTCGAGGCTTTGGAGTCGACCACGGCGACCTGATCCTTGTCCTCCAAGTTGATGTAGACTCGTCCCTGGCCGTCGGCGGCCATGAACTCGGGTTTGCCGCCGAGGTCAATGGCCGGGTCGGCTTTACCGTTCGCGGGATCGACGTCGGTCGGAACGGGAACGACCGTCCCCGAGCCGCCGCACGCCACGAAGACCTTGTTCGTCGCGCGGTCGTTGATGATGCTGTCGGCACCCGAGTCGACTTTCACTTTCCCGAGCACCTCGTTCGTCTTGAGGTCGAAGATCACGACGAAGCCCGGCCCATCCGAAATGAATCCGCGTCCGGAGCGGTGGTTGATCACGACGCCGTGATTGCCGCTCTGGCCGGCGATATCGGCAACCAGCTTGCCACTGGTGACGTCCAAAACCTGCGTGTGAGTCGTCCGCGGAATAAAGAGCAACTTGCGCTGCGAGTCGATGGCGACATAGTCCCAGTTCCCTTTGCCGCCGATATGAATGGTGTCGGCCACTTCAAAGGGGCCAGTGCTTTTTTCGGCAGCCCGCGACCGGTTCACGCCGTCAGTGGCGATCAACAACACTAGGCAAACAATCGAGACAAGCAGCGAGGTCTTGGCCATCGGAAGCGCTCCCTCCGGTGAGATGTGGATCGGCGATTGGATGGCCGCAGTATGCACCCGAGACGCTGGGCGGAGCAACAAACGCGGGGTAGTTGTGAATGAAACTTCACCGACGAGAGGCAATCAGCCAGGCCAAGCTTAAGTTTCCAGCTCGATACCTCGAAAAAATCCGGCGGACGACCATTCGGCGAACCAGTCGCGGAGGTTGGCGGCCAGACTATCGAGGCTGTCACCCGACTCGACGGCTAGCGCTGCGGCCCGTTCGATGGCGGCGCCGACGGTTTCACCGGCAACCAGGGCTGAGAGCAGCTCGAATTGCACGTGGCTCAGCGTCCAGCGGCGGACGACGTATTTGATGCGGCTGACAGCGAGCCACGTCGGCTCGGGGTCGGGAAGATCAGGTTCCTGCTTTTCGCGAACGGCGGTCGCATACTCGTGCACGGGGAAGCGGACGGACAACAGTCTCAGGCACGGGACCACGAGCAGACGGGCGCGGACCCAGGCGTCGGGCGAGATCTCACGCAGCTCTTCGGCACCCAACAACTTGAGTCGCTCGGCTCCCGGACCGTCAAAGACTTCGCTGTAGCAACGCTCCAACCGCGCCAGGTCGATCATGAAGTCGGGCCACGACGGGGCGCCGTCCGCATCGCCTTCCTCCTCGGGCCGCGTCTCTTCCAGATACTCGGCGAACCGGCGGCTCAACTCTGACAGCGTATAGCTTTGCGACGGATACGATTGCAAATATCCAAAGGCCAAGCCGTCGAAGACTTCCTCGCCGACGGCGTGGAGCAGGGCGGGGAACTCGTCGCGCAAGCACTCTAAGAGCCGCGCGTAATACGCGTTGGCGTAAACCTCGAGCCGTTCGATGCTCGTCCGGCGCTTCGACGGATCGACGACGTCTGCGACTCGGTCGGGCCCCACGTCGATCTCGCTACGGGCTGCATCGGAGGCCAATCCCGCTTCGACGCCGTCCGGATGCGTGATGACAGCCTGCAGCCAGCGCTGAATCTGGGCGAGCTGCCGCAACTCTTGCCGATCGCCCGTCATTCAAATTCGGCCCGTCATTCAAATTCCGCAGTCGCATAGGTCGCCGGCTGGGGAATCCCCGGTTCCGCGACGCCGTAAGACGCTTCTTCCACTTCGGGCGGCCTGTCGGCCTCACGGAGGGTGCTGGGTGCGTCGGCCGCAAATCCCGGCAGCTCGGAGACCATGTATTGGCGGGCCTTGAGGACTTCGGCGTGAACGACGGGGAAGGGGGGAATGCGAGCGTCCCATTCCAACAGCGTCGACACTCCGCCGGTCAGTTGGTGGGCCAGCCGATACAGCTCCCAAACAGGATTTACGACGCGCCCGTCGTGCGTGTCAATCAGGTGCGTGACGCAGTTGGTGTGCCCCGCGAGATGAAACTGCACAACGCGCTCGTGTGGAATCGAGCGGAGGAACTCGAACGGATCCTGATCGTGATTGAAGCAGGAGACGTAGACGTTATTGACGTCCAGCAGCAGGCCACAGTCGGTCGCCTCGGTCATCCGCGTCAGGAACTCGGCCTCGGGCATCGTCGAGTCGGCGAAGGTCACATACGTGCTCGGATTCTCGAGCACGAGCGGTCGCTCGAGCACGTCCTGCACGACGCGAATCCGCTCGCTGACGTGCGCGAGCGCCTGCTCGGTGTACGGAATCGGCAACAGGTCGTGCGTGTTGCGGCTGGCGACGCCCGTCCAGCAGACGTGGTCCGAGACCCAGAGGGCCTTTGTCGCG
>Ga0210393_10005481_pt1 | contig 9995 bp, 7 predicted proteins | sample IncBWC27OmetaG_FD_160068 | JGI IMG/M metagenome (GOLD analysis project Ga0210393, IMG submission 160068) | Forest soil microbial communities from Barre Woods Harvard Forest LTER site, Petersham, Massachusetts, United States - Inc-BW-C-27-O ...
TTCGTGGTGTTTTATCTGGCGAACATCTTCGCGCTGGGCTGGGGCACGAATTCGTTGGGGTTTCCGCGGCAGGAATTCCTGATCATGCAAATGCTGGCGGCGCTGTTCTTTGGCCTCCTGATCCCGGTGGCGGGGTCGCTGGCGGACCGGATCGGCGGCCGCACGACGCTCATCAGCGCCACCGTGCTGATTATTGCCTACGGTTTCGGCTTCCGGGCCCTGTTCAGCGCGCACGAGACGGCCGCGGTGTTCGTGTTTTTGGCGTGCGGGTTCGGCTTGAGCGGCCTTTCCTACGGCCCGCTGGGAAGCGCCCTCGCGACCCTGTTCCCGACACCGGTCCGCTATACGGGCACCTCGCTGGCGTTCAATTTCGCCGGCATCCTGGGCGCCTCGCTGGCGGCACCCATCGCAACTTATTTGGCGAGTCACTATGGATTGGCCTTTGTCGGGTACTATTTGTCGACGGCCGGGCTCATCTCGCTTATTGCTCTGTTATTCATCAAGGGTGAGAGAAAATGACTCAACACACTATTGCTTGTACGGCGTTGCTGTCCGCGGCTTTGCTCTTTGCGAGCCCGCATTCCAGGGGTGCCGATGCTTATGACGCGGCGCTCACGCACCCAGGCCGCCCGGCGGCGGATTCAGCCCGTGATGCCATCGACCACCCTGCGGAGATGCTGCGTCTCGCGGGGATCAAGCCGGGTATGACAGTCGCCGACGTTTTGGCCGGAGATGGGTATTACAGCGAGCTGGTGAGTTACGTAGTGGGCCCCACGGGCCACGTGTCTCTGATCAACAATCTTGCATTCGATAATTGGAGTCAGCCGGCCTTGAAGGACCGCATGGCCGGCGGCCGCTTGACCAATGTCACGCAGCAGACCGTCGATCTTCACGATATGAAATTGCCGCCCGCGAGCCTGGACGCGATCCTGTTGATCAAGGTGTATCACGACCTGTATTGGGTGAATACGAATCCGAAAAATCCCTGGCCCAAGGTCGATGTCAGCTCCGTTCTGGATCAATTATCGCGGGCGCTGAAACCCGGCGGGGTCTTGCTGTTGATCGACCATTCGGCCAAGGCAGGTCACGGCAAATCCGATGCTGGGGAATTGCATCGCATCGAAGAGGCGTTCGCCGTTCAGGATTTTACCGCCCACGGCTTCAAAGTGATCGCCAAGAGCGACTTGTTGAGAAGGCCGGACGATAAGCGCGATCTCATCAGCTACAAGGGTCCCGCGCTCGGTAAAACCGACCGATTCGTGTTGGTGTTGCGCAAGACCTGAGTACGCCGGGGCTAACTTAAGCCACGGAGTTCAGCCAACGCTGCATCTGGCTCGAGTCCATGGCGCCGGTCTGGCGGGCAATTTCCTTGCCCGAGCGGAACACGATCATCGTGGGAATGGCGCGGATGTTGAAGCGTGCGGCCGGCGCCGGCTCATCCTGCGTATTGAGCTTGGCAAAGCGCAGCTTGGGCTCCAATTGGCGCGCGGTTGCTTCATAAAATGGCGCCATGGCGATGCATGGCCCGCACCAGGGTGCCCAGAAATCGACCACCAGCGGCAAGTCGCCCCGGCTTACGTGCTTGTCGAAATTCGCCTCGGTCAATTCGACCGGTTTGCCTTCGAACAAGGGTGAATGGCACTTGGGGCAGCGGGGCGCATCCTTCAGCCGATCGCTTGGCAAGCCGACGACCGTGTCGCAATGACCGCAAACCACGTGAGTTCGCTCGCTCATAGACCAGCCTATTTGGGTTGTGCAACCAGAATCAAAAAGCTATCCGGCACGACGGTCGCAGGTGCGCGCGGCTGGTCCTCGCTCACGGCGGGTGGCGGACCGAATTGCGCGGTGGCCAGATAAATTCTGTGGGTGGCTGGATCGAGCGCCATGCTGCGGGCGCTGACCTGCGTGGTGACCGTGGCGACGACCCGGTATTCATCCGGCGAATCTTGATGAATCACGGTCAGCGTGCCGTCGATGCCGTTGGAACTGAACGCCAGGCTCAGTTCCGGATCGAAGACCGCGCCGTCTGAACCGCGGCCGATCACGACCTGGGCGATGGCCTTGCCGGACAGCGAATCCGTTACCGCCATGACCTGATTGGCACACACCGAGAAGAGTCGATGATTCATGGCATCGATGGCAAGGGCGGTCGGTCCCGCACATTCCTTCAGCAGCCATTTGGCTTTCACCATCAAAGACTTGGCGTCGATCAGCACCAACCTGCCCGGCGCCGTGTTGATATTCACATACACATGGCCGGCGTCATCGGTGGCCATGGATTCCGGCGGCCCGGGTAGCGCCACGGTGGCCACGACTTGCAGAGTGCCGGCATCGAGCACCGACAGATTCGCGCTTTCCCGATTGGCGGTGAAAATGTGATTTTGCTGCGGCTCGTACAGAATCGCGCCGGGTGCGGTACCCGAAATGGGTACTTCATAAGCTACACGCAGCGTATCGAGTTCAAATACCGAGACGGAATTGGAACGGCCATTGCTGGTAAAGCCACGCCGGAGCGCGGGCGCGAATGCGATCGCGTGCACACCGGCCGTGCGCGGAATATTGCCGGTCAGTTTGCCGCTGCCGGTCTCGATCACATCGACGTGGTCGTCCCGCGTCACGAACAAGCGGCCGCTGCTGGCATCCAATGCCAAGGTATCCCAGCCGTTGTTTCCGCCGATCCGCCACGACTTCGCTACCTTGTAGTCGGCGGCCGGGATGGGCGAAGTCTGGGCATTCGCGAGAGCCGCGACAATGAGCGACGGGCACGCAAAAAGCATGAGAAAATTCCGCAGCATTGGCAGCCTGGAGGAAACGGATGGCCGCTAGTTTACGCATGGATCGCGAGAGAAGAAATCGTGCGGGACCCCAGGTGTAATTTCTACACCTAAGTCAAGCGCCAGATGCGCATTTACAAAGGACGGGCGCCTCACGGATGATGCGCGCGCGGATTCTTAGCTGCCGGCTATCAGGAGATTGGGGATGTTCATTCGGTTAATGGCCGCTGCTACAGGCGCCGGGGCCATTTTCGTCGCGGCGGGCGCCTTGGCGAGTGACAATGGTGGTCTGGAGGAAATCGTGGTCACCGCGCAGCGGCGCGTGGAGTCGGCTCAGAACGTGGGTATCGCCATGTCCGTGCTCGCGGGTCAGAGCCTGGCCGACAAGTCCATCAGCTATGTCAATGATCTGCAGAACGCGGTTCCCAACCTGCAGGTGGAGCCTGCGTTCGGCAGCAGTCAACCGCAGTTCCGTGTGCGCGGCGTCGGCTTCATCGACTATACCTCGAATAACACCTCGCCCGTGGGCGTGAGCCTGGACGGCGTCGCGTTCGCTTTGCCCATCCAAACTCAGGGGCAGTTGTTCGACATCGATCGCGTCGAAGTTTTACGCGGACCCCAGGGCACCTTGTATGGGCGCAATACCACGGGCGGCGAAATCAATTTCATCAGCAACCGGCCCACCGCGGACCCGCACGCGGGATTCTCGCTGGAATACGGCTCGCACAATGAGCTCAACGCCGAAGGGTTCGTCTCCGGCAGCATTGCCGACGGACTGATGGGAAGGCTGGCCGTGGCAACGGAACAGGGCGGCGCCTGGCAGCGCAATCGGGTCACCGGACAGTCGCTGGGCGACAAGGACAAGGTCGCGGTTCGGGGCCAATTGCAGTGGGATCCTTCGGAAGCGGTTGATGTTCGCATTGGGGTGCATGGGGCGCAGGATAAATCCGATGAACAGGGCCTGTACTTGCTCCAGCCCTATACGCCGGGCAACGGCGCGCCGACCATCCCCGCGGATACGTCGCGATATGCGACGGGCTGGGCGCTCAACCCGACCTTCGCCAAGCTCATCGGCATCAATGCGGATTCGAAGCCCGGTCTGGATAACAGCAACGACGGCGTCGACCTGACCGCCAATATCGATTTCGGCGGCGCCAAGCTCACCAGTATTACGGCCTACAACAAACTCATCCGGCGCGAATACGCGGATTGGGACGCCACGCAATTCGACGACTCGGATGAATACCTGAACAGCGATCTGGACGTGTTCTCCCAGGAACTGCGCCTGGCGGGAAATCTTGGGCCTTTCGACTGGGTGACCGGCCTCTTCTACTCCCACGAAGATCTTCACGAGAATTTCTATTCCGATCTCACCGATCGGCTTGGCGGTATCGCAGTCACGACTTACGAGCAAGTCGCCAACTCTTTAGGGGTCTTCGCACAGGGCGACTATCAAATCAGCGATACCTTGAAAGCTACGCTCGGGGTGCGCGAGGATCACGAGAGCCGTGAACTGATCGGTCTCAACACCGCGTTTCTGCCCGGGCCGCCGTCGCTCACCGGCGGCGCTCTGGGCGGATCGATCACCTCGAACTTGCCCTCCGGAAAGGTGGAACTGGACTATAAGCCGGTGTCCGGCACGCTGCTCTACGGGAGTATCAGCCGCGGCGTCAAGTCGGGCGGCTTCACCGCGCACAACACGACCACGGCGCCCGCGGCGGACCCGTTCGAACCGGAAAGGCTCACGGCCTACGAGATCGGTGTGAAATCAGACATCACGCGGACTCTTCGAGTCGACACGTCGGTTTTCTATTATCGCTATCGGGATCAGCAAATTCTGGGCAAGGTCTTCGATGATGCGTCGCAGTCTTTCATCGGCCGATTCGTCAATGCCAATTCGCGCATCAGCGGCGGTGAAATGGATTTGGAATGGCGGCCGCTGGACGGAATCTCGATTACCCAATACGCCGGATTTGCCGAGGGCTACTACACCAGCAAGCTGCTGGATGTGCCTTTGAATCCGGCGCTGCCGCCGGTCGATTATGACGGCCGGCCGGAGAGCTTCCCGAAATGGAGCTACGGCGGCGATCTCAGTTACACCTGGAATCTCGGCACCTTCAGCGTGACGGCGGAATCGAACTATAGTTTTCACGACACTTACAGTCAGTTCTTTCTGCTCGGCAGCAACGATTTCACCATTCCGAAATACTGGCTGGCGAATGCGAATTTGTCGCTGGCGCCGGCCGCCGGCGGGCCCTGGACGGTAACCTTGTGGGGCCGAAATATTTTTGACAAAGCGTACGATCTAACGCGGAATTTCTTCCTGCCGAGCAGCGAAGTGGCCGCGGCCGGCGAACCCACGACGATCGGCATCCGACTGACTTACAAATACTAGGAAGGGCCATGCGCAGAATTCTCGGCATCATTTTGGGGCTGCTCGTGCTGAGCCTGATCGGCGCATGGCTCTGGCTGCGCGGACCTGATATTCCTTACGAAACGCTCGAGGCGAAGTATGCGCAAGCGGATTCGCACTTCGTGGATTTGCCCGGCGGCTATCACGCGCATTATCGCGAGGACGGCGATCCGAATGCACCCTTGATCGTACTGCTGCATGGGTTTGCCGACTCCTTCACGACCTGGGACGGCTGGGTGCGGGAGCTCAAGCCGCAGTTCCACATCATCAGCCTGGATTTTCCGGGTCATGGTTTGACGCGCGCCCCGCAAGGCAGCTCCTTGAGCGGCGATAGTTTGGCCGACTTTGTCGATGCCTTCGCCGCGAAATTGGCGCTGCCGAAGTTTGCGGTCGCGGGGAATTCCATGGGGGGCGGCGCGGCGTGGCAACTCGCCGTGCGGCATCCGGACCGGATCAATGCACTGATTCTGGTCGATGCGGCGGGCTTTGCGAACGACAAGCCCGGCAAACAGCCGCTGGGCTTCGTGATCCTGCGCTACCGCCTCGGGCGCACGGTGCTGAGCAAAATCGACAACCGGCCTCTGATCGAACAGGGACTCAAGGCCGATGTCTATGACAAATCGCTGATCACGCGCTTCATCGTGGATCGCTTCGCCGAGTTTCAGCGGGCGCCCGGTCACCGCGAAATTTTGATGGGCGTCAATATGGGCGGAAGAGCCGGCTCGACCGCGCAACTGCTGTCGGGCATCAGGGTTCCGACATTGATTTTGTGGGGGGAGAGCGACCCCCTGATCGAGCCTGCCGCGGCGAAAAAATTTGCGGCGGCGATCAGCGGATCGAAGTTGATCACCTACCCCGAAGTCGGGCACTTGCCGCAGCTCGAGATTCCGCAGCGCTCGGCGGCGGACGTCGCGGCGTTTTTGAAGGCCAGTCAAGGTTCCTCGGCACAGTGAGATTGACCGGGCCCTTTCAGGCTCGAAGGTCAAACTCACGGTGCTGGAGGACGAGACTCGCGCGGCCGAGATCGCTCGGGCCTTGAGTCTTACACCCTGCCTGACGATTGCTACACGGGCCGGTCAAAATCACTAGAATCCCAGGATGCGAGACTATTTGGGCAATCCGATCAGCGGCGAGCGCGACAGCACGCTGCGAGCGATCGATGAGTTCATCGAAGGCTACCTGGCCTATGAAACTCGCGCCGAACGGATCTTAATCGCTGCGGCGGCGGACCCTGAATCCTGCATGGCCAACGTGTACGCGGGAATACTGTGGATGCTACTGGAAGCGCCGCAGGGCGCCGCGCGCGCTGCCACGTATCTCGCGGCGGCGGAACGCACGGCGCCGGGTGCAACCCGGCGCGAACAACTCAATTGCGCCATGTTGCGCGCGTGGGTCGACGACGATCTCGAGCGCAGCATCTACCTATGCGATCAGTTGTCCGATGAGTTTCCGCAGGATCTGGCGATCGTAAAGACGCATCAGTACTTTGAATTCAACCGCGGCGACTCGCCCGAAATGCTGCGCATCGCCTTGAAGGTCAGCGCCGCGAACCGCGATGTTCCCTACGTCTACGGCATGAAGGCATTCGCTTACGAGCAATGCCATCTGCTCGACGAAGCCGAGTTCGAGGCACGGACGGCGCTGGCGATGCGCCGCAAGGAACCCTGGGCGCAACACGCCCTGGCGCATGTGTTCCTGACACGCGGACGCATGGACGAGGGCGCGCAATTCCTGGAAGACGCCGCGGACACCTGGACGGGGCTGAACTCCTTCATGTACACGCACCTGTGGTGGCATTTGGCGCTGTTCTATTTGAGCCAAGGCCGCGAGAGCGAAGCGCTGCAGGTGTATGACGAGCATTGCTGGGGCATTGCCAAGGACTATTCCCAGGATCAGATCGGCGCCGTGTCGCTGCTGGCCCGGCTCGAAATCGCCGGCGTGGATGTCGGGTCACGCTGGCTCGATCTGAGCAAGCATCTGGCGGCGCGCGTACAGGACACGATTCAGCCATTTTTATCGCTGCAATATCTGTACGGCCTGGCGCGGGCGCACCGGCCGGAAGCCAAGGCTTTGCTCGAATCGGTGCGCGAATACGCCGAGCGCGCGCCGGCCTTCACGCGCACCGCATGGCGGGAAGTCGCCGTGCCGGGCTGTGAAGGTCTATCTGCTTATGCATGCGGCGATTTCGAGCGCGCCTGGCAGCACTTGAGCATCGCCGTGCCGCGCATGGCGGAAGCGGGCGGCAGCCACGCGCAGCGCGATCTGTTCGAGCAAGTCTTACTGGATGCGGCGCTCCAGAGCGGCCGGTTGCCGTTGGCGCAGCAGATGTTGGAACTGCGCCGGCGCGCAGATCCCGACGGCGTGCCGGTCAATTCGGCGCTCGCTGCCGTGTATGGCCGGCTCGGTTTGCTTTCCCTGGCCGATCAGGCGCGCAGCCGCGCCGCGCTCACGCGCGCCCGACACCCTTCGCGGGGTGCACGGCGTCTCTCGGGGGACGCATGACTCGGGACACGACGGAGAATCTGCTCCAGATCATCGAGGCACGCCGGGAAGAATTGGTTGAGCTGGCGCGCGCATTGATTCGCTTTCCGACCATCAATCCGCCCGGCGAGGCCTATCAACCCTGCGCGGAGTTCATCGGCCGGCGCTTGAGCGATCGCGGATTCGCGGTGAACTACGTGCGCGCGGCCGGCACGCCGGGTGATACCGAACGCTATCCGCGCATCAATGTCATTGCGCGGCGGGAGGGGAGCGTTGCGGGGCCTTGCGTGCATTTCAACAGCCATATCGATGTGGTGCAAAGCGGCGCGGGTTGGACCCTCGATCCTTTCGCGGCGGTGCCTGGCGACGGCAAAATCTATGGCAGAGGCGCCTGCGACATGAAGGGCGGCCTCGCCGCTTCCATCATCGCGGTCGAGGCCCTGATCGATTCGGGCGCACAATTGCCCGGGACGCTGGAGATTTCAGGAACGGTTGACGAGGAATCGGGCGGCTACGGCGGCGTTCACTATCTGGCGCAGCGCGGTTGGTTCTCCGCGCCGCGTGTCGATCACGTGATCATTCCCGAACCCTTGAACGTGGATCGCGTTTGCATCGGTCATCGCGGCGTTTGGTGGGCCGAGGTCGAAACTCACGGACGCATGGCGCATGGGTCCATGCCGTTCCTGGGCGATTGCGCAGTGCGCCACATGAATGCCTTCATCGATCGCTTGGAGCGGGAGCTGTACCCGAAGCTCGCGGCTCGGCGTACCGATATGCCCGTGGTACCCTCGGGCGCGCGGCATTCCACGATGAACATCAATTCGATTCACGGCGGCCAGGCTGAGACGTCCGGCTTTCCCGCGCCGTGCGTGCCGGATTCTTGCCGGCTGGTGATCGACCGCCGTCTGCTGATCGAAGAGAACATGGACTGTGTCAAAGACGAAGTGCGCGCGCTGCTGGAACAACTCGTCGCGGAGCGCGCCGGGTTTGCCTATGAGCTGCGCGATATTTTCGAGGTGCAGCCGACGATGGCGGATCGCGATGGCCCGGTCGCGCGCAGCACGGCCGCCGCGATTCAACGCGTGCTGGGCCGCGCGGCCGAATTCGTCTGTTCACCCGGTACCTATGACCAAAAGCACATCGATCGCATCGGCAAGCTGCGCGACTGCATTGCCTATGGCCCGGGAATTCTCGACCTGGCCCATCAGCCGGACGAATACGTGCTGATCGATGATATGGTGAATTCCGCGAAAGTCATGGCGCTCTCCGCCCATACGCTGCTGGTCGGCAGTGCGTGACTTCGGTTCGGCGGCGACCTTGAGGCTACCTAAGTTCCCGGCGCTGGCCTTGCTCGGTACCGTGATGCTCGCGGCGTGTCCGGTTCATGGCGCGCAGCGCATGATCATCGGCACGCAACTCGAGCCGCCGGTTCTCGACCCCACCGCCAATCCCGCCGCCGCGATATCCGAAGTGCTCTACGGCAACGTTTATGAGGGCTTGGTGCAATTCGCCGCCGATGGCTCCGCGCAGCCAAAACTCGCGCTCTCCTGGGAAATCTCGGGCGACGGTCTGACCTATCTCTTTCACCTGAAGAGCGGGGTGCGATTCCACGATGGCAGCGAATTCGATGCCGCGGCCGCCCAATATTCGTTGCAGCGCATTGTGGCGCCCGGCTCGACCAATCCTCAACGGGCGCGCCTGCAGGCGATTCAGGCGGTCGAGGTGGTGGATCCTCTGACCTTGAGGGTGCTACTCAGCCGGCGCTCCGGCGGACTGTTGCAATCTCTCGCGTTCGGCTCGGCAGTGATGGTGTCGCGCACCTCCGCCCTGGGCAATGCGCTGCGGCCGGTCGGTACGGGTCCCTTTCGATTCTTGCGCTGGCGGCGTGGCGACTCCATCACGCTGGAGCGCAATCCGGATTACGCCGGGCCGAAGGCTCAGCTGAGCCAGGTGACCTTCAAATTCATCACGGATCCCACCGCGGCCTTTGCCGCGTTGATGGCCGGCGATGTCGATGCATTTTCCAACTACCCGGCGCCGGAGAGTTTTTCGCAATTTGCGGTGGATCGCCGCTTCAAGGTTTTCACCGGCACGACGGAGATGGAGACGGTGCTCGGACTCAATGAGCGCGTTGCACTCTTGAGCAACGTGCTGGTGCGCCGCGCGATTTCTTACGCATTGGATCGGCGCGCCATCATCGACGGCGCGATGTTCGGCTACGGCACGCCGATCGGCAGTCATTTCCCGCCGGGTAACCCAGCCTATGTCGATTTGACCGGCGTGTACCCGCACGACATCGCCAAAGCAAAGCAGTTGCTGGCGCAAGC
>Ga0210393_10005482_pt1 | contig 9995 bp, 4 predicted proteins | sample IncBWC27OmetaG_FD_160068 | JGI IMG/M metagenome (GOLD analysis project Ga0210393, IMG submission 160068) | Forest soil microbial communities from Barre Woods Harvard Forest LTER site, Petersham, Massachusetts, United States - Inc-BW-C-27-O ...
GGTCATGCCGGTGAAGCCGAATTCGGCGGCGGGATCGAACTTTTCCTTGTAAAAGCGGTAGAAAAGAGCGGCGGAGGCGGTCCCATCAAAACAGCGGTCGTGGAAGCAGAGCCGGACGCGGGTCATGTCGTAGCGGTGGGCCTTTCGGTTTTTCCTGCCTTGGAAGCAGGGACAAAGCCTTTTAGGGTGGAGGGACACGAAAAAGAAGTCAAGTGGAAAGCGTGGATAGGAAGGACCAAAAAAAGAGCCACCCGGCGGAACCGGACGGCTCCCGAAAAACGCGAAGTTTGGCGCCTCCTACTTGTTGACCATCTTCTCGACCATGTCTCCGATGATCGGGAGCCTAAACATTTCGTGGTTGTAGGCTTTATACATTAAGAAGATCCATGTGCCGAAGAATGTAAGGCCCAGGATCGGCCCGAGGAAAAAAGTGAAAATGCCTATTGGGAAATGAAAGATCGCTGCCGTGATGGCGGTTGTGACGAGTGCCAGGATCCAAAATGCGAACCCAATTATGTACATGGCAATGTTGAAGGCAATGTCCTGAGCTGCGTGAAATCTTACAAAGGGCCGTTTGTCAAGTAGAAGAAAAATCAAACCGGAAACCCACCAGAAAATGTAGCAAAGTAGCCCGGCAATGTTTTCGTCTATCCCTTCGGTGCCTGAAACCGCAGTACCAGGAGCAGCGACCGCCGCGCTCTGCGCTCCACCGACTGGCGAGGCCTGAGCGGCGCCACACTTGGGACAAAATGACGCCACTCCGACATCCTGACCACACGCTTTGCAAAATGCCATGAACACACCTCCGGGGAGCACGACCGTGCGCGGAGAGTAACAAAAGCCGGATAGGAGAGCAATGAATTTTGCGAATGTCGCGCAACTTACCGGAAGGATGCCGAAGAGGAGGGCGCCGGAGCGCGGTCCTCTTCGAGCATTTAAAACGATTCGGCGGTCGAAGCTGCTTTTGTGCCAGTTATTTCTCGGTTTTTTCCTGCTTTTCGGCCACGGGAGCAATCGCGGGGATATTGGCTTTCTGGATGGCGGCGTTCAGCGCGACGAGATCCTTGGATTGGATTTCGTGCCAGGCGGCCAATTGCGCTTCGAGGCGCGTATTGAGCTCGTCGTAGACGGTGACGGACGCGGCGGTCGGGGCGGTGTCGGCGCTTTCCACGGTTTCCTGCAGGGCCACGAATTGATCGGCTACCTGAATTGGAAAGTTCAGCGGGTCTTCTCCGCTCTTGGACTTGGGTTGGATGATTTTTTCTTCGACGGCGTTCATTTTCTTGGTGAGGGCGTCGGCTGCGTCGAGAACGGGCTTGGCGCTCGGGTCGGCGGAGAGACGCTTTTTTAAAGCATCGAGCTGGCTGCGCACGCTGCGAATTTGATTCACGGCTTGGTGGCCGGCAGTGACTCGATCGCGGATACGCAACGCGAGTTCTTGCTGCTTCTCGAGGTCGTCTTGTGACGCGGTGACGCGGGGATCTTTGACGAGCTCGAGGCTGGCCGTTGACGATTTCCCAGCAACGGTCAGCTTGATCTGGTATGTGGCCGGGACTACCAGCGGGCCTTCCGGGCGGCCTCCCCAGCCTACGGCGCCGGGAACCTTGGTTGGAGGCTCGAAGTGCAGATCCCAGACGAAGCGGTTCATGCCCACTTCGACAGGAAGTTCTTCGCCGGGCCTGCTGATGCCGAACTCCTCCTCGTCGGGAGAAGCGCCCTCGGCGGTTTTCTTGCTGGAATATTTGCGGACGAGCTTGCCTTTTGCGTCGAGAATTTCGAGAGTGATCTGCTCCTTGGGAGCGGACTTCAGCGCGTAAGCGATAACCGCGCCAGCAGGCGGATTAGCACCGACCGGAATGCTGGCTGGGAGCGTGAAGCCCGGGCCGCGGAAGCGGATGGTTTTCGACGGTTGAAAGAGATGCGCCTCGTCCGTTGCGGTGGCGGCGCTCATTTGGCGGAGAGGAGCGATGCCGTCGAGAATCCAGAAGGCGCGGCCGTGCGTAGCCACGATCAGGTCATCGTCTTTTATGGTGACGTCGTGAATGGGCGTGGTGGGCAGATTGAGTTTCAGAGATTGCCAGCGCGCGCCATCGTCGAAGGAAATGTAGATGCCGTTTTCCGTGCCGGCATAGAGCAGGCCTTTGCGTTTCGGATCTTCGCGGATGGCGTGGGCATAACTATTGTCGGGCAAGCCGGTGATGATTTTTGTCCAGGTCTTGCCGTAGTCGGCGGTTTTGAAAAGATACGGATGATAGTCATCTAGCAGGTGCCGATCGATGGCCACATAGGCGGTACCTGCGGAGTGCGGCGAAGCTTCGATGATGCTGACCTTGCTCCACTCGCCGAATTCTTTGGAGGTGACATTAGCCCAATTCGTGCCGCCATCGCGGGTGACGTGGAGCAGCCCGTCGTCGGTGCCAGCCCAGATGAGGCCTTTCTCGACGGGGGATTCGGCGAGAGCGAAGACGGTGTCGTAGTATTCGACGCTGGTGTTGTCTTGCGTGAGCGGGCCGCCGGAGGATTGCTGCTTGGTTTTGTCGTTGCGCGTGAGGTCGCCGCTGATGGGTGTCCAATTCATGCCGCCGTCGGTGGTCTTAAAAACTCTTTCGCCGCCGTGATAGACGACCTTGGGGTCGTTAGGAGAAACCATGATCGGCGCGGTCCACTGGAAGCGGTGCTTCAAGTCTGCGGCGCCGGCGCCCATCGGATTGAGCGGCCAGGAAGTAATGTCCTGCACCTGATGTGTCTTTTTGTCGAAGCGCGTGATGAGGCCGTCGTAGGAACCTGCGTAGACGACGTCGGCATTCGTGGGGTCAGGGACGACGAAGCCTGCTTCGCCGCCGCCGACCTCGTACCAATCGGGGCGGTCGATCACGCCATCATCGCTGCGGCTGGCGATGGCGACCGTGGAATTGTCCTGCTGAGCGCCGTAGATGCGATAGGGAAAATCGTTGTCGGTGGCCACATGATAGAACTGCGCGGTCGGCTGATTCCCCTGAGTGGTCCAGGTCTTACCGTTGTCATGGGAAATGGTGGCGCCACCATCGTTCGAGTTGATCATCCATTCCGGATGTGTGGGATCGATCCAGAGACCGTGATTATCTCCGTGAGGCGAGCGAACGAAATTGAACGTGTGGCCGCCGTCGGTCGAACGGTAGACGGCGGTGTTCAGCACGTAAACGGTGTCGACGTTTTTGGGATCGGCGAAAATGTGATGGAAATACCAGGCGCGCTGCGTGAAGCGGTGATCGGGATTCAGGAGTTGCCAGGAATCGCCGGCGTCGTCGCTGCGGTAAATCCCGCCTTTTTCGGCTTCGATGATGGCGTAGACGCGATTGCCGTCGGCGCCGGAGACGGACACGCCGATGCGGCCGAGCACGCCGGAGGGAAGGCCGTGGCCTTCAAGGCGTTTCCAAGTTGCGCCGTCGTCGATGGATTTATAGAGACCGCTGCCGGGGCCGCCGCTAACAGCGGTCCAGGGATAGCGCTGCGCTTCGTAGAGAGCTGCGAACAGGATGTGCGGATTTGTGGGATTGAAGGTGAGGTCAATGGCTCCGGTCTTGTTGTCCTTGAAGAGAACCTTTTGCCAGGTCTTGCCGCCATCGGCGGAACGGAAAACGCCGCGCGTTTCGTTGGGGCCATACGCGTGGCCCATCGCGGCGACGAAGAGCACATCGGGATTTGTGGGGTGGACGATGACTCTGGAGATGTGGCGCGTGTCCTCGAGTCCGATGTGCGTCCAGGTCTTGCCGCCGTCGACGGACTTATACATGCCGTCGCCGTAGGAAATATTTCCTCGCCAGCAGGATTCGCCGGTGCCGACGTAAACGACGTTTGGATCGGAAGGTGCCACGGCAATCGCGCCGACCGACATGATTCCGGTCTTGTCGGTCATCGGCGTCCAGGTGTCGCCGCCATTCGTCGTTTTCCAAACGCCGCCGGCGACGGAGCCGAAGTAATACGTTAGCGGGTCACCCGCAACTCCTGTTACGGCGAGGGCGCGCCCGCCGCGGAAGGGACCGACCTGGCGCCACTTCATGCCTTTCAAGGTGTTCTCATCGAGCGTTTGCGCACGGAGAGTCGTGCCGTAGAGCCCGAGAAGAATTATCGTGAGAAGAACGGCAGAAAGACTCGTCAAACGTTTCAGACCACTCATCGTTTTCGCCCCCAGAGAAACATTTGTTGCAGCTTTAGTACGGCTGATTGCCATGCGCGGAGCGGAATAATACACCCTGTGCCGCAATCGCGCCAGAAACTGTGGATAGATATTTGTTGCATAGTTCCTGACGCGCTGCGAACCGCTATTGGGTACAATCCCGGCGTGACAAATCCTCCGGTTCCGCTCCCATCTCCGCCTTCGCCGGCTGTGTCTGCGGGAGCAACCAAACCTCAGCGAGTGATTACTTTCGATTGGCTTCGTCACGCAACCTCGCCGGAGCGGAGTTCGTTGATCGCGGGCGGACTCGGCTGGATGCTTGATGCGATGGATGTGATGTTGTACTCGATCGTGCTGACCTACTTGATTCGCGAAATCAGGATGGACACGAGAACGGCGGGGCTACTCAATTCGTTGACGCTGGTGGCGTCGGGCATAGGCGGCCTTCTGTTTGGAGTGGTCGCCGACCGCATTGGGCGGACGCGGGCGCTCATGGCGTCCATTGTTGTGTACGCGCTGGCAAGCGCCGCCTGCGCCTTCACGCATACCATGCCGCAGCTTGCGACATGCCGGTTTGTGCTAGGGCTGGGCATGGGCGGGGAGTGGACCGCCGCTGCGGCGCTGATTGCGGAGACGTGGCGCGCGGAACATCGCGGGAAAGCGCTGGGATTGATGCAATCCGCGTACGCGATCGGAGAAGCGATTGCCGCGATTGTTGTGCTTCTCGTTTATCCGCACTTCGGATGGCGGCCGGTGTTTTTTGTCGGCGTATTGCCGGCCTTTCTCGTGTTCTGGATTCAGCGCAAAGTGCCGGAGCCGGAATTGTGGAAACAACGAGCGGCGCGCAAAGAAAAAGTCTCCCTGCATGGGCTTCTCGAGAAAGGCGTGCTGCGCAACGGGATCTTGGCTACAACGATGAACGCGTGCAGCATGTTTGGCTATTGGGGATTGTTCACCTGGATTCCGGGGTATTTATCCTTGCCGCCCGAGAAAGGTGGGCGTGGACTCAGCCTCGTCACGACCACCGCGTTTTTTCTGGTTCTTTGTTTTGGAAAATGGCTCGGCTACGCGCTGTTTGGATTTTTTTCTGATGCGTTTGGCCGTCGCAAACCTTACTTCCTCTATCTGATCATCGCGGCTGCGCTCGTGCCGATTTACGGAATGTCTAGAAGCGCGTTCTGGTTGCTTGCCCTTGGCCCGCTAGTCGCATTTTTCGGTACCGGCTATTTTTCCGGGTACGCGGCGATCGCGAGCGAGCTTTTCCCCGGCGAAATTCGCGCCGCAGCCATGGGGTTGAGTTACAACATCGGCAGGGGGCTTTCCGCGGTCGCACCGTTTGCCGTCGGAGCGTTGGCATTACGGTATGGGATCGGCCCGGCATTTTTCCTGCAGGCGGGAGCGTTTTTAGTGGCGGCGCTGCTTGCGCTGGCTTTGCCGGAGACGCGCGGACAGACCTTGGATTGATCAGGTGATGGGACGAGCAGATTTACGGGAGAACAGGCTAGGCAACGGCGGACCGGGACTGAATTCGCGCCCCATCCGCACTCACTGTGAAGTTCATCGCGAAATAAGGAGCCTGCGCCAGGATTTTCTGGAACTCATTTTCGTCGGCGTAGGCCCGCTTGGGAACGCGGCGCGCAAGAATGCTGATCTCCAAAGGATCCTTCATAAACGGATAGGGCTCCAATGTGACGTAATTGTTTCCCGCGGGCTGCAGGTCCCAATCGGCTTCACTGCCGTTGCCATTCACAGGGACGGCATCAATCGTAGAGCCTTCCAGGGGCGCGAGACAGAAATAAAGAGAAAGACGATCGAGCGCTTCTAGGCGCTGCAGATTCGCCTGCAGAGAATGGTCGTCCGCATAGGCTTTCATGACGGGATCGGCGCGAAGATCAACTTTGAGGCGCAGTTGCTGGAGCCTTAGCCGCTGCAAGAAGTCCGACACGAGGGGCGTTTCGTTGGACTTGACGTACTTCGCGGAGAAGCCGGGCATCGTCGCGCGAGTCCGGTCATAAAGACCAGCGCAGTGCATACTGACGAGAAGCCCCGCGTAACGATCTGTTCGGACCACACGCTCGATGCCGCGTTGGTAGAGAGCGATGTGCTCCTCGGTGGGAATACTCATGAAGTTATAGGGCGTGAAGGTCTTGGGATCGATCTGGGGTAGGAGCTCCCATTCGTTCCAGCCGTTGTCGTGTTCCGCAGCGGCTAAACAAAAGGATTCAAAGGGCTCGGGGCGGCTGAAGACCTTGTTCCCCAGCGCGCGCGCAAAAAACCCTGCCAACATGGCATGGTCCGTCTGCCGGATCAGAATGAGCTGATCGTGCTGCTCTTGAATGATCATGGCGCTGCCCTCTTTCGCAGCGGGGCCTCGCGATGACGCCTGTTGGGGCGAAGGCGTCAGCTTCGGCCGCGGGGATGGCCAAACGAAACACTTGATACTAGCCTATTATGCTCCTGAGACACAGGCACAATCCAGTCCCATCGTGCCCGTTGGCGAAAGTAGCGGGGCAGGGCCATTCCCGGTATATTGGTGATACCACTGCGGGAGTGGCGGAACTGGCAGACGCGCAAGACTTAGGATCTTGTGGCCGAAAGGCCGTGGGGGTTCAAATCCCTCCTTCCGCACCAGCACTTCGAAGTCGCATGAAAGCATTGGGTTTCCGGCGTTGGTCGAGTTTTTGTTGAATCCCCCATAATGGCGAGGGATGTCCTGGAACAAGATTGTCGACAACGCAGCGAGCGGCCCATTGCCATTCCTTTTCGCAGGGCGCGCGTCTTTGTTATTACCGTGCTGTTCTTCCTTGTAGTTTTTCTGCTAGTGGCTCCCACGGGAAACACGTCTCCGGCGCCTTCCTGGATAGGGGTCGTGCGCGACAAGAATGGAAAGCCTGTCGCAGACGCGGTTGTAAACCTGCGCGCTCAATTGGATGACGCGCGCGTTACTGCGAAGACCTCGACAGCTGGTGAGTTTTCGTTCGAGACAATCGAGCCGGGTAGCTACCAGCTCACGGTGACTCTGGCAGGCAAGACTTACACCGCGGTTAATCCTGTGGCAATTGAAGCTGGCAAAGCCCTCCGCGTAACACTTGAACTGTCTCCGCAAGATGGGACGGTTCTTGTTTCAGCGGCTCAAGCGCCAACCTCCGCTCAGGCAAGCGGCGGCGGGCACCTCTCTAGCGGAGAAGTGTCCAGCCTGCCTCTGAACGAGCGCGACTTCAGCAAGCTGTTGCTGTTGGCGGCGGGGACCATGACGGATACCAACGGCGCTGCGAATTTCACGCAACAGTTTGCCGTGAATGGCCAGCGCGGATCGGCTTCTGTGTTTGCCATGGACGGCGCCGATACTACCGATCCGGAACTCGGCGGAGCCACGTTCTCCAATTTCAATGTTGATGCGATTCAAGAAGTGCAATCGAGTTCCGGCGTAATGCCCGCAGAAATCGGACATGGCGCGGCGGGTTTCAACAATGTAGTAACCAAGTCTGGCGCGAATGAAGTGCACGGGAGCGCCTTTGAATTTGTGCGCAACGCGGCATTCGACGCGCGAAATTTCTTCGATCACCAAAGTGCGGTAAATCCACGACGAATCCCGCCTTTTGCCCGCAACGAATTTGGGGTAACCAATGGCGGGCCCGTGGTTCTTCCGGGCATTTATAGCGGCCGCGACAAGGCCTATTATTTCGTTGAATATCAGGGTTTCCGGCAGGTTCTGGGAACCACGCAGGTGTTTCCGGTTCCGACCGCGCAGGAACGCCAAGGAATCGATACGACGGCTTTTCCGGGTGATGCGCTGTACGTGCCCGTCAGCCCAGCCATAGCTTCCGTGCTGGCTGGGTATCCGCTGCCAAACGAGCCGCAAGGACCGTTTGGCGCGCGTACCTACGCGGTTTCTTCAAAAGTGGCGACGGATACGGACCAGTTCTCCATGCGCATCGATCACCGCATTTCGGATAGAGCGAATCTCTTCGGGCGATTCAGCTTGAACCAGGTGAATGGCCCGACGACGAACCCGGATCAGACGGCGATTGCCCCGAATTTCGGAGTGAATTTTTTCGATCATCAACGAAGCGCGGCAATCCGCTACTCGCGGACAATTTCCCCGAATTTGGTTTCTGTCACGTCTCTGGGTTACATCCGAAGCACGCCGACTTTTCCGACCAAAAATACGACCCAGCCGGAAATCGCGTTCGCCGATGGTCTGTATGACAACTTTAATTCCGCGGACGGCTCAATCTTTGGATCGTACGGAAATCTCTATCAACTGAAGCACGACATGACGTACACGCACGGAGCGCACAGTTTTAAGTGGGGAGTTGAGCTGCGTTCCAATCGCGACGCCACGATTTTCGGGACGAATCCCAACGGCATTTATACGTTTGGAGGAGGTCCAGCGTATTCGCCGGCACCGATTCCCTCGGCGAGCGGCCTGCATGACATTCTGCCGGGCCAGCCTTTGCCGGATTCGTTGACGGGTCTGCTGACGGCCACACCCTATTCCTATGGAATTACAGCGGCAGCGAGTTTGACGCCAGTCGGCAACAAGTTTGACGAAGCGGGCGTGCGGCGCGAGGCTTACAACTTTTATTTTCAGGACACGTGGAAGGCCACGTCGCGCCTCACCGTAAATTATGGCTTGCGCTATGACTTGAACAGCCGCATCAAGGAAGCCAAACACCGAACCTCCGTCACCGAGCCCGTCGATGCCCGCGGCAACGCCACGTCGTTTTTCGCGCCTGGCGCCCAACAAATCTTTTTGTACAATCCCCAACCCATTTATCCGCTAGACCTGAATGGCTGGGGTCCGCGCGTCTCGGCCGACTTTGCTGCCGCGAAGCACACCATCCTTCATGCCGGCGGCGCGATTACCACGATTCTGCCGAATTTGTGGCTCCAGAATTATGTTACGGGCGGATTTCCTCTCGTTTTCCAGCCGATCGTTACGGCCATGCCCAGCGTTCCAATTCCTTTTCAGAACGCGGTCATGCCGGAAACGCTGCCCCCGGTCTACACCACCCAAGGTCAGCCGCTTTTCGGCTCGGGGACCAGCGCCAATTTGCCGGCTAATATTCCGCTCGATCTGCAGCGATTTCAGAACGATTTGGCGGCCAGTACCCCCGGCAACGAAGTGCAACTCTTTGTGGTTGGGGCGATCGACAGGCATCTCGGTAATGGCTACATCGGAACCTATACCGCAGGCATCGACCAGGACTTTGGAATCGTCAAGGTAAGCGTGTCGTATGTGGGCACCGCGGGAATTCATCTTGCCAATGTGGTTGTGCCGAATGGTTACACGGGCGCTTCTCCGCAATTTGCTCCGTTCACGCAGTTCAATGCCTCGGGGCATGCTATTGGCGGCTTTGGGCCGGAAACGATCATGACCAGCTCCGCGCACTCCAGCTACAACGCGCTGCAAATCAGCGCCACTGAAAACTATTCGCGCATTGGCTTGAGCTTCCAGGCCAGCTATGCCTATTCAAAATCGCTCGATGACACCAGCGCCGTGCCCGGCGGAATTCCGTCCAGCGGCGGCGTTACTTTGCAAACGCTTCCGCAAAATCCGTTGAACCAAAGCGCCGATAAAGGGCCCTCCACCTTTGATGAGACGCACGTCTTCTCCATCAGCTTGTTTCAGTCTCTGCCCTTGGACCGCGTGAGTTTTCTGCAACCGCTCGGAAGCCGGCTGACGAAAGGCTGGCAGTTTCTGAACATCACGACGCTAACGACCGGCCCCCCGTTTACAGTTTATTCCGGGATACAACAGACAGGAGTAGGCGCGGGCGGGGCGGATCGGCCCGATCTGGTAACGATGCCTGACTTTTCGACGAGCCGCACGACG
>Ga0210393_10005487_pt1 | contig 9988 bp, 10 predicted proteins | sample IncBWC27OmetaG_FD_160068 | JGI IMG/M metagenome (GOLD analysis project Ga0210393, IMG submission 160068) | Forest soil microbial communities from Barre Woods Harvard Forest LTER site, Petersham, Massachusetts, United States - Inc-BW-C-27-O ...
TGCCGGAAGGGCTGAAGAACAAACGCGTGGTTGCGCTCGATCTGGGTGCGATGCTGGCCGGCGCGAAATATCGCGGCGAGTTTGAAGATCGTCTGAAAGCCGTGCTCAAAGAGATTGAAGATTCTTCGGGACAGATCATCCTGTTCATCGACGAGTTGCATACTCTGATTGGCGCGGGCGCGGCTGAGGGTGCGATGGACGCCTCCAACATGCTGAAGCCGGCACTGGCTCGTGGGGAACTGCGCGCGATTGGCGCGACTACGCTCAATGAATACCGAAAGCACATTGAGAAAGACGCGGCTCTGGAGCGACGTTTCCAGATCGTTTTCGTTGGTGAGCCCAATGTCGAGGACACTATCGCCATCCTGCGCGGCTTGAAAGAGCGCTACGAAGTGCATCACGGCGTGCGCATCAAAGATTCGGCGATTGTCGCGGCCGCGACTCTGTCGCATCGCTATATCTCTGATCGCTTCCTGCCCGACAAAGCGATCGATCTCATCGATGAAGCTGCTGCGTCGCTGCGCATTCAGATTGATTCCCTGCCCACGGATATCGACCAGCTTGAGCGGAGAGCGACTCAGCTCGAAATTGAGCGTCAGGCGCTGAAGAAAGAAGACGACGCCAATTCGCGAGACCGGCTCCTGGTGATTGATAAGGAACTGGCCGAGATACGCGAAAAAGCCAATGCGCTGAAGGCCAACTGGAAGCGGGAAAAAGATCTTATTGCCCGCTCCCGCGCTCTGAAAGAAAAGATGGAGCAGTTGAAGACCGAAGAGCAAGCTGAAGAGCGCAAGGGAAACCTGCAGCGCGTTGCGGAAATTCGCTACGGCTTGTTGCGCCAAACCGAAGACGAACTGAACAAGCTCACCGCGCAGATGGAAGGCAAAGGCAAGGCGCGGATGCTGAAAGAGGAAGTGGACGAAGAAGATGTTGCCCGCATAGTTTCCAAGTGGACGGGCATTCCGGTGTCGAAGATGCTCGAAGGCGAAGTCAAAAAGCTGATCAGCATGGAGGATCGGCTGCGGGAACGCGTGGTCGGCCAGGACGAGGCTTTAGAGCGGGTTTCAAATGCGATCCGCCGCTCTCGCGCCGGCTTGAGCGATCCCAAGCGTCCGATCGGGTCATTTATTTTTCTCGGACCCACGGGCGTGGGCAAGACCGAACTCGCGCGTGCTCTTGCCGAATTTCTCTTCGACGACGAGAAGGCCATGGTGAGGATAGACATGTCCGAATACATGGAGAAGCACGCGGTATCGCGGCTCATTGGCGCACCGCCGGGATACGTCGGATATGAGGAGGGTGGCCAACTCACCGAGCAGGTGCGGCGGCATCCGTACGCGGTTGCCTTGTTCGATGAGATCGAGAAGGCGCATCCCGATGTATTCAACGTGCTCCTGCAAATGATGGACGATGGCCGCCTTACCGATGGGAAAGGCCGCACTGTCGACTTCCGCAATACCGTGATCATTATGACTTCGAATCTCGGGTCTTCTTTCTTGCAAGCCGAAGGGCTGCGGTCTGGAAAGGATTTCGACGACGCTTCAAAGCAAGTCATCAACGCGCTGCACGGGCATTTCAAGCCCGAGTTCTTGAATCGCGTGGACGACATCATCATCTTCCGACCACTGGGGAAAGAACAGCTGGTGAAGATCATCGAGTTGCGCCTGGAAGATGTGCGGCATCTGCTGGCCGATCGCAAGATTTCGCTTGAGCTGACCGATGCAGCGAAAGATCTGCTGTTCGCTGAGGGCTTCGATCCGAATTTCGGAGCGCGGCCGTTGAAGCGAGCGATCCAGAAGATGGTGCAGGATCCGCTGGCGTTGAAGATTCTTGATGGCGAAGTACTGCACGGCGATCATGTGATCGTCGACGGCGACAAGAAAACCGGAAAGATGAAATTCGAAGTCAGCAGGCGTGTGGGTGAGCAAGAACCAGTAAAGGCAAAGCGGTAAAAAGTCGGCCACGGATTTGCGCGGATCGTCACGGATCTGAAAATGGAATAAATTGCTGATCCGTGAAATCCGTGGCTAGTTTTTTGCGAAAGCATCTGCTACTGGTGCCTGAAACAGATACCAGACGATCATCACGCGGACGATAATCCCGAGCCCGCCCCAAAGCAGCGGGGTACCTAAATCAACTGCCGCCGCCGAGACGGCAGGGACTAGCATCACGACTCCAATGAGTGCCACGACCAGGGCAGCCCGACGAGCCCATTGGTTCAATCGCAACAATCCCCATCCAATCAGCGTTCCGGCTCCGCCCATCAGCAAGTACATATAAGGCCCGGCCAGTTCTAACCCGTTAAGCAGCGGGGCTGCCAGCGCCATCGACACCGCGCCGGGAGACGCCAGCGCGACTACGGCAAGCAAACCGAGGTAGGCCGCGGCGGCAAAGAAGAGGATTGCAATCGCGGTGACACCGGTTGGAATCGGGGAAGCCGGCTTCGACGCATCGTCCACGGGATCAGCTCCGTCTTTTATTCAATCACAGACAGAGAACAGTCACGGACAGCATGAAAATGACGCGAAAGACGTATGACGTTCGGGCCGGGCACTACGGTCCAGAAGAATTACCCTATGCCGATGGTGTTGGTAGCGCTTTGTGGGATCACGATGAGACGAATTTTTGTGACAGTTGGACTGACGATTGTTCTCCTCGGGTGCGGCGGGAGTTCACGAAGCCCGGCTTTGGCCGGATTTATAAACCAGACGCGACATTCCGATGCCGATTTGCAAGCGATCTGGACGGAAGCACAGCAGAGCGTGGCGCAGCAGATCGACCTCAACCCACTGCAGCAACTCTCTAACAGCGTGTCTGCAGACATGCACCCTGGCGATCCACGGGCCCTGAGCGTGCAGCCTCATCAACTCTTGGTAGCGGCTGAGCCAGATGTTTCGCCGGAAGTTTTGTTCGCCGCGACCGGCGAGACGCGAGCCAGCCCGACCGGCATGATCGCCTGTCCACAGCCCTGCAACGTACGCTATTCCACAGGGTATTCGTTCTACCAGCCTGAGCTCACGAAGTACGCATCGTCGTGGGAGTTTTCGGGGAACAACTTCGACGTCATCCTGGAATATGAGTTTGAAAACCACATCCTGAACGTGCTGGGGTACGACATGAAGTGGCGATAAAAGAGGCGGCCACCGACATTCGAGACGATCGCGCGAGCGGTGAAAACGCCCCTCAGCCTTCGCGTATTACTTCTTTTCGGTTTTCTTGCTGGAATTTTCCGACTTCGACTTTTCGCTCGATTTCGAAGACTTCTCTTCCTTCTTAGAAGTCGACTCCTCTTTCGAAGCCGATTCCTTCTTGGATGCGGCCTCATCCTTCGACTTGGAATCTCCATTTGAGGAAGACGCAGTGGCCGAGGATTTTTTGGCGTAGTCGGTGACGTACCACCCTGAACCCTTGAACTGAACGGCGGGCGCAGTGATGGTTTGCTCGACAGGGCCGCCGCAGTCGGGGCACTTCTTCATGGGGCGATCGGAATATTTTACGATCCGCTCGAAGCGGTGATGGCACTTCTTGCACTCGTATTCGTAAAGTGGCATGGACTCCTGAAATCGCTCCCCTGCAATAAGTCGCAAACGCTATTTTGATTCTAGGTATCGCCTCGCCCGCCGTCAATGTAAGTGCGAGCGAGGACGCTCGCGCCTACATCGGCATCCCGCCTCCTGCATCGGTGATAGACTCGCGTCGATGATGCTGGGAGACATCAAGCATCGGGGGACCGAAGCGGCTCTAGCGCCCGGACTCTATCTGGTTGCCACCCCGATCGGCAATCTGGAAGACATCACGCTGCGAGCGTTGCGGATGCTGAAGCAAACCGACCTGATTGCGTGCGAAGATACGCGCCAGACTCAGAAACTGCTCAATCATTACGGCATCACGACACGCACCACGAGCTACCACGAACATAATGAGATGACGCGCGCCGCGGAGCTTGTGGTTGACCTCGAGCAGGGCGCGCGGATTGCTCTAGTCACCGACGCGGGCATGCCCGGCATTTCTGATCCCGGGTTCCGGCTGATCTCCCTAGCGATTCGGCATCACGTGCCGGTGGTGCCAATACCGGGCGCATCGGCGTTTTTGCCCGCCCTGGTTGCGAGTGGCTTGCCCACGGATTCATTTCGTTTTAGTGGATTCTTGCCTGCGAAGGTTGGCCAGCGGCGGCAGGTTCTCGAAAGCATCCGCGAATCGCCTCGCACGCAGGTCTTTTACGAGGCACCCCATCGGGTGAAGGAAGCGTTGGAAGATGTCGTCGAACTTCTGGGACGCCAACGGCATGTGGTCATCGCTCGCGAGGTGACCAAGATTCACGAGGAGTTCTTGCGGGGGAGCGCTGGCGAAGTTCTTGAAACGCTGAAAGGCCGCGGCGACATCAAGGGGGAGATCACCCTGCTGATCGGCAAAATGGAACCGACGGACAAGAAAGCCTCGCCTGCGAGGGTGAGCGTCCGGCAAAGGATCGAGCAGATCATTGCCGACGAGAAACTCGACGAAAAGGCTGCGCTCAAGAAAGTTGCCAAGGAGATGGGGATGTCGAAGAGCGAAGCCTACCGGGAATTGCAGAGGAGCAAGTGACGGGACGGGCGAAACGCCCATCGTCCGTTATTTTGGAGTTAGCTCCCGCTTAACTGCGTCGCTGACTTGCTTGCCGTCCACGCGCGCGCCAGCGCCGGCGAATCGTGCCATGACATTCTTCATGACCGCGCCCATGTCTTTCATGCTGGGCGAGCCCATTTCAGCAATCACGGCCTTCACACCGGCTACGATCTCGTCCTCGCCGGCCGCCTTGGGCATGTAAGTCTCGATTATCTTGATCTCGGCAGCTTCGTTGTCCGCCATTTCCTGGCGTCCGCCCTTGGTGAATTGCTCGACCGACTCCTTGCGCTGCTTGATCAGCGTGCTCAGCACCTGCTGAGCTTCTTTGTCATCGAGCGGGGCCATCTTGTCGATCTCACGGTTCTTGAGGGCGGTCTTGACCATACGCAGCGTTGAAAGGCGGTGCTCCTCGCGGGCTTTCATAGCGGCAGTAATATCTTTCTGAATCTGTTCGATCAGGCTCATGATGCGCCAATTATAGCGGAGTGGTCCGAGAGCAAGTGCCCGGTGCTGGAAGGTTAATGTTTGTTTCTAATTCGTTCTTGTCGCATCTTATCTGCAGGAGGCGAACTCATGAGCAGATTAGCCATATGGGCACAATTGGAAGCCAAGCCGGGCAAAGAGAAGGAAGTGGAAGCGTTTTTGAAATCGGCACAGCCACTCGCGGAGCGTGAACCAGGGACAATCAGCTGGTATGCCATTAAAATGGGACCCGGAAAGTACGGGATCTTTGATACGTTTGCAGACGAGAACGGCCGCAACGCGCACCTAAACGGAGAGATCGCCAAGGCGCTTTTCGCCAAAGCCGCGGACCTCTTTGCCAAGCCGCCAGAAGTGGCGAAACCAGAAATTCTCGCGTCAAAATCGGTCCGCACTTGATTTCTTAAATCTGCCTTGTGCCTGCTCATACCCGTGAGCCGCGTCACATGTTAGAACGGCCAGCTTCCGATAAACTACTTGAGAACAATATTTTTGTGATCTCAAGGAAGTTATCGGAATGCTGCGCAAGAACCGTCTTTTCACTCCCGGCCCCACCCCCATTCTTCCTGCGGCTCAGACCGCGATGGCTTCATTTGCCATGCACCATCGCACAGCCGACTTCCGCGCACTGTATTCGCGAGTGCTGGCCGACATGAAGGATTTCATCGGCACTCAGAACGACGTGCTTGTGCTGGCTTCGTCCGGGACCGGCGTTATGGAAGGATCAGTTTCGAATCTGACCTCGCCGGGAGACAAGGTGGTGGTTCTGACTGCGGGAAAATTCGGCGAGCGCTGGCGCGATCTGGCCAAGGCTTTCGGATGCGTAGTGGAGCTTGTAAGCGTGCCTTATGGCGAAACGTTCGCGCTGGACGAAATCCGGCAGAAGCTAACGCCGGAAATTCGCGCCGTGTACGTGCAATCGACCGAGAGTTCGACGGGCGCTCGGCATGACATAAAGGGCATCGCGCAACTGGTGCGTGAGACTGGCGCCGACTCACTGCTGGTCGTAGACGCGATCACCGGCCTCGGCACCACGCACTTCGATGTGGATGGCTGGGGCATTGACGTCATCATCGGAGGATCGCAGAAGGCCCTAATGATCCCGCCGGGTCTGGCGTATTGCGCTGTCAGTGAACGTGCGTGGAAGCGCATGGAGGCGGCGAAGTCTCCGCGGTATTACTTCGATTTCCGCCGGGAGCGGAAGGCCGCGGCCAAAGGAGAATCGGCATACACTCCGGCGACTTCATTGTTCGCTGCGTTGGGGACGGCGCTCGATTTCATCCGGCAGATGGGCGATGGTGATCTAGTAGCAGGCCGCAAGGCGTTGATTGAAAACGCAGAACTCGCAGCGGAAATGACTCGTGCCGGCGCGCAAGCTTTGGGTCTGAAATTGTTCGCCCCGGCGGCGCCCGCAGCCGCTCTTACTGCAATTCAATCACCGGGCGGCTTCGACTCTGGCGCCATCGTTAAACAATTTCGCGAAGGTTTTGCTGCAGTCGTGGCAAACGGTCAAGGCGAGATGAAGGGAGAACTGTTTCGCATCGCGCACCTGGGGTATTACGACTATCTCGATACGGTTGGGATTCTGGCTGCACTCGAGCACGTGCTTGCCGTCGTGACTGGGAAGCCGGTCGAGTATGGTGCGGCGGTTCGCTCAGCCCAAGAGGTGTACGCAAAATCGACGAGAGTCGAAGCGGTCGTACGCAGTTGAAATCCTAAACCTTGCTACGGATTTCCCCGGATCAACGCTGATCAAGACTTCTGATCCGTGACATCCGTGGCCGATTTAACCGATTTTATGAAGATTGTCATCGCTGAAAAGATATCCGCATCGGCCGTCGATCTGCTGCGCGAGCCACGCTGGATCGTGATTACACCCGATCAGATGGAGGGCGGGTTGGCGGCCCAGCTGAAATCAGCGGATGCGCTGATCGTCCGCTCTGCAGTTCAAGTGAACGCCGAGTTGCTGGCTCACGCGCGAAAGCTGCGCGTGATCGGTCGGGCCGGAGTCGGGGTCGACAACATCGATCTGGAGCCAGCGACGAGGCAGGGCATTGCGGTCATGAACACACCCGGAGCAAACGCCGTCGCCGTCGCCGAACATACCCTGGCGATGATGCTGGCTCTGGCGCGCCATCTCTGCCGGGCGAATGAGTTGATGCATGCCGGCAAGTGGGAGAAAAAATCTCTGCAGGGCACGGAACTGCGCGGCAAGACGCTGGGTATCGTTGGCCTGGGAAAAGTCGGAATGGAAGTCGCGCGCCGCGCGCGAGCCTTTGGGATGGAGATTATCGCGCACGATCCGTTTGTCTCAACGGCAGTCGCTAAGGAGCAAGGTATCTCGCTTGCCAAGCTTGAAGAAGTCTACGCGGCATCGGATTATCTGACTTTGCATGTCGGCCTCAATCCTCAAACCACCGGCATGATCAACGCCAACACGTTGAAGAAGATGAAGCGCGGAGTGCGTCTGGTGAACTGCGCGCGCGGGGAGTTGGTCGACGAAGCGGCACTCGCTCATGCCCTGAAGCAAGGCCACGTAGCGGGAGCCGCACTGGATGTTTTTGTTGAAGAGCCGCTGAAAAATTCTCCGCTCACAGCCTTGGAAAATTTAATTCTCACGCCTCACATCGGCGGCTCAACTCATGAGGCGCAAGAGGCCGTAGGCTATCAGATCGCGCTGCAGGTGAAAGAGTATCTGAAACACGGAGTGATCCAGAACGCGGTGAATGTGCCGTCGGTTTCGCACGATGAATACGTCGAGTTGCAGCCCTACATCGTGCTGGCGGAGAGATTGGGTTCATTCCTGGCGCAGGTCAGCGAGGGCGCTCTGGAGGAGATTTCGCTTGGCTACAGCGGCCATATAGCGGAATGGAAGACCGAGTTGATCCGCAACGGCGCGATCAAAGGAATTTTGAATGAGGCGCTGGAGGAGAAAGCGAACCTGGTGAACGCGGCTGCGATTGCTTCGTCACGCGGGCTACGCATTCATGAAGAGCGCAAGCCCAAAGGTTCGACCGGAGGCGCGGGCAGCGTGCTTTCGATTGCGGTCAAGGCTCGGGGGGAAGAGCACGTCGTTAAAGGAGCGGTGTTGCACAAGAACGACCCTCGTTTGCTGCACGTCGATGGAATCGAGGTCGAAGCTCCGCTCGAACGTAATTTACTTTACCTTCGCAATCGCGATGTGCCCGGGGTGATCGGGAAAGTCGGCACGATTCTGGGCAATCACAAAATCAACATTGCCGATTTCTCTTTGGGCCGCAGGGTGGGGAATGCCAAACCGCGCGAAGCCATCGCGGTCGTGCATGTGGATGGTGTCGTGCCCGAGCCTGTGCTGGCAGAGCTCAGGAAAGTATCGGCGATCGAACAGGCGAAGGCGATCCGGCTGTTTTGACAGGAACAGAGGTCCATTGGGTTGGTGAGCAGGCTTGAAATTGGGGGCTTGTCGCATTGGCTAGTATGAAAAGATCTAATTCTCGCAAACACCGTTCTGCGTCGAAAAGCAAAATCGTCCCTAAGAACGTCGATGAATATCTTGCAGGAATCCCCGAACCCGCCCGCAGTACATTTAACAAAATGCGCGCGGCGATTCGGTCCGCGGTGCCGCCGCAGGCGATCGAGGTCATCAGCTATCGGATTCCTGCGTTCAAGGACAAAACAGTGCTGGTGTGGTTCGCTGCGTTTTCGAAACACTGCAGCTTGTTCCCAACGGCCGCGGTTATTGAAGCGTTTAAGGACGAACTAAAGGGTTTCTCCACATCCAAGGGGACGATCCATTTCCCCACGGACAAGCCCCTGCCGACTGCACTCTTAAAGAAGCTGGTAAAGGCGCGGGTGGCGCACACCGAAAGCAAGAAAGGGCGCTAACCGGGTTGCTGTCGACGCGGTACAATAATCAGTTGAACGATACTCCGCGGCCCGTCATGCAGACTGCGCCGCCACGAGGGTTCATGTTCGAAGTTACCGTAGACGATTCTTTTGCGGCAGGGCATTACCTGCGCAATTACAAGGGCAAGTGCGAGAATCCGCATGGCCACAATTACAAGGTGCGGGTCACGCTGGCCGGCAAAGAGCTGGATAAGGCCGGGTTGCTGCTCGACTTTAAGGACTTGCGCGAGGTGATGAGGCCCACGATCGACCGGCTTGATCATCAGATGATTAACGATCTGGAACCGTTCACCGTGTTGAATCCGTCGGCGGAAAATTTGGCCAAGTATTTCTACGACGAGACCAACCGAAGGCTCGATCACGCGACTGGCGGCCGGGTACGGGTCAAACAAGTGACGGTGTTTGAAACCGACTCCACAACGGCCACCTACGCGGATTAACGGTTTCAGGACGCAGTTGCCAGTTTCCGGTTCTCAGATGCAGATAACGGAGATTTATAAATCCATCCAGGGCGAGTCCACGCATGCCGGGCTGCCTTGCGTGTTCGTGCGTCTGACAGGCTGTAACCTTCGCTGCTTCTGGTGCGATAGTGAGTACACTTTCAGCGGCGGTCATCGCATGACGGTGGAAGAGATCATCGAAGAGGTCGAGCATCTGAGCCCAAGCGGACTGGTGGAGATCACAGGCGGCGAGCCGATGCTGCAAGAACGCGAAGTCGTTCCGCTGATGCAGCGCCTCCTGGACGACGGCTACACGGTCTTGCTCGAGACTAGTGGCGAACGGCGGCTGGAACGGGTGCCGAAAGGTGTGGTCAAGATCGTGGATGTGAAGTGTCCAGATTCGGGTGAAGCTGACAGCTTCGACCTTCACAATTTGGACGCGCTCGATTCCACCGACGAAGTCAAATTCGTCCTGAGCGGTCGTAGGGATTATGAGTTCGCTCGTGATTTCGTGGCACATCACCATTTGGCGGGACGAGTAACGGCGGTTTTGTTTTCGCCCGCATTAGCAAAGACGC
>Ga0210393_10005488_pt1 | contig 9985 bp, 5 predicted proteins | sample IncBWC27OmetaG_FD_160068 | JGI IMG/M metagenome (GOLD analysis project Ga0210393, IMG submission 160068) | Forest soil microbial communities from Barre Woods Harvard Forest LTER site, Petersham, Massachusetts, United States - Inc-BW-C-27-O ...
CGCACGCGAAAATGCCGAGATACGACGCCTCCAAGAGCAACAGCAATCCGTAGAGCAGCGCGGGCCGCCGGGAATCCGAACGGCGAGCTACGGAAATCACCGGCAGCCAGGCGGCCGCTGTTAACAAGCAGAAGCTCGCGCTGCAGCCATTCGCCCCGACTGAAAGCTTGGCCGGTAAAAATCGGCCGCCGAGCGACAGGCAGATCACGGCCAACAGCGTGCCGACGCTAAAGACGAGGGCAATCGTGCGATAGGCAGCAGTCGCCCGTTCGCTCTCTGCCATATTGATGGAGTCACTGGGCGTCGAGGCGCCCGGGCGCAGCGCGGCGATCGCAATCACCAGCGCGCCCACGGCGGGAATCGCCAAGATGACGAGAAAAACATCACTCACAGCGAACCGCCGCTCACAACAGACCTCATCCCCGCGATCGGACCACTAATGCAGCCAGACCATTAACACGGACAGCACCAGCGTTCCGAGCATCGCGGAAAACAAGTAGAAGAACACGCCCCGCTGTTGCAGGGGAGCAAAAAAGGCGGCCGCGGACTCAAACAGGCTGGCCGGGCTGCCGCTGGCCAGCGTATCGATGATTCCCCAATCGACGAAGCGGGCCAAACCGGCCACGCCACGCAACGGCACCAGCACGAACAGAAACAGAAAGGCATCGAAATAGAAACCGCTCTTGCCCAACCGCATCAACAGGTCGTTCACCGCTTCGCCGGGGAAGACTTTCCATTCGGCCCGTGCGGATCGAGCGCCAGCGATCAGTCCACCGAGTCCAGGAATCAATCCGAGCGCGGCATACGCCAGCGTGCTGCCTGTTGGACCTGCCGGAAGATCACGGAAGTTCAACATGCCCGCAACCAAGCCTGCGGCCACCGCGACGCCCGCGAGGACCATCAATCGTCCCGATGAGGAGTCGGCCCGTGTGGGCGATTCGACGATCGAGCCCGCCGACGATGTCTCAAATGGATTCGTCTGCGGGATCTCGACGCCACGTCCGAATAAACCCAGGGCGCGCACCACAGAAGCTGCCGCCAAATACTGTCCACACGCGGCAAGCAATACGGCCAGTAAGAGAGGCGGCGTGTCCCGACCCGGTCCGTTGAACAGTGATTCCAGCGCGGACCCCAGCAACCAGGCTTGGCCGCAGATTCCCGAGAACAGGATGCCGATCGCCACCGCCGTCCATCGGTAGGCCGCCGTGTTGGCGCGAGAGCCACCGGCCAGCAGGACGGCCGTCGCGCAGGGCACGAAGACCAAGATCATTCCGAGCACAATCGTCGGGCTGAGAGTGCCTCCCGTCGACAACCCCAAGAGGGCGGTTCCCAAGACGCTCGCGCAAGCGAAACCGGCGGCGCGGCGAAAGTTGACGTCGGCAACGGCGCAAACGCCCAGACAGAACGCGCTACTTCCGCCCACGAAAGCGGCCAAGGGCAAGATTGCCGCCGCCGAATTCAGCAGCGGAAAGCAGCGGACCAAGAGCATCGCACCGCAGGGCAAGAGGGTAATCGCTTGAATCAACGCGGCGAGAGGAGCGCGCCGTCCCGCCAAGTCTCCGATCCAACCTAGAAAGGGGATCAGCCCGCAACGCGCAACGGCCGATCCCAGAATGCACAATCCGATCAGGACGACGAGCCCCGCGCGCTGTTCAGCCGCCCGAGCCCAAACCTCAGGCCGCCCGAAGAGAATGCGGAAATCGAGCGTTCCAAAGACAGCGGCCAGGATGAACACCGCGCACAACAAAAACGCGTCAGCCACGCTCAGCACAAGCGCAAGTTTTCTGGCGGCAACCGTTTGCTGGGCGTTCTTGGCCGACAGAGACGAGAGGACATATGCGCCCGCCGTCCCGATCTCCCAAAACACAAATAGCTCAGCCAGATTGGTCGACGCGGTGAGCCCGATGGACGCGAACAAGAGCAACGACGCCCCCAGCGGGAGCCAGCGCGGGTCCGACGCTTCGCTCTCTTGCGACCTTCCGACGGTGAAGAGCCAAGCGGTGGAAAGCGCGAGTACGGCCGCCAAGCCGGCGGTCAGAGCGTCGAACCGCACGCCGAAGTTGACGCGCAACAGATCGCTCGGCCCGTTAATGAACCAGCGTCCCAGGCTAAGCGGCGATTCATTCGAAACCTGGGCGCCGAAATAGCGAATCAAAAGGCCCAGCGCACAGCACGCGGAAGCCACAGCACCAAGCTGAGCGAGCCGCTGGGCTAGTCGAATTCGCGGCCGCTCGGAAAGGCCGGTAGCGGCGATGGCGCCGGCGGCAATCAGCGGCGATAAGACCGTTCCGAAGACGAGAGCCGCGTGCAGAATATCCATTCGGCCTTCATGCCGGCTTAAAAAAGGTGAAGCGGATAGGATAACGTGAGCCCAGAAGGCCGGACAGCGGCCGACCGAACGATACGGCCCGGAGAGCCATCCACGCGTTCCAAGAAATCGGAGCTGCTCGTTGTCGCAAAGCGCCGTGGACCCAAGTCAGCTGCTGAAAGATCTCATCGCGCTGCCCAGCGTGAATCCGATGGGGCGGGCGATTTTTGGTCCGGAATTTTTCGAGGGAAGGATGACCGGATATCTGCTCGGCTTCTTCCAGCGCCTGGGCGTGCCGGTTGAGCAAATCGATGTGTTTCCGGCTACGGAGTCCCGCTCGAGTCGGGCCAATGTGATCGCCCGCTTTGACAATCCGGGCAGCCCGGTGACCGTGCTCTTCGACGCGCATCAAGACACCGTGCCGATCGACGGCATGACGATCGCACCGTTTGATCCCGTCGAACGTGATGGCCGAATCTACGGTCGCGGTTCGTGCGACGTGAAGGGCGGATTGGCCGCCATGTTGTCCGCCTTCGCCCGACTGGTCGAAACCCGGCCGCCGCGAGCCGCCAATGTTGTAATGTCGTGCACTTGCGACGAAGAATCGGGCGCGCGGGGCATCCACGACTTGATCAAGCTTTGGAGCAATCCCGCGCGGCGAGGAACCCTGGCCCCCCGCGCGCCCGACCTGGCTCTGATCGCCGAGCCGACCGAGCTGGACGTCGTCGTCGCGCACAAAGGCGCCACGCGTTGGAAGATTCGCACCCGCGGCCGAGCCTGCCACAGCTCCGATCCGTCGCAAGGTGTAAACGCCATTTACCGCATGGCCCGCGTCGTCGAGTGCCTGGAAGAATTCGCCGCCAAGCTTCCGACGCAAATCCCGCCGCACGCTCTATGCGGCTCGGCCACGCTGAGCGTCGGTCGCATCGAAGGTGGCTTGAGCGTCAACACGGTCCCCGACGAATGCACGATCGAAATCGACCGGCGTGTGATTCCCCGTGAAGATACCTCGGGCGTGATGGACCGAGTCGCCGAATTTCTCCGCGAGCGGCTCGACTTCGACTTCGAGATGCTGCCGCCCTGGATGCGTGCTCCGGCCCTGCCCGACGACGTGAACCTGCCCTGGGCCGACCGACTGCTTGCCTCCGTGCGTGCCGTCACCGGTCGCGGCGAAAAAATCGGCGTCCAATTCGGCACCCACGCCTCCCGCACGGCCTCAGCCGGCGTGCCGTCAATCGTCTTCGGCCCCGGCTCGATCGCGCAAGCCCACACGAAAGACGAATGGATCGAGGTCAAGCAACTCGCGCAGGCAGCCGAGGTCTACTATCGCTTCGCCGCCGAGTTGGGCTGACGTCTTGGCAGGGACGGGATCGAAGCGGGGGTTAGCGCGTCGCGATGGAAGTCGGCTACCGCTTGGCGTCATCTGGGCAAAATTTGCTTGGCCCGTTCGCCATTCCCGGTGGCTGGAGCCGGGGCTTGATCCTTCGTGCGCTCGACCTTCTTTACAAGTCTGATGTTCTCGCGCACCTCGCCCGGGTCCAAGGTGACGTCGCGAGAAGAGTAGATCTGAAACTTGTCCGACTGCTTCGAGAATGCTTCGCCCCGGACACTTGCCGGTGTTCCTGCGTAGATGCGCACGGGTACTCCGGCCGGCACCGAGTCGAACCTGAAATATCCCCGCTCGTCACTCGTGGTGGACTGGACCACGATCTGCCACATTTGGAAGTCGAGGCCGGCGAAAACCAGCTGAACGCCCTGGCTCGCGAGCCTTTTACCGTTGGTATTGACGATCACGCCGCTCAAACTTCCCAGGGGCGTCAGGTCCAACTCGGCGGTTGCTGCCGCAGCGGCGACTGAACGGGCCGCGCTCAGAAGATTTTTGGGATCCACGGCAAAGAGATAAACATCGGGTGCGTCGATACTCAACGTGAAGCGGCCGTCGGGAGCAACGATGGCTTCGCTGGTGATCTGGGGCCAGACCGGGTTCCACCCCCGGACGATCGTCGCCGGCCCCGCCTTGTGGGGTCGATGCTCGTAGACTAGTTGACCTGAGATGGTGCGTTTGTCGACCCACGGCCGATAAAATTCGACCGTGGTCGGATCATCCGATGTCACTTTAATCGTTCGCGGTTCCCTCCAGTTGCCCGTTGCCAAAAACACTTCTTGCTTTCCTTTGCCGACGCCGAACTGCGCTCGGCCGGTCTTGTCGGTGTAGAGTCCCCTTTGCGGTCCGCCATCTCCCATTTGTCGTTCACCCCGAGCGTCGAGCCAAAAGAATTGGTCGCCACTTTGCACGTTGACCCAAGCGCCCTCGACCGGTTCATGCTTGGGGCCGCGCGTGACCCGGACGGAGAGCGGTATCGCGGGGTAGGCGACGAAATCTAGCGATTTCGGGGCCGCGTCTTCCTTCGTCAGGAGGACGCCCGTCCAACTGTCGCTGGCCCATTTGTCGTCGACTAGACACAGCGAGTAGGCATGATCGGCGGCTACATACAGCGTGAAGGTTCCGTCCCGCCGGACGTGGGCTGACGGATTGTGTCCCGTGCTGGCGGAAGAGCCGATGCCCGTGCCCGTAATGAGTAGACCTTCTGGACTTGTTCCGTCTGGCATCGAGAGGCGCCCGTCGATCGGATGCAGCCGGCGGACTTTGACGGTCGTCAGTCCGCTGGCAGTCTGCGAGCGATCCACGGTGTCGAGTTTCCAACGATCATCCAAGATTTCAACGCCGACAGATTTGGCGTCGCGCGGCACCCATCCCACGAGCGCCTCGCCGCGCGAATCGGTGTGCAGATGCGTGACTTCGAAAGCGTCCGTTGGAAGCCAGCCCCTTTTTTCGGTCGCCACGCTTGCGACGCCGATCGCCGCCAAGCGGACGGCCTGCCCGTTTCCATCAACAAGGCGGATGGTGTGTGGCTGAGCGGGCGCCAGCGGAAGATCGAGCACCATGCCCGGCTGAGCCGGAACGCTGCGGGCGCCGAACCAATGTCCTCCCACGCCCCGCTTGGGATCCAAAACCACAATGCCGCTGATCTTGCCGTCCGGCGCGAGTTGCAGCTGCGCTTTGCCGTCGCGATCCGTGAGTGCCGCAATGTGATAGGTGTGATCGCTGAAATCCGTAGCGATCACTTGCGCCCCTGCGGCAGGCCTGTTCTCGAAAGTGACGCGGACAGTCAGAGTTTTGTTCGACGCCTTGCTCGGCTCGTCTTTGGGCGGCCCGACTTTAGGCGGTGCGGCCTGCGCAAAATGCCCCCCGAACCAAAGCAAAGTCGCACTGGCCGCCAGGACTTTCAGGCACCGACGCATCGACAGTCGTCGGTGCTCCGACTTGCTCGCTAAGTTTAGACGCCTCGCAGCCATTTGAGCCTCCCGTGGGGCTTCGTGCCGGTTAGCCCCACGACAACTCTTTCAACGATCTTCTCTGTTCGCTTACTCGTTTCCAAACCTTCGGTTGGAACAGGTCGGCGACGCCTTAGGCCCGCAGAGCTTCGACGACTCGCGTTCCCATCTCTTCCGTGCCAATGCTCGCACCGCCGGCGGCGATGTCTTTCGTGCGATGGCCCTGATCAAGCACCGTGTTGACCGCTGCTTCGATTGTCGCGGCTTCTTTTTCCAGGCCGAGCGAGTGCCGCAGCAGCATGGCGGATGCGAGGATCGTCGCCAGCGGGTTGGCGATGCCTTTGCCGGCGATGTCGGGGGCCGAGCCGTGGATGGGTTCGTAGAGACCTGGGCCGCCTGAGCCGAGCGAAGCTGACGGCAAGAGGCCGAGCGAGCCTGGGAGCATCGAGCCTTCGTCGGTGAGGATGTCGCCGAACATGTTTTCCGTCACCACCACGTCGAAATCGCGCGGCCGGGAGATCAAGTGCATGGCCATTGCGTCAACAAGCACGACGTCGTATTTGATCTCCGGAAATTCCGTGCTCATCACGCGGGCGGCCACCTCCCGCCACAAGCGCGACACTTCGAGCACGTTGGCTTTGTCGACGGACGTGACTTTCTTGCGTCGCGCGCGGGCTAGTTGTCCGGCCAACCGCACGACTCGCTCGATCTCTTCGGTGGAATAAATCATCGTGTTCCAGGCCTGCTCGCCGCTCGGATGCGTTCGCCGCACGGCTTCGCCGAAGTACAAACCGCCGGTCAATTCGCGGATGAAGAGAATGTCGACTCCTTCGACGATGTTCCGCTTGAGCGGCGACGCGTCGACGAGTTGCCGATGGGCAGTGATCGGCCGCAAGTTGGCGAACAGTCCCAGCTCTTTGCGAATCCGCAACAGGCCCGCCTCGGGTCGCGTCTTCGCTCGCGGATCGTCCCATTTCGGACCGCCGACGGCCCCCAGCAAAATCGCCTGCGCCGAACGGCACTCCGCGAGCGTCCGTTCAGGCAGCGGATCGCCGAACTCATCGATCGCGCAGCCGCCGATGGGGCAGGTCACGAAGTGGAAACTGTGATGCAATCGCTCGGCTACGGTGCGCAGCACGCGCTCAGCCTGAGCCACAACCTCGGGGCCGATTCCATCGCCGGGGAGCAGAACAATCTTGGCGTCCATCTGGTTGGTTTCTTATGTCAGTTTGGAAGGTCGAACCGTCAGCTTATGCTGCGTCGCCGTTGGCATCCATCCTCGAACAGTCAATTGCCAATCGGCTGACAGCTGACGCGTGCGACCCGCGGGCACTATACTTGCCTTTTCGCAGTCCGGTTCGGGCGAGCCGGGCTGCGGGACATGGAAAGGCAACGCAGTCGATGGCGTCGAAATGGGAATCTGAGCTGAGAGTTGCGCTGGATGCCGTGCGGGCGGCGTCGCGGATTTGCCGCGATGTGCAGTCCAAAATCGCGGCCGACGTGTTTGAAAAGGAAGATCGCAGCCCCGTCACCGTGGCCGACTTCGCCAGCCAGGCGGCCATTTGTCGGCTGATCAGCGACGCTTTCCAAAACGATCTGATCATCGGGGAGGAAGAATCGGGAGCGCTCCGCTGCTCGGAAAACGGCCCGTTTCTCGATCGCGTACTCGAGGAACTGCGCGCGATCGGCGTCGAGGCCAGCGGCGAACAGGCCTGCGATTGGATCGATCGCGGCTGCGAAAAGAAATATGCCCCGCGGTTCTGGACGCTCGATCCGATCGACGGCACCAAGGGATTTCTGCGGCAGGAGCAATACGCCGTCTCGCTCGCGTTGCTGATCGATGGACGCATCGAAGTCGCACTCCTCGGATGCCCCAACCTCACCGTCGACGCTTCAGGTGTTACCCTCTCCCATTCCGATGGGAGAGGGCAGGCTGAGGGCTGCTCTTCTTACACCCCCGGCGCGGTCTTCTACGCGGTGCGCGGCGGGGGGAGCTGGGTCGTGCCGCTCGATGATCCGACCGCCGCTCCGACGGCCGTTCATTGCAGCCACCTGGCCGATCCAGTCGAAGCCCGCTTCTGCGAGTCCGTCGAAACGAGCCACACGTCGACCAGCTTGTCGTCGCGAGTGGCTCAAGCGCTCGGCATGCATCGCGAGCCGCTACGAATGGACAGCCAGGCGAAGTACGCGATCGTCGCCGGGGGCGAGGCCGAAATCTACATGCGGTTGCCCGCCAAGTACGGCTACAAGGAGAAGATCTGGGACCATGCGGGGGGCGTGCTCGTCGTCGAAGAGGCCGGCGGGCTCGTGTCCGACGTCGAGGGACGACCCCTCGAATTCCATCACGGCTACGAACTGTTGAACAATCGGGGCATCATCGCCGCCAACCGCGAGCTGCATCCGAAAGTCATCGCCGCCCTCGACGAAATCTACAAAACGTTCCCCGCCCCTCAAGGCCCGCTGCCCGCGCCGGGCTGGACGCCAAGCTGAACACCAGCTGAACCCTCATTTTGCCGTAAATCGGCGTATAGAAATGAGGGATCGCCTCACCCGGCGAGTCGGCCAGCCGTCCGCGCATGGACCTGCTGGCTCCCAGCGACGCGAAATGTTTAGAATCGATGAACCTTCCGACTTGGAGGCCGAAGTTCTCGCCGAGCGTTTGGACGCGTCGCTCGTTCAGGCTCAGCAGTGATTTCGTTCGCACAGATCTCCGCACCCTCCGACATACTCCACCCCGGGGAATGACTCACATGCGTTTCACTCGTCTTGCCGCTCGATGGATTTTGCTCTCTGCCTCGGGACTTTCGCTGATCCTCGCCGCGACAGTGCGCGTGCCGGCCGACACGCGCGTCGAGAGCCAGTCGCACCTGCTGAAAGACATCAAATATCTCGCCTCCGATGAGCTCGAGGGACGCGGCATCGGCACCGACGGCCTCAACAAGGCGGCCGACTACATTCGCGACCAGTTCAAAGAAGCCGGCCTCGACGTCACCCGCGTCAAAGGTGGAGCCTTCCAATTCTTCAAGATGACCACCAAGGCCATCCTCGGCTCGCCGAACTCGGTCAAGTTCGTCGGACCCGACGGCAAGGTCATCGAGCTGAAACAAGACGTCGACTTTGTGCCGTGCTCGTTCGGCGGTGGCGGAAAGTTCAGCGGTGACGTCGTCTTCGCCGGCTACGGTCTCGACGATGCCCAACCCGAGTATCGCGACTTCAAGGGCATCGACGTGAAGGGCAAAGTCGTCATCGTCATGCGCCGCAATCCGCGGCAAGAGGAAGATACCGACGCGTCTGCAAACGGACCCGGACCTGGTCGTCGTCCCGGACGTCGCGGTGCCGGTCGCTTCGGCGACCTCCGTTCGAAGCTCAGCAACGCGATCGCCGCCGGCGCCAGTGCCATCCTGTTCGTGAACGATCCGTTCAGCGTGCGCAAGGCCGCCAAGGATAGCGAATCTCGCCTCCGCCGCGCCAATAACCACGTCATCGAAGCGGCCGAAGCTCTCGACGCCGCCGAAGCGAAGGCCGCGACTGACGCCAAAGCGCAGGCGGCGGCCGGAGCTGGGAAAACCGGCCCCACTCCGCCCGCCGTCGCCGAAGCTCTCAAAGATCTTCGCGAAGAAGTCACCAAGCTCAAAAAGGCCAAAGCCGAAGTCAAAAAGCCCGAGAACGACGCCTTCATGAAGTTTGGCTACGGCGGCACCGGCAGCGACAACAGCATCCCCGTCGTGCAGCTGAGCATCGAAGCTGCTGACCGCCTGCTCAAGCCGACGCTCGGCAAAACGCTCAACGAACTCGAGTCGGCCATCGATCAGGACATGAAGCCGCAAAGTGCGCTGGTCAAAGGTTGGAAGGTCGATGGCCTCACCACCATCGACCGCTCGCCGACCGAGGTCAAAAACGTCATCGGCGTGCTGGAAGGCGAAGGCCCGCACGCCGACGAAACGGTTGTCGTCGGTGCCCACTACGATCACCTGGGTCGCGGCGGCTTGGGCTCGCTCACGCCCGGCTCGAAGGAAATCCACAACGGGGCCGACGATAACGCTTCGGGCACCGTCAGTGTCCTCGAGCTGGCTCGTCGCTTCGGTCAGCGAGGCAAAAAACTGCCGCGTCGGCTCGTCTTCATGACCTTCACCGGCGAGGAAGAGGGATTGGTCGGCTCGGCCCACTACTGCAAAGAGCCCGTCTTTCCGCTCGACCACACCATCGCCATGATCAACCTCGACATGGTCGGCCGTCTGAAGGATGACAAGCTGACCGTTTACGGCACGGGCACCAGCGATCGCTGGATCAAGCTCCTGAAAAAGTTCGCTCCGCCGCACCAGCTGCAACTGATCCTCAAGC
>Ga0210393_10005489_pt1 | contig 9985 bp, 9 predicted proteins | sample IncBWC27OmetaG_FD_160068 | JGI IMG/M metagenome (GOLD analysis project Ga0210393, IMG submission 160068) | Forest soil microbial communities from Barre Woods Harvard Forest LTER site, Petersham, Massachusetts, United States - Inc-BW-C-27-O ...
TTAGCTGAGCCGGGTCCCGGTGGATGCAGAGCAGAGTGCTGTTGGCAGCCATCCCACTAGGTATACCGCGCTGGCTCCTGGCAGTTCTGCTCAAAAGTGCTCATTGGAGAAGAGGTTCCTGTGGCGAGTTATGTGCTCGGTGGCTGGCGCGCTAAGATGCGGGGAGGCTAGTCGTGCAGCACTACGTTGAGGAGAGAACTGTGGACCTGCAGACCGCCTTCCACTCCGCCCGCGTAGTGAATGAATCCCAATTTCCTGAAGCGGTTCATGAAGAAGCTGACTCGCGAACGTGTGGTGCCAACCATTTCCGCCAGGGTCTCCTGACTGATCTTGGGGACGACGGTTTCTGGAATGCCCTCTTTGCCGAAGTGAGCGAGCAATAGAAGGACGCGAGCTAGTCTCTTTTCGCTGGAGTTAAACAGTTGGTCGACCAGGTCTTCTTCATAGCGGATATTGCGCGCCAGCAAATAAGCCACAAACATTTCAGAAAATGCGGGTTCGCGGTGAAGCGCTTCCATCATGGTTTTTTTATCAACGCGTAGAATCTCGCAATCCGTCATGGCCGCGGCGGATCCCATACGCAGCAATTGACCAGCCAGGGAACCTTCGCCGAAGAAATTGCCTTCACTGACGATCGCGATAGTCGCTTCCTTGCCAGCCTGCGATACGACGGTGAGTCTGACTTTGCCCTTTTGGACGTAGAAGACTGCATCGGCACCATCGCCCTGGGCGAAGATCGTTTCTTTTTTCGAAACAGACAAGATTTTTCTGCCGTCGCCGATAGTAGCGAGGAAACTGTCGGAGTCGAACTCTCGATTCTTTTTCGCGGAGGCAGAGGGGCTCATCGTGAGTAATTATAGTCCGGAAAAGAGGAGCAACTTTCGTAAAAGACGTCGACGTTCAGAGTTTCCACAAGTGAGCTATTTTGCACAGTATTTGAATAGCAAATGAACGACGAAGCAAGGCTACTTTACGTCGGGACGTGAGCGCGTCACACACTGCGAAGCCTCACAGCCTGTTCCATTCGATTCCATTCGACGTCTGAACATGACTACCTAAGAGTCTAACCGCCAAGTTTGAACAGCTAGGTTTCCAAAGCAGCGAGACGACGATCTCGATGGGGAGCAGTGCGAGGTTGGCCAGTGCTCAGCTCACATTTCTCGCCGACCTTGGCGCCACAAGTGGGGCAACGGACGGCCAGGGCCTGTTCTTTCTTGGCTTTCATAGCCGCATTGTGAACCGCGTTCGAAAAGTAGGCTGATCACTTTTGATCAGTCCGTAAATTCCTCTCGTTACATACTCAGAAGAGACAACCTTAATAGCAATCGCTCGAGAATCGCGGCGGACCATATGGGTGATGGTCTATTGCGGTGCGGCGTTCTCCCCAGGTCAGGACCGATGGCACTAGCAAGCACAACATTTCCGAAGCCGGTTTTAGAAGTGATCGAACCTCGGCCTCGCATCTTCGACGACAAATCGACGGCGCGGGCGCGGGTGCAATCGAAGCCATCGCTTCCCAGCCGAATCGCGGTAATCGGGAATTACCTGCCGCGACAGTGTGGAATTGCGACGTTCACCACAGACCTGTGCTCGGCGATTTCCGCAGAATACGGGACAGCTCGACTGTTGGCGCTACCGGTCAACGACACCGAGCAAGGATATGCCTACGCGGCACGAGTGCGATGGGCTCTGGCCCAGGACGATTTGAAGTCCTATCAGGACGCGGCTGACTTCCTGAACTTCAACAATATCGACATGGTGTGCCTGCAACATGAGTATGGAATCTTCGGCGGCGCAGCCGGAAGCCATATTCTGCATCTGCTGCGCGGTCTGAAGATGCCGCTGGTGACGACGTTGCACACCGTACTGCGCGAGCCAAGCCATGACCAACTCCGGGTAATGGAAGAGATCGCAGAGTTATCGGATCGGCTGATCGTGATGAGCCAGCTGTCATCCCAGTTCTTGCAGGAGATCTTCAAGGTACCCGGCAGCAAAATCGACATGGTGCCGCATGGCGTGCCCGACCTGCCGTTCCTCGATCCTAATTTCTTTAAGGATCGCTTTGGCGTGGAAGGGAAGGCAGTGCTGCTTACGTTCGGGTTGCTCTCGCCGAATAAAGGAATCGAAAATGTGATTCAAGCTTTGCCGCAAATCCTGTCGAAACACAAGAATGTTGTTTATCTGGTTGCGGGCGCCACGCATCCTCACATACTTCGCCGCGAGGGCGAGCAATATCGCGAGTCCCTGCAGGCCTTGGCGAAGGAAGTAGGAGTGGAATCGCAGGTGATGTTCCACAACCGGTTTGTGAGTCCGGAAGAGATGGTGGAGTTTATCGGCGCCGCGGACATTTACATCACGCCATACCGTCATGAGGCGCAGGTAGTTTCCGGTACGCTTGCCTACGCACTGGGAGCGGGCAAGGCGATTATCTCGACTCCATACTGGCATGCCATCGAATTGCTGGACGACCGGCGAGGTGCGCTGGTGCCATTTCAGAATCCGGACGCGATTGCGCAAAAGACAGTCGAACTCCTGGATACGCCCGCGATTCGCCACGCGATGCGGAAGCGCGCTTACCTGTTTGCGCGAGAGATGGTCTGGAAAAGAGTGGCGCAAGGTTACATGGAGAGTTTCTCGCGGGTACGGAGTGACCGGATGGGGAGTCCAAGAGCTCAGTTCTCGGCCCGCCCGACGTATAAATCGCTGGCTGGGCTGCCCGCCGTGAACCCCGGGCACTTGCAGCGTATGACGGATGACACAGGAATGTTGCAGCACGCAATTTTTACGATTCCGAACCGTGGGGAGGGTTACACCAGCGACGACAATGCGCGTGCTCTCATTTTCGCGGTGTGGCTGGAGCGACTGAATCCGGGCCAACAGCAAGACAAAGAACAGACCAATACAACCGGCGGATCTTTGGATGTAACAGGTTGGTCCATGAAGTATTTGTCGTTTCTAGAGCATGCCTTCAATCCGGTGAAGGGTCGATTTAGAAATTTTCTCGGCTATGACCGCCAATGGACTGAAACCGAGGGTTCTGAAGATTGTCACGGGCGCGCGGTGTGGGCGCTGGGTACGGTTCTGGGGCGGTCTAGTAATGAGGGGCTGCGGTGCGCCGCGGGGCGGCTCTTCGAATTTTCCTTTCCGGCTGTTATGGAATTTAGAAGTCCGCGCGCGTGGGCCTACACTCTGCTTGGAATTCAGGAATACCTTGATTCCTATCCGGGCGACCGCGACGCGTTGAAAGTCAGATCCGTGCTTTCGGGTCGATTGTTCAGTATGTACGAGTCGGTCCGTCGTCCCGATTGGAAGTGGTTTGAGAATATTGTTGCGTACGGCAATGCGAGATTGCCGCAGGCCATGCTGCTCGCTGGTGCTGCTTGCGCGGATGATCGCATGATTTCCGCCGGCCTGGAAGCGCTGGAGTGGCTCACGGAAACTCAGCGTTCGGAGAGCAACGGGCACTTCGTGCCGATCGGGTCGCAGGGATTCTATCGTCAGGGCGGCGAAAAGGCGCGCTTTGATCAACAGCCGATCGAGGCTGCTGGCGCGGTTTCTGCATGCCTGCAAGCCTACCGCGCAACGGGGGACGACTGCTGGCGCAAGGAAGCCTGGTCGGCCTTCAACTGGTTCCTGGGCGACAACGATCTGCAAGTCGATCTCTATGATTCCGTAACCGGGGGTTGCCGCGACGGACTTCATCCCGATCGCGCCAACGAGAATCAGGGTGCGGAGTCGACGTTATCGTTTCTGATGGCGCTTCTGGAGATGCGTTCGCTGCAAGAGTCTGAAGAAAATAATCCCTCATGACCATAATCACCGAAAAATCCGATTCTACAAACACTCGCTACGAGCCGTTACTGCTTCGGCATCCTGCTAACCCGATATTGACGAGTAAGGATTGGCCTTACTCGATCAACAGCGTATTCAACGCAGGTGCGACGATGCTGGCGGACGGCACAACCCTGCTGCTCTGCCGCGTGGAGGACCGGCGCGGATTGTCGCATCTGTGCGCCGCGCGCTCAGCCAATGGCGTGGATGGATGGCAAATTGACAGCGAACCAACATTGACGCCCAACCCGAAGGAGTATCCCGAAGAGATCTGGGGCATCGAGGATCCGCGAATCACATTTGTGCCAGAGCTACAGCAGTATGTAGTGACTTACACATCTTATTCGAGGGGGGGGCCGGGAGTCTCTTTGGCTCTGACCAAAGATTTCCGGACATTTGAGCGCTACGGCGTGATTATGCCGCCGGATGATAAGGACTCGGCGCTGTTGCCGCGAAGAATTAACGGATACTGGGCGTTGATTCACCGGCCGATGACGACGCTGGGATCGCACATGTGGATTTCCTACTCGCCTGATCTGCGTCACTGGGGCCGGCACCGGCTTATGTTGGAGGCGCGGCGCGGGGCGTGGTGGGACGCCAATAAGATTGGGATGTCGCCGCCGCCGATTGAAACTTCGCGGGGATGGCTCGTGCTCTATCACGGAGTACGGCACACGCCATCGGGATGCCTGTATCGCCTGGGCGTAGCGCTATTCGAGTTAGACAATCCGGAAACATGTCTGCTTCGCGGAGACTCCTGGATTTTTGGTCCTGAGGCCGAGTACGAGCGCCACGGCGACGTGGACGATGTTGTGTTCCCCTGCGGATACACGATCGATGCTGATGGCGATACTCTCAACATTTACTACGGGGCTGCGGATTGCGCGATCGCGCTGGCCCGGGCTAGCGTGCGGTCACTGCTAAGTTGGCTTGATGCGAACGCCACGAGCGAGCGCCGGCAGCGAAGTCAGGATTTATGAAAGCCGTTCAGCAGGTCCGGATTTGTGTGTTTGCATCTGGATGGCATCCCGAAGCGATAACTGTGTATGTGAGCTATGTTGCTCAGACATGAAGGTCTGAGGCTGTCATTATCAAATCTCTGAGTGTGTTGAAGAGCAACGATTCGCTGAATCGTACCTCTCATCCTTAGCTCGCCGCGGGTTGACTTTGATCAAGCCACGCGCAGCGAACACATCCAGCCATCAGCGTTACTCAACACGTGTAAGCCGCAGAAAACGCGGCAAGACACGATCCGACCCTAAAGCTCTCGAAAACCCGACGTCAGAGCGATAGCCCCTTTGCAGAAGGAGGGTATTCCCTCGCGACCAAAGAAAGGTCAAAGATCATGCCTTTAATTCAACTCCTGGAAGTTCTTATTGTGGTGGGTGTCCTGCTGTGGCTGGTGAATCGGTTCATTCCGATGCAGGGATCCATCAAGTCAATTCTGAACGGCGTCGTGGTAATCGCCGTGGTTCTGTGGCTGCTCAATGTTTTCGGTCTGTTTCATTCGCTGTCGCACATTCGGGTTGGAACTTAAAGCGCGGCAGGCTGGACAGACCAAGATCGATACAGGGCATTACGGCAGATTACTGCCACAAGGAGACAATAGTGAAGAAGACGCTTTTGTTCGTCGCCGCGATCGTGCTTAGTGTCCCGGCTACAGCTCAAACCAATTCTCAAACAACGCTTACCGTCGAGCCGATGAGCTCCACCCCGACTTTTCGCGTGGTGGTGATCAGCCGCAGCGTGCAGGCGGTCAATTATCAACACAGGAGCGGAAGCTCGAAGCTGGATTTTGCGGGTACGACTCTGATGCCTGAGGCAAACGGGGTCGCGCAGGTGAACAGCAAACGGGGATCCATTGATATTGAGGCTGAGTTTGGAAATTTGCAGAAGCCGACCACGTTTGGCAATGAGTATCTTACTTATGTGTTGTGGGCGATTTCTCCCGAGGGACGGGCAGTCAATCTGGGTGAAGTGCTGCTGGGGGGCAACCATCGCAGCAAGCTTCATGTGACGACAGACCTTCAGGCGTTCGCTCTGATCGTGACTGCGGAACCTTATTATGCGGTGCGGCAGCCGAGCAATGCCGTGGTGCTGGAGAATGTGGTTCGCGATGACACCAAGGGAACCACCGAGGCTGTGAACGCGAAGTATGAACTGATGGAGCGCGGCGGCTACATTCCCACGGGCTATAAGTTCGATCCGGTGGTTTTGAATGCGAAGCTGCCATTGGAATTCTTCGAGGCGCGGAATGCACTGCGCATCGCAGAATCCGAGGGCGCAGCGACTTATGCCAGCGACAGTTATAAGCGTGCAGTGCAATTGATGAACACTGCCGACAGCGGTGCCACCGATAAACACATCGACAAGAAGCCGCTGATCGCGGTCTCACGCGAGGCGGTGCAGACGGCGGAAGATGCGCGCGCCATCGCAGTGAAGAAGATGGACGAAGTGCGGTTGGCGAATGAGCGTCAGGATTCAGCAGACGCGCAGTCCCACACGCAACAGCTCGCGGATGACGCCCGGCGGCAGAAAGAGCAGGCGGATTCCGATGCGGCAAAGACTCGCAGCGATGCCGCCGATGCACAGGCTAGATCTGCCAATGCGCTTTCGGCGGCACAGGCCGATGCGGACCAATCCCGTCTGGCGGCGCAGCAGGCGCAGTTGAGCGCGCAACAAGCCGAGGCCGACAAGGCGGCCATGCGAACGAAGCTGGCTGAGCAACTGAATTCCATTCTTCAGACTCGCGACAGCGCGCGTGGACTCATCGTCAGCATGTCTGATGTTTTGTTTGACACGGGAAAGTATTCGTTGAAGCCGGGAGCACGGGAGAAACTGGCGAAGGTCGCCGGAATTCTGCTGGCTTATCCGGGGCTCAACATTGAAGTTGGCGGCTATACCGACAACGTTGGCGGCGACGCCATGAACCAGACTCTATCGGAGAATCGTGCCGGATCAGTGCGCGATTACCTGGTGCAGGAAGGTGTGGCAACAAACTCGGTATCGGCCAGAGGATTCGGTAATACTTCGCCGGTGTCCTCAAACGATAATTCCTCCGGGCGTCAGCAGAACCGAAGAGTGGAACTTCTCGTGTCAGGTGAGGCAATTGGCAGCACGGCGAATCCGAGCACAGGAAACCTGCGCTAGGAGAGTTCAGGGAGCGGGCGAGTCGCCTGCTCCCACATCCGGTAAGGGAGGCAAAATCAATGAGATTACTTGGAGTTATCAGTACGGCAGTTTTATCGTTGAGCATCGCGGCTCCGGTCTATGCACAGCAGGAGCAGCACGAGCAGCAGGAGAAAGACAAGCCCGCGCAGGAAGAGAAAAAGGCGCAACCAGAGAAGGCCGCCAAGCCGCAGAACAAGAACACTCAACAGGAAGAGAAGAGCGCGCAGCAGCAGGACAAAAACAAGAATCAGGAACAGAAGAGTGCGCAGCAGGAAAAGAACACCCAGCAGGAACAGAAGAGTGCGCAGCAAGAAAAGAATACCCAGCAAGAACAGAAAAACGCGCAGCAACGGAACTCACAACAGGCTCAGCCTGAAAGGCAGGCGCAGCACAATGGGAATGGACGCATTCCAGACGATCGCTACCGGGCAAATTTTGGCCGGGAGCACACGTTTCGCGTCACCCAGGGCGATTACAGAAATCATCGCTTCCAGTACGGCGGGTATTGGTTTGGATTCTCTGACCCGTGGCCGAGTAACTGGCTCTATTCGCAGGATGTTTTTGTGGTCGACATCAACGGCGTGTATTACCTGTGCAACCCGATGTATCCCGGCGTAAACATTGCACTGAACATCACACTGTAACGGCCATCCGCGAGTGGTTGCCGGCGTGAGTTCTTTCATCGACGCGGGGAAGAGGAGCAAAACATGCTTGGAACTATATTAATTGTGATCCTGATCTTAGCGCTCTTGGGAGCGCTGCCGAGATGGCCGCATAGTCGACAGTGGGGATATTATCCGACCGGGGGAGTAGGACTAATTCTGTTTATCGTGGTCGTCCTCCTGGTTCTCGGACGCATCTAGGACAGGAAGGCGATCTCACCGCTTTCAGGCAACCAGCGCGGCTGAGGACGGCATGTACGTTTCTTCAGCCGCGTTAAGTCTGGCCGTTAACCCTTCGCAGGTGCGGCCTTTCCTGCTTCCTTCCAGATACTGATACCCTGCGTTTCGCGCAGCAGCAGGCTGCCTACGATGAACGTCATGCCGGCCACAATCATGGGGTAATAGAGACCAGCATAGATGTTGCCGGTGGCCGCGACTGACGAGAGGCCAATGAGTGGCAGCAATCCTCCGAAGACACCATTTCCTATGTGGTAGGGCAGAGACAGGGAAGTGTAACGAATCTTAGCCGGGAAAGCTTCGATCAGATAGGCCGCGATGGGGCCGTATACGAGACACACGTAGAGCACCTGTATGAAAACCAGCAACACCAGCATGGTGAGATTGGGATTGGTGGCTTCCTTGACGGGCACGAGTGCGCCGGTCGTGTCTGTAGTCATGGCGGTGAGTGCAATCGCACCCGTAACTTTGTTGCGGGTAGATTTAACGGTGACGACGTTATTTCCCGCGGCGCGTTCCATTGCTTTATAGATTGGAATGTAAGTAAGAACGCCGAGCAGGCAGCCCGCCATCATGAGCTTCTTGCGGCCGATCCGGTCGGAAAGCGCGCCAACCACGGTGAAGAACGGCATGCCGATCAGCAGGGCGATGGCGACCACAATGTTTGCAGTTTTAACATTCACCTTCAAGATGGTCTGCATGTAAAACAACGCATAAAACTGGCCGGTATACCAGACTACGCCCTGTCCAGCAGTGGCGCCGAAGAGTGAGATGAGAACGTTCTTGAGATTTGGCCATTTGGTGAACGCATCCTTGAGCGGCTGAGCGGAAGTCATGCCGGTTGCCTTGAGTTCGGCGAAGATGGGCGATTCCTTCATCTTCAGGCGGATGTAGAGTGAGATCATTACCAGGATGATGGAAATGAGGAAGGGGATGCGCCATCCGTAAGCGGCGAAGTCTTCTTTCGACATCGAGTTTTGGGTGAGCAGAATTACGACGAGTGAGACGAAGAGACCCAGAGTGGCCGTGATCTGGATGAAGCTGGTATAGAAGCCGCGCTTGTTGTCGGGAACATGCTCACCGACGTAAACCGCGGCGCCGCCATACTCGCCACCGAGCGCCAGTCCCTGCAGGACGCGGATCAAGAGCAGTACGATGGGCGCGAACCAGCCAGCCGTCGCGTAGGACGGCAACAGACCGATGACGAAGGTTGAAAATCCCATGATGGAAAGAGTGACAAGAAAGGCGTATTTGCGTCCGACGAGGTCTCCTATGCGGCCGAAGAATAGCGCGCCGAAAGGTCTCACGAGAAAGCCGACCGCGAAGGTGGCCAGGTAGGCGACGTAAGCGAAGGTATCGTTGCCGGGAGGATAAAACTTGGGGCCGAGGATGGCTGCCAGGCTGCCGAAGATGTAGAAGTCGTACCACTCGATCATGGTGCCGACCGACGAGGCCATGATTACGCGCCAGATGCTGTACTCTGAGTTACTGGTTCCCGGCATCTGCACAGCAGTCGCCATACCTTCCTCCATTACCTGTACCTGCAGCATTCCGTCTGTAGACAACTGGCTGAGGAACTTCGGTCCGCCCTAAGGGCTGGAAAACTATCATAGAAGTTGTTCAGTGTAAATAATTAATTGCGATGCGGGGAAAGATCTGGAATCGGAAGAAGGCTTAACCGGCCACGCGATGGCAGTTGACTTTCAGGCGACTTTCGGTTGACATAGCCGGTGGTTTTGGCGTGACTCGACATAGAGAAGCACTTTCGAGTTGCGTGAAAATGGATTCTCTTCATGAAGTGGATCTCTTAAGGAGAGCGATGTACTTTGAACAGTTTTACCTGGGTTGTCTGGCGCATGCATCGTACATGATGGCGTCTGAAGGTGAGGCGGTGGTGGTGGATCCGCAGCGTGACGTGGAGATTTACCTGCAGGCTGCGGAGGTGAATCAGGTTTCCATTCGCCACATTTTTGAGACTCATCTGCACGCTGATTTCGTTTCCGGACACCGCGAGTTGGCGTCGAGGACAGGCGCGACGATTTACATCGGGGCGCAGGCCAAGGCAATGTTTCGTCCCGTGGCGG